>Ga0335074_10000142_pt1 | contig 116118 bp, 105 predicted proteins | sample Lox_Sample_23_FD_206715 | JGI IMG/M metagenome (GOLD analysis project Ga0335074, IMG submission 206715) | Soil microbial communities from Loxahatchee National Wildlife Refuge, Florida, United States - Lox_Sample_2.3 | ecosystem: Environmental > Terrestrial > Soil > Wetlands | place: USA...
TACCGAACCTCCATCATCGCTGGACCCAACCAGCGACGAGTTCGGCAAAGACTACGACACCCCTTCAACCACCAACGAACTTCACAGACGAACCACTAGCATGGACCGTCGAACCCACCACCGGCAACTGGACCCGCGATATTCCCGGCATCGACGGTACGCTCACCGCCACACAAACCAACACCACCAGCCCCGTCCTGCTACTTCACGACCTCCAAGGTAACATCGTCGGGGAAATAGCCATCAGCGAAACAGGCTCAAAACTCGTGAAAACCTACGACCCTACCGAGTATGGCGTGCCGACCAGCAAAGAAGCACCACCGAAATACGCCTGGCTCGGCGCGCAAGGGCTCGCCAGCGAACTCCCCTCCGGCGCCATCACCCAAGACGGCCTTACCTACGTACCCCAAACCGGCCGGCCACTCGAGCGAGAAGCACCCGAACTACCACTACCACTCAAGTACTACAACCCATACGTAAGACCAAACGCCGAAGGCGCCACATACGACCCAATCTCAGCAGCACTCAGCATCGCCGAAGCAAAGCAAGCAGAACACGCACAAGAACTAGCTGAAAACCCGCCAGGAACAGTTCCGGGACCAGAAGGAGAATCGAATGAAAATGCGCAGGAAACCCTGGAAACCTCGCAAGATGAACGGCTCGAAGGTGGCAGTGCTCATGCGGCTTACGGTGAGCCGCTAATCGCGTGTGAATTGCGGGCTCACTATCCTCACGAATCAGCGCATGTCTCTGGGACGATCAATTTTGAAATATGGCTTGAATGCACTGGCGCTGTTGAGAGCATCAGACTCCGCGCTGTGCTTTTCTTGAATCATAATCCCGTGACGGAAACAGGGTACGTCGATAAGGGTAATGGCGCGTTTGCGAGAGAAAATATTGCCTTCCAATGCATAGCTGGCTTGTGGCAGGGCTGGGGGTACGCAGACTGGGTTCCTCCCGGACTATGTCGGAAAAAAGACCGATCGAGGATGGAGCAAGGCAATAACGATAGACTGCTAGGGGGTCGCCAAGCGTGTCCGATGGAGCATGCGTGGGATCGGCACTGTGATGCGATATCAGGCGGGCACAGCCTCTACGAGATCTGCGCGCGAGAAACACCAGCGAAGCCAGAAGGTTGTCTCGACATCCCAGAACGCAGGTGGGATTGTGCCACAGGAAGTGTGGAATGAAAAGCCTTGCGCCGCTGCGATAAGAGGCAAAGTTATGTGTACGCCGTCGAACTCTTTGGAGATCCGTGGCCAGTCAGGGTAGACGGAACCGTCGGAAACGTGTGGATATGAAGACACGAAGTCGACCCAGCATGCGGCGCTGTCGATCTCGACAACCGTAATGCGCCGCGTCACCGTCAGATTCCAGGTATACCAGGGCAACGGGTAGAGTGATGATCCGTGTGGTCCCAACAATGCCCGCCACATAGAATACCCACATGATGTGACGGTTGATGTGTAAAGGCCGCCGTGAGATGGCTTCACTTCAGGTCCGTTTATGAACCTCGAAGAGGGTGCGGCGAAGTGTGCCTCAGTAGATGGTGATGGGGCTATGTGTGGTGAGCATAGATGGCGTCCTGTCCGTGTCCAATGTTGGCGCCGCGTCATTAGGGGGCCACGCACAATACCCGGCTCACGGTGTGAAAGATCAGAGAGGAGTCGCGAGTCCGCAGTAAGTACATCTGCAGTACGCGGATCAAGCTGTGGGCGAGAGCCGGTCTCCATACTCATGAACGTCTTTGTGTAAGCACTCATGACAGTAAGGAAGTGAATGAGCTGCGCACAGGGTTCGTGCCCGTCGTCGACCGCATGTGCGCTTGCCGGGATTCTGAGGGGTAGTGAGTCGAGTTCGGCGAGACGACGTGAGAGCAGTTGGAGAGGGTCTTGCACTGCTTGGGAAGACTAACAGACGTATGGCGAAACGACCCGCCAGCGGCTCTGTATCAAGGAGGTCGCGTGTTGATGGAGGTGGGGATCGTCAGGCGTTGCCCGACATGGTCGCTGTCGGCGGCGCGTGGCATGGCCGTCACCGGAGGCTGCCGGCAGGCAGAGCCTATGAGATACTGTAGCTGCCGACATACGAACCATGAAGACATTCGACAGACACTAAGGCGCCGCCGCCTCAACCCTGTCTCCCCGGCCGCTAGACATCACGAAACCCATGGGCACGGTATGAGTTCTTGCTTGGAGGCCCGCGGGAACAGGCGTAGGCACCTCGCTAGCGTACTACTATCAACGCGTTCCACGGCGTGGAGCTACACCAGAAGCACTGACGGAAATCATCGGGCAAGACGAATCGTCGGGCACAATCCGGTTGCCGGCAATGATAGGATGCGACCGGCACGGAGCGAGAGGTCAAACAGCTTTCCAGGCTGGCGCGCATCGCGGATCACGAGTCCCATGAAAGTAGCTCGGTCTCCGCTACATGATCGATCGTGATATCGAGAGGGAGCGCGATAAGCGCTTCTTCACTGGTTTCAATGCCCCTTTGGTGAAGTGCTCTAAGGAGACCAGCGTAAGCCGGGCCCGCGCGATGGCGTGAGTGCGCAGTGCGACCAAGCATCTGGTTGATCCGTGCAACTAGAGGAAGACCGCGTGGTCCCAAGGGACGAGTCAATGCCGTGCGGGGAACTTGGCGAGCGGACTGGCGAACCTGGTGGGGACGATCGGATTCTGACCTTGGTCGTGGGACCGAGATGCCGAAGGAGCCACCGGCATGCACAACCTGCCCGTTTGACAGCTCCACACGGAGGGCAACCGAGAGTTCAAGAGACGTATTCTCCCGCAGTTTCGTGAGTATGCCGCACGTTAGCCACGCTGGTACATCCTCCCTGATGCCCTCACTCTCGAGAGCTGCCAGCATCGCTTGGCGATCAGCCTCCGGGCGAAGTGCGACCGTAGCAATGATGCGACGGAGAGAAACGCGCGTTTGTGGGGTGGAGCGATCCACTGCGAGCATTGTACTCGTGAGCCGCCATCAGTGCGACCGGCCGTCTTAAATGGTATCATGCCTACGATCGATGATGAGTAATCGCGTGCCGCAGTGACATGGTCGATTATTCATCCCCGCCGCACCGGGATGCTGTTGCTTATGTGCGTGGCCATCGGTGGCTGTGGTGACGGTTCTGGCACGCCGAATGGCTCGTCGGCTCCGCGCGGCGGAGCGATCCGCTTTACGAAGACGAAGTCGATTCGGGATGCGTCCGAGGGTGTGCGCCTGGCAAGATTGCGGTTGCCGGGTGGTTACGCTTCATGGTTTGGAGAGCAGTACCGGGTCATGGGACGAGCGTATTTCAAGCTGAGTGTGCATATGGAAGAATCAAGCCGGCATCGGGTTGTCTCGGCTGGTGGAGGGTCTGCGTCGCTCAGTCCTGGCGAATACGGCATTGCTGCGCTAGGGATCTCACGTGGCTGCCTTGGTGGCCACGAATATGCACTTGCCTACGGGATGCTAAGCGATCCCGAAGACACCGTGGTCGCTCAGGCCCATGGTGTCGTGACGCGGCTTGAAAAGAAGGTGCTGCCAGCTCACTTGCGAGCGAATGGGGTGCTCGTGTATTCGCTCGTACCACGGGGGTCGCTCAAGATAGTGACGAGTGCCCGGAGCGGGCACACCGTAAGTAGTGAAGCCTATACAGAATCATCGGAAAAACTATGCCCTGCGTGATGCGTGGTTCCGTTGGCGTGCGTGGCCGATCGGGCGTCGCGGCTTGCTCGCGTGGCGTCTACTCGCCGGCCCACTCTGGCGGAGTTGCGCTTGGCTTCCATGCCTTGGTGACACCGCCGCCCTTTTGGCGGAGGAGCTGGGCGTAGTCGTTGAGCTGGGTTTGGAACGCGAGCTCGTCGCGGGGGTCTTGGCGTGTTTCGTCGAGCTCTGCTCGCCAGACGGCGAAAAACGTCGAGGCGCTCCCACTCGTCAGCGACAAGTACAACGAAACGAACGGTTTGCTCGAAACGCAGAGCACGACCGTCAAGACAACGACCGAGACGATCACGCGCATCGAGAACACGCTCGGCCGACACCACCGTTGAATACAAGAACTGCAGCGAAGGATGCGTCTTGTTCAGCGACACGGTCATGCCGTCGATCCACGGCGAAACGATCACCCAAGCACCCGCGAGACGGCCGCTCACCGCAGCGCGCTGAACAGCGCGCGCGGATCGCGCACCCACCACGGCACACGCGATCGCGCCGGCGCCGGCGTGACGCCCGCGAGCGGCGTCTCGCGCGAGCAGATGAATGCGAGCCTACGCTCGCGGCGGTAGTCGCTCATCCCCGTGTAGTCGGTGATCGCCGGCGCGAGCGCCAGCGCATCGAACCCGAACTGCGCCGCCAGCTCGAGCACCGCCGAGCGGCTGGGGACCAGCACCAGCGGGTATTCGACCGCGTCGTCGGCGTTGTACAGGCGCGCGAGCTCAAACACGCTGAGGCGCGCACGTGAGACTTCGGTGTCGATCACCAGCAGCTCGGCGCCCGTGCGCGCCATGCGCTCGAACAGCTCAAACGGCCTGGCCACATGGTCGAGCAGACCCAGGCACAGCACTACGTCAAAGTGCCCCTGGAGCTCGTCCTGGAGCACGTTTGCCCGCTCGAAGCGGTAGCGCGCCGGGGCGACCCCCTTGGCTTCGAACACCAGCTCGGCCTGCTCGATGTAGCGCTCCCCCGCGTCCACGCCCAGCACGAACTCCGCCCCGGCGTCAACTGCGGCGAGCGACCAGAAGCCGGCGTTGCAGCCAAGGTCGAGCACTCGCCGCCCGCTCAGCGACCCGCCGCACACGCGCAGCAGCGCGTCGAAGAAGTAGCGGTAGCGCTGGCGTTGGCGGTTGACCAGCGCCTGCGTGAGCACCGGCGTGCGCACGCCGTCGGCGAACTCGAACTCGTACTGCCAGCCGCGACACGCGGCGATCCGTCGTTCGAGCTCCTGGGCGTCCATGTCGCCCGCGCAGCTTGTCACGTCGGCGCGTCGCGCGGGCGCTAGCCTGGGTGCATGACGCAAGCGTCGCTCGCCGGCCAGCTGCTGCTCGCCGCCCCGACGCTGCTCGACCCCAACTTCGCGCGCACAGTTGTGCTGGTCGGCATGCACAACGAGGAGGGGGCGATGGGCGTGGTGCTCAACCGCCCCTCGGCGGTCACAGTCGGCGAGGCGGTGCCGCAGCTCGAGGACGTGCTCGACCCTGCCGAGCAGCTGTACGTCGGCGGCCCCGTGCAGCCGAGCTCAGTGGTGTTCCTCGCCGAGTTCCTGCAACCGGAGCTGGCGGGCATGCTGGTGCTTGGTCGCATCGGCTTCCCCGCGCCCGACGCCGACATCGAACAGCTGGCCGACGCCACCACGCGCCGGCGGGTGTTCGCGGGGCACGCCGGCTGGGGCCAGGGCCAGCTCGACGCGGAGATCGCGGGCGGCGACTGGATCGCGCATCCCGCAGCGCCCGAGGACGTCTTCACCGACGGGCCCGAAGACCTGTGGAGCGACGTGCTCAAGCGCAAGGGCGGTAGCTACGCGCTGCTCGCGCGCATGCCGCTCGATCCCTCCGTCAACTGAACGGGAACGCCGGCGCGCAAGGCTGGCGCGCGCCCGGCGCGAAACGCCGCCGGGAAGGCCGCCTCGCCCAGGCCTTGCCCTGGGCGAGGCGTCGCTACGCTAGGGGCGTGCTGAAGCTCGCGGCCTGGTCGACCACGCACCGCAAGTACGTGGCGCTCGGCTGGGTGCTCGCGCTGCTGGCCGTCAACGCCTTCGCCCACTCGGCCGGCACCGCCTACTCCAACAACTTCACGCTGCCAGGCTCCGACGCCCAGCGCGCGGCCGACCTGCTCCAGCGCAGCTTCCCGACGCAGGCGGGCGACCGCGACACGATCGTCTACCAGGTCAGCACGGGCAGCGTGCGCGAAGCCTCGGTGCGTACACGCATGCAAGCGATGTTCGCGCAAGTGGAAAAGCTGCCGCACGTCACCGACGTGATCAGCCCCTACGCCGGCGCGTCCGCCGGCAAGGCGATATCCGCGAGCGGCCGGATCGCCTTCGCCACCGTCGTGTTCAACGAGAAAGCCAACCTGCTGCCCAAGAGCGCCCCCGAACGCGTGGTGCGCACCGCGCGCGCGGCGGCACGACCGGGCCTGGAAGTGCAGCTCGGCGGCCAGGCGATCGAACAGACAGAGCAGGAAGGGTTCGGCGTCTCCACCGCCGTCGGGCTGCTCGCGGCGATCGTCGTGCTGTTGCTGACGTTCGGCTCGCTGACCGCCATGGGGCTGCCGATCCTCACGGCGCTGTTCGGGCTCGGCACCGGTCTCGCGGCGATCGCGCTGTTCACGCACCTGGTCGACACCCCCAACTTCTCCTCCGAGCTCGCCGCCATGATCGGCCTGGGCGTGGGGATCGACTACGCGCTGTTCATCCTCACGCGCTTCCGCGAGGCCTACCGCACGCCCGGCCCGACGTTCGCAGACACGCGCGCGTCGATCCTGCAGGCGATGGACACCGCCGGGCGGGCGGTGCTGTTCGCGGGCACGACCGTCGTGATCGCGCTGCTCGGGATGATGCTGCTGGGCGTCGAATTCCTCTACGGCGTGGCCATCTCCGCGTCGCTCGGCGTGCTGGCGATGATGCTCGCCTCGCTCACGCTGCTACCCGCGCTGCTGACGTTCGCCGGCGCGCGCGTCACCCGGCCGGGCCGCCGGGCGCGCGCCCGCGCCGCACGCGACGGCACGCCGCCCGCCACGGGCGCCGCCGGCGGCGTGTGGCTGCGCTGGAGCGCGTTCGTGCAGCGGCGCCCGTGGACGATCGCCGTGCTCGCCGCGGCGGTAATGCTCGCGATCGCGGCACCCGCGCTCGCGCTACGCCTGGACTCCAGCGACGCCTCCAACGACCCCACCGGCCAGACCACCTACAAAGCGTACGAGCTGCTCGCCAAGGGCTTCGGGCAGGGCTTCAACGGCCCGCTGCTGATCGTCGCGAAGGTCCCCAACCCCAAGCGCGAAGCGGCCGAAAACGGCGTGCTGTTGACGACCATCGAACACCCAGGAGCGAGCCCGGTGGAAAGGCTGCGCAAGGCGATCGCCGCCACACCCGGCGTGGCCTCGGTGACACCGCCAAGGCTCAACCCCTCCGGCACGGTGGCGACGCTGAGCGCCTACCCACGCTCCTCGCCGGAGGCCTACGCGACCACGCTGCTGGTCGAACAGCTGCGCAAGCACGTGATCCCGCCGGTTGCCGCACGCACCGGCATGACCGTGTACGTCGGCGGCACCACCGCCGGCGCGGTGGACTTCGCGGCGCTGCTCGCGCGCAAGCTGCCGCTGTTCATCGGCGTGGTCGTGCTGCTCAGCGCGCTGCTGCTGCTGGTCGTGTTCCGCTCGCTGGTGATCCCGCTGCAGGCGGCGGTCATGAACCTGCTCAGCATCAGCGCCGCGCTCGGCGTGATCGTCGCGATCTTCCAGTGGGGCTGGCTGGGCAGCCTGGTGGGCGTCCGCAAGGGGCCGGTGGACTCGTTCATCCCCGTGCTGCTGTTCGCGATCGTCTTCGGTCTGTCGATGGACTACGAGGTGTTCCTCGTCTCGCGCATGCACGAGCGCTGGCGCAGGACGCACGATCACTCGCGCGCGGTCGCGGACGGCCTGTCGCTCACCGGTCGTGTGGTGACCGCCGCCGCGGCGATCATGGTGTGCGTGTTCCTGTCGTTCACACTGCTGGAAGGGCGCGTGATCAAGGAGTTCGGCCTCAGCCTCGCAAGCGCCGTGTTCCTCGACGCGCTCGTCGTGCGCTGCCTGCTGCTGCCGGCCGTGCTGCACCTGGTGGGCCGGCGCACGTGGTCGCTCCCCGGCTGGCTCGACCGCCTGCTGCCGCAGCTGAACATCGAGGGGACGATCCTGCCGCCGGACGGCGCCGCGGACGAGGACGAGCGTGCTGGCAGGACCGCGCCCGGCGCTCATCCACGGCCGCGCCCCGGCGTGGCAACAGAGGGGGCGGAGGCCTGAGCCCAGCCGCGCGGGGGACCCTGGTGGTCCTCCTGTGCACAGCGACCCTCGGCGCGGCGCCGGCGAGCGCCGGCGCGAGCAGCATCACGTTTCGCGCCCACACCGCCGTCGGCGGCGTCACCGCTCCCGCGCCTGCCGGCGCCGCGCGCTCGGCGCTAGTGGTGTTCACCACCGCCACGGAGGCGCAGCTCGCCGCCGTACGCGGCCTGTCGGTGGGGATCATGTCGGCCGCACAGGATCACTACTCGCCGGCGCAGTTCCTGCTCGACATCACCCAGGGGGCGCGCGCGGCCAGCAGCGCCTACCCCCACCCCACCCCGCCCGCGCTGTCGCTGCGCCGCGCGGGCGCCGGCGCCCTGGTCGCCGGCTGGCCGGCCGCGCGCACGCGCGCGGAAGACGCCCCGCAGCTGCTGCGCCCAGGGCTCTTGGCCTCACAACTGGCAGGCGGCGCCGGCTATGCGGGAATCGCAGGCGCGGCCGACCGCGACGCCGTGCTCGCAGCCACGCGTGACGGGCACGTCGCGCGCTTCTCGCTCGGGAGCGCGTCCACGCTGCTCGCGCGCGTCGCCAGCCTGCGCCGGCGCGCGCGCCTGGTCGTGGCCGACCTGCCGGCGGGCGCCGCAGGCCTCGCCGACCTGGCCGCGCTCAGCGCAGCGCGTCCGGCGGGCGAGCTGCTGATCGTGCTGCAGCGCGCCGCGCAGACGCCCGCTCACGCGCTGCTGTGGGCGGCGCTCGCGGGACTGGCTGGCGGCGGCGGGAGAGAGCTCAGCTCGCAGAGCACCAACGAGCGCGGGCTGGTGGCGTCGTTTGACGTCGCGCCCACGATCCTCGCCCACCTGCGGCTACCCGTCCCCGCGGACATGCGCGGCAAGCCGATCGTCACCGACGGCCCGCTGCACTCCGCGAGCCTGCGTGCGTTGATGGCCCGCCTGCACGTCATCGGCCCCCGGCGGCTGAAGGCGCTCGGCTTCCTGCTGTGCGCGTGGCTGGCGCTGCTTGGCCTGGCTTCGCTGTGGCCGTGGTTGGGAGTGAGAGCCCGCGCGCATCCGCCGGCAGGCGAGCGAACAGGGGCACCTGCCGCTGCCGGCGCACCGGCACGCGATCGTGCACGCGCGTGGGCGATGCGCGCCGGTGGCGCGGGTGTGCTGTGGGCGCCCGTGGTCGCGCTGTTGCCGGCGGCGATCGAGCCCTCCGCCGCCGTCGAATACGCGCTGATCGCGGTCGCCTGCCTCGCGCTTGGCGCGCTCACCGACGCGCTCGTGCCGTGGCCGCGCGCGCTGCTCGTGCCGGCCGTGGCGGCCGTGGTCGCGCTCACGGTCGACGCGCTCGCGGGCACGCAGCTGTTGATGCGCTCGCTGCTCGGCCCCGACCCGATCTTGGGCGCGCGCTTCTACGGCATCGGCAACGAACTGAAGTCCGGGCTGGCGGTGCTCGTGGCGGCGGCGGTCGCCGGCGCGCTGTACCCCGCCGTGCGCGGCAGACGCGCGGCGCTGGCGATGGCGGGCGTCGGCGTGGTCCTGGCGGTGGTCGAGGGCTCCGCGCGCATCGGCGCGGGCGTCGGCGGCGTGATCCTCGTCAGCTTCGGCTTCGCGCTCGCCACCGTGCTGCTGGCGCCCGGCGCGCTCACGCGCAGGCGCGCGCTCGCCGTGCTGATCGCCCCGGTCGTGGCGCTGGTGGCCCTCGCGCTGCTCGACCTCGCCACCGCGCACGGCACCGGCCACTTCACCGGCAGCGTGCTGCACGCGCGCTCCGCGGGCGATCTGCGCGACATCATCGTCCGCCGCTACAGCGCGGCCTGGGATGAGCTGCACAACCACGTCATGCCCGTGGCAACGGCCATCGCCCTCGCCTATGCCGCCGCCGGCGTGCGCTGGCGCGAGCGGCTGCTCGCGCCCGTCCGCGGCGACCCGGCGTGGCTCGCGGCGCTCGCCGGCGGGCTCGCGGCCGGCGTGATCGGCTCGCTCGTCGAGGATTCGGGGCCGGAGTTGCTCGTGGTGGCGGTGTTCGCGCTGGGGTGCGTCGTCAGCTACCTGTGGGGGCGGCCACGTCCGTGGGCTGGCGACGATCGTGCACGCGGCGTGTGTCTCAGTAATCGTCCGCGGCGGCCCGTTTGCGGCGGATCAGGAGGATCGCCACGACGATGACGATCAGCACGATGACGACGGCGCCCGCGATGTAGCGGATTTTGTGTTTGCGGGCTTTCGGCGGCTTCACCCGCACGCCTTTGCCGTTGACCGGCGTGAGCCCCTTCGCTTCGACCAGTTTCAGCATCGTGGTCTCGTCGCCTGACCCGTAGTGCACGAGCATGTGCTTGCCGTTGGCGAGGGTGACGTGGACGTCGCGCCCCTTGACGTTGAACACCGTCGCCGTGACCTGACTGGAGTCCAGCTGTCCTTCGAAGGCCGAAAGGCTCTCGGGGATGAGCACAGCGGCCTTGCCCGCCGTCTTGGCGGCGATCGACGAGGCTGGCGCGAGCAGCGACGCGCAGCCGAGGAGCGCGACGACGAGGATGAGCTTGGCGTTAGGGAAGGCTCTTGTCTTAGCGATCATCGGCGGTACCCTAGCGTCGCGCGACGTGGCGTGCTCCCCGGCCGCGGCGAGCCTTAACGCGCGCTAAACGCGCCCGGTGTCGCGGCGGTAGGCACGCACCGCCAGCGCGCTCAGCAGGAGCGTCCAGGCCGCGATCACGATCCACCCCTTTGCCGCCCAGCCGTGGCCGCCGACGCCTACGTGACTGGCCTGCACGAGCCAGTAGGAGGGCAGGAACTGGGCGAGTTCCGGCAGGAAGCCGTGCTGGCCGAGGGGGAAGAAGGTGCCGCCGAGGAGGCCCAGCAGCGCCACCCCGCCGCCCATCGCCGGACCGATTGAGTCGGGGGTGAAGAGGTGCCCGAGCGTGATCCCGAGCGCGGCGAAGGGGATCAGGCCGACGATGATCAGCCCGGTCATTCCCAACCATCCGCCTGCACTGAGGCTGACGCCGAGGCAGACGCCCGCGACGTACAGGACCAGCAGGCTGATGAGCGCCATCATGTACGCGGTCAGCACCTTCGTGCGGAAGTAGGCGCGCGGCGAGAGCGGGCTGATGCGCAGCTGGCGCGTCCAACCGGCCTGGCGCTCGGCGGCGATGCGCGCCCCGCAGGCGACCATCGCGTTCATCGTCCCGTACGACGCCCATCCGATCATGAAGTACAACGGCGCCGAGAGGCCCGTGCCGTCGATGTCGTGCACGTGGCGGTTGGGCGCGGCTACCAGCAGGTAGATGATCAGCGGAAAGCCGAACGAGAGGATGAAGAAGCGCCGGTTGCGCACTGTGCGCAACAGCTCGAGCCGCGTGTAAAGGAGCTGGTTCATGCTCCGAGCAGCTTCGCCGCGGCCTCCGCCTCGGCCTCTCCCGCAGGGTCCTCGGAGGTGAGCTCGAGGAACGCCTGCTCGAGACCCGCGGCGGCGATCTCGATGTCGCGGGCCTGCGGACAGGCGGCGAGCAGCGCGCGGATCGCGGCGTCGGAGTCCGAGCAGCTCAGCACGACGGCCTCGCCGCGCCGTTCCACACCTGTGACGCCCGGCAGCGCGGCGAGCGCGCCGGAGTCAACGTCGGGGAGCGTCGCGCGGATCGTGCGCAAGCCGACCATCGCCTTGATCTCGTTGGTGGGCCCGTCGGCGACGATGCGCCCGTGCGCCATCAGCACCGCGCGGTCGGCGTACGCGTCGGCCTCCTCGAGGTAGTGGGTGGCGAACAGGACGGTCTTGCCGCGCGCGGCGAAGGAGCGCATGGTCCTCCAGAAGTCACGCCGCCCTTCGACGTCCATCGCGACGGTCGGCTCGTCGAGCACGAGCAGCTCTGGGTTGCTGACGAGCGCGACGGCGAAGCGTACGCGCTGCGTCTGTCCGCCGGAGAGCTTCTGCGTGCGCTGAGCGGCGACATCTCCGAGCCCCGCAAGCTCGAGCACCTCGCCGACGTCAAGCGGCGCGGGGTACAGCGAGGCCATCATCTCGACGAGCTCGCGCACGGAGAGGTCGCGGATCAGCGCTCCCGTTTGCAGCATCGCGCCGATCGCCCCGCGCGCGATCGCCTGTGAGGGCGGGTGGCCGAACACGGACACGCTGCCGGCGTCGGGGGACAACAGCCCGAGCAGCATGTCGATGGTGGTGGACTTGCCCGCGCCGTTGGGCCCCAGCAGCGCGACCGTCTCGCCGGCGGCGATGCGCACGTCCACGCCGCGCACCGCCCGGATCGGCCCCTGGGGGCCGGAGAAGGACTTGACGAGCCCGCACAGCTCGATGTCGGGGGCGCTCGCCCGCGGCTGCCCAGGCGCGACCGTGGCGCTCATGCGCTTGCCCGGCGCGTCATTTGCGCGCCAGTTTCATCGCCTTCTGGCGTTCGATCTTCGACAGCACGAGCTTGCGCGGGCGCACCGCCACCGGCGTGACCTCGACGGCCTCGTCGCTGCGCACGAACTCGAGCGCCTCGTCGAGCGTCGGCTTGTGGTGGGTGTCCAGGCGCACGAGCACGTCGGCGGTCGAAGACCGCATGTTGGTCAAGTGCTTTTCCTTGGTGGGGTTGACGTCGAGGTCGTCGGCGCGGGCGTTCTCGCCGATGATCATGCCTTCGTAGACCTCCTCGCCGGGGCCGACGAACAGCGCGCCGCGCTCCTGCAGCGTCATCAGCGAGTAGGTGGCGGTCTCGCCGCGGCGGTCGGCGACGAGCGCGCCACTGGTGCGCGTGAGCAGCTCCCCCGCCCACGGCTCCCAGCGGTCGAACACGTGGTGCATGATGCCGGTGCCGCGCGTCTCGGTGATGAACTCGGTGCGAAATCCGATCAGCCCGCGCGCCGGCACGAGGTACTCCATGCGCACCCAGCCGGTGCCGTGGTTGGTCATGTGCTCCATGCGCCCCTTGCGTGCGGCGAGCAGCTGCGTGACGGTGCCGACGTGCTCCTCGGGCACGTCCACGGACAGCCGCTCGACGGGCTCGTGGCGCCTGCCGTCGATCTCGCGCTCGAGCACGTGCGGCTGGCCGACGGTCAGCTCGAAGCCCTCCCTGCGCATCATCTCCACGAGCACCGCGAGCTGCAGCTCTCCGCGTCCCTGCACCTCGTAGGTGTCCGGCCGCTCGGTGTCCTTGACGCGCAGCGAGACGTTTCCCACGAGCTCCTGGTCGAGCCGGTTCTTGATCTGGCGGGCGGTGATCTTGTCGCCGTCTTTGCCCGCCAGCGGCGAGGTGTTCACGCCGATGGTGATCGACATGGCGGGCTCGTCGACGGTGATCACGGGCAGCGGACGCGGGTCGTCGGGGTCGGCGAGCGTCTCGCCGATCGTCACCTCGGCGATGCCGGCGACGGCGATGATTTCCCCCGGTCCGGCTTCGGCGGCGTCGACGCGTTCGAGCGCTTCGGTGACGTACAGCTCGGCCACCTGGGCGCGCGTGATGGTGCCGTCGGCGCGGCACCAGGCGATCTGCTGGCCCTTGCGGATGTTGCCGTTGCGCACCCGGCAGATCGCCAGGCGCCCGACGTAGGGCGAGGCGTCGAGGTTGGTGACGAGCGCCTGCAGCGGGTGCTCGGGCTCGTAGGTGGGCGCGGGGATGCGCTGCAGCAGCAGGTCGAGCAGCGGCGCGAGCGTGCCGCTGGCGAGCTGGTCGCCCGGCTCGTAGCGCAGCGAGGCGGCGCCGGCCTTGGCGTTGCAGTAGACGATCGGGAACTCGATCTGCTGCTCGTCGGCGTCGAGGTCGAGGAACAGCTCGTACACCTCGTCGATCACCTCCGCCACGCGCGCGTCGGAGCGGTCGACCTTGTTGACGACCAGGATCACCGGCAGCTTGGCCTCCAGCGCCTTGCGCAGCACGAAGCGCGTCTGCGGCAGCGGCCCCTCGGAGGCGTCGACGAGCAGCAGCACGCCGTCCACCATCGTCAGCCCGCGCTCCACCTCGCCGCCGAAGTCGGCGTGACCGGGCGTGTCGATGATGTTGAGCTTGACGCCGTCGTAGTGCAGCGAGGTGTTCTTGGCGAGGATCGTGATGCCCTTCTCGCGCTCCAGGTCCATCGAGTCGAGCACGCGCGTGGCCACCTCCTGCCCGACGCGGAAGGCCCCGGACTGCCACAGCATGGCGTCGACGAGCGTGGTCTTGCCGTGATCGACGTGGGCGACGATCGCCACGTTGCGGATGTCGTCTCTGGTTACGCGCACGGCCGCACAGGCTAGCGGCGCGGGCCGCTCGATCAATGGGTTCGCACGGCCCGCGGCGCCATGCGCAGGCCGAAGCGGGCGAGCGCCGAGGGATAGCGCTCGGCGCGGGCGATGACGCCCTCGAGCGCCGCCGCGAAGCGCCTGATCTCATCCTCCTCGACGACCAGCGCGGGCAGCGCCTTGACCACGTTCATGTGGTGCCCGGCCACCTGGCAGAAGATGCGGTGCTCGTGAAACAGCGGCACGGTCACGAGCTGCGAGAACAGACCGGGCTGGCGACGCTCGACGCGCTCCCACAGCCGCCGCGCGCCCGCGCCGGCGGGCGGACCGAATTCGATCGCCCACATCAGCCCCATCCCGCGCACGTCGCGGACCACCTCGAAGCGATCGACGAGCGGCCGCGTCAATGCGAGCAGCAGCGCGCCCACCCGCTCGGCGCGCTCCACGAGACCCTCGCGCTCGATCACCCGCAGCGTCGCCAGCGCAGCCGCCGCCGCGAGGTCGTTGCCGCCGAAGGTCGAGCCGTGACGCACCGCGCGCTCCATGCCGTCGAACACCTTGTCGAAGGCGGCACGCGAGACGAGCACCGCGCCGATCGGCACGAAGCCGCCGGACAGCGCCTTGGCGACGCACACCATGTCCGGCTCCAGGCCCCAGTGCTCGAGCGCGAGAAAGCGCCCCGTGCGGGCGATGCCCGTCTGCACCTCGTCGCACACGAACAGGCTGCCCGCCTCCCTGCACAGCCGCTGCGCGGCGGGCAGGTAGTCGTCGGGCGGGATGTTCACGCCCTTGCCTTGGATCGGCTCGACCACGAACGCCGCCACATCCCCCTTCGACAGCTCGCGTGTGAGCGCGTCGAGGTCTCCGAAGCCGACGGCGTCGCAGCCGGGCAGCAGCGGCCCGAACCCCGCGCGGAACTCCTCGCCGCCGTTGAGCGACAGCGCGCCGAGCGTCAGCCCGTGGAACGCGTGCTCGGCGTACAGCACGCGCGGGCGACCGGTGGCGGCGCGCGCGATCTTGATCGCCGCCTCCACCGCCTCGGTGCCGGTGTTCGCGGGGACCATCGCGGCGACGCTCGCCGGCGCGCGCGCCAGCAGCTGCTCGGCGAGCACGCCGCTGAGCAGCGTGACCCCCAGCTGGGGCATGTTGCCGGTGCGCGCCTGCAGCACCTGCTCGATCGCCGCGAGCACATCCAGGTGGTTGCGCCCGACGGCGAACACGCCGTAGCCGCCGAACAGGTCCAGGTAGCGCTCTCCGTCGGCGTCGATCAGGTGCGCGCCCTCGCCGCCACTCCACACCTTGTCGAAGCCCAGCGTGCGCAGGATGCGCCCCAGCTGCGGGTTCAGGTACCTGTCGTTGAGCGCGAGCTCCTCGCCCGTGCGCGCTTCGAGGATCTGCGCCACCGTGGGCAACGATTCGTCCGACACCATCGCAGCGTAGCTCGCGGGTCGCCGCGCGCGACTCCCTACACTCCTTTGGGTAGTGGTCAGCTAACTGACCATCGTCATCGTTTGCGCAACACGCAGCTCGGTATCATCGCGTCAAGCGGCAGCTCGTACGCCTTACAGGAAGGAGTCGGGAGATGGCCACTGTGTCCGCAAAGCCACCGTTGACGTCGGTCGCCGCAAACGCCCGAACGGACAACTCGCGGGAGCTGTTCCGCCGCTGGCAGCACGAAGGCGACGCGCATGCCCGTGAGGCGCTGCTACGCGAGTACATGCCGCTGGCACGGGCGCTCGCGCGCCGCTACGGTCGCTCATCCGAGCCGTTCGAGGATCTGCTGCAGGTCGCCTCGCTTGGGCTGCTGAAGGCGCTGGACCGCTACGACGCCGATCGCGGGCATGCGTTCGCCTCGTTTGCGGTGCCGACCATCCTCGGCGAGATGCGCCGCTACTTCCGCGACTGCGGCTGGGCCGTGCACGTGCCCCGCGGGGCGCAGGAGCGCGCGCTGAAGGTTCGCGACGCGCAGGAACAGCTGGCGCGCGAACGCGGTCGGGCACCGACCGTCAACCAGCTCGCCGAGTACCTCGAGCTCGACGCCGAGGAAGTGATCGACACGCTGCAGGCAATCCAGGCCTACGAGACGCTGTCGCTGGACGCACCGCGGCCCCGCACCGACGGCGACCTCGTGCCCTACGCCGAAACGCTCGGCTACGACGACGAGCGCTTCGAGCTGGTGGAGCTCGACACCACCCTCACCGCGGTGCTGGGTCACATCACGCCACGCGAGCGCGAGATCCTGCACATGCGTTTCGTGGAGGATCTCACGCAGACGGAGATCGCCCAGCGTGTGGGGATCTCCCAGATGCACGTCTCACGTCTGCTGCGCCGCTCGCTGGAGCAACTGCGCGCGCTCGCGCATGCGAGCTGAGCTCCGCCTGGCGCTCACCAACAGGCCGGAGAACGTCCTCGTAGTGCGCCAGGCCTTGACCGGGCTGGCGGGTGCCCTTGCGCTCGACGCGATCGAGACCAACGACCTCAACACGGCCGTCACGGAGGCGTGCAACAACGTGGTGATGCACGCCTACGCAGGCGCGGAAGGCCCGCTCGAGGTGGACGTGCAGGTGCGCGCACGCGTGCTCTGCGTGGTGGTGCGCGATCGCGGGATCGGCATGCAGGAGCCCTACGTGGGTGGCGGGACGGGCGCCAGGGACACCCTGGGGCTGGCGGTGATCGACGCGCTGTCCAGCTGCGTGGGGTTCGCGTGCCCGTGTGGCGGCGGGACGGAGCTGCGCATGGAGTTCCCGCTCCCCAGCGACGTGGCGCTTGCCGAATGTGGCGACGCGCGCGGGCGCGCGGCGGCAGGCGAGGCACTGCTGACGCGCGCGGTGCTGGTGGGCGCGCTCGAGTTGCGCATCGCGCCGAGCACGCTCGCGCGCGCCATCCTGCCGCGTGTGCTCAGCGCGCTTGCGGCGCGTGCGCACTTCTCCACCGACCGCATCTCCGACGTGCAGATCCTTGCCGACGCGCTCGCCGCACACGCAGGCGCGTCCGTTCTCGCCGGCGAGCTGGCGCTTGGCGTGACCGTCACGCCGCGCAACCTCACGCTGCGGATCGGACCGCTCCCAGCGGGGCACGCGCAAAGCCTCGTGCTGGCGGGCGCCGACGGTCTCGCGCCGGTGATCGAGCGTCTCACCGACGACAGGCGCGTCGCCCCCGCCGACCTCGGCGAGACGCTCGAACTGTGCCTCGTCGACCGGCCTTAGCGCCCGCCCCCAAGGAGGGCGGGCCGGCCCAGGGAGCCTTCGGAGGGCGGGCCGGCCCGCGAGGCGTCGGGAGAAAGAGGGCGGCATGCCGGCCGGGAGCCGTCGGGAGGCAAAACCATGCCGGCATACCGCCGCGCCGTCTCGCTAACTGGCTGGGCCGCAGGGGGAAAGCGACTTCGCTCGCAGAGACGGCGTTGCAGGTGCAATCATGCCCGATCCCCCGGCGGCTAAACCTCCGCGGCGGCAAATATTCGATCTTCGAGCCTCCGCGTGCCCAGCATGTAGCATTGCCACGCGGTGCAGCCCCAGCGCGCCGGTTTTCGCCACGAGCTTCTCCTTTACGAAGGCATGCACGGCTTTCTGGAGGGGGTGCTGGACCCAGTCAGAGAAGCCCTTGCGCAGGAGGGGCGCGTGCTCGTGGCGGTAAGCGACGTCAACGCGTGCGCGTTGACGGACGCGCTCGGCGCCGATGCCGGGCGGGTGCGCTTCGTCGACGTGCTCGAGCAGGGGCGCAACCCGGCGCGCGCGCTCTCGCTGTGGCTGGAGTTCGCGCACGAGCCGGCGCTCGGCGGCGACGGTGCGCTGGGGGTCAGCGAACTCGTGTGGCCGGGTCGCAGCGCGGCCGAGCTCGAGGAGTGCGAGCGCCACGAGGCGCTGCTGGGGCTCGCTCTGGGTGACGGTCCAGCCTGGCGACTGCTGTGCGCGTACAACCGGGACGCGCTCGGTGAGGATGTGATCGAGGCGGCCATGTCGCTGCACCCGCTGTTCGCCGACGGACACGCGCGTCATCCGCCGGGCAGCCATGCCCACACGCATCCCAGCCCGCGGCCGTTCGCCGGCTCGTTGCCCGCGCCGCACGGCCAGGTCGAGCGCCTGGCGTTCACCGGCGAGTCGCTGGGAGGGCTGCGACACGCGCTGTCGGCGTGGGCGCAGGCCAACGGCCTCGATCAGGAACGCAGCAGCGAGCTCGTGCTCGCCGCGAGCGAGTTGGCCGCCAACAGCGTGCGTTACGCCGGCGGCCGGGGCATGCTGCGCTACTGGCGCGAGGACGGCGCGCTCGTCTGCGAGGTCCGCGACGCGGGGCACATTCAGGCGCCGCTGGTCGGACGCGTGCGCCCTGCGCCCGACGCGTGTGAGGGCCGGGGCCTGTGGCTCGTCAACCAGCTGTGCGATCTCGTGCAGATCCGCTCCTCGCGCGCCGGCAACGTCGTGCGCGTGTACAAGCGCGTGCCGTGAGTGCTCAGCTGCGGGCTTCGCTGGCCGCGACCGTCGGCAGGTGCTCGGCGATCCCAGTGATCCCCAGCAGGCGCTGGACCTGCTGCGAACCGGGCGTGATCGCGAACTGCTGTCCGCGCTCGCGACACTGCTCGAGCGCCACCAGGATGCTGCGCAGCCCGGTGGAGTCGATGAACTCGAGCTGCTGGAGGTCGAGCACGATCATCGGCTGCTGGCGCAGCTCCTGCGCCGCGAGCGCCTGCTGCAGCAGCTCGGTGCTGGCCATGTCCAGTTCTCCCGCCAGCGACAGAATCGTGCGGTCGGGCTCGCGACGCATCTCGATTCGTAGCTGGTCGCCTGCCCCCATGCGATGATTTTACCGGGGATCGGCCGATCTCACGCCGGAGCTTCGCGCGCTGCGGCGGCGGTCGCCACATCGCTGGCATACGTGACCCTCGCGCGCAGCATGAACACGCCGGCTGCCGCCAGCGTGCACAGCAGGATCAGGAAGCTGAACTCCAGCCCGGTGGCCGTCGAGGATGAGACCACGCTCGGGTGGGTGCCGATCGGCGCCTGCGCGGGCGCGATGCCGGCGATCGCGTCCGCAAGCCCCCCGAACGCGAGCGGCGCGAGCGCCTGCGCGAGCGAGCGCACGAAGCTGCGGGTGGCCTCCGCACGCCCCCACAGCCCGGCGGGCATGATGTCCAGCCTGGCGGCGTCCAGCGGCGGGTTGGCGGCGGAGATCAGCGCGGTGCCGGCGAGGTCGAACCACAGCGCAGGCGTGAGATGGCTCCCCAAAAGGCCAGGGACGAGCAGGGCGGCGGCGCCCAGGTAGCAGGCGGCGGGAACGACGATGCGCGCCTGCACGAAGCCGCGGCGCAGCATCCAGTCCGTGAGCCGGCCGCTGACGAGCGTGCCGAGCAGCGCCCCCACCACCAGCAGCGCCACGACCAGCTCGGCGGTCGCCTGGCCGATCCGGTAGTGCCCGCGCATGAACAGCAGCACGAACGTCTGCAGGCCGGAGAAGAAGAAGTAGCCGAGCGAGGAGCTGATCACCAGCAGGACGTAGGTGGGGATCGAGAAGATGTAGCGCACGGCGCGTCCCACGCCCATCGCCCGCGGGTCCTCTTCCAGCACCAGCCGCTCCGTCGGCGCGACGCCGCGCCGGCGTACCGCCTCGACGGCTGCCTCGTCGTGGGGCTCACCCTCCGCGCCGTCCGCCACGTCCCCGCCGGCGTCGGGCATCGGGCCTTCCGCGGCCAGGCTCATCGCGCCGCGCACCAGCCGGCTCTGCCCTCCGCGCACCGGCTCGGGCACCGTCCGCCACAGCGCGCGCGCGATCCACATGCCGGGCAACGCGAGCAGGATGAACGCAGCCCTCCAGGAGATGATGCTGCCGACGGTGCCGCCGACGATGAAGCCGGCGGCCGAACCGGCGATCTCGCCGCCGAGGATGTACGCGTACACCCGACCGCGTTCGTGGGCGGGAAAGTAGTCGCCCGTCAGCGACGCGATCGCCGGCCCGGCGGTCGCGGTGACGGCGCCGAGCGCCAGGCGCGTCAACAGCAGCGTCCCGAAGCTGCCCGCGAAGCCGCTGAGCAGCGAGGCGACGCTCCACAGCGCGACGCTGCCCGCCAGCAGCGGCATGCGCTTGACGTGGTCGACCAGCACGCCGACCGGGATCACGAACAGCGCGCCGACGAGCAGGGCGACCGAGCTCAGCAGGCCGATCGCGGCGTTGCCGATGTGCAGCGCGTGCTCGAGCTGCGGCGCGACCGCGCCGACGGTCGCGCTGTCCGCGCCGCTGAGGCCGAGCACGCCGCCGAACATCAGGATCACCCGTGCCCGCGCCGGCCCGCCGACCGCCTGGACGACCTGGCCGCGCACGAGCAGCGCAAGACTCCGCGCCAGCTTCAGCGCCGCTTTCGCAACGCTCCTGGCCGCTTGCGACACGCGCGTCATAGGCTTCGCAAACGTACCCTGTTTGGTAGGCGTGCCACCTGGGGGTCCCGGCCACGCCACGATGCACACGGGCGCGTGTGTAAAGACTGCGTTCGCGGGGTAGCAGTAGCGCGACGGAGACCGGCTTGGTCCTCGCGGGGATTTGGTCCGACCGGTGGCTGGCCCAAGGCGAGAAGGCGGGTTGTGGCGGTCGAGACACACAGCATCGTGACGGCAGAGAGCAAGCACGCGATCCGCTTCCCCGAGCCCGGCGCCCAGCTCGCGAGCGGTGCCCTCGTCGCGTGCTTCCCCGCGGCTCCCGAGTCACCCGGCCGCGCCCGGCGCCTGCTCGCCGACGCGCTGCGCGCATGCGACTGCGAACCGGGTCTCGTCGACGCCGCCGCGCTGGTGCTCAGCGAGCTTGCAAGCAACGCCGTGCGCCACGTCGGCTCGCCGTTCTCGATCCGCGCGACGCTGGAGGGCGCGACGCTGCGCCTCGCCGTCGAAGACCACGGCTGGCTGTCGCGGGCAGCGATGGTCGTACGTCAAGCGCACGGGCTGGGCGTGGTGGACGCGCTCGCCGCCGACTGGGGGGTCAAGCCCACGGCGCGAGGGAAGCTCGTGTGGGTGGAGCTCCCCTTGGGAGCGGTCAACTGAGTCCCGCTGCCGCGCGACGGATCGAGCGCACGAGCACCACGAGCACGGCTGCCGGCATCGTCCACCACGCCGGCGTGCCGCTCGCCGCCAGCAGCGCGGTGAACGCGAGCGCCGAGGCAACCGCGAGCGCCGTCTGCCAGTCCTCGCCCACGACGAACTCCCACACGTTCACGCCCAGCAAGGCAAGGGCTCGTGTGCTCGCGCCCCCGCGGCGCAACGCCTCGCCCCGCTGCGCATGCGCCATCGCAGGCCCGGCAGGCGTCGCAGGCGTCGCGGGCGTCGCGTCCACCGCCGCAGCGCGCGGGCCACGACTGGCGGCGCTGAGCGAGGCGAGCGCGAGCGACACCAGCAGCACGCCGGGGATCAGCGCCAGCAGCGCGGCGTCGCCGGCCGGCCAGTGCGCGCCGACGCCCTCTGCGCCCCAGAACATCCCGAACGAGCTGAGCATCACCCCCACGACGAGCTTCATCGTGTTCTCCGGCACCCGCGCCAGCGGAGCGCGTATCGCCACGCCGGCTGCGAGCACGAGCACCAGCGCCGCTCCCGCGGCCGCCGCCGCCAAGGCGATCCGGTGCTGGTTGGCGCCGAAGCCCACCACGATGAACACCACCTCCAGGCCCTCCAGGAGCACGCCTTTGAAGGCGATCGCAAACGAGTACCCGTCGAAGCCGGGGCCGCGCACGCCGCTCGCACGCGCCGCTGCCTGCTCGCGCTCGTATGCGTCCAGCTCGTCGTGCTTGGCCTTCAGCCCGGCCGAGCGCAGGATCGCCTTGCGCAGCCACTGCAGCCCGAAGATCAACAGCAGCCCGCCGACCGCCACGCGCAGCGCGTCGATCGGCAGCGCCGTGAGCGCCGAGCCGAGCGCGGTGACGAGCGCTGCGAGCACGACGGCCGCGCCCGCCGCTCCGCCGGTGGCCGAGCGCCAGCTGCGTGTGCTGCCGACGGCGAGCACGATCGTAAGCGCCTCCACGGCCTCCACCGCGCAAGCGAGGAACACCGACAGCCCCAGCCCGAGCTCAGCGCCGCTCATGCCATGAGATTAATCGCGCCGGCGGCGCGCGCCGTGCGTGAGCGACCACACCAGCGCCAGCCCGCCGATGGCGAGCAGCGCGCGCCCGAGCCACGAGCTGACGCTCGCCCAGGCGTCGCTGGCGAGCAGGCCCACGAGGATGAACGCGCCGGCCCACAAGGCGCATCCGAGCGTGGTCAGCACGATGAACGGCACCAGCGGCAGTCGCTGCGCGCCGGCTGGCAGCGACACGAACGTGCGCGCGAGCGGCAGCAGGCGCGCGATGAACACCGCGCGAATCCCGTGCCGCTCGATCAGGCCCTCCCAGCGGCCTAGCACCGTCTGCGCAACCGGCACGCCGGCCAGCAGCCGGCTGGCGCCGAGCGCGTAGGCGAGCAGCGATCCGAGCAGGTTCCCCGCCGTCGCCGCCAGCACGGCCGGCGGCAGGCTCATCCAGCCTTGATGCACGGCGAAGCCCGAGAACAGCAGCGTCACCTCGCTGGGCACCGGGATGCACGCGCTCTCGGGCACCATCAACAGGAAGACGCCAAGGACGCCGAAACGCTCGATAACGGCGGTCAATCGATGTGCCCGTCTCCTACCCTCGCGCGCGCCGCCAAAACGATCGCCTCCTACCGTTCGCCGTTACGCCGCAAGCGCGACCGTCGCGGGCTGCTCGGCCGCTCCTGTGCGCGCGCGGAACTCCATCGCGTCGTCGATCGGCCCATGGCGCAGCAGGCGGATGTCCTTGACGTAGTTCTGGTGTAGCCGCCACGGCGCGTGCACGCCCTGCTTGGGCAGCTGCTCGATCGCGCGCAGCACGTACCCGGCTTTCAGGTCCATGATCGGCTCCACCGGCGAGGAGGGGTCTGGCGGTTGGGGGACGAACACGGCGAGGCCGCGCTCGTCCATGTAGTTGAGCAGACGGCAGAGATATTCGCCGACGAGGTCGGCTTTGAGTGTCCACGAGGCGTTCGTGTAGCCGAGCGTGAGCACCATGTTGGGTACGCCGCACAGCATCATGCCCTTGTAGGTGACGGACTTGCCGAGCTCGACCTGCGCCCCATCGACCACGAGCTCGATGCCCCCGAGCGCCAGCATGTTGAGCCCCGTCGCGGTGACGATCACGTCCGCCGGCAACTCGTTGCCGGCGCTCATCCTGATGCCGGTCTCGGTGAACGTCTCGATGCGGCCGGTCTCGATCGAGGCGCGCCCGTCGCAAATGGCGTTGAAGAGGTCGCCGTCGGGGACCGCGCACACGCGCTGGTCCCACGGGTTGTACGTCGGGCTCAGGTGCCGCTCGAGGTCGTAGCCGGCGGGGAGCCGCTTGCGCGCCATGCCGAGGAACAGCCTGCGCATGAGTCCGGGATAGCGGCGACAGAGCTGGAAGTTGAGCATCATCAGCAGCACGTTCTTCCAGCGCACGATCGAGTACACGAGCGCCGGCGCCAGGCGCCCGCGTAGACGCTCGGCCAGCGGGTCGCGCTCGGGCACGGAGACGATGTAGGTGGGCGAGCGCTGCACCATCGTCACGTGCTCGGCGCTGCGCGCGAGCGCGGGCACGAGCGTGACGGCGGTGGCCCCGCTGCCGATCACGGCAACGCGCTTGCCGGCGCAGTCGAGGCTCTCGGGCCAGTGCTGCGGGTGCACGATCTGTCCCCGGAAGCGCTCGCTGCCGGCGAACGCGGGGCTGTAGCCCTCGTCATAGCGGTAGTAGCCCGTGCAGCAGTAGAGCACCTCGCACGTCAGCTCCAGCGTCTGCTCGTCGCCGCGCTCGAGCTCGACCGTCCAGCGGGCGTCGGGGCTCGACCAGCGGGCACGCACGACGCGCTGCCCGAAGCGGATCGACTGCTCGATCGCGTGTTCGCGCGCCGTCTCCCGCACGTAGCTGAGGATCGACGGACCGTCCGCGAGCGCGGTGTCCGCGTCCCACGGGCGAAACGAGTAGCCGAGCGTGAACATGTCCGAGTCCGAGCGAATGCCGGGGTAGCGGAACAGGTCCCAGGTGCCGCCGATCGACTCGCGCGCCTCGATGATCGCGAACGTCTTTCGCGGGCACTCCCTGCGCAGATGGCATGCCGCGCCGATGCCCGACAGCCCGGCGCCGACGATCAGGACGTCCACATGCTCAGGGTTCATCGCCCAAGCACCGTATCAGCCGCATCACGGCGTAGGCGCAAACTCGCGGGTCCGCTGGAGCTCGGCGGCGATCTGCTGCCCACTGGGACGATCGTCAGCGTGACAATCACCGCAATGCACCCCTCTAGCGGTCAATGACGGTGTTTGCCACCACTTCGATGACAGCCAACGGAGCGGCCAACTGGTCGCTGAGGTTGTACCGGGCAGCCAACGCTGCGGGCGCCACATAGCTGAGCATGGTCTGGTGACCGTCCGCCCACACGAGAATCTTGAGGGGCAAATCCAGCCCGGTGAGAGGGGCCTCCTGCATCACGGGCGTCCCGGCCTGCGGGCTCCCAAAGATCACGAGCTTCGTGTCGCGAAGCTCCAGCCCTACCGCTTCGGCCTCACCGCTGTGGTCGACGACATCGACCAGCGTCAGCCTGCGTGCCGCCACCGTAGCCTTCAGCCGCGCAATCGTCTCCTCGACCGACCACGGGCTCGGCTTCGTCACCACCCCGTCGGGGGAGAATGAGGTCTGATCCGCGTACACCTTGCCGATGTTGGAGCCCTTCCGGGACGAGAGCTACCGTCAAATGACGCTAACCACTGGACAACGCGGAGGCGTATGGTTTACAGATCGGAGGCGCATCGTCCGGGAGACCGCGGTTTGTGGCTGTTTCGTGGAACGGTTTGATCGAGAGTGTGTCCTAGCGCCCACCACGCTGAGACGATGGCGTTGGTTGGCCGTCAGCACGAGCTCGAGTCCGTCGTTTCGTTCCTCGATCACGCCGCGCACGACGGCGGGTCGCTGCTGGTTCTCGGGGAACCGGGCGTAGGCAAGTCCGCGTTGCTCGCGGCGGCCAACCGCGCGGCGTCCTCCAAAGGCACACGCACGTTGAGCGCGGCCGGGGTGCAGTTCGAGGTGGCGATCCCGTTCTCGGGGCTGCACCAGATTCTGCTTCCTCTGTACGACGCACTTGGCGAGCTTCGTGCTCCACACCGCGAGGCGCTGAACGTCGCGTTGGGGTTCGGCGAGGGGGCAGAGCCGGAACGGCTCGTGATCGCCAACGCCGTGCTGGAGGTGCTTAGGAGGGCCGCCCGAGAGTCCCCATTGTTGGTGATCGTCGACGACGTTCCGTGGCTCGACCGGGCGAGCGCGGGAGTCCTCGGGTTCTTGGCACGGCGCCTCGCGGGCAGCCACGTCGGGCTCCTGGCGGCGTCGCGGACGGACGAGCCTGGCTTCTTCGAGGGAGCCGGCCTTCCAGAGATCGAGATTGGGCCGCTCGACGACCACTCGGCAGCTGAGCTCTTGAGCGCCCGTTTCCCGAGACTCGCCGCGAACGTCCGAGAGCGGCTGCTCGCCGAGGCGCAGGGGAACCCCCTCGCCGTCCTGGAGCTTCCGGCCGCCCTGAGTGGGCCACAACGCGCGGCGCTCGACAGGTTGCCGGCAGTGCTGCCGCTCACGCGGCGTCTACAGGCGCTGTTCCGCTCCCGTGTGGGCGAGCTTCCGGAGCCCAGTCGGCGGCTGCTGCTGTTGATGGCACTCGACGGGGCCGGCGACGTCCGCCTCCTCCAGGTCGCCGGTTCTCTCGACGACGGGCTCGATGCGCTCGCTCCGGCCGAGCACGCGCGGCTAGCGTCGTTTGATGGGAGCACCCACCGGCTCGCGTTCCGGCATCCGATGATCGGTTCCGCGGTGGTCGCACTCTCGACCGGCGCGGAGCGCCGGAGTGCGCATGCGCTGCTGGCGAAGGTTTGGGCCGACCAGCCGGATCGGCGCGTTTGGCACTTGGCGGAGGCGACGGTCGATCCGGACGAGCAGGTGGCGGCCCTACTGGACGTGGCCGCAGGCCGCGTCCTCGGACGTGGCGACGGTGTGGGAGCCGTCAACGCACTGGTCCGGGCCGCCGAGCTCAGCCCCGACCGAGGCGACCGGGCGAGACGCCTGGCGCAGGCGGCGTACATTGGAGCCGACGTCACCGGCGAGCTTCAGGGAGCGTCGCAGCTCCTGGCCGACGCGCAACGTCTCGACCCGGGGCTCACCGGATCGCTGGAGGCCGCGGCTGCTGCCTCTCATCTGCTGCTCAACGGCGACGGGGACGTAAACACCGCCCACCGGCTGCTCGTCGGCGCGATCGAGTCTCGCCGGCCCACGGCCGGACCCAACGACAAGGCGCTCGAGGAGGCGCTGTATTCGCTTCTCATGGTCTGCCATTACGGCGGCAAGGCCGAGCTGTGGGAGCCGTTCGACGCCATGTTGGCGCAGCTCGGTCCACACGTGCCAACGTATCTGCACCTGAGCAGCAAGACCCTGAGTGACCCCGTCCGTACGGCGGCAGCGGCTCTACCGGAACTCGAAGCCGCGGTCGACGGCCTCGCCAATGAGACCGACCCGACCGTCATTGTCAGGATCGCGATCGCGTGTTTCTACCTGCATCGCCTGACGCCATGTCGACAGGCACTGAGGGGAGTGATCTCCGGTGGACGAAAGCACGGGGGGATCGCCGCCGCGATCCACGCGATGCACCTGCTGACCTCGGACGACATCTGGACGGGCGCGTGGGATGCCGCCCAGATACGCATCGACGAAACACTCGAGCTGTGCCGAGCACACGGCTACCGTTACCTGGCGTTGCCGGGCAGGTATGGTCAGTCCTGCCTTGCTGCGGCGCGCGGCGACTATGAGACGACCCACGTCCTGACGCAGGAGATGATCCAGTGGGCCGCGCCGCGTGGCATCCGCTCGGTGCAGTGCTACGCGTGGCACGCGCAGGCGCTGGCAGCGCTCGGGCGCGGCGACTTTGAGAATGCCTACAGGCGCGCTGCCCAGATCAGCCCGCCGGGCACGTTCACATCGCACGTCTATTCGGCGCTTCACGTGCCGATGGACCTCGTTGAAGCGGCGGTCCGAACGGGGCGCACCCAGGAGGCTGCGGCGCACGTTGCGCAGATGCGCGCGCTCGATATCGCCAGGCTGTCCACAAGACTCGCACTCCTCGCGGCGGGATCCGCGGCGATCGCCGCACCAGACGAATGCGCCTCGGCGCTGTTCGACGACGCGCTTGCGACCAGCGAGGCTGAGCGCTGGCCGTTCGATCTCGCGCGAGTCCGTCTGGCCTACGGAGAGCGACTTCGGCGCGCCCGCGCGATGACCCGTGCGCGCGTGCAACTGACGAGCGCCCTCGAGACATTCGACGCCCTCGCTGCGCGCCCATGGGCGACGCGAGCCGCCGCGGAGCTACGCGCCACCGGACAGGTGCGCGCACCGTGGGGCGACCGCGACTCACTGACGCCCCAGGAGCTCGAGATAGCGAAGCTGGCAGCGAGCGGGCTCAGCAACAAGCAGATCGGTGATCGCCTGTATCTGTCGCACCGCACGGTCTCGAGCCATCTGCATCGCGTCTTCCCGAAGCTCGGCATCACGTCTCGGGCCGCGTTGCGCGACGCGCTCTCCTCCGCAGCCAAGGAGTGAAGGCAAGCGCACACTCAAATGCCGTCAATCAACGCTAGATAGCAGGCGCGGCTCAGAGTGAAGATCCGCCTACTCAACTCGTAAAGGAGCAGGCATGAACGCGATCGACACATCTTCTAGCAACGGCCACCGGCGCGTCGCGATCGTCACCGGCGGCACCGCCAACCTCGGCAAGCTGTTCGCCGAGGCCTTGGCCGAGGACGACCTGAATGTCGTCGTCCACTACAACTCTCCCCGCAGGGCCGAGCAGGCGGCCGAGGCGGTCAACGATCTCGAAGGGCGGGGGGTCGAGGCAATCTCCTACCAAGGCGACCTCACCGACATCGGGAAGATAGCCGGGCTCGTCGACGCGACGATCGAGCGGTTCGGAAAATGGGATGTCCTGATCAACACCTCGGGGATCATCATCCGCAAGCCGCTGGCCGAAACGACCGAGAAGGAGTTCGACGACTCGTTCGCGATCAATACCAAGATCCCGTACTTCTTCATGCGCGAGGCCTACGACAAGATGGCCGACGGCGGACGGATCATCAACATGGTGACGACACAAGTGGCCGTCACCGCCGCAACCTACTCGGCTTACGCCGGCAGCAAGGCCCCAGTTGAGCACTTCACCAAGGCATTTGCGAAGGAGATCGGGCCGCGCGGAGTCACTGTCAACTGCATCGCCCCAGGCCCCCAGAAGACCAGCTTCTTCTACAACGCAGAGAACGAGGACACGATTGCCTGGCTGTCGGGCATGACGATCAACGGCGACCTCGGCGAGCCTGTTGACGTCGTGCCGGTGATGCGCTTCCTTGCCGCTCCGGAGACCCGCTGGGTCACCGCTCAGACCGTGTATGTCAACGGCGGCATGATCTCACCGATCAACTAAGCCCGAGCGAAAGCATGAGCAAGACGATCCTCATAACTGGCGCCTCGAGCGGTTTCGGCTCCCTGAGCGCCCGAGCGCTCGCCGACGCGGGGCATGTCGTGTACGCGGGAATGCGCGATACACGCGGCCACAACGCGGCCCAGATCCTAGAGGCGGAAACGTACGCCGCCAAGCATCACGTCGACCTGCGCGCCGTCGAGCTCGACGTATCCTCGCAGGACTCGGTTGACGGCGCGGTGAAGTCCGTGCTCGCCGAGCAGGACAAACTGGACGTCCTGGTCCACAACGCCGGGCACATGGTGACCGGACCCACGGAGGCTTTCACGGTCGAACAGGTCGCCGACATCTACGACACCAATGTGCTCGGCACCCAGCGACTGAACCGGGCCGCCCTGCCGCACATGCGCGCCCAACGCGACGGGCTGCTGGTGTGGATCGGCAGCACCAGCACCCGCGGCGGCACGCCCCCGTACCTTGGCCCGTACTTCGCCGCCAAGGCGGGCATGGACGCGCTAGCGGTCAGCTACGCGGGCGAGCTGGCCCGCTTCGGGATCGAGACAACCATCGTCGTGCCGGGATCGTTCACCAGCGGAACGAATCACTTCGCCCACAGCGGGCGCCCCGCTGACGATTCCGTGGTGGCGGGCTACGAGGTCCTCTACCCGAAGCTAATGGAGCAGGTCAGCGGACGCCTCGCCGAGCTCGCACCGCCCGACGCCGACGTCGCCGAAGTCGCCAACGCCGTAGTCAAGGTCGTTGACACGCCGCGCGGCAAGCGACCGTTCCGAGTTCACATCGACCCCGCAGAAGACGGCGCACGTGTCGTAAATGCAGTTGCCGACCACATCCGCGTCGAGTTCCTTCGTCGCATCGGGCTCGAGGACATTCTGCACCCGGGGGCAATCGGCCGCAGACAACGTCAAGAATCGACGAAGGTCTCAGGATGACTCAGGCCGCGGGCACCCAACCGGCGGGATACGCCCCAGCAGGCACCTCACCGGGGTAGTCCGGGAAGTGGCGGCGTGCGAGCTCCTCGCCGGCGCTGCCGTCGAGCAGCGCGCGCAGGTCGCCGAGCGGCAGCAGCACCCTGATCGTGGCCCCGATCTGCAGATCGGCGGCGTTCGCCTGCTCGCCGCCGATCACGCCCTCCGCGGCGAGGCGCTCGACGTGCGCGAGCTTGGCGGGCAGCCCGGCGAGGTCGTCGCATAGGCGCGCGGCGGTGATCTTGTGGTACTTCCAGGACGCGCGCACGTAGGCGATCGCGAAGTCCGTGCCGGGGCCGTCCAGCGGCGCACCGCCGCCGAACGTGCCCATCGCCTCCGGGCGAAAGTGCAGCGCACCCCAGGGCAGGCGCCGGCCGAGGTCCTGTAGCTCCTCGTCTCCCCAGCGCTCGGCCTCGCGCACCGCGTCGGAGGGATACAGCACCGGCGCGGGCGCCAGCTGCTCCAGGCGTGCGAGGATCGTGCGCGAGCCGTGCACCGGCTCGCAGTCGATCAGCATCCCAGGGACCGTGCCGTTGCCCTCGCCGTAGATCGCCTGCATCTTCTCCACGTGCTCGCCGGGGACGAGCTCCACGCGCTCGTGCTCCAGGCCCTTCAGGCGCAGCGCCTCGCTGACCGTCATGCACGGGTGCGACGGCGCGAGGACGTGGAGCACGAGATCGGGAGCCATGCGCTCGCGCCAGCCTACTGCGAAGCAGCGTCTTGCACGCTGGGACATGCAAAGATGCGCTCGATGCCCAAGCTCTCGATGCTCACGCTCGCCGTCGGCCTGCTCGCCCTCGCCGGCTGCGGCAGCTCGTCCAGCAGCCCCAGCTCCTCCGCGTCCACACCCACCGCATCGACGTCGGTGGCCAAGACCGCGAGCCCGCCCTCAGCCGCGACAGCGCAGATCTCCGTCAAGACGATCTCTGGGCTGGGGCCCGTGCTGGTGAATGCGGCGGGGCGCACCCTCTACATCTTCGAGCCGGACAAACACGCAAAGGTGACCTGCATAGCTGCGTGTGCGTCGCTGTGGCCCCCTGCCAAGCTGGCCAGCGGACAGCAGGCCACCGCCAGCGGGGAAGTGAAGTCCTCGCTGCTGGCCAGCGACCCCGACCCCGAAGGCGGCCGAGTCGTCACCTACGCCGGATGGCCGCTCTACACGTACGTCGCCGACTCCGGCCCCGGTAGCGCCAACGGCGACGGCATCAACGCCGATGGCGGCCTGTGGTACGTGATCTCGCCGGCCGGCAAGGTGATCGAAAAGACGCCGTAGAAGCACGCGCGGCACGCGGCATTAGGGCGCCACGCCCACGGCACTAGGGCGTCACAACCGCGGCATTAGGGTGCCCTAACTTGTGGTACGGTTGCCGCGATACCCGAGCTTGCCGGTCGGATTTGCTTTCGGGCGGTCGAGCAATGCCCATGGCCATGAGATCGATGAAAGGTCAGCCGTCTCCTGTGCGCGATCGCCTGTACCTCACGGCGTCGCGGCGCCGGGCGGGCGTCGCCCTCACCGCGGCGCTGCTCCTCGCAACGCTGCTCGGCGCGTGTGGAGCGTCCTCCTCGGCAACCTCGAGCGCACAGGTAAAGCAGGCGTGTAAGGAAGTTGGCGCGGTGCTCAGCGACGGTCCCGAACCTGCTGCGGATCCGGTGGGCTACGCGCAGGCGCAGATCCTCCCCCTGCGCCAGATCCGCACCCCCGATCGGAAGCTGCACGCGGCGATCAACCGGTTGGCGACTGCCTATCTGACCTTCGTGGCGCGGGGCGGCGACCGCGCCGCCGGCAGTGCTGTCAAGGCAGCGGCCGGCGCAGTCAACGCCATCTGTCCGGGGGCGGCGTCGTGATGCCGAGGGCGTTCGCGGTCGGCTTGCGGGCGGCGGCGCTCGCGCTCACGGTCGCGCTGCTCAGCGGCTGTGGCAGCTCCGGCGCGTCGATCACGCTGTACAACGGCCAGCACGAGCAGACGACCGACGCGCTCGTGGCGGGCTTTGAAAAGGCGACGGGGATCACCGTCAACGTGCGCAACGACGACGAGGACACGCTCGCCGATGAGATCGTGACCGAGGGCTCGAACTCCCCCGCGGACGTCATCTACACCGAGAACTCGCCCGCCCTGGCATATCTGCAGAGCCGGGGCCTGCTCGCCCCCGTCGACCCCGCGACGCTCGCGCTGACCCCGAGTCGCTACAACTCGCCCGCGGGCGACTGGGTCGGGGTGTCGGCACGCGTGAGCGTGCTCATCTATGACCCGCGCCTGATCGGCGCGAGCCAGCTTCCGCGAACGGTGCTCGAACTCGCCAACCCGAAGTACAGGGGCAAGCTCGCGTTCGCGGCGGGCGAGACAGATTTCCAGCCGATCGTCACGTCGGTGGACCACGCCTACGGGGAAGCGGCTGCCCTGAAGTGGCTGCACGGCATCGGCGAAAACGCCCAGAGCCACATCTATCCCGACAACGAGACGATCGCGGACGAGGTCAATCGGGGGGCGGTCGCGTTCGGTGTGGTCAACCAGTACTACTGGTACAGGCTGCGAGCGGAGCTCGGCGCAGCCAACGTGCACTCGCAGATCGCCTACTTCGCGCCCCGCGACCCCGGCTACGTGATCGACGTCTCCGGCGCGGGCATCTTGAAGTCCTCCAAGCACGAGGCCATGGCGCAGAAGTTCCTCGCCTTCTTGGTCAGCAAGCAGGGCCAGGAGATCATCGCCCACTCCATCAGCTTTGAGTATCCGATCGCCTCCGGCGTGAGCACGGCAGCGCCCGAGACCCCGTTCGATCAGCTGCAGCCCAACCCGATCACGGTCGCCGAGCTCGGGGACGGCTCGACGGCGATCGCGCTGCTGCGCAAGGCCGGCCTGCTGTGAGGCTCCGCCCGGCCAGATTGGCGCTGCGATGACGTCGTCGGCGCCGATCGTCGTTGGCGAGCAGCCGGCGGCACACCGCGGCCGGCTGGAGTGGGCGCGGCGCGAGCGCAGGCCGTGGACGCTGATCGCGCTCGGCGTGGCCGCGACCGTCGTCCTCGTGCTGCCGCTCGTGTTCTTGCTGATCGAGGCACAGGACACCGGAGACGCGACGGTTGCGCACCTCATCTTCAGGTCGCTGACCGCAACGCTGTTGTGGAACACGGTCCGTCTGACCGTCGTGGTGACCTTGCTGTGCGCGGTGATCGGCACCGCCGCGGCGTGGTGCGTCGAGCGCACCGACCTGCCGGGCCGGCGCGTGTGGGCGGTGCTCGTGGTGGTGCCGCTGGCGATCCCGGATTTCGTGGTGAGCTTTGGCTGGGCCTCGCTCAGCACCTGGGTGCAGGGCTTTCGCGGCGCGGTACTGGTGATGACGCTCGCGGTCTACCCACTCGTGTACCTGCCGGTCGCGGCCAGCTTCCGCGGCGCGGACCCAGCTCAGGAGGAGGTCGCGCGCAGCCTCGGCGCGGGGCGCCTGGAGACCTTCTGGCGGGTCACGCTGCGCCAGGCGCGGGTCGCGATCCTCGGCGGCTGCCTGCTGGTCGCCCTCGTCATCCTCGCGGAGTACGGGGCGTTTGAGATTCTCGGCTATCAGACGTTCACGACGGAGATCTTCACGGAGTTCAACGTCTCCTTCAACGTGCCGACGGCGTGCGCGCTCGCGCTCGTGCTCGTCCTCGTCAGCCTGGTCGTGCTGTTCGGTGAGAGCGTTGCGCGCGGTCGCGCGCGTGTCAGCAGGTCGGACCCGCTCGCCCAGCGCGTCGCCAACCGGCAGCCGCTGGGACGCGCCACGCCCGCCGTGCTCGTGGGCTTCCTCGTGCTCGTGGGGCTCGCGCTCGGCGTCCCCGTCGGCGCCAGCGTCTATTGGATGCTCGAGGCCGGGCACGCCTACCTGACGGGCGTCTCGCTGCTGGACGCGGCCTGGCACACCGCCCTCTACAGCGCGCCCGCCGCCGCCCTGTCGACCGCCATGGCGCTGCCCGTGGCGCTGCTCGCCGTCCGCCACCGCGGGCGGGTGTACGAGCTGCTGGAACGCAGCACCTACCTGGTGCTCGCGCTCCCCGGCCTGGTGATCGCGCTGGCGTTCTCCTACTTCACCGAGCACGACGCCGGCGGGTTCCTCTATCAGAGCGCCCCGCTGCTGATCATCGCCTACGCGATCATGTTCTTCCCCCTCGCGCTCGTCGGCGTGAAGGCATCGGTGGCGCAGGCGCCGGTTCGTCTCGACGAGGTCGCCCGCTCGCTCGGCAGCCGGCGCCTGGCGGTCCTGTGGCGGGTGACGCTCCCGCTCGTCGCCCCCGGACTCGCCGCCGCCTTCTGCCTTGTGTTCCTGGAGGCCGTGACCGAGCTCACCGCCACCCTGATCCTGATCCCCACGGGCGTACAGACGCTCGCCACCCAGTTCTGGGCCTACCAGCAGAACCTCGCGTACGGGCAGGCCGCGCCGTTCGCGCTCGCGATCATCGCCCTCGCCGCTGTCCCAAGCTACGTGCTCGCGCGCTTCTTCGACCCGGCTCAGTCGGTTGTGCGACGCCGGTAGAGGTAGGTGGCGAGCGGCGCGAACACGGCGATCAGCGCCGCCGACCACAGCAGCGCGGCGAGCATCGGGTGCTCCATCGGCCAGGCGTGGATGCTCGCCGACGGGTTCGGGTTGGAGAACAGCTTGCGCGAGGCGGAGGTGACGGCGCTGACGGGGTTCCAGTCGGCGATCGTTTTGAGCACCGCGGGCATGCGCTCGGTCGGCACCAACGCGTTGGAGACGATCGCCAGCGGGAAGAACACCACCAGCCCCATGCTCTGGGCGGACTCGGGGCTCTCGCTGATCATGCCCAGGCACGCGCAGGCCCACGACAGCCCGTAGGCGAACAGCAGGAACACGCCGAAGCCGCCGAGCGTGGCGAGCACGCTGCCCTCCGGGCGCCAACCGACGATCAGCCCGGTGACGGCGACGAACGCGGAGCAGATCGCGGCGGTCAGCAGGTCGGCGAAGGTCCGCCCGACGAGCATCGCCGGACGCCACACGGCGAGCGTCCTGAAGCGGTCGATCACGCCGCTGCCGAGGTCGCTGCTGAGCCCTACCGCTGTGCCCATCGCCGAGGTCGTGAGGTTCATCGCCAGGAGGCCGGCGATCGCGAAGCTCTTGTAGCTGCCGCCGCCGGGCAGCACGACGCCGGAGCCGAACACGTACACGAACAGCAGCGTGAACAGCACCGGCTGCACGGTGACGTCGGAGAGCTGCAGCGGCTCGCGCTTGATGTGCACGAGGTTGCGCCTGGTGAGTACCGCGAGGTCGCGCAGCCGCTTCATGCGGCCACCCCCTGGGGGTCGGTCATGCGACCACCTCCTGGGGGTCCCCCTCCGGGGACGATGCGGCGGCCGCCTCCCCTTCTGGGGACGATGCGGTGGGGTGGCCGGTGAGGGCGAAGAACACATCGTCGAGCGAGGGCTGGTGGACCTCGACGTCGTCGACCGTGATCGCGGCCTCGTCGAGCGCGCGCACGATCGTCGTCGCCAGTCCCGCCGCGCTGCGCACGGGGGCGCGCAGGCGGCGCCCGTCGTGGCTCACGTGCACGGGCCCGGAGACGAACTCCTCGAGCGCGGCGGGCGCCTCGGCGCGCGGCTCGCTGAGCGTCACCTCCAGGCGCGCGCCGCCGGTCTGCGCCTTCAGCTCGGCGGCGGTGCCGTCGGCGATCACGCGTCCGCGGTCGATCACGACGATGCGGTCGGCGAGCTCGTCGGCCTCGTCGAGGTACTGGGTGGTGAGCAGCAGCGTGACGCCGTCGGCGACGAGACCGCGGATCACCTCCCACATGCGCGCCCGGCTGTTCGGGTCCAGGCCGGTGGTGGGCTCGTCGAGGAACAGCACCGGCGGGCGCGTGACCAGCCCGGCGGCGAGATCGAGGCGCCGGCGCATGCCGCCGGAGTAGGTCTTCAGCAGCCTGCCGGCCGCATCGGTGAGTTCGAACTCGGCGAGCAGCTGCTCGGCGCGGGCGTCGGCCTGTGCCCGGCGCAGGCCGCCCAGGCGGCCGATCATCACGAGGTTTTCGCGACCGGTGAGGACTTCGTCGAGCGTCGCGTCCTGGGCGGTCACGCCGATCTTGCGCCGCACTGCGCCCGCTTCGCGGACGACGTCGTGGCCGGCCACGCGTGCGCTGCCGGCGTCGGGCAGCGACAGCGTGGTGAGGATGCGCACCGCCGTCGTCTTGCCGGCGCCGTTCGGCCCCAGGACGCCGAGGATCGCGCCGGCGGGCACTTCGAGGTCGACGCCGTCGAGCGCGACGGTCGCGCCGAATCGCTTCTCCAGGGCATGGGCTTCGATCATCAAATCGGTCATGGCCGGTCATCCTACAGTAACTGAAAAAATTATGCAACTGAAGTTTTTGCTAGGCTTTGTGACATGGTGCACGAGCGCGACGCGGACGCTGGTGGCGAGGCCGCAGAGGAGTTCTCCGACGAAGGCCGGATTCGCCGGGTGCTGGTGCGCGAGCTCGGCGAGGGGCTGGCCGACGCGTTTGTCGTGGCGCGCGACACGCAGGAGCGCTGGGCGCGCCGTCGCTACCCGCACGAGGGCCTGCGCGAGCGCAAGAAGCGCCGCACGCGCCAGCAAATCTCAGACGTCGCGACGTCGCTGTTCGTGGTGCGCGGCTTCGACCGGGTGAAGGTCTCGGAGATCGCCGAGATCGTGGGCGTGTCGGAGAAGACCGTCTACAACTACTTCCCCACCAAGGAGTCGCTCGTCTTCGACCGCACCGACGAAGCGATCGAACGGCTCGTGGCGGCCCTGCGCGAGCGCCCGGCGGGCGAGTCGCCGACGAAGGCCGTGCTGCGCGCGCTGGACGAGGACATGGACGACCTCGAAGACCTGCCCGACGAGCTGTACATGTTCTTCCCGCTGTTCAGCGAGATGGTCGCCGCCACGCCGTCGCTGCGCGCCGCTTGGCTGGATCTCCAAGGCCGGCTGGTGGAGGTGGCAACCCAGGAGCTCGCGGCGCTGGCCGACGTGGACCCACGCGATCCCGAGCCGATGGTCGCCGCGCGCGCGATCGTCGCCCTCACCGACCTCTCGTTCGCCTCGCGCATGCGCCACATCGAACGCGGTCTGCGCGGGCGCGAGCTGCGCGAGGCGGTCGTGGGCGACCTCGAGCGCGCTGCGCGGCTGCTCGACGCTGGCCTCTCGGCCTCCCCGTGGAGGCGTGAGGCAGCGGGGACGCCCCCAAGGGACGTCCCCGCTGCCCTGAGCTAGCGGTCGCGGCGGTTGCTTAGAAGTCCACCACCTTGGAGGTGCTGGTCACGCCGGGGATCTCGACGAACAGCGTGTAGCGCCCGTGCAGCGCCGCCTTGTGCAGCAGCTTGATCCTCGTGCCAAGACGGCCGCGGCCGTGCGCGACGACCTTGTGGTCGCGCACCAGCGAGAGCCTCGCTTCCGCGTGCGAGTTGCCGCCTCCCTGTTCGGTGCACACGATCGTCTTTGCTTTGCCTTTGCCTTCGGTCTTGCAGGTGATCACGACCACCGTGCCGGGGGGCCCGGCTTTGCCTTCGGGTCCCTGTTTGCCTTCCGGCCCCTGTTTGCCTTCAGGTCCCGTTTTGCCTTCTTTGCCTTCAGACCCCGGTTCGCCCTTGGGGCCGGCTTCACCCTTCGGACCCTGCGGGCCGGGAGGCCCTTCCTTGGCTTTTTCTTCCGTCGGCGGGATTTCACTGTCGATCTCGCCGGTTTCGCTGTTCAGCAGGATCGCCGGCGAACGCGGGTCGCTCTTGTTGAAGTCGAACATGTCGTCCAGCGTGCCTGACGTCGTGTCCTCCGAACCGCCTCCAATTTTCCCGAGGTTCCAGTTTTCCTCGATGAATTTGGTGATCGAGGACTGGACGGTGAATGTGCCGTCAACATAGTTGCGACGCGCCCAGGGCGAGATCACGAGCAGCGGCAGCCGCGGGCCGACGCCGCAGCGATCCTTGTGTTCGGTGTCTTCGCTCGTCACGGTGCCGCATTTGCCGGCGCCGTCGAGCTCGTCGGGGGTGTCGTTGGACGGGTCGATGATCGGGCCGAGCTGGTGGTCATACCAGCCGTCGGAGTCGTCGTAGTTGATGATGATCGCGGTGTTCGGCCAGTACTTGGACTGCTCGATCATGTTGATCTCTTCGACGAGGAAGCGCTGTTCGTCGAGCGGATCGGAGTTGCCCGCGTGGCCGTTCTCGTACGCGGGCGGCTTCAGGAACGAGACCTGCGGCATGTTGCCTTCGGTGACCGCCTTGTTGAACCACGACAGGTCGTACTGATGGTTGACCGCTTCGTTCAGTTTCGTGCCCGCCGGGTCGCTGTGGCCGACCTCTTCGAGTGAGCTCGGGGCCACGTGGTCGGGGTTGGCGGTGCTTTCATAGAACTGGAACGGCTCGTGGTGCTGGACATAGTCGGCGACTGTGGCCCCGCCGATGTTCTTGTGACTCGTGCCACACACTGCACGCACTTCGTGGGCGGCGTTTTCGCTGGCCGACGGCGCGAAGCCGCCCTGGAACCAGCCCCAGGTGACACCCTTTTCGTTCATCAGGTTGCCGATGTTCTTGCCGCTCAGCGACACGGTAACACCGGTCGGCAGACCTTCGGGTCCGAGCGGGCTGCTCGCGTTGGAGCACTGGTCGTAGTACGGTTCGGCGTCGCCGTTGAGCACCCCGTTGACGACCGAGCTGCTCGTTCCGCCGTGGGCTTCCGCCCCTTCGGTGTCGCCGCTCACGAGGTTGACGGCGCCCGGCGAGGACGGTCCGAACTGGTTGCCGTAGGAGTTGTCGTTGAGCGCAAAATGCTGGGCGTAGTTCCACAGCGCGGTGACGGTGTTGCCGTCGTAGTAGTCCATGACGATGCCTTTGGGACCGTATTTGGACGAGTCGATGGCACCGCTTTCCGAGCAGCTGCTGCCCGTCGTCTTCTGCACGAACTCGTTCATCAGCCCGCCGTCGAACGCTTCCTGCTCGGGCGTGTAGCTGTGGTTCTGGTCGCACGTGAGCGCTTCCGCGGGGCCGAGCCGTTTGGGGTTGTCCTCGTTGGGGTTGTTGGTGAGCAGCCCGTTGCTCAGGCCGTTGACGGCCGGTGTCCCCGGCAGGGCATGGAATTCAGGCTCGCCCGGAGGGTTGAGCGCGTAGGGATAGGTGCCGAAGTAGTGATCGAACGAGATGTTCTCGGGGAAGATGACGACCACGTGTTCGATCGGGGTCGTCGGTGCGGGCAGCACAGCGGGGGATGATGCGCTGGACATCGAGATGCCAAGCGCGGCCGCCCCGATTGCGATCGCCGCAGCAACTCCCGCCAAGACCTTCTTGCCGGTACGCAACGTGAGTTCTCCTTTTGGATTTTCCTGGGCGGCCATAGAACGGCATCACGCCCCGGGCCCCCCGTGAGCGGGCGCGCGCCACCATGCTTTCCGGCGGACACGGGCGCATATGTCAACAAGCGGTCACCGAGCCGTTGCGATTCTGTAACCGCGGTCGCTGATACGCGTCGCTACGTTTTGGTAACAAACGCACCTGCGGCGATCGCATATGGTTGGCGCCCGCTGGCCCGTGCACTCTGCACATCGCGCAAAGTGCATTGATTTCTTTCACATCTTCACCACAGAAGTGTCACATCTACAACTCTCGCTCAGCGCGCGGCCACGCCCTCGAGGACTGTGGCTGGCGGCGGCGGTCGCCGTGCTGGCGGCGTGCGTGCTCGCGGGGGCGGCGCTCGCCCCCGGCGGCGCGGGCAAGGGGGGCCCCTTCGCGGTCACGCAGCTGGCGCCCAAGAGCGCGCCCAACCCGCTCGCCGGACGACTGACGAAGGTGTACGGCACGAACATCCCGGCGAGCCGCTACGGCACCGAAGTCGCAGACCTCGAGGATGAGGGCACGAACCTGGCGGGCGAACAGATCTCCGAGCTCTCGCCGCTGCCGGCGGCCGCGTTCACCGCACCCGTGGACGAGTATCGGGCGTATTCCGAGCGGTGGATCGCCCACGCGCTCAGCGGCGCGGTGGCGCTGCAGCACGCGCTGGCGGCGGGCGAGCGGACGGCGGCGATGTCCGCGTGGGAGGCGACGTGGAGCGACTACCTGCACCTGGGGGCGGTGTACCTGAACGGGGCGGCGGAAGCGGCCAACCGCGCGATCGACGGCACTCCGGGCGAGCTGCCTGGGGGCACTTCCGACCCGCATTTCACCGGCCTGCACCGCATCGAAATGGGGCTTTGGGGCGGCCAAACGCTGTCGTCGCTGATCGGCTTCGCTGTGCTTCTGCAGCACGACCTCAGCGCGCTGCGCGGCATCGTGGCGCACGTCGAAATCACGCCGCTGGAATACGCGACGCGCTCGCACGAGATCATCGAGGACGACCAGCGCGACCTGCTCAGCGGCATGGACGTGCCGTGGAGCCGACAGGGCGTGCTCGGCACCGCTGCCGGCCTGGCCGCCACCGAAGAGGTCTTCCACACGCTCGAACCGCTGTTGTCGGGGCGCGAAAACACGGAGGGCGAAGTGCGCGTCGAGCTGCTGATGCTGCACGGCGTGTTGGCGTCGATGCGCGCCCGCCACCACGGCCAATACCCGAACCTCTCGGGGCTCAGCATCTACGAACACGAGCAGCTCAACGGCTACGTCGCCGGCGCCCTGTCAGCGCTGGAGGAGATGCCCGGCACGCTGGAGACCAAAGTCCGCCCCCCGGTGCCCAGGCTTCCCGAGCCCTCGCGGGTGGAAAGAGCGGAAGAAAGAGCAGCGGAAAAAGTGGCGGGAGGCGCACCGTGAGCCGGCTCGACCGCCGCCAGTTCTTCAGCCGCTCAGCGGCGCTGATCGGGACCACCGGACTGGGGGTGGGAGCCGTCGCCGGCGCCGCCGCTGAGGCCCAGAGCCGTGCGGGCGCCCCGGCGCAGAGCGCCACCGAGCAGGCGCGCGCGGCGCTGGCGAGCGAGCTCGCCACGCGCGTGCCCTTCGACGCGCCCCACCAGGCCGGCGTCCTGACGCGCGCGCAGGCGCAGGGGAGCTTCGTGGCGCTCGATGCGGTCGCCCCCAACCGCTCGACGCTCGTCGCGGCGCTGCGCAACCTCAGCACCCGGGCGCGCTCGCTCACGCAGGGCGACACGGTCGGCGCGGAGGAGCTCGACGACCCGCCGCCGGACTCCGGCATCCTCGGGCCGTTCAACGCGCCCGATCAGCTGACCGTCACGATCGCGTTCGGCGCCTCGCTGTTCGACGCGCGTTACGGCCTGCAGGCGCTGAAGCCCAAGGGGCTGGAACGGATGCCGAACTTCCCGCACGACAACCTCGAACCGGCGCGCACCCACGGCGACGTGCTGGTGTCGGTGTGCGCAGGGCAGCGCGACACGGTGACGCACACCGTGCGTGAGCTGATGCGCTCGGTCGTCGGCCATTTGACACCGCGCTGGCGCATCGACGGCTTCCAGGGCGCCAGACGCGGACCAACGCCAGCCAACAACCCGCGCAACCTGTTTGCCTTCCGCGACGGCACCGCCAACCCTGACGTGGGCGACGCGAGCCTGATGGACGAGCTGATCTGGGTGCAGCCGGGCACTGGCGAGCCCGCGTGGGCGGTGGGCGGCACCTACCAGGTGGTGCGCACGATCCGCATGCACGTGGAGTTCTGGGACCGCGTGGGGATGTTCGAGCAGCAGAGCATGATCGGCCGCTACCGCGTGAGCGGCGCCCCGCTGGGCGGCACCAACGAGTTCGAGGACCCGCGCTACGACCTCGACCCGGAAGGCAAGCGCATACCGCTGATCGCCCACATCCGGCTCGCCAACCCGCGCACCCCGCAGACCGCCAATCAGCGCATCCTGCGCCGCGGCTACAACTACGACCGCGGCATCGACGAAGCGGGCAACCTCGACCAGGGGCTCGTGTTCGTCGCCTTCAACCAGGACATCCAGCGCCAGTTCGCGACGATCCAGACGCGTCTGGAGGCGGAGGAAATGGTCGACTACATCACGCCGGTGGGCGGCGGCTACTTCTTCGCGCCGCCGGGCGCACACGGCCCAGGGGACTGGGTCGGCTCGGGGTTGTTCACCTGAGTTTCCCCTGGTCGGTTGACGGCAGCGGCCAACGACCGCGCGCTTCCGCGCGCCCTTGACAAACACCAGAATCTTGATAGATTTAGTGCGCAATGTTTGTTCTCGCGTGCACCGGCTTGGCGGATGAACACGCCACGCAGTGTCCTGCGACCGACCTCGCGTCGGCGTGGGAGCGTGAGCTCGAACGTTGCGGTTGTCCCTGACGTTCTCTCCCTCCTGGCGTCCGGGGAGGGCCCCCCTCGCCCGCCCCGGACGCCCGCTTGGAGGTGCCCACGCGCGCAGCGCATGCCTCGCCGTCCACGTCCCGGCAAGTCCCGAGAAGGAGCTTCGTATGCCAAGAATCATCGTCACCACCGATCCATCGCCTCTGCCTGCCGACGCGTCGGTGTGGCTGGACGAGCACGTCCAGTCGGTGCACCTGAGCACCGACCACGCGGCAACCCAGTTCATCGAGCGCGTCGCCTGGGCGGTCAGCGACGCTGAGGACGCCGTTCGCGTGCGTAGAGCGGACCGCCAACCTCCGCGTCATGGTCAAGGTTGACGTACATCAGCACCTGTGGACCGAGCCGCTGCTGCAGGGGCTGGCCGAGCGTCGGGAGCTTCCCTTCGTGCGCCGCGAACACGGGCTGACGGTGCTGTTCCTCGCGGGCGAGCAGCCGTGCATCCTTGACCTGTCAAGCGAGGCGCCCGACCGTCGCGCGGCGCTCGTGGAGCTGGACGGCCTCGACCGCGCGCTGCTGTGCCTGTCGAGTCCGCTGGGGATCGAGTCGCTGCCGCGCGAGCAGTCGCTTCCCCTGATCGACGCCTACCTCGAGGGGGCGCTTGCGCTTGACGGCCCGTTCGGCGTGTGGGGCGCGATCGCGCTCGAGGACCCGGACCCGGACGACGTTGACCGCGTCATCGACCGCGGCTGTGTCGGGCTCTCGTTGCCGGCGGGCGCACTTGCGTCGGTGGATGCCCTCTCCTGCCTGCGCCCGGTGCTGGCGCGTTTGGAGACGCTGGGAGCTCCGCTGCTCGTCCACCCTGGGCCGGGGCGCGGCCAAAGGCATGCCTTGGGGGGTGCTTCGCTTGGCGATCCACTGTGGTGGCCGGCGCTCACCCGTTATGTAGCCGACATGCAGGCCGCTTGGCTCGCTTTCCGCGCAGCCGGACGCATCCGCCATCCGCAGCTGCGCGTGGTCTTCTCGATGCTCGCCGGCCTCGCGCCGCTGCACGCCGAGCGCTGCGCCTCGCGCGGCGGCCCCGCGCCGTTCGTCGCCGACTGGCAGGTGTTCTATGACACCTCCTCGTATGGAACCTCGGCCGTTCGCCCCCTTGCGGGGCTGGTGGGAGCGCAGCAGCTGCTCTATGGCTCCGATCGTCCGGTCGTCGAGCCCGCTGCGCGCGGCGTGCTCGATCGCCTGGACTGGGACGTGATCGCCCACGGCACGCGTCGCGCGCTTGGCGCACCGGTGGGGGCTGGGGCACGATGAGCGCGACGTCGCTCTCGCCAGCCCAGCGGCCGAGCGACCTGACGGCGCTTGCCGGTGTCCCGCGACCGCGCGGGCGCGACCTGTCGGGTGCGGAGCTGCAAGCCTTTGTGGTGGAGCTCGCCGAACGGCCCGAGCTGTGGATCCACTTCATCAAGCACGACTCCAGCCAGCGGCTCTACGAGGAGTTGATCAGCGACGATCACCTCACCGCGTGGCTGATCTGCTGGATGCACGATCACGATACGGGGTTTCACGACCACGACCGGTCGGCGGGAGCGCTGGCGGTGGTCAGCGGGGCGGTGCGCGAGGAGCGCCTCGCCATCGACGGCCCGCCGCGTGAGCGGACGTGCACGGCAGGCGAGAGCTTTCACTTCTCGCAGGCTGACATTCACCGCGTGCGCCATGCCGGCTCCGCGCCCGCGGTCACGCTGCACGTCTACTCCCCGCCGCTCGAGCGTATGGGGGCTTACGCGGTGGACAACGATGGCGTGTTGGTGCGCCACGCCGTGTCCGCCGCCGACGAGCTACGCCCGCCTGCGATCAGCGGAACGCCTGCATCCCCGTGAGCGCGCCGCCGATGACGAGCGTGTGCACGTCGGCGGTGCCCTCGTAGGTGACGATCGACTCGAGGTTGTTCATGTGGCGGATGACGGGGTACTCGAGCGTGATGCCGTTGGCGCCGAGCACCTGGCGCGCGCTGCGCGCGACCTCGAGCGCGGCGTTGCAGTTGCCGAGCTTGCCCATGGAGACGTGCTCGGGTGCGAGCCGGTGCTCGTCCTTGAGGCGCCCGAGGTGCAGCGCGAGCAGCGTGGCGCGGTTGACCTCGAGCGCCATGTGCGCGAGCTTGTGCTGCTGGATTTGCGTGGCGGCGATCGGCCGCCCGAAGGCGATGCGCTCCTTGGCGTAGTCGAGCGCGGCCTCGAAGCACGCGCGCGCGGCGCCGGCGGCCCCCCAGACGATGCCGTAGCGCGCCTCGTTGAGACAGGACAGCGGGCCGCGCAGCGAGGAGACCTCGGGCAGCACGGCGTCGGCCGGCAGGCGCACGTCGTCGAGCAGCAGCTCGGAGGTGACGGACGCGCGCAGGGAGAGCTTGCGGTGGATGTCCTGGGTGGTGAAGCCGGGCGTGCCGGCGGGCACGAGAAAGCCGCGCACGCCGTCGTCGGTGGCGGCCCACACGACGGCGACGTCGGCGATGGAGCCGTTGGTGATCCACATCTTCTGCCCGTGCACGATCCAGTCGTCGCCGTCGCGCCGCGCGCGCGTGCGCATCGCGCCGGGGTCCGAGCCGGCGTCGGGCTCTGTGAGGCCGAAGCAGCCGATCGCCTCGCCGGCGGCCATGCGCGGCAGCCAGTGCTCCTTCTGCTCCTCCGAGCCCCAGCGCCAGATGGCGTACATGGCGAGCGAGCCCTGCACGGAGACGAGCGAGCGCAGCCCGCTGTCGCCGGCCTCGAGCTCGAGGCAGGTGAGCCCGTAGGCGGTGGCGGAGGCGCCGGCGCAGCCGTATCCGGCGAGGTGCATGCCGAGCACGCCGAGCTTGCCGAGCGCGGGCGCGAGCTCGCCGGTGGGGATGGTGGCGTCCTCGAACCACTCGCCGATGTTCGCCAGCACCCGGTCGGCGACGAACGCGCGGACGGTGTCGCGGATGTCGCGCTCCTCGTCTGAGAGCAGGTGGTCGATGTCGAGGAAGTCCCTCGTGTTGATCCTCGCCGGCGCGGCTGCGGTGCTCGCCATTGCTGTCCTCTCGTCGCCTTTGTGCGATCGAGGATGTCATATATGCGATGAGGGACGGCGCGGTGGCGCGCCGGCGCTGTCGGTCAGGGCGACTGGGCGCTGTGGCTGCCCAGGGCGGGCGGATGCGGTCGGACTGGCAAACGCGTGCGTAGTTGACCGCAGGAGAGCGACCGCGAACAGCGGATTACCGGCGTGTGCAGCAGGTTTACGTTGGTCAAGCCATGACCATGCACGCGTTTGGAACGAGCGGATGAGCGCCCCAGGCGTCGTGCTGATCGTGCTCGCGCTGGTGCTGTTCCTCGCCGAGGCGCACCTGTCCACCGGGGGCTTGATCGGCATTCTTGGCGCCGCTGCGGCGGTTGGCGGCATCGTGCTGGTGCTGCTCGCTGCGGGTGCGAGCACTGCGGTGGTGTTGATCGTGCCGCTGTGCGTGGCCGCAGCGCTGGTGTCGCTGCTGCTGCTGGCCAGGCGCCGGATCTTGCTGCCGATGCTCGCACGACCGCGCACGGGCAGGGAGGCGCTCGTCGGCCACGTGGGCGTGGTGCGCTCGGCGGGCGGGCCTGAGGCGGAGGTGTTCCTGGAGGGATCGCTGTGGCGCGCCGAGCAGAGCCCGCTGCACCGCGACGGCGAGCTGCACGAGGGCGACCGCGTGGTCGTCGAAAGCATCGACGGCCTCACGCTGAATGTGCGCAAGGCCGAGGAATGGGAGCTGAGCAGATGATTCTCACGATCGTCGTGGTGGTCCTGGTTGTGATCGTGGCGCTGGCGTTGATGCTGGCGTCGGCGTCGGTGCGCATCCTGCGCGAGTACGAGCGCGGCGTGATCTTCCGGCTCGGGCGGCTGCTCGACCAGAAGGGGCCGGGGTTGGTGCTGCTGATCCCGTTCATCGATCGCATGGTGCGTGTGAGCCTGCGGACGGTGACGCAGCAGATTCCCCCGCAGGAGGTGATCACGCGCGACAACGTGCCGGCACGGGTGACGGCGGTGACGTACTTCCACGTGGTCGACCCGAACCGCTCGGTGGTGGAGGTGCAGGATGTGCTGGCGGCGACCTCGCAGATCGCGCAGACGACGCTGCGCTCGATCCTTGGCAAGGCGGAGCTCGACACGCTGCTGGCCGAGCGCGAGCGCCTGAACGAGGATCTGCAGAAGATCATCGACGACCAGACCGAGCCGTGGGGCATCAAGGTGACGGCGGTGGAGATCAAGGACGTGGAGATCCCCGAGGACATGCAGCACGCGATCGCGCGCCAGGCGGAGGCCGAGCGCGAGCGCCGCGCGAAGATCATCAACGCGGAAGGCGAGTTCCAGGCGGCGGCCAAGCTCAGGGAAGCGGCCGACGTGATCGGCGGCAACCCCGTGACGATCCAGCTGCGCTACCTGCAGACGCTGCTGGAGATCGGCGGCGAACAGAACTCCACGATCGTGTTCCCGCTGCCGATCGACCTGATCGGCCCGCTGACGCAGGCTGTGAACGGCAAGAGCACGGCCCCCGCCGTCTCGCCGCGGTCACACGACGGCCTCGGCCGAAGTTCCACTTCGGTCTAGGCCGAGACGGCGGCGGCGCCGGCCCGCACGGCCTCCGCCACCTGCCTTACCCGCCAGGCGAACAGTGGGCTGTGCCACACGACTTGACCGTCGGAGAACGTGAGCTTCCCGCGGACGCGCGTGACCGTGTCCGGACCGAGCGGATACTGCGCGAGTCGCGCACCGGGCTGATGGAATGGAAGGTCGCGATACACATACGCGTGCTGATCGGTCACGAGCACGGTCCTGTGAAAGTGGAAGAGCAGCAGCGCGACCAGGAGCCCCACATACGGCAACTCCTCCAGCACCCCGGCGATGATCGCGATCGCCATTGAACTGAACCCGAACGAGATCGTGACGGCCCCCTCGCCCGAAATCTTCGCTCGCCGGGCATACCGCCCAGCCATCCGCCTGCGCCTGCTTCCCATCCCTGTCCCTCCAACTCATCGACTGACGAGGCCCGCGCATCGTACCTGCTCTACATGGCGGCCTATGCGCCGAGCAGGTCGCGCCGGCGAAACGCGGCCAGCGCCGCGCCCGCGGCGAGCAGCCCAATGGCGACCATCACCGCGGCCGCCGGCCCGCGGAACGGTTGCGTGGGCACGGCGCCGACGTGTGCGAAGGGGGTCACTTCGAGCAGCAGCTTGGGCGCGCCGAGCAGCGCGCCGACGAGCTGCCACAGGAAGGCAACCGTCACCAGGCCGTACGCGACACCGGAGCTCGCGCGCGGCACGAGCGCGTACGCGAGCGCCGCGAGACCCAGGAACAGCAGCGCGGCGGGCAGGCAGTTGGCGCCCGCCTCGAGCATGCGCGCGAGCGAGATGTGGACGTCCTCGGCGGCGGCGCCCGCCCAGGTGAGCACGCCGGCGGTCAGCGACAACGCGACCGCGCCGGCGCCGGCGAGCAGCAGCCGCCCACCGAGCCAGCCGACGCGGCTGGCGGGCAGGGCGAGCAGCGTCTCCAGTCGCTCATCTGCCTCCTCCTGGCGCGCGGCTCCCACCTGCGCGCACGCGAACAGGCTGACGGCGAGCACGAAGAAGATGAACACGAACGACAGGTAGCCGGTGGGCGTGGCGATCGAGCCGGTGCCGAGCTTGGCGAACTCTTCTCTGATGCCCTTGGAGATGCCGGCGGAGGAGATGCTGGCGGAGACCAGGCCGAGGACGAGTGCGAACACGCCGAGGGAGCCTGCCCACACGAGCAGGCTGGCGCGCTCGCTGCGCAGTGCCTGGGCGCTCGGCGATGAGAGCAGCCGCAGGCGCGGGTCGGCATCGTCGCGCGCAGGCAGCAAGCCGGTGCCGATGTCGCGCCTGGCGGCAATGCGCGCCGCGAGCGCCAGCAGCAGCCCGGTGGCGATCAACGGCAGCGCCAGCACGAGCGGGCGGGCGCCGGCGAAGGGGCGCAGCTCCTCCGCCCAGCCCAGCGGCGAGAGCCAGCGCAGCCAGCCGGCGCCGCTCGAGGTGTCCGCCACCGCGCGCACGAGCAGCGCGACGCCGACGGTCGCGGTGCCGAGCTCGAGCGCGATGCGCTTGCTGGGCGCGAGCTGGCTGACGAGTGCGCCGACGGCCGCGAAGGTCGCGGTGGCGGTGGCGGTGGCGAGCGACAGGTAGGCCGCTTCCCCGGCGGGCAGCCCGGCGAGGAGAAAGCCGAGTGACTCGGCGAGCCACAGCAGCACGACGCCGGCGCCGACGGCGCCCATCGCCGAGACGAACGCCGTGCGCCGGGTGAGCGCGCCCGCGAGCACGAGCTCCGCGCGGCCCGCGTCCTCCTCGGTGCGCAGCGCGCGCACGCCGCCCAGCACGCCGAACACGGCCGCCGCGATCGCGAGCGTGCCGCCCACGCGCCAGGCGGAGTAGCCGCCGATGCTCACCGCGTTGTACGGGTAGCCGTAGAACAGGCGGATGGCGTCGTTGCCGGCGAAGCTGTGGACGAACGCGAGGCGGCCGGCGAGCGTCGGGTAGGCGTGGCGAAAGCCGACCGGCTGGATGTAGGCGTAGATCGCGAACAGGTAGGTGAAGGCGAGCGTGCGCGTGCGGGCGTCGCGCAGCGCGCGGCGCGCGAGCGCGCCCACCAGGGCGAGCGCGGAGGGGGCAGGCGACGGCGCGCGCGGCGCGTCGGCCGGCGCGCCGGAGGCGGATGGCGCCGCGCTAGCCGCCGGCGTCGACACGACCGTCCGAGCCGTCGTAGTGGTGCAGGAAGATCTCCTCCAGCGATGGCTCACGGCTCGTGAGCGTCTTGATCGAGTCCCCACCGGCCTGCGCCAACGCAGTGATCAGCGGCCCGATGTCCGCGAGCACCTCGAAGCGCAGCGCGTTGGGACCGGCACTCTCCGCACGGACGCCCGCGAGCTGCGGCAGCGTCGGCGCGGGACCGGCAAACGTGACTTCGACGGTCTGTGCGCCGAGATGGCGCAGCTGCTCGAGCGTGCCCTCGTCCACCAGCCGGCCTTGGCGCAGGATGCCGACGCGATCGCACACCGCCTCCACCTCGCTGAGGATGTGCGAGGAGAGCAGGATCGTCTGCCCGCGCTCCTTCGCCTCTCCCACGCACTCGCGGAAAGCCATCTCCATCAGCGGGTCCAGGCCGCTGGTCGGCTCGTCCAGCAGCAGCAGCTCTGCACGGGTGGCCAGCGCGGCGACCAGCTGCACCTTCTGGCGGTTGCCCTTGGACAGCGCCCTGACCTTCTTGCGCGTGTCCAGCTGGAAGCGCTCGACGAGCACGTCGCGATACGCGACGTCGGTGCCGCCGTGCAGGCGCGCGAGGAACGCGAACGTCTCCGCGCTGGTCAGCGCCGGCCACAGGAAGGGCTCGCCGGCCACGTAGGCAACGCGCCGGTGCGCCGCGACCGGGTCGCGCCAGGCGTCCACGCCGAACAGCTGCGCACGCCCGGCGCTCGGGCGGTGCAACCCGAGCAGCAGACGGATGGTGGTGGTCTTGCCGGCGCCGTTGGGTCCCAGGTAGCCATACACCTCGCCCTCGCGCACCTCCAGGTCGAGCTTGTCCAACGCCAGCGTCCGCCCGTAGCGCTTGGACAGCCCTTCCGTGCGGATGGCGCTCATTGCCCGCACGCTAGAGCAGGGCGCGGTTGGGTACGGCCGTGCCCGGCCGCGGCGCCGCTACGGGCTTTCGCGGATAGCGTTTCGCGGGTGAGCGTCCCGTTCGTCCACGAGCTGCGCGTCCGCTACGGCGAGTGCGACCCGCAGGGCATCGTCTTCAACGCCAACTACCTGCTGTATTTCGACGTCGCCTTCACGGAGCTGTGGCGTGCCGGGGTGGGGCCGTGGCAGGAGATGGTCGAGCGCGGCTACGACGCGGTCGTGGCGGAGGCCAACCTGCGCTTCCACGCGCCCGCTCGCTACGACGACGTCCTGCAGCTGCACGCGCGTGTCGCGCACTTGGGGACGACCGCGATCACCACCGAGATCGACGTGCTGCGCGCGGGGGAGCTGCTGGTCGCCGGGCGCCTGCGCCACGTGTGCCTGTCGACCGAGAGCTGGCAGAAGACCGAGCTGCCCGAGTGGGTCCGCGCGGGCCTGCAGCCCTTCGTCGGCGACGCCGCCGCATAGCCCGGCCGAGCTCAAGCGAGCTCGAACGCAGCTCGAATCGCGTCGCTGAGCCCCAGGTCTGCTGACGGTCGAGCAGCACGCCGAGCTATCGGCGTGTTCCTATCTGTTGACGCACGCGCGCCCGCGCGGCTATGTTGGAGCGGCCAGGCAGGGACAGGGCCGGAGTCGCCCCTTGGGGCCGCTTCGGCCATCAATGGGGACCAAAGAAGAGAGGGAATTTCATGCTGAGGGTCAGAGCGACCATCGTCGCTGCGGCTATCGCTGCCGCTTTGAGCATCGTCGCGCCAGCCAGCGCAAGCGCGAAGTACTCCGTTCCCTACGGGAACACCGCATTGGCGGATGCCATCTGGAACGAGACGTGGGAACCGGAAACGGTGGAAGGGGCAAACAACGGCTGCAAGCCGAGCTCCGCGCACCCGTACCCGGTGGTGCTGGTGCACGCGACGCTCGCCGACGAGGGCTCCAACTGGGTGACGCTGGCGCCGCTGCTCGCCAACGAAGGCTACTGCGTGTACGCGTTCAACTACGGCGCGACGATCGCCTCGCTGGAAGTGTGGCCGTTCATCGGGCCGCGCATCGATGGCATCGGACATATCGAAAAGTCGGCGGAAGAACTGTCGTCGTTCGTCAACAACGTGCTGTCGAAGACGAAAGCCGCGAAGGTTGACCTCGTGGGTCACTCACAGGGCGGGATGATGCCCAACTACTACATCAAGCTCCTGGGCGGCGCCTCCAAGGTCAACGAGCTGATCGGCCTCGCGCCGAGCAACCACGGCACGACGCTCGACGGCATCACCACGCTCGTCGAAAAGTTCCCGTTCGCCGCGGAAATCATCAACGGGCTGATCGAATTCCTCGGCGCGCCGGCGCTCGCCGAACAGGAGGAAAACTCGGCGTTCATCAAGAAGCTGTTCGGCTCCGGCGAACCGGTGGCGTCCGGGGTGAAGTACGTGGTGATCGAGACCGAGCACGACGAGGTCGTGACCCCCTACACGCACGCGTTCCTCAGCGGCTCCAACGTCACGAACATCCTCATCCAGGAACAGTGCCCGAGCGATCCGGTCGCGCACATCGGCATGTTCGACGACTCGCCGTCGCTGCAGAACGTGGTCAACCAGCTCAGCTCCAGCCCGAACCCGTCGTTCAAAGCGAGCTGCAGCAACTACGGGCAGGACTTCTGAGGCAGCCAGCGCCGCAGATGCGCGCCGGCTGACGGCCGGCAGACAAGCACGACGGCAATTCGGTGGGCGCCGGGAGCACCCGGCGCCCACCGCGCTTCGCGCGCCACCGCCCGCGAGCCCTTGGATATTTCTCAGTGATCTGATAGACTTTCTGCACTATGCGAGCCCAACTGCACACCCCCAGCCGGCGCGGCTAGCCATCTCGTGACCGTTTTGCTCCTCCTCGCCCTCATCTGGCCGATCGCGCTCTGCCTCGTCGCGGGGCTGTGCGCGGCCGCGCGCGCCGGCGATCGGCAGCTCAGCGACGGGCGGACTGCGCAGCCTTCGCCCGCGCCCGCGCCCGCCCGGCTCGCCGGGACTTGGCGTGCGCGGGGCGGGCACGCATCGCCCGCAGCACGCGCGCGAGCGCAGCGGCACAGCGCGGGCAGAACTGCGAGCCAGAGTTGCCCTTGATCTCGCGCAGCGCCACCCCGTGCGCGAGCGCGCGGCGGTAGGGCCGGTTCGATGTCATCGCGTGGTAGGCGTCGCACACGAACACGATCCTGCTCAGCAGCGGGATCTCCTCGCCGCGCAGGCGGTTGGGATAGCCGGTTCCGTCCCAGCGCTCGTGCTCGGCACGGATCACCGGCGCCAGGTACGACAGGCTCGGCATGGCGGCGACGATGTCGGCGCCGATATCCGGGTGGCGGTACATTTCCGTCCACTCCGCTTCGCTGAGCCCGCCGGGCTTGCGTAGCACCGCATCGCTGATCCCGATCTTGCCGATGTCGTGCAACAGGGCGACGCTTTCCAGGTCGAGCAGCTCACGCTCGCCCAGCCCCAGCTCGCGCCCGACGGCGAGGGCCAGCGTGAGCACCGCCTGGGAATGATCCTCGGTGTCGCCGTCGCGGGCGTGCAGGGCTGCGAGCAGCGCGTTGACGTTGGAGGCGCGCAGCGCGACGGAGTCGCCTTCGCGCGCCGCGGCGTCGATCTGCTCGGCGATCGCGCGGCGCACGGTGATCTCCGTCGATGCCCCGCCCTCGGTCGATGCCCCGCCCTCCGTCGATGCCCCGCCGTCCGGCTGCGTTCTGGCTGACGCGCCGGCGAGCCTCGGCCGGCCTTGGCGCTCGCGCTTGGACTCGTACATCGCGTGATCGGCGAGCGCCACGAGCGCCTCCGCGCTCGGCGACTCGCCACGCGAGAAGGCCACGCCGAGACTGACCTGCAGCGTGATCCGCGCGCCGGGCAGGCACACCTCCTCGCGCTGCGCCTCCGCCATCCGCGCAGCCAGGCTCATCGCCTGCTCGGCAGAGCCAATGGCGGGACACACGACGAGGAACTCGTCGCCGCCGATGCGACCGACCGTGTCGCCGTCACGCACGCAGCCCTGCAGGCGCTGTGCGACGACGCTCAACACTTCGTCGCCGACCGCGTGGCTGTAGCGGTCGTTGATCTGCTTGAAGCCGTCCACGTCGATGAACACGACCGCCCGGTCGCCCGCGCGCTGCGCGCTCGCGATGCCGCCTGCGAGCGCGAGCATCACGGCCGCGCGGTTGTGACAGCCAGTCAGCGCGTCGAACGTCGCCCGCTTCTGCAGCTCCTCGCGCAGCCGCGCACCGTCCGTCACATCCGCCACACAGGCGATGGCGCCGCTGATCGTCCCCGCGTCGTCGCTGAGCGCGCGCAGGCCAACGGTGCACGAGCGCAGCTCTTCGCCGGTGGGCTGGCGCAGCTGCACCTCGACGTCCACCTGCGCCCCGTGCTCGAGCACCTCATCGAGCGCACGCTCGAGCGCCGCGCGATCGCGGTCGAGGACTGAGCTGAGCTGTCCCGCCACCCGCTCCGCACGCTCCACGCCGAGGATCTGGTGCAGGCGGTCGTTGGTGTAGACGACCTTGCGCTGGATGTCCAGCTGCAGCAGTCCGACGGGCGCAGCCTCGGCCAGGCGGTCGAGCAGCTGCTCGCGCGCTCGCAGTTCCTCATGCGTGGCCATCTCCTCGGAGATGTCGACCATCTCGCTGACCACCGCCGGGCACTGCGGATCGCTCAGCTGGTTGTGGTTGGTGACCTCGAACCACACCCACGTGCCGTCCTTGCGGCGGTGGCGCAGGCGCACCCTGCGCCCTGGGCCCGGCACCGCGAACATCTGCATCCAGTTGTCGACCGCCAGCGCGGCGTCGTCGGGGTGGATGAACTCGATCGAGCGGCGGCCCTCCATCTCCTCGGCGCTCCAGCCGAGGATCTTGGTGGTCGCCTCGTCGATCTGCAGGATGATCGCGCGCGCGTCCTTGCGCACGGTGGCAAAGCGGGGCACCACGTCCGGGATCTCGGGGAGCTGCACCTTGCCGTTGGCCACGGCCTCCTGGTCGTACACGGCGACGGTGACGATCGCGCCGTGACGATCGCGCAGGTCGAGCAGGTACAGCGTGCCGGACACGTCGGGATGCCCGACGGGCGTGAACGGGCAGCGGGCGACGCCCTCGGCGAGCGTGCGGTCCCACGCGCTCATCACGCGTGAGTCGAACACGAGCAGATCCACGCCGGCGCGCGCCTCGAGCACCGGGTTGCGCTGGAGCGCGACGGAGCCGGGCATCGCCATCATGATCCCCGCGTCCGTCAGCGCCGAGACGGGCGCTGTGGGAAACAGCGCGAGCAGCGCGTACAGCGCCGTGTCGAGGGCCTCCCCGTCGAGGTGCTCGGGGTGGGAGCGCGCGAAGTACGCGCGCTCGAGCTCCTCCAGCTGCAGCTGGGCTTGCGCCGGTGCCGGCTCGCGGCACGGGATTGCAGCGGGGTGTTGGGCGGGCGGCATGTGTTCTCGATCTGGCGCTGGCGTGCTGCTTGATACTTGTGGTACGACGTGTTTCTAAATCCGTGCAGATGATCGATCGCCGGGCGCGCAAGCTGGAGCATCGCGCGGGGTTTCTGGACGAGGTGATCCTCGCCCCGCGAGCGGCGCCCTACAGCACGCGCCGCGCCCAGGTGAAGCTCTGGGCGAGCCAGCCGGAGGTGAGCGGCAGCACGTACACGCCCTGACCGGAGGAGTTGATCGCCCATTCGTCGCTCAGCGCGATCGCCTCGTGGATCACGTTCGACGCGGTGGCGGTCGAGTTGAAGTGCGCGGAGCCGAAGAACAGCAGGTCGCCGCCCTGCACGCCCGGCAGCTGGATGCGCGCGCGCTTGGGGATTTCACCCGCCTGTTCGGCGGCGGTGCGCCCGCGGATCTGCCGCCCCCACGGCAGTCCCGAGACCTTGTACACCCGCCAGGCGAAGCCCGAGCAGTCATAGCCGCCGTATTCGAGCCCGTCGGCGGTGTTGTCGGTGGTCCCGCCCCACACGTACGGCATGCCGACCTTCGACACGGCGATCCGCAGCACCTCCAGCTGCGCGGCGTCGTATTGCGGCAGCGCGAAGCTGGCGAGCGTTTCGCGCGCGTTCGCCAGCGCCCACGGGCCCGCTTCGAGCACGACCGCGAACGAGTGCGCCGCTTCGGCGCGCGTGATCGGCTGCCAGGGGTAGAGATCCAGCGCCTGTTCGCCAACCGGATGCTCGTAGCGCAGTTCCAGGTAGCGCGCGACGACCTCGCTGCCGAAGTACGCGGGGGGGTCGAGCCCCGCGGCGTCGGCCGTCTGCTGGACGTGCTCGGCGACTTCGCCGAGGCCGAGCTGTTCGACGAGCAGGGCATCGAAGCGCACCACGGTGAGCGGCCCGCCGCCGGTGACGGCAACGGGCGGGAGCTGCTCGCGCGCGGCGAGCGCCGACAGCGCGGAGCTCGCGGCGGCGGCGGTGAGCTGGCTGGCGCCCGCGAAGCTTTCACCGACACCCGTCGGCATGATCCCTTCGCTCTGCACCAGGCGTTGGGCGGCGAGGTCCCAGTTGGCCGCCGTCAGCTTGCTGCTCGCCACCGTCCACGCGCTCGCGGGCGCGGCGCCTAGCAGCGCGAGGGCGCACCCGAGCACGAACATGCGTCTCACGTCCGTGTATATCGGCGCGCGTGGCGCGCGCGTTGAGCCCCGGCGCTACGCGTGCGGACCGATGGCGGCGGCGCCCCCAGACCGATGGCAGCGGGGCGGCGGGCCGATGGCGGCGGCGCCCCCAGACCGATGGCAGCGGGGCGGCGGGCCTCGCATTCCCCATAGCATTGCCCAGCGCCGGTGGACGCCCCCAAGATGCACAGCACAGCCATGTTTCCCCGCCTACTCGACGCGCCTGAGAAGCGGGCCGTGGAGATGCCCGATGGGTGCCTGAGCTACGCGGAGCTGGACGGCGCCGCGGCGAGCGTGGCGGCGCGGCTGCCGGCCGACGGCCCGCTCGCGCTGTGGGCCACCCCGTCGCTCGCCACCGTCGTCGGCCTGCTCGCGGGACTGCGGGCGGGCACGCCGCTGATCCCGCTGAACCCGAAGTCGGGCGAGCTGGAACTGGCGCACGTGATCGGCGACGCCAAGCCGAGCGCGGTGCTCGCTGCCGCCGACGTGCGGCTGCCGCGCGCGCTGGCGGCGACGGCGAGAATCGACGTGGGCGCGCGCGCCGACGACGACGCCGTCGCCGCCGACCGGTCGGCCGGCACGGGCGCGCCGCCGCCGGACACGCATCCGGCGCTGATCATGTACACGTCGGGGACCACCGGCCCGCCGAAGGGCGTGGTGCAGACGCACGGATCGTTGGTCGCCAACCTGGACGCGCTCAGCGAGGTCTGGGGCTTGACGAGCGCCGATCGGCTCGTGCACGCGCTGCCGCTGTTTCACGTGCACGGCTTGGTGTTGGCGACGATCGGCCCGCTGCGCTTCGGCGGCACCGTCCGGCACGTGGGCAGCTTCGCGGTCGCGTCCGTTGCCCAGGCGCTGCAGGAGGGCGCGACGGTGCTGTATGCGGTGCCGACGATGTACCGCCGCCTGCTCGCCGCCGCCGAGCACGACCGGCGCATCGCCGACGCGTTGCGGCGAGCGCGGCTGCTCGTGTCCGGCTCGGCCGCGCTGGCGGTGGACGTGCACGCCGGCATCGAGCGCTTGAGCGGCCACGCGGTGGTCGAGCGCTACGGCATGACTGAGACGCTGATCATCTCCTCCACGCGCCCCGGCGAGCGCGGCCGGCCGGGGTACGTCGGGCGGGCGCTTCCGGGGGTGCACGTTCGCGTGCGCGACGACGACGGCGCCGAGGTCCCGTGCGACGACACGGCGATCGGCAGCGTGTGGGTCCGTGGCCCGTCGGTGTTCGAGCGCTACGTCGATCGTGAGCCGCCCGCCGCCGAGTCGTCTCGCGACGGCTGGTTTCAGACGGGCGATCTGGCGGCGGTGGCCGCCGACGGGGCGCTGCGCCTCGTCGGTCGCAGCTCGAGCGACCTGATCAAGAGCGGCGGCTACCGCATCGCCGCGGGCGAGATCGAGTCGGCGCTGCGCGCGCACCCGGCTGTCAGCGAGGCGGCCGTGCGCGGCATGCCCGACGCCGAGCTCGGCGAGCGCGTGGTCGCGTGGGTCGTGCCCGCCGCCGGCGCGAGCGCTGCGGCGGTCGCCGACGGCGAGCTGATCGACCACGTCGCCCGGCAGCTGACCCCGCACAAGCGACCGCGCGAGATCCATCGCGTGGCGTCCCTGCCGCGCAACGAGCTCGGCAAGGTGCAAAAGCAGCTGCTCGATCGGCCGAGCTGATGCTCTAGTACGGTGTGCGCATGAGCCTGCTTTCGCGCTTCGACCGTCCGGTGCGCTGCCGCAAGGGCCACCTGTTCACGACCATCTGGATGCCGGGCGGCTCGTTGAAGGCCGCGCGGTTCGGCAACCGCCGCTTTCAGCGCTGCCCCGTGGGGCACCACTGGACGCTGGTCGTGCGGCTCGATCGCACCGACGCCACGCCCGCGGAACTCGAGCAGGCGGCGACCGTGCACGACGCGCGCATCCCGTAACGCACGGCGGCGCCGTACGATCACGATCATGCCCGTCGAGCGACGCGACCCGGCGTAGATGTCAACCCTGCCGGCGGCGCTCGGCGACGTGTTGGAGTTCCTGCGCGCGCACGCGCCGCCCGACGTGTACGAGCCACGGGACCTCGAACGCGTGGTGGCCGCGGCCGACGTCGAGTTCTTCCTCGCCGGATCGACGATCTTCGGTCGGGACGCGCAACCACTCGAGCAGCTGCGCGTCGTGCGCACCGGCGCCGTGGAGATGGTGCTCGACGAGCGCGTGCTCGAGCAGCTCGGCCCCGGCGACTGCTTCGGTCACGCCGCGATGCTCTCCCGGCTCCCCGCGGGAGTCGCTGCGCGTGCGCACGAGGACACGCTGTGTTACCGGCTGCCCGCGCAGCCAGTGCAGGCGCGGGCGCACAGTGGGCCTGGCGCGCCGACGCATCGCACCGCCGCGCGGGCCTACAAGCGCACGCGCCTGCCCAGGGGCCGGACGCCGTGGCGCGAGGCGCGCTATTGCGCGGTCGACCTGGAGCTCAGCGGCCTCGACCCCAAGCGCCACGAGATCGTCTCCTACGGCGCTGTTCCGATCGAGGACGGGCGGGTGCAGCTGGGCGCCGCCGTCCACGGGCGCGTGCGCCCGCGGGGCGCGATCAGCGAGGCGGCGGCGCAGGTGCACGGCATCCGCGCCGCCGACCTCGCCGACGCGCCGCCGCTGGAGGACGCGATCGACCCGCTGCTGGGCGCACTGGCGGGGAGGGTGCCCGTCGCGCACGTGGCGGCGATCGAGCGCGGCTTCCTGCGCCCGGCGCTGCGGCGGCTCGGCGTGCGCTTGCGCAGGCCGATGATCGACACCAGCGTGCTCGGTCTCGTGTGGCTGTACGAGCGCGACGGGTCCGCTCCGCGGCACACCTCGCTGAGCGCGCTCGCCGACACGCTCGGCCTGCCCGCGCACCGACCGCATGATGCCCTCGGCGACGCGCTGACGACCGCCCAGGCGTTCGTCGCGCTGGCCGCGCACCTCGACGCCCGCCGGGCGGAGACCGTGCGCAGCCTCATCTCCGCCGAGCGGCGGCTCGACTGGCTCAGGCGGCGCTGACTCGTGTCTGGGTGGTCGTGACTGCGGGCGGGCTCTCTGGCGCCTCTTGTGCCGAGGTCTGTGCGATCGGGAACAGCGCGATCGCGAGGAGCACGTACAGCGGGCCCGAGTTGAAGTCGGTAGCCCCGCCCGCCCAGAACGGGCCGCCGAGGCTCTGCCCGAACAGCCAGTAGGCGAGCGAGATCACGATCGCGAGCGCGAGCGCGGCCCAGCGCAGCGGCGAGGGGGCGAACACGCCGAGCGCGATCGCCGCCGACAGCGCGGCGAGCACGATCGCGATCGTGGTGCCGTGTCCCTGGGCGTGGTGCACGCCCCAATCCTGGATCTTCGCGAGCCAGTGGGGCGAGGCTTCGGCCATGCCCTTGATCATTTCGCTGGTGGCGCCCTGGGCGCGGTTGACGTTCACGAGCCACAGCAACGCCCCCAGCAGCCACAGCCCCGCCCACGCGAGCTGGGCGCCCCGCTCCCTGAGCGGGCCCATGCCGCCCGGCGAGCGTCCTGTGCGCCTGCCGGTGGGCCACACCAGCAGGCCGATCAGTGCGTACAGGATCACTGCCCCTGGGGCGCCCATCAGCGGCGCGGGGAGCGTGTTGGAGAGGAGCCCGCCGAAGCCCTCGCCGAACCACCACACGGCCAGCGCCCACCCGAACGAGGCGATCAGCGCCGGCTTCACGGTCTTGCGGCTGAGGATCAGCCCGAGCCCGATCGCCAGCTGGATCTGTGCCGCGAGCGTGTTCCACAGCGTGAGGTCGCGGCCGTAGAAGTCGTCGATGGTCTTCATCGAGGCGGCGATCCACGAGGGCTGGTGTTCCATCGCTTCGCCGAACACTTCGTTGATCAGCCCGTGCGTGTACATGAAGCTCTTGAACTGGAACAGCCCTACGCACACCCAGATCACCCCGAGCGCGATCTGCACTGCGCGGGTTGTGATGCGACCCCGCCAGGTGAGGCTCTCGAAGCCGATGGCGCCCGAGACGGCGGCGGTTTTCGGACTGCTCATGCGCGGGAACCCCTCTCGATCGCGCGTGGGCGACGGCGTGCGCTGCGCGGCCTGAGCCGGTCGTGCTTCCTGCGCTGCGAGCGCCTCATCGCGGCTGATACTACATGAGCTCAGTGCGCCGATGAGCGTCTGAGGAGCTGCGGGGGCCGGGCTGTCAGCGATCCGACAAGCGCCCGCGGGGCGCTGCGGAAGCTCGTCGGAAATGCTACGTTGCGCGCGGTGGGCGGTCGATGAACGGGATGAGCATGTCGCACTCTGGCGGCCTCTCGCACATGTCGATGAGCATGGGCGGCGTGAAGATGGCCGTCGCCGGTCACGGCAGCACCAACATCCTGCCCGCGTGGCTGGCGGTGGTGTGGACGCTCGTGTTCATCGCCGTGCTCGTGATCCACGCGCGTCACATCTCCGAATCGAGCGGGCAGCGGCGCATCTGGCACAGCGGCCACGTGGCGATGGCGCTGGGGATGATCTTCATGTACGCCCCCGCGTCGATCGACTCGTTCGACATCCCCCCCGGCTTCTGGCAGATCGCCTTCGCCGACATCGCACTGGCGATCCTCGCCTTTGTGCTCGCGCAGGCGGTGGCGCGGCGGGCGGTGAACGTGCTGTGGCTGACGATGGCGCTCGACATGGGGGCGATGGCGTACATGTGGTCGCCCACCGGGTTCCAGGCTCCGCTCACGTGGGTGCTGGCGGCGTACTTCGTGTTGCAGGGCGGGCTGTGGGTGACCGATCGGATGCGCTCGATCGACCATCGCACGCTGTGGGGCGGCGGCGCGTCGATCACCCCAGGTGGGGCGGTCGCGATCGAAGCGGCCGAGCCGCTCGTGTGCTTCAGCGACCTGCGCTACTCGATGCTGGCGATGACGCTTGGCATGGCGTACATGCTCGCAGCCATGCAGCTGATGATGTGATCGTCAGCCGCGCTGGTGGGCGGTAGCGTCGCAGCCGTGAGATCGCGGGGCGGAAGACCCGTCGCGGCTTGGCTATGCCGGCCGCCTAGCCTCTCGGCGGTGACGGTGGCGGCTTTCGTCGCGCTCGCCCTCCCCGGGTCCTCCCCGGCTGAGGGTGGCGCGAGCGCGGCGCTGCGGGAGAGCGAGAACCCGATCAATACCGAAGGCAGCAAATACGACTATCGCTCCATCGTCACCGCGATCACACCTGCCCAGCCGGGCCTCCAGGTCAAGGTGATCCAGTACGCCGACCGCCTGCTGCTGACCAACCACACGGGCCAGACCGTCACCGTGTACGGATACCAGCACGAACCGTATGCGCGGGTGCTCGCCGATGGCACGGCCGAGCTGAACACCCGCTCGCGCGCCTACTACCTCAACCAGAACTTCTTTGGCCTGGTCAGCGTGCCGCCGTCAGCGTCACCCAGCGCCACACCGAGCTGGACCGTCGTGGGCGCCGGCAGCCGCCTGGAATGGCATGACCACCGCATCCACTGGATGCTCCCAGGCATACCACCGCAGGTCACCGACCGCTCGAAGCGCACCAAGGTCTTCGACTGGACGGTGCCCATCAGGGTAGGCGGACAGCCCGCTGCGATTCGCGGCGAACTGGTGTGGGTGCCCGAAGAAGACTGGTTGCCGCTTGTCGTTGTCGGCGCGCTGGCCGCCGCCGCGGTCGCGCTGACACTCACCTTGATGATCGCGCGGCGCCGCAGGACTCGCACCGCGGTCCGCGGTCCCGGGGGCACGGCGACCTCCGCGCCCGACGAACCGTGGTGACGTCGATCCACCAGGCCACAAAGCACACACCCGAAGCCGCAGGCCGACATCTGATCGGTCGGCATCCGCGCGACGGGTATAGCCTGGCCGGATGACCCCTGTGCCAGCTGCCAGGCATCTGTTGCGCGCCCGCGATCACGCGGACCGCCACTACGCCGAGCCGATCGGCGTCGGCGAGCTGGCGGCCGCCGCCGGGCTGTCGCGGGCGCACTTCAGCCGCGAGTTCAGCCGCACGTTCGGCGAGTCACCGAAGGCCTACCTGATGACCCGCCGGCTCGAGCGTGCCGCCACGCTCCTGCGCAACACCGACCGGTCGGTGAGCGAGATCTGCCTCGACGTCGGGCTGGTCGGGCTGGGGTCGTTCACCACCAGCTTCAAGCGCCACTTCGGCAAGTCGCCGACGGAGTACCGCGCGAGCTTCCCGCCGGCCTCCGCCCAGGTGATCGTGCCTGCCTGTTACATGCGCCTGTACGGCCGCCCGCAACACAGCACAAAGGGAGAAGACCAAGCGGCGTCGGCGGATTAGCCTGCCTCTCAGCAGACCACTGAAAGGAGCAACGATGAGGGTACAAAACGCACAACTCTGGGTCCACGACCAGCGCGAGGCGCTCGACTTCTATGTCGGCAAGCTCGGCTGGGAGGTCCGCGGCGACGTCACGATGCCCGAGCTTGGTGGCTTTCGCTGGCTGACGGTCAGCCCGCCGAGCCAGCCCGACTTCGCCGTCGTGCTGATGGCGATCCCGGGCCCGCCGGTGATGGACCCGGAGACCGCCGACCAGGTCCGCTCGTTGATGGCGAAGGGGTTCGCGGGGACCGTGTTCCTGGTGACCGACGACGTGGACGCCGACTACAAGCGCCTCAGCGAGGCCGGGGTGGAGTTCACGGCGGCGCCGACCGACATGCCTTACGGCCGCGATTGCGGGCTGCGCGACCCGTCCGGCAATTCATTGCGGCTGGCTCAGCTCGCACCGCAGTTCGCACGATGACGATCCCGACCGGCCCACTTACTCCAATAACAGGGGCAACCTTGTCTCCGACAAACTGCACCGCCCATAGCGCAAGGATGATCCCGACAGCATAGACAGGCACTCTCCGCCTTGACAGACCGACAGATGATCTGGACCAGGGTTCCATCATGACGCCAGAACGAGGTCGGAAAATAGGTAACTTATAAACGGGTGCACAAGGAGCCGGATCCGATCTCCGGATGATAGCTCCCTCCCATGCTGCGTCGAGTCACCTCCGAGCACGCTGAAAGTCCCTATGCGTAATACGATCTGCACTGGACTGACCGGCGGTCTCGCAGGTGCGTGCGCTTCGAGATAGCAAAGAGATTATGGCAACCTTCACCGAACTACCCGCCGGTAGCTTTGTGCCTTCGCCTTGGGCTACCGCGTTTTCGTTGACTTTGCTTGTGCCGCCGAGTTCGCCGACATCCCTTGACGAGGTTTCCGCCAATACTAGCCAAGCCTCCACGTCATTTCCGCGAGCGTCGAAACGGACCGCTCGACAACAGCCTCATAATCGTTGGAAACGGCCCCCGACCATATCGAAACCACACCCAAGAGAGAATGCCGATCGCGATGCTCACGATGACTACCACCAAAACAAAAGCCGCAATAACACTGTCGCCGGGACAGCCCTTGGCGGACGCGCGACAATCCGCACTGGCGAACAGCCACATCACAGTCCGCGACACCTCTGCTCCCGACCGGCCGTACTCACCGAGTTCGCGTATTGTACATCGATAACCGTCGCAGCGTCCGAGCGCCTGCTCGACGTCAGGCGATCGTGTGCCCCTCGTTGATCCACCTGCCGAGGAAGACCTCGAGAGCGCGGTGGCGCCGGCCACGGACAGACGCCGGCTGCTCGGTGCTCTCGACTCGTCGCTACGCGCGACCGCGCCTAGAACAGCTGCAGGTAGCGCTCGAGCTCCCACGGCGTGATCTGCTCGTGGGCGGCCTGCACTTCGCGCTGCTTGACCTGCACGTAGTAGTCGAGGTAGTCCTCGTGAGGGCCGCGCCCGCCCGTGCTGCCGAGCGCGGAGCGCAGCACCTCGCAGCGCGCGAGCTCGCGCGTGGCGTCGAGCAGGTTCGCCGGCAGCAGCTCGATCCCCGCGGCGTCGCGCTCGGCGTCGCTGAGCGTGTACAGGTTCACGCCGTTGGGCTCGCCGGGGTCGAGGCCGCGTTCGATTCCGTCCAGGCCCGCGGCCAGCATCGCGGTGGCCGCCAGGTAGGGGTTGCACGAGCCGTCCACGGTGCGGTCCTCGATGCGGCCGGGCGCGGGTATGCGCAGCATCTGCGTGCGGTTGTTGTAGCCGTAGCTCACGTACGCCGGCGCCCACGTCGCGCCGCTGGCGGGGGCGCCGACGGCCAGGCGCTTGTACGAGTTGACCGTGGGCGCGGTGAGCGCGATGTAGGCCTGCGCGTGCGCCTTCAGCCCGCCGAGGAACTGGTAGGCGAGCTCCGAGAGGCCGAGGCCGCGCGGGTCCTCGGCGACGTCGCGTGCGAACAGGTTCTCGCCGTCGCGCCACAGGCTGACGTGGAAGTGGCAGCCGTTGCCCGTCAGGTGCGCGAACGGCTTGGGCATGAACGTCGCGATCAGCCCGCGCTCGTGCGCCAGCGACTCGACCATGTAGCGGAAGAACACCGCGCGGTCGCACGTGGTGAGCGCGTCGGCGAACGCGAAGTTCTGCTCGAACTGCCCGTTGGCGTCCTCGTGGTCGGTCGCGTAGTTGTCCCAGCCGAGGCCCGTGACAGCGCCCGCGACCTCCATCACGAAGTCCAGCCCGCGCGTCAGCGCGCGCATGTCGTAGCAGGGCTGCTCCAGCGTGTCGAGCTTGTCGGCCAGCTCCAGCTCGCCGTGCTCGCCGCGGCGCAGCAGGAAGTACTCGAGCTCCGCGCCGAGCTTCATTTCGTAGCCGAGCGCCGCCGCGCGCTCGAGCGCGGAGCGCAGGATTGTGCGCGGGCAGTACGGCCAGGGCGCGCCCTCCACGGTCACGTCGCACGCGAAGCGCGCCACGTTCTTGCGCCACGGCAGGATCGTCAGCGTGCGCGCGTCGGGCATCGCGATCAGGTCCGGGGAGTCCGGCCCCTGGCCGATGTCGCCCGCCGCGAACCCCGCGAAGCCGGCGCCGTCCGCGAGCAGGTCGTCGAGGTGGCCAGCCGGCACGAGCTTCGCGCTCGGCTTGCCGTGCATGTCCACGAACTGCGCGAACAGGAACTCGATGCGCTGCTGCTCGACGATCGCCCGCACCTCATCCGCGCTCTGCGGCTGCGCGAGGGACGGGGCGGAGGGCGAGGAGGCGAGGATCCCCCGCCGCTCCTCGGCGATCTGTGGCGGAGCCGACACTGGCGCCGAACATACCCGCCCGGCGGGCGCCGGACAATGGCCGCGCCCACCTCTCGCCCGCCGGTAGCATGTTCATCGCGCACATATGTCCACTACCACCGAGCTGAGCGGCCTCCGCGAGGAGAACCGCACCCTCTACAGCGTCATCAAGCTCGTCTCCTCCTCGGTGGAGCTCGGGCCGATGCTGCAGGGGATCGTGGAGCTGGCCACGCAGGCCACCGACTGCCACGCCTGCTTCATCTACCTGCTCGAAGACGACCGGCTCACGATCAGGGCGGCCTCGCAGGTGTTCGCTGACGCGGTGGGGCGCGTGCAGCTGGCGATCGAGGAGGGCCTGACCGGGTGGGTGGCGCGCCACCGCATGCCCGAGTTCATCCGCGAGGGGGCGATGGACGACCCCCGCATGAAGTACGTGCCGCTGCTGCAGGAGGAGCGCTTCCAGTCGATGGTGGCGGTGCCGATCCTCTCCCGCGCGAGCGACACGCTGGGGGTGATCGTGCTCCACACCGAGGCCCCGCGGGAGTTCACCGAGGACACGCTGAAGCTGCTCGTGCACATCGCCTCGCTGGTGTCCGGGGCGATCGAGAACGCCCAGCTCTACCAGCGCGAGCGCCGGCGCGTGGACGCGCTCACGCGGCTGTCGAGCCTCGGCGGGGAAGTGGCGTCCGCCACCGACGCCGAGGACCTTGGGGAGATCGTGGCGAGGGGCACCCGCCGGCTGCTGGAGGCGGAGCTGTGCCAGGTCTATCGCCTGGACCCCGAGGGCAGCGGGCTGCAGCTGCTGACCTCGGACCCGCCGGAGGCCGCTTCCCAGCCGACGGTGCCCGCGGCGGGGTTCTTGATCGACGCGCTCGACGAACGCGGCTCGGGCAGCAGCGCCCGCTCGCTGTGGCCGGGGCTCGACGTCGGCGACCTGCTGCTGGCGCCGCTGACGGCCGGGGGCGAGCGGCTGGGGCTGCTGTGCGCCGGCTCCCCGCCCGGGCGCACCTTCAGCGGCGAGGACACTGAGCTGGCGCGGGCGATCGCCCACATCGCGGCGGTGGCGATCAAGCGCGCGGAGCTGATCGAGCGCCTGACGAACGCCAACATCGTCAAGGACCTGTTCGAGGCGCTGGCGGCGGGGGCGACCGCCTTCGCGGTGGCGAAGGCGGCGGAGGTGCGCTGCAACCTCAACGAGCCCTTCCTGATGGTGTGCGCGGAGCCCGCGGGGGGCCTGGAGCCGGCGTCGGTGGAGTGGCGGGAGGCGGCGGAGACGCTGGGGCGCGGGCTCGGCGCGCTCGCCCACCACACCGCGGTCGAGGCGGGCCCAGGCCCCGTGCGGGCGGCGATCCCCCTGGGCGTGGGGGCCCGCGAGCGCACCGAGGAGCTGCTGCGCTCCTGCCGCGAGCTCGGCCAGCAGGCGAAGGCGGCGATCGGGCTCAGCCAGGTGCGCTCCTCGGGCGCGGAGGCGGTGCGCGCCTACCGCGAGGCGGTGGACGCGGCCACGATCGGGCGGGCGCTGCTGCACGACGGCGGGGCGATCGCCTACTCCCAGCTCGGCGCCTACCGCTACCTCGTCCACATCGACGCCGAGGACGCCCCCCGCGACCGCATGCGCGAGGCGGTGGACGCGCTGATCGCCTACGACAACCGCCGCCGCGCCTCGCTGCTGGACACGCTGGAGCGCTACCTGGCCGAGCGCCGCAGCGTGATCGAGAGCGCCCGCGCGCTGTTCATCCACCCCAACACCCTGCGCCAGCGCCTCGCCCGCATCGAGGAGCTGACGGGGGTGGAGCTGGACAAGGACGACCTGCTGTCGCTGGAGCTGGCGATCAAGCTCGCGCGGCTGCACGGGCGCCCGGAGGGGCAGCACGGCGCCACGACGCCGTAGGTCGCGGCCACCGGCAGCGCCGGCGCAGGCTCAGCGCCCGCGCTCGCCGGAGCCGGCGTCGCTGGTGAGGTGGACCGGGACCCGCGCCCGCCGGCGCACCGCCTGCGGCTCCTGGGTCCACATCATCCCGGCGATCAAGCGGTTGCGCGAACGGTCCGCGCCCATCACGATCGCGCCGGCGCCGAGCTCGTCGGCCAGCGCGCAGATCCGTTGCGAGGCCTTGCGGGTTCCGAGCACCTGTCCCTCCGCCTGCACGCCGCGGCGCTTCAGCTTCGCGACGGCCTTGCGCACGTAGGCGTGCTGCTCGTCCCACTCGGCCTTCGTGGGCATCAGCCCGGGGGTCTGCATGCCGAACGAGACCCCGTGGACGCGGGCGATCGACAGCACCAGCACGGTGCCGCCGGCCTCGCGGGCGAGGTCCCCCGCGAGCGCGATGCTCGCGGCGCTGAACTCGCGACCCTCGCTCGCCAGCAGCACCGCGGCGCTGCGGCTCGAGGCGACCGGGGTGCCCCTGACCTTGGCCCCGGCCAGCCGTCCCCGCGCCGCCTTTCCTCTGCGCGCGGGCACCGCGGGGAGGACGTCGGCGCTCACTCCAGGATCACCCCGTCGGCCACCGCCGTCGCCGTCGTCGCGGGTGAAGCCGATGCGTCTACCCTCGCAGCGACGCGTTTGTCCTCGACCTTGTGCCGCCACAGGTACAGCGGCAGGTACATCGCCAGCGCGCCGAAGCCGAGGAAGTAATAGACCAAGGTCTTTTTGCCTGCCGCGTTGCACGCGCAGTTGGCGTACATCGGACCTCCGTAGACATAGATGAAGAGGTAGAACGCGAGCACGATCAGCGAGACGTACTTCATGAACTCGGGCAGCTTCACCGGCCGCGGCAGGTTCGGCCGGCTCCGGCGCAGGTGCCAGTAGGCGAAGAACACCAGGAAGAACGGGATCAGATAGCCGACGTTCGAGAACGTGTAGATCTGGACCGCGCCGCCCATGAAGGTGACGGCGATCGCGCAGGCCACCGTGAAGAGCATGCCCGCGGCGGGCACGCCGTGGGAGTTCAGGCGTCCGAAGATCCTGGGGAAGTTCCCGTCGATCGACATCTGCGCCAGCGATCGCGCCGTCCCCGTGATCGCGTTCAGCGCCGACAGCACCAGCGCGAGGATCAGCATCCAGGCGACCAGCCAGGTGAGCACTTCCGAGGCGGCGCTGACGCCGAACACCTTCGCGGTGAACGTCACGAAGATCGTCTTCGGGTCGACCAGCGCGGAGTTGCCGAGCGCGTGGTTGCCGATCACGATCACGAACGCGATCGGGATCAAGGTGAACACGTACAGCCCATAGCCGGCCTCGAGGTTCAGCGCGATCTTGGCGTCGCGCGACGGGTTCTTGCACTCACCGATGTAGCACGCGGCCGCCTCCATCGCGATCACGTTCCACGTCAGCAGGAACGCGAAGGCGATGTACACCGTCCACCAGCTGTGCCCGTAGGCCGGGGAGAAGAAGCCGCCGCCGGTGACGTGATCGAAGCTGAACAGCTGCCCGAAGTGGGCGGCGGACGGGTGGAAGATCCACGCGATCCCCATGTACGTCAGGGGAATCATCGAAAGGACCGCGAGCGCCGTCGCGAAGCCGGTGCCGAACTTCAGCCCCCTGTACGACGGGATGAAGATCAGCAGGATGCCGACGATCGAGATCGCGAGCGTCCAGTAGGTGATCGGCGTCCCTAGCGGAGAGAAGCCCGACGAGGAGAGGTGGAAGAGGTTGGCGACGTAGGCCGACGCGAGGATCATGTTCAGCGGCGCGACCGGGAACCACCCCATCCAGTAGCCCCACGCCGAGAACGCCCCGGCGTGCTTGGCAAAGGTCGGCCAGCGGTCCTGGAGCGCCGGGTAGACGTAGGAGGCCATTCCGCCCGTGCGCTCGGGCATCATCGCCGACAGCTCGGAGAGGAACAGGCACACGAGCCAGCCGGTGAGCGTGATCAGGATCATGATCGGGATCGCCGAGGCGCCGAGGCCGACGACCATCGTCGGGGCGATCCCCGTCACCAGGATCGGGCACGCGAGGCCGATCACGAACGCGCTCCACCAGTTGCCGGTTTTCGGCATCCCGGCGTGGGCGTAGCTGAGGGTGTCCGTGTCCGTCGCCGATGGGTCGATCGCCGCCATTGAAGCCTCCGCCGTCGTTCGATGTGCGATGCCCGCATCTCTTCGCCGACGCGAGCAAGGAGACACCTTGCCGGACGCACCTGCGGCTGGCTACGGCGGACCTGTCCACAATCCGCCGCCTCGATATGGACATCGCCGACACGGACCGCCTGTCGTTGCGACATGGACACGGAGACGATGGCGGCGAGGACCGGCTGGCGTAAGAATTGCCTGGCAGCCTGGCCGTGACAGGACTCCGTCAGAAAGGATCTGATCTACGTGGGCGTATATCTGAGCATGCAGCGCGTCCGCTTCTCGAGCCCCGACGCGTACGAGAAGTTCAAGGTGGTGTTCGCCGACACCCGCAACCACCTGATGGGCCTGCCGGGGTTCATTCACCTGACCTGGTGGGAGCACCCCGACGACCCCGGCTGGTTCAACGAGGTCAGCCTGTGGTCGAGTGAGGAGGCGCTGCGCGACTGGCACATGAACACCTACCACAAGTACGCCAAGGCGTGGGCGGCGAACGGCGCGATCATGGAGGACATCATCAACAACTTCGAGCTCACCTCGACGCGGCTGCTGCGCGTGTGCCCGTGCTGCGGGGAGTTCCAGGACAAGGCGTACGACATCGGCGCCGAGCAGGCGGTGCTCCGCGAGCAGTGCCCCAAGTGCACGTTCCACTTCCCCGTGCTGACAGAGCAGCCGTCCAGCTTCGCCGTCTTCAAGGACCTGGTGCCCGGCCCGGACGTCGAGGCGCTCGCGAGCGACGAGGGCTTGGAACCCGCGCTGACGTGATCGCATGACCGCCGCGCGGGTGTCTCCAGACGGAGAAAGCCCACGGCGGATGTTCCTCCAGGTGGCCAAGGCCACCCGCTTCGCCATGCGCTGACATTGAGCCTGAGATGGCCTCTTTGGCAGGCGACGACGTCAGCACCGAGCTCCAGCTTCGACTCAAGCGCCTGAACGAGCTGGCCGGCGTCGTCGCCTCGACGGCGCAGCTGATCCAGGGGACGGTCGCGGCTGCGCGCACCGACGGGAGCCCGCCGGAGACGGCGACCCGGGCCGAGCTGTGCGCGCAACTGGTGGACGACCTGATCGACCACGAGATCCTCGAGGGCGAGAGCGTGGTGCGCCGCGCCGCCGAGCTCGGGTGCGATCTGACGATGGGGGCGCTGGTGCTGTGCGTCGAGCTCCACACCCCCCGTCCGCGGTTCGTGATTTCGCTGATCGCCGACGACTGCGCCGACGCGCTCGTGCGCGTCGGCGGCGACACGGGCGAGCCGGATCGGCTGCGGGTGTACGCGGTGCTGCCGGCGACCGGCGCGTGCGTCGCGGGGAGCGTCGGCGCCGTGCGCCGGCTGACCGAGCGGATCGCGCCGTACGGCGCCGTGGGGGTGTCGAGCTTCCAGGCGCAGGCCGGGGAGCTGGGACGCGCCCTGCGGGAGGCCGAGCTGATGCTCGACGTGATCCGCAACTGCGAGGCGCCGGTCGCCGAGGAGGTCGGCAGCGGGACCTACCGGCTGCTGTTGCGGATGCTCGCCTCGCATCCCGACGACGTGCGCGGGCTGTACGACACGACCGTGCGCCCGATCGTCCGTTATGACGGGGAGCACTGCACGGACCTGGTCGCCACGCTCCGTGCATATCTCGAAACCAACGGCAACCTGAACGCGACTGCCGCCGCGGTGCTCGCCCATCGGCACACGATCTCCGCGCGCCTGGAGCGGATCCGCGCGCTGACCCGCCTGGACCCGCTGCGCTACGAGGATCGCGAGCGGCTGGGCCTGGGCCTGAAGGCATACCGCCTGCTCGCACCGCAGCTCGCGGACGGCGCTTGACGCTCAGGCTTCCCCAGGACGGCGCTTGACGCTCAGGCCTTCCCCGCGAGCGCTCCCTGGAAGCCGATCGCGGCGTGACTCCCGTCGCAGAAGGGCTTGTTCGACGATGCGCCGCAGCGGCACAGGAACACCCGCTTGCCGATGATCTCGATCGGGGTCCCCGCGGGGTCGACGATCGTGATCGGACCGTTCACGACGTAAGGGCCGTTGTCGCTCACCGTGATCTGCACTTCGCTCATGTTGCTGGCTCCTCGGCTCGTGGGGCTCGGCACCCTGTGGCGCCGAGACGTCTGCGCCAGACTGCCACCTGGCCGGCACGCGTGACGGGCGAGATATGAACACAATTGCTGGGTTCGAGATGGAGCACCTGGACACATTCCTATCCGCGCAGCCACCGTTCGAGGCGCTGCGCCCGAGCGAGCTCGCGGAGCTCGCGGCGGGTGCGCGCGAGCTCGCGCTCGCGGCGGGCGAGCTGGTGCTGGTCGAGGACGGGGTGCCCGCGAGCGGGCTGTACGTGGTGCGCAGCGGCTCGATCGAGCTGCTGCACGAGGGCGAGGCGGTGGTGACGCTCGAGCCCGGCGAGTGCTTCGGGCACCCCTCGCTGCTGACGGGCATGGCGCCGGCGTTCACGGCGCGCGCGCGAGAGAGCTCCCGCTGCGTGCTGCTCGCCGCCGACGCCGCGCGCCGGGCGCTCGCCACCGCCGCGGGGACGGCGTACGTGGCGCGGACGATGCGCACGCGACTCACCCACACCGGCCACACCGTCCACGGCCTGCTCGACGTCGGCACCACCCCCGTGTCGGCGATCATGCGCCCGGCGGTGTTCTGCGAGGCGGAGCTGCCGCTGCGCGAGGCCGCGCGGCGGCTGGGGTCGGAGGGCGCGTCGGCGCTGCTCGTGCGGATGCCGGCGGACGGCCTCGGCATCGTCGCCGACGCCGACCTGCGCGCGTGGCTGGCCGGCGGCGATGGGTCGGGCGACGCGCCCGTCGGCAGCGTCGCGCGCACGCCGGTGCCGACGGTGCCGGTGGGGCAGCTGGCGGTGGAGGCGACGGTCGACATGCTGGCGGCGGACGCCGAGCAGGTGGCGGTGCTCGACGGCGAGCGGGTGTGCGGGATGCTGTCCGCCGCGGACCTGCTCGGGCTCGACGCCCGCAGCCCGATCGCGCTGCGCCACACGATCATGGGAGCGGCCGACGAGCAGGTGCTGGAGCGCGCCGCCTCGCACCTGCCGCGGCTGTTCACCCTGCTCGCGCGAGCGGGGGTGCCCTCGCGCGACCTCGGGCGCGTCCTGAGCCTCCAGCACGACGCGCTCACCGCGCGGCTGATCGACTTCTCGCTGTCGCGCAACGGCCCGGCGCCGATGCAGTGGGTGTGGATGGACCTGGGCAGCGCCGCGCGGCGGGAGTTCACGCTCGCCTCCGACCAGGACAACGCGCTCGCCTACGCGACCCCGCCGCCGGGCACGGAGCTCGCGGTGGACGCCTACTTCGAGCGGCTCGCCCAGGAGGTCAACGGAGGCCTCGCGCGCTGCGGCTTCGGCGTGGACAACAACGACGTGCTGGCCGGCAACCGCAAGTGGCGGATGTCCAACGCGAACTGGCTGCGCACCTTCGAGGAGTGCCTGCGGGTGCCCGACGAGTCGCATCTGATCCGCGCCTCGGTGGCGTTCGACTTCCGCACGCTCGTGGGTGGGCTCAGCCTCACGGCGGCGCTCGGCGAGCGCATGCGGACGGCCCGCGAGCACCCAGACTTCATGCGCTTGATGGTCCGCACCGCCACCGGCTACCCGGTCGCGCTCGGCCTGCGCGGGAACATCGCGGTCGAGCGTCACGGCGAGGCGGCGGGCCGGCTCGACCTCAAGCGCAGCGCGATCGTGCCGCTGGTGAACCTCGTGCGCTTCCACGCGCTGGCCAACCGCGTCACGATCTCCCCCACCGTCGACCGGATCGAGTCGCTGGCGAGCGTCGGCGGCCTCGACCCGTCGTTCGCGCGGGCGCTCGCCGAGGCGTTCGCGGTCATCACCCGCGTGCGCTTCGAGCACCACGCGCAGCTGATCGCGGCCGGCGCGCGGCCCGACAACCTGATCGACCCTGGGGCGCTGACGCCGATGACCCGCGGCGAGCTGCGCGAGGCGCTGCACACGGTGCGCCGGGGACAGAAGCAGCTCGCGGGGTGGCTGCCGCCGACGGCCTAGTTGTCCTGCGACGAATCGACCAGCACGAATCCGGCGTGTAGCGCGGAGCGCCACATTCGCGGCTGAAAGTGTGCACGCGCGCGCCATGTGCGGCGCCGGCCGCGGGCTCTACAGTGGCGCGTCATGTGCGGAATCGCGGGGATCTACACGAAGTCCCCCGCGCTGCAGGCCCGGCTCGGGGAGCGCCTGGCGAGGATGCTGGAGCAGCTCTCCTTCCGCGGGCCGGACAGCGCCGGGGTGGCCTTCTATCGCGACCCGGCGCCGGCCGGGTCGTGCAAGGTGTCGCTGTGCGCGAGCGATCCCGCCTGCGACTGGGGCGCGGTCGCCGCCGAGCTCGCCGACGCCTTCGAAGACGCCTCCGCGCCGCGGGTGCGGGCGAGCCACGCCACGATCGTGGTGGCGGCGGAGGCGCAGGAGGTGCAGGCCTGGCTCGCCGCCGAGCACCCCGAGCTGCGGCGGATGAGCGCCGGCGCCGCGATCGAGATCTACAAGCAGGCGGGCCCCCCGGCGGAGTTCGTGCGGCGCTTCGGGATCGAGGAGCTCGACGGCAGCCACGCGCTCGGCCACACCCGCATGGCGACCGAGAGCCGGGTCACCACCGAGCACTCCCACCCCTTCTCCACCGGCCTGGACCTGTGCCTCGTGCACAACGGCTCGCTCTCCAACCACAACCGCCTGCGCCGCAAGCTGGTGCGCGAGGGCATCCAGTTCCACACCGACAACGACAGCGAGGTGGCCGCCGGCTACCTGACGTGGCGGCTGCGGGAGGGCGCCAGCCTGGAGCAGGCGCTGGAGGGCTGCCTGCAGGACCTCGACGGCTTCTACACGTTCGCCGTGGGCACGGCTGACGGCTTCGCGGTGCTGCGCGACCCGATCGCGTGCAAGCCGGCGGTGATGGCGGAGACCGACGAGTGGGTGGCGATCGCCTCCGAGTACCGGGCGATCGCGGCGCTGCCGGGGGCCGAGGACGCCGTCAGCTGGGAGCCCGAGCCGGGACGGGTGTATGTCTGGGGTCCCACCCACGCCGCCCACGCCGCCGGCCCGGACGGCGCGGCCGGCCCGGCCAGCCCGCACGGCCCGGCCAGCCCGCACGGCCCGGCCAGCCCGCACGGCCCCGCCGGCGCGGCGCGCCGGGCCGGCGCGGCGCTGGTGGCGTGATGGCGATCCCGGACGCCACCCGCGAGGCGCTCGTCGCCTTCGACCTGGAGAGCGCGAGCGTGCGCGAGCTCAACCAGCGCCTGCACGACGCGGGCGAGCCCCAGCGCGTGCGGGTGCTGGGCCCCGGCGGGCGCCACTCGATCGCGGTGGGGCTGAACGGCGAGCACGAGGTGGAGATCGAGGGGCACGTCGGCTACTACTGCGCCGGCATGAACCAGCTCGCGAGCGTGCTCGTGCGCGGCAACTGCGGGGTGGGGGTGGCGGAGAACATGATGTCGGGGACGGTGACGGTGGAGGGCAGCGCGAGCCAGTCGGCGGCGGCGAGCGCCCGCGGGGGCCTGTTGCTGGTGCACGGCGACGCCTCCGCGCGCTGCGCGATCTCGCTGAAGGGCGCCGAGGTGGTGGTGCGCGGCGACGTCGGCCACATGAGCGCGTTCATGGCGCAGAAGGGCACGCTGGTGGTGTGCGGCGACGCGGGCGAGGCGCTGGGCGACTCGCTGTACGAGGCGCGGTTGTACGTGCGCGGGGAGGTGAGGTCGCTGGGGGCGGACTGCGTGGAGAAGGAGCTGCGCGAGGAGCACGCCGAGGAGCTGGCCGAGCTGCTGGAGCGGGCGGGAGTGGAGGACGCGAGCCCGCACGAGTTCCGCCGCTACGGCTCGGCCCGCGCCCTGTACAACTTCCACGAGGACAACCTCGGAAGTTATTAATTATTATTTTTAATATAAATAAATAATATGAGAGAATCGGCGACGTTCGACAGGGAGGCGATTGCGGAGATACAGCGCGCGGCGCGCGAGGGGCTGTACGACATCCGCGGCTTCGGCGCCAAGCGGCGGGTGCCGAACTTCGACGACCTGCTGCTGCTGGGGGCGAGCGTGTCGCGCTACCCGCTGGAGGGCTACCGCGAGCGCTGCGCCACCGACGTGACGATCGGCACCCGCTTCGCGCGCGAGCCGCTGCATCTGGAGATCCCCGTCACGATCGCCGGCATGAGCTTCGGGTCGCTGTCGGGGCAGGCGAAGGAGGCGCTGGGGCGGGGGGCGAGCGAGGTCGGCACGAGCACCACCACCGGCGACGGCGGCATGACTCCCGAGGAGCGCGAGCACTCCCGCACGCTCGTCTACCAGCTGTTGCCCTCGCGCTACGGGATGAACCCCGACGACCTGCGCCGCGCGGACGCGATCGAGGTGGTGGTCGGCCAGGGGGCGAAGCCCGGCGGCGGGGGAATGCTGCTCGGCCACAAGATCTCCGAGCGCGTGGCGGCGATGCGCGACCTGCCGGTGGGGATCGACCAGCGCAGCGCCTGCAGGCACCCGGACTGGACGGGCCCCGACGACCTGGAGATCAAGATCGAGGAGCTGCGCGAGATCACCGACTGGCGCATCCCGATCTTCGTGAAGGTGGGCGCCTCGCGCACCTACTACGACGTGGCCCTCGCCGTGAAGGCGGGCGCGGACGCGATCGTGCTCGACGGCATGCAGGGCGGCACGGCGGCCACCCAGGAGGTGTTCATCGAGCACGTGGGCATCCCGATCCTCGCGGCGATCCCCCAGGCGGTGGAGTCGCTGATGGAGCTCGGCATGCACCGCGAGGTGCAGCTGATCGTCTCGGGCGGCATCCGCACGGGCGCGGACGTCGCCAAGGCGCTGGCGCTGGGCGCGGACGCCGTGTCGCTGGGCGTGGCGGCGCTGATCGCGCTGGGCGACAACGCGCCCGAGCACGACGCGGCCTACCGCGCGCTCGGCTCGGCGGCCGGCTACTACGACGACTACCAGGCGGGCCTCGACCCAGCGGGCATCACCACCCAGGACGAGCAGCTGGCCGCCCGCCTGGACCCGATCGCGGGCGGGCGCCGCGTGGCCAACTACCTGCGCACGCTGGTGCTGGAGGCACAGACGCTCGCGCGCGCGTGCGGCAAGTCCCATCTTCTGAACCTGGAGCCGGAGGACCTGGTGGCGCTGACGATCGAGGCGGCGGCGATGGCGCGCGTGCCGCTTGCGGGGACGAGCTGGGTTCCGGGGGTCAGCGCGGGGGTTTAGCGCCAGACGGTTGGCGCCAGACGCGCGCTTCGGTACCGCGTCCCATGTGTTGGGTACGGTCCGGTATGTGAGCTTTGCGTCCTTGGCCCAGCCGGCGGTTGGCCCGCTGGTCGAACGGTTTGCGACAGCGGGTCACGCCACGCTCCTCGTCGGCGCGGGTGCATCGATGGAGGCAGACCTGCCGAGCTGGCCGGATCTGGTCAGCAAACTCCTCACGACGGTGGCGGACGCTCGCGACGAGCTGGCGACGCCTGAGGCGAAGAGCGGCTGGGTACGACAGACACTCGAACGTGATGGATTGCTTGGAGCCGGCGCGGTGGTCGAGGTGATGGCCGCCAGGCCGCTGGACGAGCTGGTCCCGGAACAGCTGTACAGCGACGAGGGTCCATCGGGTTTCGTTCCCGGCGAGATCGCCCACCAGGTGGCCTACCTGCGTTCGTGCTTCGGCTCGGGGCTCGAGATGCTCACGACCAACTACGACGATCTGATCGAGGAGGCGCTGATTGCGAGCGGCATATCTCGCGGGCATGTCCGTTCGTATGTTGTGAACCGCACGTTGGAGCAGCGCGCCCCCGGTGTCGCGGCTGTGATTCACCTGCATGGCCTGGCCGGGAGAGCGAGTCCCCCGAAGCGGATCGTGCTCACTGAGGAGCACTACCACCGCATGCAGCGTGGGCGTTCATGGCAGGAGACGCTCGTGACGGAATGCCTCGAAAACTCCGTTTGTCTGTTCGTGGGCATGAGTCTCGCAGACCCGAACCTGATCCGCTATTTGTACGGATACAAGAAATCGGGCACCAGGCGGCATGCTGCGATCTTTGTGCGCCAAGGCGAGCCCTCGTGTCCACCTGCAGTGCGCGCGATGCGCGAGGAGGCGACCGCCAGGCGCTGGGGGCGGTGCGGGGTCGAGGCTGTCTTCGTTGACCACTATGCAGACGCCGCGCAGCTCCTGTATGAGATTGGCTACCGCCGCGAGGCTGGTGGGAGCTATGAATTGGTCGGAACTCGAGCGGATGCTCTTCTCGATCGAGTCGAGACGAGGCTGCTCTTGACAACTGCGGATCGTGAACTCTTTGCCAATCGACAGGTCGTGCTGAGCGCTTGGCTGCGGGAGATGCTCTACTCGGTCATCGAGTCCGCGCTTGGCGATCCGCCGCCTGCTGACGAGAAGCTCGCTCTCGCGCTGTGGCTGATGAGTCGAGACGGGACACGCATTACGGGCTGGGCGCACAGTGATCGAGCCCATCAGGACCCAGCGACGATCTCGCCGATAGAGATAGCCGCCGCGAGCGACTGGGTTGCCGTGCGAACCGTATGCCGCGGCGCACGAGTTGATCTGGACCGCGACAACTATGCGTCGAGATGGCGCTTCGTCAGGGGTTTGCCGCTCTTCGTGCACCAGCCGTCACGCCTACTCATCGGCTGCTTGACCATCGCATCGAGCAAGCCTGGTCGTGAGAGCATTCTGACTACGATGCCGGCCGACCGTCGCGCTGCGGCTCATGACACGCTCCTCGCCGTCATGCGTGCGATCATCGACGCGACAGATGAGCTGCCGGATCTGGACGTGTCCTCGCCATAGCGATGCAGGGGTGGCGAGTGATCCGCTCGTCCCAGTATCGTGATGGTATGGCCTCCAAGCAGCCTGAGATCATTCGGACCCTCGACGATGGCTTCGTCGTTGCGTGGGATACGACTGAAGTGTCCGACGCGGTTCGTAGCGGCCTTGAGCGCCTCGCCAGCGAGCAGGCCGACTTGCTCGTGAAGATCCTCCGTGATGACGGGAGCGAGACCGTGCAGGTTGTCGAGGCCAAGGCGTACCGTGCGACAGTTCGGCCTCAACAAGCAACCGGTGGGCGCAAGAAAGAAACCACGAAAGCCGGCACAAGCGCCCGCCGGCGCGTACGACGCGCTGCGTCTGCCTAGCCTTGTTTACCCTGTCTGCGCGCCTGAGAACCGCCCCGCGGCAATGGCGGCGGCGAGCAACATGACGACGCCGTAGACGCCGGGCACGGCGCCGGCCGCGGTGCCGAACGCTTGGGTGGCGAGCGCGGCGGCGACGGCGAAGTCGCGCATGCCGATCGTGAACGCACCGGGGAGCGCGCTCGCGCGGTGGGCGTCCAGGCGCCGCCAGAGCTCGGCGAGGCAGGCGCAGACGAGCAGGAAGGCGACGCTGGCGAGCAGCGCGGCGCCGAGGTGGTGGGCGCCGCGCGTGCCGCTGAGCGCGGCGTAGACGAGCACGGCGACGGTCAGCGCCGCGACCCCTTCGCGCTCGGCGTCGACGCGCACGAGGCGCGATGCGAAAGCCTGGCGGCTGCGCAGCGCCACGCCAACTGCGAGCGGCACGAGCACGACGAGCGCGAAGCGGCCGAGCAGGTGCCCGGAGCTGACGTGCACGGCGCTGGCGGACAGCCACCCGATGGCGGCGGGACCGAAGAGCGCGGCGAGCACGAGCGACCCGGTGACGACGCCGAGCGCGATCGTGGCGTCGGCGCCGGCGAGCGCGACGAGGCCGACGGAGGCGACCTCCGCGGAGGACAGCCCGACTGCCAGCAGCCCGTCGCGGATGAGCGGCGTGAACGCCCGCCCGAGCAGCCAGGCGGCACCGACGAGCACGGGCAGCGACAGCAGCGAGAGCGCGACGACCGCGCGCGCGTGGTCGCGCAGGCGGGCGAGCTCGGCGAAGGAGATCCCGAGCGCGGTGGCGAGCACGAGCAGCGCGAGCAGCAGGTCCGAGCGGGCGGCGAGCGCGTGCGAGGGGACCACCAGGCCGAGCACGGCGGCGGCGAGCGCAAGCGCCGTGAGCGCGCGTGGCACGGCAGCGAGCAGGCGCATGGGGTTGCGCCTCAGCGCCCCGCCCCCAGCGCGCGCGTGAGCGTGGCGACCCCTGCACGTAGCTCGCCGAGCAGCCGCGTGGGATCGTCGAGGCGGTTGGCCGGCCCCTGCAGTCCGAGGATGGCAGTGAGCGCGCCGTCACGATCGAACACGGGCGCGGCGATCGCGTTGACGTCCACCTCGCGCTCGCCGAACACGGTGCCGTAGCCGCGCTGGCGCACCGCGAGCACCTCGGCGGCGAGCTTCGCGCGGTCGGTGATCGTGCGCGCGGTGAACGCCCGCAGTTCGCGCTCGCGGGGCACAAAAACCCGCCCACCCGTGCCGCCGAAGGCGAGCATCACCTTGCCGACGGCGGTCGCGTGCGCGACGCTCGGGCGGCCGAGCCGCGCCATGGAGACGACGCTGGAGCGCGACGGGACGGAGTCCACGGTGATCGCCTCGCGCTCGCCGGGCACCGACAGCGTGGCCGTCTCCCCCGTGCGCTCCATCAGCTCGACGAGCACCGGCCGCGCGAGCGAGCGCAAGTCCATGCGCGCGAGCACGCGGTCGGCGAGCGTGACCAGCGCGAGCCCCAGGCGGAACGGCCCCTGCCCGTCGCGCTGCACCATGCCCGCGCCCTCCAGCGTGGCGAGCAGCCGCGAGGCGGTGCTCGGGCTGACGCCGATCCTGCGTGCGAGCTCGTTGACGCCCAGCCCCTCGTCGCTCTCGCGCAGCTCCTCCAGCAGCGCGAGCGCCCGCGCAACCGACGCGACCGGGCGCGCCTGGCCGCCGGGCTGCGGCGCCCGCGCCGATCGTGACGTCCCCGCCGATCGTGACGTCCCCGCCGATCGTGACGCCCCCGCCGATCGCCTTGCTGGGTGTTGCGCCATTGGCAACAGTATTGCGCTTTGCGCGACGGTTGTCTAGGCTGCCCTTGCATGTCGTTCGTGCTCACATGCCCGCACTGCGGCGTACGCGAGGTCGCCGACTTCGCGTTCGGCGGCGAGGTGAGCACCCGCCCGCGCGAGACGCCTTCGCTGCGCGAGCTGTCCCAGTACAACTACTTCCGCCGCAACGTGGCGGGCGTGCAACGCGAGTGGTGGTACCACCGCTCGGGCTGCCGCACGTGGTTTCAGGCCGAACGCGACACGCGCACCAACCACGTGCTGCGTGTGGGGCTGCCGGGCGAGCTGGGAGCGGCAACATGACGCGCCTGCCCTCCCAGGCGGGCGAGCGCATCGACCGCACGCAGACCGTGAGCTTCACGTTCGACGGCAAGCCGGTGAGCGCGCTCGCGGGCGACACGATCGGCTCGGCGCTGTACGCGGCCGGGCAGCGCACGTTCTCGCGCAGCTTCAAGTACCACCGCCGCCGCGGCCTGATGTGCTGCGCGGGCCACTGCCCGAACTGCCTGGTGGCGGTGGACGGCGCGCCGGGCGTGCGCGCGTGCACGGAGCCGGTGCGCGAGGGCGCGCGGGTCGAGCACCTGAACGCCACCCCTGGGCTGGAGCTGGACGCGATGGCCGTGATGGACATGCTCGGCGGGCCGTTCACGCCGCCGGGCTTCTACTACAAGACGTTCATCCGCCCGCGGCGGCTGTGGCCGCTCTACGAGTGGGTGCTGCGCCACGCGGCGGGCCTCGGCCGCCTGCCCGAGCGCCAGGCCGAGCGCGCGTGGCGCACCGAGTACCGCCGCCGTCACGCCGACGTGCTGGTGGTGGGCGGTGGCCATGCGGGCCTGACCGCGGCGATCGCGGCGGCGGAGCGGGGCGCGGACGTGGTGCTCGCGGAGGAGGGGCCGGAGCCCGGCGGGCGCCTGCTGTGGGAAGGCGGCCACGAACAGGCGCGCGCGCTGACGGCGCGCGCGCGGGAGGCGGGCGTGGAGATCCTCTGCTCGGCGCCGGCGCTGGGTCACTTCGACGGCCTGGTGGCGGTGTGGCAGGGCGACACGCTGCACCAGATCCGCGCGCACCAGCACGTGTACGCGACGGGCGCGATCGAGCAGCCGCTGGTGTTCGCGGGCAACGACCTGCCCGGCGTGATGCTCTCCGGCGGCGCGTGGCGGCTGGCGGCGCTGTACGGCGTGCGCCCGGGCACGCGGGCGGTGGTCGCGAGCACGTGCGATCGCGGGCTGCGTGCGGCGAGCGCGCTGAGCGAGCTCGGCGTCGAGGTGCTGGCGGTCGCCGACGCGCGCCCGACGCGCTCGACGCAGGCGGACGCCCTGCGCGCGCAGGGCGTGGAGGTGCTGAGCGGCTGGACGATCGTGGCCGCCGGTGGGCGGCGCGGCGTGCAGAGCGCCACGCTCTCCCCACTCGCGGACGGCGCCGGCGACGGTGCGCAGGGCGGGGGCGTGCGGCGGCTGAGCTGCGACCTGGTGCTCGTGTGCGGCGGCGAGGCTCCGGCGACGGCGCTGGTCGCGCAGGCGGGCGCGCGAACCGAGTACGACCCCGCGCGCGGCCACTTCCGCCTGGCGGAGCTGCCGCCGGGCGTCTCGGCGGTCGGGGACCTGGCGGGCGAGGGCTACGGGCAGTCGGCGATGGCGCCCGCGCGGGGCGGGGCCACACCGCCCACGCCAGACGTCGCCGCGAGCAGGGGCAAGGCGTTCACGTGCTTCTGCGAGGACGTGACCGCCAAGGACATCCGTCGCGGCGTGCGGGAGGGCTATGACTCGATCGAGCTGTGCAAGCGCTTCACCACCGTGACGATGGGGCCGTGCCAGGGGCGCATGTGCCAGCTGTCCTCGATCCGCCTGATGGCACGCGAGACCGGCCAGAGCCTGGAGCAGGTCGGCACCACCACCGCGCGCCCACCGTGGTCGACGGTGCCGCTGGGCGCGCTCGCGGGCCGGCCGTTCGAGCCGGCGAAGCGCTCGGCGATCCACGGCGCGCACCGCGAGCTGGGGGCGAGCGTCAAATGGGCGGGCGACTGGCGGCGCGCGTACGACTACGGCGACCCGGAGGGCGAGGCGCTGAACGTGCACACGGCGGCCGGGCTGATCGACGTGTCGACGCTGGGCAAGCTGCTGGTGCGCGGCCCGCAGGCCGGCGAGTTCCTCGATCGCCTGTACCCCAACCGCCTGTCCAACCTGAAGCCTGGGCGGGTGCGCTACGGCGTGCTGACATCGGACGCGGGCCGGATCATGGACGACGGCACGATCAGCAGGATCGACGCGGAGACGTTCTACGTGACGACCACCTCCAGCGGCGCGGGCGCGGTCGAGCAGTGGTTCTCGTGGTGGCTGGCCGACTGGGGGCTGGCGGTGCACCTCAGCGACGTCACGCAGGCGCTGTGCGCGGTCAACCTGGCGGGACCACGCGCGCGAGCGATCCTCGCGCGGCTGACCGACGCGGACTGCTCGGCGGAGGCGTTCGCCTACCTCGACGCGCGTCAGGCGCGGGTGGCGGGCGTGGACGCGCTGGTGATGCGGATCGGCTTCGTGGGCGAGCTCGGCTATGAGATCCACTTCCCGTCGGCGTACGGCGAGGACGTGTGGAACGCGATCCTGTTGGCCGGACAGAGCGAGGGCATCCGCCCGTTCGGCCTGGAGCCGCAGCGCATCCTGCGCCTGCAGAAGCAGCACATCATCGTGGGCCAGGACACGGACTCCGAGTCGACGCCGTTCGGGGCGGGGATGCCGTGGGCGGTGAAGCTCGACAAGGACGAGCAGTTCATCGGCAAGTGGGCGCTCGCGCGCGCCGCGGAGGCGCCGGCGGAGACGGCGCTGGTGGGCTTCACGCTGGCCAACGGCCATGTGCCGACGGAGGGCGCGGTGGTGCTCGACCAACACGGGCGCGCAGCCGGGCAGGTGACGAGCGCGCGCCGCTCGCGCCAGCTCGAGCGCGTGATCGGGATGGCGTGGGTGCCGAGCGCGCTCGCCGGCGACGGCCAGAGCATCACGATCTCCGACAACGGCACGCGCGTGAGCGCTGCGGTGCTGACCGAGCCGTTCCACGACCCCGGCGGGGAGCTGCTGCGCTCGTGAGACAGGCTGCCCTGTGAGCCTCGCGTTCCTCGTGCCCGACGCGTCGCCCACGCGCGAGCTGCACGCGCGCTCACCGATGGAGCGCCTGGCGCTGGCCGCGGGCGCGCGGCTCGCGCGCGTGCAGGGGTGGAACGTGCCGAACGCCTACGACGAGCCGCTCGTCGAGCGCGCGCGCATCACGCAGACGGTGGGCTTCGCCGACCGCTCGGCCCTCGTCAAGCTGGAGCTCCAGGGCGAGCCGCGGACGCTCGCGCAGATCGTCGCGCGGGCGAGCGATGGCCTCGCGCTCGACCCTGGGGTTGCTGGCCGCGCGGCGAGCGGCGGCCTGGCTGGGACCTGGTGGTGTCCGGTGACGCCGAGCCGCGTGCTCGTGCTCGGCGCGCCGACGGCCGCGGCGGCTGTGCGCGAGTCGGTGGCCGGTGCGGTCGCACACGCGACAAGGATGCACGAGTCGGCGGCCGGCATCGTCGCCGACGCGGCGGCCGTGCGCGAGGCGGCGGCCGTGCGCGACGCGGCGGCCGCGCGCGAGGCGGCGGCCAGTGCGGACGCGCAGGGCACGGTGACGGTCGTGGACGTCACCTGCGCTCTGGCGGCGCTGTCGCTGATCGGACCCGGCGCGCGCGAGCTGCTGGCGCGCTTCTGCGCGATCGACGTGCGCCCAGCGATCGCCCCGCCGGCGGCCTTTCGCCCCGGCTCGGTCGCGCGCACGCCCGGCTACGTGCTGGTGGAGGCGCACGACCGGCTGCTGGTGCTGGTCGGCTGGGCGCTCGGCGAGTACTTGTGGCGCGTGGTGGCTGACGCGGCGGCGCACCTCGGCGGCGGCCCGGTGGGCGCGGAAGCGCTCATCCACCACCTGGAGTCGGCCGATGCGTGAGATCTTCCGTCCAGGGCGGATGTGGCGGGCGCGCGGGGAGCTGCGCGACGCCTACGACGTGGTGATCGTGGGGGGCGGCGCGCACGGCCTGGCCACCGCCTACTACCTCGGCCAGCTGGGCGTGCAGCGGGTGGCGGTGCTCGAGCAGGGCTACATCGGCTCGGGGGCGGCGGGGCGCAACACGACGATCCTGCGCTCCAACTACAAGACGCCGCAGGGCGCGCGCTTCTACGACGCGAGCATCAAGCTGTACGAAGGCCTGTCGGCTGAGCTCGACTTCAACCTGCTGTTCTCCCAGTGCGGGCATCTGACGCTCGCGCACAGCGACCGGGCGATGTTCGTGATGGCCAACCGCGCGGAGGTCAACCGCCTGCACGGGATCGACTCGCGGCTGGTGGACGCGGCGGAGGTCAAGCGCCTATGCCCCCAGCTGAACGTGTCGGAAGACGCCACGTACCCGATCCTCGGCGCCCTGTACCACCCCCCAGGCGGGATCATCCGCCACGACGCGGTGGTGTGGGGCTACGCGCGCGGCGCCGACCGCGCGGGCGTGGAGATCCACCCGTACACGAAGGTGGAAGGCTTTGAGAAACACAGCGACGGACGCATCCTCGCCGTGCGCACCAACCGCGGCACCGTGCTCGCCGGGCAGGTGATCAGCGCGACGGCCGGCTGGAGCACGCTCGTGTGCGCGCGGGCGGGCGTGGAGCTGCCGATCACGACGCACATCCTGCAGGCGTGCGTGACCGAGCCGGTGAAGCCGCTGCTGGACGTGGTGATCGTCTCCTCGCAAATGCACGTATACATCTCGCAGTCCGATCGGGGAGAGTTCGTGATGGGCTCGGAGATCGAACCGTGGACGACATACCGCATGCAGGGCACCCTCAACTTCCTCCAAGACCTCACGCGACACACGCTCGAGCTGTTCCCGCAGCTGGAGCACGCGCGGCTGCTGCGCAGCTGGGCTGGGCTGTGCGACCTCTCCCCCGACTACTCACCGATCCTCGGGCGCACTGAGGTGGAGAACTTCCACGTGAGCGCCGGCTGGGGGACGTACGGCTTCAAGGCCGCGCCGATCGTGGGCAAGACGCTCGCGGAGCTCGTGCACAGCGGGCGCACACCCGAGCTGATCGCGCCGTTCGCGCTCGAGCGCTTCTACGAAGACCGACTCGTGTCAGAGCTGGCGGCAGCGGCGGTCAGCCACTGATGGCCGACGCAGGCCCCCGCACCGGACACGACGCCGAGCACACGGCGCGACTATTGATCTCCTGCCCGGACGGGCCGGGGATCGTGGCGGCCGTCTCGCGCTTTCTGTTCGAGCAGGGGGCCAACATCGTGAGCTCCGACCAATACTCGACCGATCCCGAGCACGGGAGCTTCTTCATGCGCTGCGCCTTCTACCTGCCGGCGATCGACGCGGACCGCGCCGGCTTCGAGGCGGCCTTCTCCGCGCTGGCCGAGCAGTTCGGGATGACGTGGCGGATCGCGTACGCGCGCGAGCGGCGCAGGGTCGCGCTGATGGCCTCGCGCGCCGATCACTGCCTGCTCGATTTGCTGTGGCGCCATAGCAGGGGCGAGCTGGAGATGGACGTGCTGTGCGTGATCTCCAACCACGAGACCCTACGCGCCGACGTGCAGGCGCTGGGGGTGCCGTTCGTGCACATCCCCGTGACCAGGGACACCAAGCCGCAGGCCGAGCAGCAGGCGCTCGACGAGCTCGCCGGTCGCGCCGAGCTGGTGGTGCTCGCGCGTTACATGCAGATCCTCTCGGGCGACTTCCTGGCGCGCTTGGGCTGCCCGGTGATCAACATCCACCACTCCTTCCTGCCGGCGTTCGCCGGCGCGGAACCGTACCGGCACGCGTTCGAGCGCGGCGTGAAGCTGATCGGCGCGACCGCCCACTACGTGACCGAGGACCTCGACGAGGGCCCGATCATCGAGCAGGACGTGGTGCGCGTCGGCCACCACGACTCGATCGCCGACCTCGAGCGGATGGGCCGCGACGTCGAGCGCATGGTCCTGGCGCGCGCGGTGCGCAGGCAGCTCGACGACCGCGTGCTCGTGCACGACGGGCGCACGATCGTGTTTTGAGCGGCGCCTGCAGTCGCGGCGCGTTCCTTCTGCGTCTCCTGCAAAGCTTGCAGTATCAGCGTCTTGTGTGTTAGCCTGTCTCCATGCCTGCTGTCGCTGCACATCCACGCGGCAACCGAGTGCGCTCGCTTCCGACGCTCTCGCAGGCTGCGGGATTCATTGGCTTGGACACGGGCGGCATGAGCCGCGCGGTCCGCGCGCTCGGCATCGAGCCGCAGCGGTGGGGCCGCCGCGACAAGCACCTAGAGGTTGCCCAGGTGCTGAAGATCGCCACGGTCGCGCAGCGCGCGTCGCTTGAGGAGGTCGCCGGCAGCATCCTGGAATGGACAAAGCAGGCCCACCCGGAGGCGCTGGATCAGACGACCGCCGAGATAGACGCGTTCTTCGCTGAGCTTCCCACGCAAAAGGGAACGCCGGCCGATGAGTTCCTCGCTGAGTTGCGCGCCGCGCTGCCGCCGCAATGGGCGGACAAGGCCGAGGAGATCTGGCGCGCTCACGCAGGCAGTGTGTAATAGTCGCCGCGGCAGCCCTCGCGCTTGCGACCGCGTGTAAAGCCGAAGTCGGCCAGCTCGCGCGGGCTCAACGCGATCCCGCCGTCGAGCACCAGGCCGATTCGCCCCGCCCGGACGGTCCGGCGATCGATCGCAGCAACGACGCCTACGAGCAACCACAGGGCGACGAGGTAGTCGGCGCGCAGCGCACGGACCTTGACGTCCTTGCGGACCGCCGCCGCAGTGATCAGATGCGGACGCTGCTCGCCGCGCCGCGAGCCCGGCTCGAAGTGCCATGCCAGGACGGCGGCCACGCGATTGTCTGCGCGAAGATCGCCGGCCAGAGGCCTGCGACCCTTATGGCCGTCCGCCATGTGCCACGCCTTCATCGGCTCACCGTCCACTGGAGACGGATAGAGACGGGCCGTCGTCGTCGCCAGGCGTCGGCGCGCCAGAGCGTTGCCCCAGTCGGTCGGAGACGGCAACAGGTGATCCAGCTCAACCCGTGTCTCGTCTCCCCCACGGCGCCGTCCGTGATGCACTGTCAGAGCGCGCTCGAACCGCTCGATCAGATCGTCTTGCGTTTCGGCAGGGCTCAAGACGCCGATCGTCCGCGCGCTGGCTGGGCGGCGGTCTGCCTGGTCTGCCAATCCGTCGTACCGCTTTGTCTGCGCCGTCGGCTCACGTGCCGAGCGTACCCGTGACTGCCGACGCCTTGATAGAAGTTGGGCTCAGGAGCTCACGCCGAGTGGAGCCGCCTTACACCCGGCGTGCGAAGTGGTGCGAGGTGATGGACAGCCCGTGCGCGTGGTAGACGCGATGCGCGTCGAAGCGCTCGGCGCCGGTCCCGGAGTCGAGGTGCAGCTGCGCGCAGCCGAGCCCGCGCGCCTCCTCGACGAGCCACTCCAAAAGTGCCCCCGCGCATCCCCGGCGCCGCGCATCGGGCGCGGTCGAGAGATCGTCGACGTAGAGATACCGACCCCACGCGAGGTTCTCGCCGGTGCGAAAGCCAGCGACCGCCACGGCCGCCTGGTGATCGGGGGTGAACGCTCCAAGCAGGCGGTAGCCGGCGGGCCGCAGCACACCGTCGACGTGCTCGACGAACTCCTGCTCGTCGTCGTACGCCGGTCGCAGATGACGCATCGTCCGATGGGCCAGGCGGGTGTCTCCGGCGTCCAGCTCGCGGATGCTCACGGCAGCGGCCTCGGGGTCACGCATCTCTCGCGACCTCCACGGTGCGACGACGAAGCGCCCCGGTCACCTCGCCGGCGGACATCAGGTGGACGCCGATGGCGGCGAGCTCCCGCTCACCGCGCTCGTACAGCCCGGACAGCGCGTCGCGCACGAGCACCACGCGGAAGTCTCGCTCGCTGGCCTCGTAGATGGAGGTGCGCGGGCAGTTGGGGAAGTTGCAGCCGGTGAACACGAGCGTGCTGACGCCCAGCTCGCGCAGGTGGTCCTCCAGCGGGGTGCCGTAGAACGCGCCCCAGCGGGGCTTGTAGATCGCCACCTCGCGCGGGCCGAGCAGCTGAACGCCGCCGGCGAGCAGCGTCTGATGATCGAGCTCCAGGGTGGCCTCGGGCAACAGCTCGGACGCGAGCTGAGAGCCGGGCTCGCCGGGGGTCAACGCGCGCAGGCCGCCGCGCACGACGCTGCGGCGGCACAGATCGACGTTGCTCGCGTCGGAGCGGTACAGGCGAACGATGTGCACGATCGGCCCGCCGATCGCACGGAAGGCATGGGCCAGCTCGCGCATGTGCTCGAGCGCGGCGGAGGTGCCGGCGATCTCGAACGGCCCGCCGTCGAGCACGTCGCGCTGGACGTCGATGGTGATGAGCGCGGCAGCAGAGAAGTCCGGTGCGGTGTTGGGGTCGCTCACGTGACTGAACAAGCGTATAGTAAATTGCTCATGCGCACAGTCACGATCTTGGATCAAGATCTCACCGCCAAGGCGCGCATCCGCGACGCGGCGATGGAGCTGTTCGCCGCCAACGGCGTGGCGGCGAGCTCGCTGCGAGCGGTCGCCGGCGCGGCGGGCGTCTCTCCGGGACTCGTCGTCCACCACTTCGGCTCCAAGGAGGGCTTGATCCGCGCGGTGGACGAGGCGGTGCTCGCGCGCATCAACGCGACGCTCAGCGAGGTGCCGATCGAGGGTGCGGGGGCTGAGCTGCTGGCGGCGCGTGCGGAGGTGGTCGCCGCGTTCCTGCGCGGCCAGCCGACACTGTGCGACTACCTCGGCCGCGCGCTCGCCGAGGGGACCGAGGCGAGCGCGCAGCTGTTTCACCGCCTGTTCGTGTTCGCCGGCAAGGACGAGCGCCTGGTCGCGGCTGGCGCCCTGCGCGCCGACACCGACCCGTTCTGGCGCGCGATGCACCAGGTGATCCTGATCGTCGGGCCGCTGCTGCTGCGAGCGCTCATCGAGCGCGAGCTCGGCAGCGAGCTGCTCAGCGAGGCCAACGTGACCCGCTGGATGCGCGCGCGAACGGATCTGCTGCAACATGGGCTGTACGCGGGGAGCGAGCCGCGGTGAGCGGCGATGCCATCGCGGGCTGAGACGGTGAGCCACCTGCGGCTGGCGAGCGAGCTCGCCGGGCTGGACGTGGCGGAGGTGCGCGTGCCGGGCGATCGCCACATCGTGGTGGACGGGCTGCGGCTGCACTACCTCGACTGGGGGCAGCGCGCGCGTCCGCCGCTGCTGTTCCTCCACGGCGGGCGCATGACCGCCCACACGTGGGACGTGGTGTGCCTGACGCTGTGCTCCAGCTACCACTGCCTGGCGCTCGACCTGCGCGGCCACGGCGACAGCGAGTGGTCGCCGGCCCTCGACTACGCGCTCGACGCGCACGCAGGCGACATCGGCGGGCTGATCCGTGAGCTGGCGCTGGAACGACCGGTGCTGGTCGGTCAATCGCTCGGCGGCATGAGCGCGTTGGCACACGCCGCCGCCGGCGCGGCGGACGAGCTGGCGGGCGTCGCGCTGCTCGACGTCGGGCCCGACGTTCAACTGCAAGGCGCGCGGCGCATCATCGACCATGTGGCCGATCCGGGACCCGGCCCGGTGGAGGACTTCGTGCGCCGCGCCCGCGCGCGCCACCCCCAGCGAGACCCCCGCGTGCTGCGTCACAGCCTGCTGCACAACCTCCGGCGTCTGCCCGACGCGACGTGGACGTGGAAGTACGACCCACGGCGGCTCACCCCCGAGCACTTCGCGAGCCTGATGGCGAGCCTCGAGCGGCTGCACGACTGCGCACCGGCGATCGCCTGTCCGGTGCTCGTGGTGCGCGGCGCCGACAGCGACGTCCTCAGCGCCGAGCAGGCGGCGACGTTCGCAGCTTCGCTGCCCGACGGACGCTGGGCCAGCGTCGCGGCAGCCGGCCACAACATCCAAGTCGAGAACCCGCGCGGACTCGTCCGCGTGCTCAGGGACTTCCTCAGCGAGCTCGCGGGGCGCCCCGGCGTCGGCGCAGCATGAGCCCCGCGGAGGTCTCGCCCGCGATCAAGGACCGCCGCCGCCCGGCGGCCCGAACAGCCGTGATCCACCTGGAGGGCCACCGGGGAACCCGTGCTTGGCGGCCTGCAGCCGTCCCTCCCACACTGCTTTCGCGCCGAGGTCGCCGGTCCTGAAGACCATGTAGCCGGCGACGATCGCCAGCAGCACGAGCGCGACGCGCAGCCCTGCGAGCACCGACTTCGGCGACAGCAGCTGGTCGAGGATCGTCAGGCCGGTGGGCATGCCGCCGGAGATGCGTTGGGCGGCGAACGTGACGATCAGCGTGGCCGTGAAGACGACGTAGACGATCGCGAGGATGTGCGCCGCCTGCGAGTGTTCGGAGATCAGTTTCGCGGCTTCACCCTGCAGGTTGAGTGCCGCACGCAGCGCGGCGCCGGCCTGCATGGTGATGAAGATCGAGCTCATGGCGATGATCGACACCACCGCCAGCGCGATGCCGTAGCGCGAGAGCCACGCCGGCTTGAACACGAACACCACCGCCGCCACCACCGTGGTCGGGATGAGCACGACCGGCACGTGCACGAACAGTGGATGCGCGGGCAGCCCGTCGTAGATCGTGGTGATGCGGATCGGCAGCGTGAGGAAGCCGAGGAAGCCGAGCAGCGTGAGGACGAACTCGGCGCGCCGCCAGTCAACGCCGGGGCGCCGGCCCGTGCCAGCGCCGGGGCTCGGGCCTGCGCCGACGCTCTCGGCGCTCATCGTCGCGCGCGAGCGCGCGGGCGCCCGGTCACATTTCGCGCGATGCTCACCCCGCCACCGTAGGGCGTGCGCGGCTCGCGGACAACGCCCTGCAGGACCATCTTGGCGCGCACGCCCGTCCACCTCGCGGTGGCACCGGGCTGCTACCGAGGTCGGACACGGCCCTTGCCGCGGCGCCCGCGCGTCGCATCTCAGGTGTGGGAGGGCGTCACGAGCCCGGTCTCGTACGCGAACACGACGATCTGCACGCGGTCGCGCAGCTCGAGCTTCGCGAGGATGCGCCCGACGTGGGACTTGACGGTCGCCTCGGAGAGCACGAGACGCTCGGCGATCTCGGCGTTCGAGAGGCTGCCGGCGACGTGCGTGAGCACTTCGCGCTCGCGCGCCGTGAGCAGCGCCAGGCGCTCCTGCTGGCCCGCGTCTGGGCGGCCGGGGACGGGCAGGCGATGGGCGAACGTGGACAGCAGCCTGCGGGTGACGCTCGGCGCGACGACCGCGTCGCCGCTGGCGACCGCGCGGATCGCCGTCAGCAGGTCGGCCGGCGGGGTGTCCTTCAGCAGGAAGCCGCTCGCCCCCGCGCGCAGCGCCGCGTACACGTACTCGTCGAGGTCGAACGTGGTGAGGATGATGATCCGCGCGGCGCTCTCGGAGGCGATGATCTCGCGCGTAGCCTGCACGCCGTCCTTCTCGGGCATGCGCACGTCCATGAGCACGACGTCCGGTGCGAGCTGCAGCGCGGCCTGCACCGCCTCGCGGCCGTTGGCGGCCTCGCCGACGACCTCGATGTCCGGCTGGCTGTCGATGACCATGCGGAACGCCATGCGCATCAGCTCCTGGTCGTCGGCCAGCAGCACCCCGGCGGTCATCGTGGAGCAGCCTGGGCGTCGGGATCGAGCAGCAGGCGCACGCGCCAGCCGCCGCGGGGGCCGGGGCCGGCCTCGAGCTTGCCCCCGTAGCTCGCCGCGCGCTCGCGCATCCCGTGCAGGCCACGCCCGCCGGAGGTGGGTGCCGCGCGAGCCTCGCCCGTGTCGGTGACCTCGAGCTCGACCCGTCCCGGCCGGCAACGCAACGCGAGATGCGCGCGGGTTGGACGGGTAGCGTGCTTGAGCGTGTTCGTGAGCGCCTCTTGAGCGACCCGGAACACGGTCAGCTGCACGCCGTCGGCGAGCGCATGCGGATCTCCGTCCAGGTCCATCGTCACGGGAATGCCGGCTGCGTGCACGCGCGCCAGCAGCTCGTCGAGCCGGCCGAGGCTCGGCTGCGGTTCGAGCGGCTGCGCGGAGGATTCCTCGCGCAGCACGCCCAGCAGCCTGCGCATCTCGACGAGCGCTTCGCGGCCGGTGGAGGCGACCCGCCGCGTCGCCTCCGCGGCGCGCTCCGGCGAGATGTCCATCGCGTACGTGGCCCCGTCGGCCAGCGCGATCATCACGCTGAGATTGTGCGCGACGATGTCGTGCATCTCGCGCGCGATGCGGGCGCGCTCGGCGGCGGCCCCCAGCCGACCCTCCTGGTCGCGCTCGAATTCCAGCCGCGCCGCCTGCTCCTGCAGCGAGGCCAGCAGCGCCCTGCGCCAACGGACCGACACGCCGAGCACGCCGGCTGCGGTCGCCAGCCCACTGAGGCCGACCCACACCTTCAGCGGCTCGTACGGCGACCACCGCACCGCCGCCATGATCGCACCCGCCTCCACGACCGCGGCGGCAAGCGAGGCGGCGAGCAGGCTGCCGTCCAGGGTCACGCAATACAGGGCGATGAGCACACACACGTCGGCGAGCTGCGGGGCGGCGAGCAGCCATTGCGCGAGCGCGATCGTGGCGATCACCGCGAAACACAGGACGGGGTGCAGGCGGCGCAGCGGCAGCGCAGCGCACAGCGCGGCGCAGAAGACCACAGCGAGCGTGGTCAGCCGGTGCTGGACTGCGAGCCCCGCGACGCTGACCGCAGCGACGGTCAGGCAGACCACGAGGTCGAGCGCCAGCGGGTGATCGGCGCTCAGCCGTGTCAGCCGCTGGGCCCGCTCAGCCAGCCGCCTCAGAGCAAGCTCGTCTCGCGCGTGCTTCATGTGCGTCCATTCTGGCGCCCCCGGCGACCCCAGCACGGCGCTGCGGCGCTACTTCACGATCTTGATGATGCGCTCCATCCCCAGTTGGGTGTGGCTGCGACCGTCCTGCGTGTCCATGAAGCACACCTCGACGTAGTGGATATCGGCGGCGGCGCGCGCCGGCGAGCGTGAAGTTGTTTTAGTGAACTAGTACACTAGATGTCATGGGGCGGCTGCACATGGCGGTGCTGACGGGCGTGGCTGCGGCGACCGTCGCCGTGTGGTGGGGCGCGTCGCCGGTCACGCCGGCCGGCGCCTCCGCCGCGCACGCGCCGACATCGACACCGACGCCGCTTCCCGCCCTGGCGAACGTGCCGGCGAGCGCGCGGGCGCCGATCTTGGCGGCGTTGCGCCGTGAGCGCCCGGCATTCGTCCAGCGGGCCGAGCTCGCGGCTGCGCGTGGGGCGAGGGGCGAAGAATTCGGCGAATCCGTCGCCGTCTCGGGCGACACGCTCGTCGTCGGCACGCCGAACTTCGTGGTGTCGAAGACCGACACCGAACAGGGCGCGGCGTACGTCTTCACCCGTCCCGCCTCCGGCTGGGGCCACGCGACCCAGGCCGCGGTGCTGACCGCGAGCAAGGGCCTATCCGAAGAACTGTTCGGGCACTCCGTGGCGCTCGACGGCAACACGATCGTCGTCGGCGCACCGTTCCGCGCCGCCGGCAACGCCACCGGCCAGGGCGTGGCTTACGTGTTCGCGCGCCCGCGTGCGGGCTGGAGGAGCGCCACACAAACCGGCACGCTCCACCCGCCGGGCGGGGCAAACGACTTCTTCGGGGAATCGGTCGCGGTGGCGGGCAGCACGATCGTGGTGGGTGCCCCAGGCACCAGGGTTGGCAGGAACGACATGCAGGGAGCGGCCTACGTCTTCGAGCGGCCGGCCGCCGGATGGGCGAGCGCGCGCCACGCGAGCGCCAAGCTGACCGCCTCAGACGGCCAAGCCGACGACGCGTTCGCCATCTCCGTCGCCACGGCGGGCCGCACGATCGTCGCCGGGGCCGACCTGCACACGGTGGGGAGAATCGCCAACGCGGGCGCCGCATACGTGTACGTGCGGCCCGCTTCCGGCTGGGTCGGCGCGCTCACGCAGACCGCCGAGCTGAGCGCCAGGGAAGGCCAGGGCGGTGAACTGCTCGCCCACTCGCTCGCCATCTCGCGCAACACGATCGTCGCCGGCGCACCCGACCACGCGGTCGGCCAGAACGCCTCCCAGGGAGCGGCGTACGTGTTCGTGGAGCCCCGCTCCGGGTGGCGCGGCTCGCTGACCCAGACGGCAGAGCTGACCGCCTCAGACGGCGCCAAGGACGAAGAGCTCTGCGGCTCCATCGCGATCTCCCTGCGCGCGATCGTCTGCGGCGCGACGTTCAAGGCCGTCGCGGGCAACTCCCAACAGGGCGCCGTGTACGTGTTCGCCAAACCCTCCTCCGGCTGGCGCGACGCGACCCAGACAGAAGAGCTGACCGCCTCCCGCGGCGCGCCCGGCGACAGCCTCGGCCGCTCGGTCGCGGCATCGGGCACAACGATCGTCGCCGGCGCCCCGGACCGCGAGGTCGCCGGGCATCTCGCACAGGGCGCCGTGTACGCGTTCGTCGCTCGCGCTCGAGCTGCTGATGGCGCGCTGAGCGCGGGCGACTAGGCCGACGGTGCGCGCGAGCGTCATCGCGATGCCGCACAGGCTGGTTTGCGGGGCGATCGTGGGTTGACGGTACGCCGCTCTCAACCCTGCGCTCAACCTGGAGCTCAACCCCAGATCAACCCGGCAAATCACGCCGCAGGGCGATGTGCGCGCCGCCGCGGGGCCGTAGCGTCAGCAGCAGTCAAGCGACCCGCCAAGGAGGTCTCGAAATGTCCCTTTTGACAGTGCTGGTGGTAGTCGGAATCATCGTCTTCGCAATCGGGCAGCAGGTGCTCGGCAGCGCGCTGAGCGGCAAGCGTCTGGTCGTGCTGCCCGCGGTCCTGACGGTGCTCGGCATCCTCGACATCAGCGCCCAGAAGTCGCACACCGATGCGACGGATATCGTGCTGCTGGTCGTGAGCGCGGCAATCGCCATCGCGACCGGCGTCGCGCTTGGCGCGATCACGCGCCTGGAGCGCCGCGACGGACACCTGTGGGCGCAGCTCCCCAAGCGCGGGCTGTGGCTGTGGGGCGCCCTCGTCCTCAGCCGGCTGACGATCACCGCCGTCGCGCACGCCGACGGCGCGCAGCTGGCCGGCGGGACCGCGGCGATCCTGCTGATGCTCGGCCTCAACCGCGCCGCCCAGGCGCTGGTGGTCGTACCCCGTGCGATCGCCGCCGGCATCCCGTTCGCGCCCGAGCAGGATGGCAGCGTGTTCGGCGCCGGCTGGTTCGCGAGCTCCACCGGACGCGAGGGTTGAGCGACGGTGTCCGGCCGGTGGAGGCTGTCAGATCGCGGCGAGAGCCTCGCGCTGCTGAGGACCTGGCAGTGGCGGCTGCGCGTGGGCGTGTTCGTGATCGTCGCCGCGGTCGTGCTCAGCGCCGGCGGGAGCATCGCCGCCGCCATCGCCGAGCTGGCGATCGCGACGGCGGCGCTGCTCGCCTGGTGGGCGGGCGAGCGCCTGCCCGCGCCGTGGGCCGGGCGCTCGCTGTTCGCCAGCCTGACGGTGATCACCGCCGTGGGCGGCTTTGCCGCCACCTCCCATCACGACACCAGCGTGCTGGCGCTGGCGATCGTCAGCATGCTGGCCGCCGGGGTCGACCTGCCGCTCGCCGGGCTGGCGGTCACGTTGCTCGCCGGCGTGCTCGCGGTCGAGATCGGCGCGATCAGCTACGCCAACACGGACCTCGGCACGGTGCTCGGGTATCCCGCGCTGCTGGCTGGGCTGGCGGTCGCTGGCCGCTACCGGCGCGCGTACCGCACCCAGACCGAGCAGGCGCAGGCGCTGCTCGCCGAGACCCGCCGGGCGCAGTTCGAGGCCGAGCGCGCCGCAACGCTGACCGAGCGCTCGCGGATCGCCCGCGAGGTCCACGATGTGCTCGCTCATTCGCTCAGCGCGCTCGGCATCCAGCTGCAGGCCGCCGAGGCGATGCTGTCCGAGCGCCAGGACATCGAGCGCGCGCTGCACGCGCTGGCCGGCGCACGGCGGCTCGTCGATGAGGGGCTGACCGAGACGCGGCGCGCCGTGCGGGCGCTGCGCACCGACACGCCGCCGCTGCCCCAGGCGCTGGCCGCGCTGGTCGAGGAGCGCCCCGGCGCGCTGACGGTCAGCGGCGAGCCCTACGCGCTCAGCCCGGCCGCCAGCCTGGCGCTGCTGCGCGTCGCCCAGGAGGCGGTGACCAACGCCGTCAAGCACGCCGCCGGCCAGCCGGCGACGATCGCGCTCCAGTACGCCGACGACGGCGTCGAGCTGCGCGTCGAGAACGCGCTCGCCGGCGCCGACGGCGTGGTGGGCGAACAGCCCCTCAGCGCAGGCGGGTACGGTCTCGCTGGGATGCACGAGCGGCTGCGGTTGATCGATGGCAAGCTCCACGCCGGCCCGGTGGGCGACCGCTGGGTCGTGCAGGCACGGCTGGCACGGTGAGCGCGACGGGTCCGTCACACCGCGAGCGTCTGCGGATCGTGATCGCAGACGACCAGACCGTCGTCCGCGAGGGGCTGCAGATGGTGCTCGAGGTGATGGGCGACCTCGAGGTCGTCGCCGTGGTCGCCGACGGCGAGCAGGCGCTTGCCGCGGTCGCCGAGCACCACCCGGACGCGATCCTGCTCGACCTGCACATGCCGGTGCTGGACGGCGTCGGCACGACCGAGCGGCTGACCCACGAGCACCCGGACGTCGCGATCGTCGTGCTCACCACCTACGCCGACGACGAGACGATCATCGCCGCGCTCAGGGCGGGGGCGCGCGGCTATTTGACCAAGAACGCCGACCGCCGCGAGATCGCCCAGGCGCTGCACAGCGCCGCCGCGGGCCACACGATCCTCCCGCCCGAGGTCACCGCGATGCTGCTCACCGGCGCCGCCAACGCCCAGCCGGCCAAGCCGCCGCTCCCCGCTGAGCTGCCAGACGAGCTGACGGCGCGCGAGGCCGAGGTGCTCAAACTGCTCGCCGCCGGCCTCTCCAACAGCGAGATCGCCGCCGCGCTGGTGATCAGCGAACACACCGTCAAGACCCACATCAACCACGTGTTCACCAAGACCCGCTCGCGCGACCGCGCGCAGGCGATCCGCTACGCGCACGAACACGAGCTGGCGTAGCGCGGCCCCCGCGCCCGCGATTACCCGACTGGAGAGCGGGTACAGAAATGCTGGGAGCAATGCACCGCGCGCGTATTTCACTACAGGCGCTTTTGGTAGGCGCAGCTGCCACGGCGTTGGCAAGCGCGGCCGTGGCCATCTCGGCGCCCGCCGCGCAGGCCGCGTTTGGCGTGGAAGAACACAACTTCGAAGCCGGCACCTGCATGACATCCTCCTGCACGTACGCAAGCGTCGAAGAAGACCGCAAAGAAGCCTTCACCCAGGCAGCCGGCCACCCTCCGGTGGGCATCACGGCCTTCGCAGTCAACCACAAGGGGGGCCTCCTCGGCGAAGAACCGGAAGGCGCCGTCAGGCGCATCCGCGTGGATCTCCCGCCGGGTCTCGCGGGCAACCCACAGGCGTTGCCAAAGTGCTCGATCGCAGCGTTTCAGGGTGACGAATGCAATCCAGACACACAGGTCGGCACGACCGAACTGACGGCCTTCGACGGCGTCAACGACCTCACGGTCTCGGGCACCGTTTACGACCTCGAACAGCCGCCGGGCCTGGCCCTGGACTTCGGCATCCACGTGGCCGTCGAACCGCTGGTCAGCGTCCACCTCTACCTCGAAGGCCACGTCAGCTGGAACAGCGACTACCACGAGTATTTCGAAATTCACAACGTCCCCAAGGAAGGCGAACTGCTGGGAGTGAAAGTCCCGCTGTCGGTGTTGAAGTCCAAGCTGATCTTCAACGGCCGGGCGGGCAGTGGCGACTTCTTGACGCTGCCCAGCGAATGCTCCGCCACAACGACCTCATACCTCGAAGTGGAATCCTGGGAAGGGCAGGTCTCCAGGACCCAGACCCACACCCCGGTGGGCGTGGAAGGCTGCGGGAAGGTTCCCTTCAAGCCGACGGCCGAAGTGCGACCTGAAACCACTCAAGCCGACGAACCGGATGGCGTCACCACCGAAATCAAGGTCCCACAGAACACCGGCCCCGAAGAAGTCAACACCGCGGACATAAGGGACGCGCGCGTGACGCTGCCCGCAGGGCTGACGCTCGACCCGTCCGCGGCCCGTGGGCTGCAGGCGTGCACGGCCGCCGAGATCGGGATCGGCAGCACCGCCCCCGTCGCGTGCCCGCCGGCCTCCAAGGTGGGCACCGTGGCGATCGAAACCGATCTGCCTCCCGGCTCGCTCGCGGGCAACGTCTACCTCGCCAGCCCCGGCGGCGGCCCGATCACCGAACCCCCGTACACGATCTACCTGGACGCCGAGAGCGCGTACGGCGTGTCGGTGATACTGCAGGGCTCGGTCACGCCCAACCCCAGCACCGGCAGGCTGGAAGTGACGTTCGCGGACAACCCCCAGCTCCCCTTCAGCGCCCTGGCCCTGCGGCTCGACGGCGGGGCGCAGGCGCCGCTCGCCAACCCGCTGACGTGCGGGAGCACCCCGCTCGAAGCCCTCTTCACCCCGTACACGGGCGCCTCGGCGGCGCTCAGCTCGACGCCGTTCGCCACCACCGGCTGCCCCTCGCCGCTGCCCTTCTCGCTCACGCAGGGCACGCAGGACTCCACGGCGAACGCGGGCGCCTACACCGCCTACACGTTCAACCTGAGCCGGGAAGACGGACAGCAGTACCTCGCGCAAGTGAAGACCGTGCTGCCCGCCGGCCTGCTCGGCGCGATCCCGTCGGTCCCCCTGTGCGGCGAACCACAGGCCGGCGAAGGGACGTGCCCCTCGGCCAGCCAGATCGGCACCGCGACGGTGAACGCGGGCGCCGGCGGCGAACCGTTCACCTTCTCCGGTCCCGTGTACCTCACGGGCCCCTACGAAGGAGCGCCCTACGGCCTGTCGATCCCAGTGGCTGCCACAGCGGGGCCGTTCAACCTCGGCAGCGGGCCGTGCGACTGCGTGCTCACCCGCGCGGCTCTCAACCTCGACCCGTACACCGCCCGCGTGATCGCCACCAGCGCGCTGCCCACGATCGTCAAGGGCGTCCCGCTGCGCCTGCGGGAGGTGAGCATCGCGGTCAACCGGCCCAACTTCCTCTTCAACCCGACCAACTGCGGGGCGCTGGCGAGCGAATCGACGTTGACCTCCACATTCGGCGCGACCCAGACTCTGTCGAGCCCGTTCCAGGTGACAAACTGCGACGCCCTCGCGTTCACACCCAAGTTCACTGCCTCGACCGACGCGCACGCCTCCAAACCGGACGGCGCGGAGCTGCACGTGGCGCTCACGCAGGGCGCGCACCAGGCGAACATCCGCTCCGTGTTCGTCCAGCTTCCCTCCCAGCTACCCTCGCGCTTCAGCACCCTGCAGCAGGCGTGCCCTGAAGCGACGTTCGCCGCCGCTCCCAGCAGCTGCCCGCCGGGCTCGAAGGTCGGCAGCGCCATCGTGGCCACGCCCGCGCTGCCGGGCAAGCTCAAAGGACCCGCCTATCTGGTCTCACACGGCAGCGCGGCGTTCCCCGACCTCGACCTCGTGCTGGAAGACAGCGGCGTGCGCGTGATCCTGGTGGGCAACACGAACATCGCAAAGGGGATCACCACCTCGACGTTCGCCTCGATCCCCGACGCGCCGGTGTCGAGCTTTGCCCTCGACCTGCCCATGGGCCCAAACTCCGCCCTGGGCGCTTACGGGAGCCTGTGCGCGAAGACACTGTTCATGCCCACGACGATCACCGCCCAGGACGGCGCGCAAATCAAGCAGAACACGAGGATCTCCGTCGCCGGCTGCGCCGGCAAGGCCCGCAGTCGCCGTCGCGTGAGGATCCTCGCCCACCGGATCGTCGGACACACCCTCGTTCTGAAGGTCCAGACGCTCGCGGCAGGCCGTGTACGGGTGCGGGGAAGCGATCTGCGCTCCGTCGTTCACAGATTCGCCAAAGCATCCACCACGACGCTCGACGTCCCCCTTACGCGTGACGCCCTGAGCGCGCTACGCAAGCACCACCGTCTGCAGCTCGCCGTGCGCGTCCAGTTCGTGCCCAGCCACCAGGGCGAAGCGCGCGTGACGGCGTCGGCCGACCTCAGGGTCAGGCGCCCGGCGCGTGATCGGCCGTAGCGGGACCTAGCGCGCGAAGAGCCGTCGTGACGCGGGCCCCGACCATCGCGTACAGTCGGCAACATGGAGTTCGCCCTCTCCCCGGCGCATGACACGGTCAGCCGCCTGGAGCGTGCGGGCTCGCTGTGCGAGCTCTTCCAAGCGACGGTGGCCGAGCGCGCCGAGCAGCCGGCGCTGCGAACCTTCGGTGGCCCGCCGGAGCTGAGCTGGCGCGAGTACGGCGAGCGGGTGCAGGCGATCGCCGGCGGGCTGGCGAGCCTCGGCGTCGAGCGCGGCGAGCCGGTGGCGCTGATGCTGCTCAACCGGCACGAGTTCGCGCTCGTGGACTGCGCGGCGATGCACCTCGGCGCGACGCCGTTCTCGATCTACAACACCTTCCCCGCGGAGGTCATCGCCCACCTGTTGGCGAACGCGGGCGCCCGCGTGGTCGTGTGCGAGGAGCAGTTCGTCGCGCACGTGCAGCGGGCCGCCCACGGCACGCGCGTCGAGCACGTCGTCTGCGTCACCCCCGGCGTGCCCGGCACGCTCTCGCTCGCCGAGCTGCAGGCGGCCGCCGCGCCGGGGTTCGACTTCGCCGAGCACTGGCGGGCCGTCGCACCCGAGGACGTGCTGACGCTGATCTACACCTCGGGCACGACCGGCCCGCCGAAGGGCGTCGAGCTGACGCACGCCAACATGCTCGCCCAGCTGCGTGCGACCGCCGAGGCGCTGCCGCTGACGCCCGGTGGGCGGACCATCTCCTACCTGCCCTCCGCGCACATCGCCGACCGCTGGGCGACGTTCTACACCGCGATCGCACACGGCCTGTCGGTGACCTACCTACCGGATCAGACCACGCTCGCCGCGGCGCTGCAGGAGGTGCACCCGACCGTGTGGGGAGGCGTGCCGCGCGTGTACGAGAAGCTGCGTGCGGCACTCGAGGCCGCGTTCGCCGCCGAGCCCGACGCGGCGCGGCGGGCGGCCGTCGCGGCGGCGATCGACGTGGGGCGCGAGGTCGTCGCCCGCGAGCAGGAGGGCGTGGCGCTCGACGCCAAGCTGGCGGCGCGTCACGCGCAGGCGCAGGAGCGGGTGCTCGCGCCGCTGCGCGCGCGGCTCGGCCTGGAGCAGGCGGAGTGGCTGGCGATCGGCGCGGCGCCCGCGCCGGCGGAGCTGCTGGAGTTCTTCTGCGCGCTGGGGCTGGCGGTGCGCGAGGTGTGGGGCATGTCCGAGCTGTCGTGCATCGTCACGACCAACCGCCTGCACGCGCATCGCATCGGCAGCGTCGGCCTGCCCGTCCGCGGCGCCGAGCTCGCGCTGGCCGACGACGGCGAGCTGCTCGTGCGCGGGCCGCTGGTGATGCGCGGCTACCGCGGCGAGCCGCAGAAGACGGCCGAGGCGATCGACGGCGAGGGCTGGCTGCACACGGGCGACATCGGCCGCATCGACGCCGACGGGTTCGTGTCGATCGTGGACCGCAAGAAGGAGCTGATCATCAACTCGGCCGGCAAGAACATGTCGCCGTCGAACATCGAGTCGCGCCTGAAGTCCGCGCACGCGCTGATCGGCCAGGCGGTGTGCATCGGCGACCGGCGCCCGTACAACGTCGCGCTGCTCGTGCTCGAGCCCGAGGCGGTCGGGGCGTGGGCGGCGGAGCACGGGCTCGCTGGCGTATCCGTCGCCGAGCTCGCCGCCGACGAGCGGCTGCTCGGGGAGGTGGGCGCAGCCGTGGAGGCGGCGAACGAGCAGCTGGCGCGCGTCGAACAGATCAAGCGCTTCCGCGTGCTCGGCGAGGAGTGGCTGCCCGGCAGCGAGGAGCTCACGCCGACGATGAAGCTGCGCAGGACGCCGATCGCGCACAAGTACGCCGAGGAGATCGAGGGGCTCTACCGGTGAGTGCCGCTGAGACGGGCGCTCGCCCTGGAGCGCTCGCGTCCGGGGCGAGCGAGCTCACGCCGGCTCTAGCGCCGGCCGCAGTGTGGCCTCGTCGATCGGCCGCGTGTCGCGGGCTGTGGACGGGAAGGCTACCTCGACGGTCAGCCCTCCACCTGGCCGCGGTTGGGCGACCAGCGTGGCGCGATGGGCGGCGGCGATCGCGTCGACGATCGCCAGGCCGAGCCCGTTGCCGCCGGCGTGGTTGGTGCGGGTTCCGTGAAGGCGTTGGAACGGCTGCAACAGGCGCGACACCTCCTCGGGGGGAATCGTAGGACCGCTGTTCGCGACCGCCAGGAACGCGTTTTCCTGCCGCATGCCGGTCGTGATCTCGACCCGTCCCTGCGGGATGTTGTGGCGGATGGCGTTGTCGATCAGGTTGGCGATCAGGCGCTCCACGAGTCGCGGATCGCCGGCCGTCGGTGCCGCGGCGAGCGTCGCGTGGACGTCGAGGCCGAGGCCTGTGATCTCCGCGTCGCGCATCCGTAGCGCCTGGGCAGCGAGGGTCGCGAGGTCGACGCGCTCGCGGCGCTCCAACCCTGCCTGACCGCGCGTGAGCGCGAGCAGGCCATCGATCATCTGCTCCAGGTGCTGCTCGGAGGCGAGCACGCGCTCGTGGGCGGCGCGCAACGAGGCGAGGTTCGCGTCGGGGTCGGCGAGCGCCACCTGGATCAGGGCTCGCTGGCGGGTGAGCGGCGCGCGCAGCTCGTGCGAGGCGTTGGCGACGAACTGACGTTGTGCCTCAAACGCGGCGTCGAGCCGCGCAAACAGCTCATCGAGCGTGTCCCCGAGTTCCTTGAGCTCGTCCTGCGGGCCGCCGAGGGCCAGCCGCTCGTGCAGGCTGGTGGAGGAGATCCGTCGGGCTGTGCTGGTGATGGTCCGGATCGGTCGCAGCATCCTGCCGGCAACGAGCCAGCCGGCGAGCACCGCGAGCACGGCCACGATCGCCAGCGCGATCCCCGAGTTGACCAGCAGCTCGTGCGAGTCGGCAGCGCGCTGCGCGGCCTGGACGGGCCCCACCTGCGCCAGCTGATGCACGGCGTCTGCCAGCTGATGCTGGTCCTGGGCCAGCTGGTGCCGGGCCTGTGTGACTTGATGCTGTACCCGTGCCAGCTGAGTCGGCAGGCCCGCGATCAGCCGGGGCCGAGCCTTCCCCAGCTCCAGCTGCGCCTGTCCCAACTCCTGCTGAGCCTGAACCAGCTGAGGCGCACGCTGGAGAACGTGAACGGCACCGCCATCGGGCGAAGCGTATCCAGGCACAAGCGGAAGCTGGAGGCTCTGGATGGCGCCGGTGTGTGGGACCTTCGGCAGGTGTGGCGCCCTGTATTCGGTAGCGCGCTCAAAGAGGGCGTAGGTGACGGTGAGCAGCGCGAGGCCGGACAGCAGGAATAGGCCACCGTAGAGCGCCGTGAGCCGCAGCCGCGCGGTGCGGCGAGGCAGTCGCAACCAGGAGCGGGGTGCGAGCGGCAGGCGCGTGAAGCGCATCACTGGCCTCCGATGCGGTAGCCGGCCTTCGCGACGGTCTCGATCATCGCGGGCTCGCCGAGCTTGGCGCGCAGCCGGCTGATCGTGATCCGCACGGCGCCCGTGAACGGGTCGGCGTTCTCGTCCCACACGCGTTCGAGCAGCTCCTCGGCGGAGACGACGCGGCCCTGGGCCGCCAGCAGCAGCTCGAGCGCCCCGAACTCCTTGGGCGTCAGCTCGAGATCGCGTCCGGCGCGCCGCGCGCGGCGCTTGGCCGCATCGAGCACCACGTCGCCGTGCTCCAGCACCGGCGGGATGCTCGGCTGCGCGCGGCGGGCCAGGGCGCCGATGCGCGCCACCAGCACGGGGAAGTCGAACGGCTTTCCCAGGTAGTCGTCCGCGCCGAGCCCAAGCCCGTCGACCAGGTCCTCGCTGGCCGCCGCGCCGGTCAGCATCAGCACCCGGCTGCGCCCGCCGGCGGCGAGGAGCTTTGCGCACACCTCATCGCCATGGAGCACGGGAAGGTCGCGGTCGAGCACGATCACGTCATAGTCGTTGACCAGCGCGCGCGTCAGACCAGCGTGGCCGTCGAGCGCGACATCGACGGCCATCCGCGCATGGCGCAGGCCGGCGGCGACCGTTGCGGCCAGCTCCTCGTCGTCCTCGATCACAAGCACGCGCATCCGTAGCTCCTGCTTGTGACGGTAGCGCTGCGGTGTTTCAACGCTGTTTCGCCGCCTGCGCCCGGAAGCGAAACACGGCCGAAACAACCCACGGCGTAGAACGAGACGCGATGCGCAACAACATCCACCACAGGCGGCTCACGCTCACCGCCGCAGCCCTCCTGAGCGTCGCGCTGGCGCTCGCCGGCTGCGGCGGCTCGTCGAGCCCCAGCGTCGCGCACCTCACCTCCGGGAAGGGAGCCTCCTCGGCGTACCCCGAAGGCAGCAGCTCGGTGCCTGAAAGCACGACGCGCCACCAGCAGAAGGAAGTCGACTACGCACAGTGCCTGCGCTCACACGGTGCCGGTGAAGTCCCCGAACCGGGCAGCGATAGAAGCATCGTCAACGGCCTGGGCGGCGGTCCCGATCCAGGGCCACCGCAGCTCAAAGCCGCACAGCAGCAGTGCAACAAGTTGCTGCCGAGCGGGGGCGGGCCGAGCCCGCAGGTGCAACAGCAAGCGCAGGAACGCGCGCTGAAGTTCGCGCAGTGCATGCGCTCGCACGGCGAGCCGAGCTTCCCCGATCCCAGCGGCGGCGGCAGCGGTCACATACGCATCGCCGGACCCGGCTCCGGCATCGACCTCGGCTCGCCCCAGTTCAAGGCCGCCGAACAGGCCTGCCGGCGATACTTCGGGCCGGCGGGCTCCAGGGGCGCACCATGAGCCGCGCCTCGCGAGCAGCCGCCGGGCTTGCCGGCGTCGCGCTGGCGCTCGCCGGCTGCGGCGGCTCGTCGAGGCCCAGCGTCGCGCACCTCACCTCCGGAAAGGGCTCGAGCAGCGCGAGCTCCGCAAGCGGCGGCTCGTCGGCTGAAGGCACGACGAACCTCCAGCAGGCGGGGCTCGCCTTCGCCATGTGCATGCGCTCCAGCGGCGTGCCGAACTTCCCGGACCCGACCGGCAGCGGCGGGTTCTTCCTGCGTGGCGGAGAGAACCCCTCATCGCCCGCGTTCAAGGCGGCGCAGGCGAAGTGCCGCAAGCTCCTGCCGGGCGGCGGCCCCGCCGGCCCCGGCGCGTCGACGAACCCGTCCCCGCAGACGCTGGCGAGGTTTCTGCGGATCGCGCAGTGCATGCGCCAGCACGGCGTCTACGACTTCCCCGACCCGCGGACCTCTGTCCCGTCCAACCCGTTCGGCTCCGGTGGCGCCGGCGTGATCAGCGACATCGAAGGAGTGATCCTGGTGTTCCCGCACACGCTCGACGAGCAGTCGCCGACGTTCACACGGGCGGCGGCCGCGTGCGCGTTTCCGCTGCACAACCATTGATTGAAGGCCCGGTCAACGCGGGCAACCCGACGGAGCTTCGGCGTCCTGTAATCTTGTCGTATGACAGTAGATAAAGGGCTCAAGCCGGCGGGGGGCTCGGCTGGCGACACGGCGCCCGGCCGCGGCGGGCGCGAGGGTCTCGCGGTCGCGCGCGAGCCGGCGTCGGCGATCGAGTTCCGGCTCGACACGGCCACGGGCGTGCCGACCTACCTGCAGCTCGTGCATCAGGTCGAGCACGCGTTGCGGCTCGGCTACCTCGAGCCCGGCGATCAGCTCCCGAAGGTTCGCGACGTGGTCGCCTCGCTGGCGATCAACCCGAACACGGTGCTGAAGGCCTACCGCGAGCTGGAGACCAAGGGCCTGACCGTCGGCCGGCCCGGCCAGGGCACGTTCATCCAAGCCTCGCTCAGCCAGGTCACGCTCCCGGAGCTGACTGCGCTTCGCCGCTCGCTGGCGAGCTGGCTGACCGCCGCGGACGGGGCCGGCCTGGACGAGGACGGGATGGTGGCGCTGTTCGCCAGTGCGCTGCGGGATTTCTATCAGCACCGCAGCGGCTCACGCACCCGCGGCGGGGGCGCGAGTGGCGAAGCGGAGGACGTCGCGTGAACGTCGTCGAGGCGAGCGGCCTGGGCAAGCGCTACGGCGGCACGTGGGCGCTGCGCGAGTGCTCGGTCGCGATCCCCGCCGGTCACGTGGTCGCGCTGGTCGGCCCGAATGGCGCCGGCAAGAGCACGCTGCTGAACCTCGCGGTTGGCCTGACGGCGCCGTCCGCGGGCATCGTCACCGTGCTCGGCGGCCAGCCGCCCGGATCGCCCGCGGCGCTGGACGGCATCGCCTTCGTCGCCCAGGACACGCCGCTGTACAAGAACCTGTCGGCCGCGGACATGCTGCACCTGACGCGCAACTTGAACCGGCGCTTCGACCAGGTATCCGCCGCGGCCCGGCTCGCCGAGCTGGGCATTCCGCTGAAGCAGAAGACGGGCAGGATGTCGGGCGGCCAGCAGGCACAGCTCGCGCTGACCCTCGCATTGGCGCGCCGGCCACGGCTGCTCGTGCTGGATGAGCCGATGGCGATGCTCGACCCGCTCGCGCGGCACGACTTCATGGCCACGGTGATGACGGCGGTCGCCGACGACGGCGTGTCGGTGCTGCTGTCCTCGCACGTGCTCGCCGAGCTCGAGCGGGTGGCCGACTACCTCATCCTGCTGTCGCGGGGCAGGGTGCAGGTGGCCGGCGAGGTCGACGACCTACTCGCCAGCCACCGTCTCCTCACCGGCCCGGCGGCCGAGGTCGCCAGATATGCCGGGCAGCCCGTGGTGCACATCCGCCGTGCCGAGGCAGTGGCTCACCTGCTGGTCCGGGCAAGCGCGGACGATCCGGTCCCGCCGGGCTGGGAGGCGCACCCGGTAGGCATGGAGGAGCTCGCCCTTGCCTATCTGCGCGAGCCCGGCGCCGCGGCGCTGCCCGGACCGGCCCGCCGCCGGGACGTCCAACGGTCGCAGGTGACGGGATGACCGCGCTGATCGCGCCCGCCGTGCCCGCCCGTCGAGAGCAGGACGCGAGCCTACGGCCGCTGCCGTGGCGGCGGATGGCGTGGGTGACGTGGCGCCAGCACCGCTTCGCACTGATCGGCCTTGCGGCGCTGCTGGGCGCACTGGCCGCGTGCCTGTGGATCGTCGGCCTTCAGGTGCACCACGCCTACACGGCCGCAACCGCCTGCCGCCCGACGAGCTCAATTGTCTGCGAAGGACTGATCAGCAGGTTCGACGGCATCGACAACGTTCTGTCGAATGGCTACGTGCTGCAGGCGGTGCCCGCGTTGATCGGGGCGTTCGTCGGGGCCCCGGTGCTGGCCCGCGAGCTCGAGACCGGCACCTTCCGCCACGCGTGGACCCAGGGCTTCGGGCGGTGGCGCTGGACGCTCGCCAAGCTGGTGGCGCTCGCGGTCGTGGTGGCCGCCGCCGCCGGAGCCCTCAGCGTGCTGCTCTCCTGGTACTACCAGCCCTTCTTCCGGCCGTACTTCGCGGGCAACCCGATGTCCCTCACCACCGAGTCCTCTCCGCTCGCCCCCGGCCTGTTCGCCCTGCGCGGGGTCGCGTTCGCCGCCTGGACGCTGGCGGCGTTCGCGATCGGCGGCCTCGCCGGCATGCTCATCCGCCGCGTCGTCCCCGCGATCCTCGCCACCCTGGCCGCCTACGCCGGGCTCGCCTTCGCGGCAGGGTCCTACCTGCGCCAGCACTACCTGACGGCCCTCCTCACCAGCAAACTGAACGTGCCCGCTTCCGCGTGGATCATCAGCCAGCGATGGACGACCAAGGGCGGCCGGCCGGTCAGCCTGGCCACGCTCAGCCAGGTCCTGCGGCAGGGTGGGCCACAGGTGGCGGGGAAGGGCGGGGTCCCGCAGTCCCTCGCCTCGTGGCAGTACCTCGTCCAGCACGGCTACACGCAGTGGACCACCTATCAACCGGCCAGCCGCTTCTGGACATTCCAGTGGATCGAGGGCAGCTGGCTGCTCGCGCTGTCGCTGCTGCTCATCGCCGCGACCGTGTGGCTGGTCCATCGCCGCAGCGGCCTGAAACGCCGCGAGCGCCGCATCGCCGTGGTCCGCTTCGCAGCGGGAGATTAGACCTTGTATGCCCTCGTATACCTCGGGAGCGAAACAGGGACGAAACAGCCCGCCGCGTAGAACTGAAAACAATGCCAGCAAGCGTCCATGCCACGCGGATGGGCTCGGCGGCCACCCTGCAGTCGCCCGCGTTCCAGTCCGCCGCGCACGCGTGCCAGCGCCTGCTGCCGAAGGGGCCTCCGAGCCCCGAACCCCCGTCCCGACAGGCCCGGGAACGGATGCTGGGCGTGTCCGCATGCATGCGCAAGCACGGGATCTCGGGCTTCCCGACCCGACCACCTCGCCCCCATCGAACCCGGCCGGCAACAGCGGGATCATCGGCAACGGCGGGTACTACATCGCGATCCCGAAGTCGATCGACACGAGCTCGCCGGCGTTCGCGCATGCGGCGGCCACGTGCGAGCTGCGGTGAGCCGCCGAAAACCGAAGTGCTGCGCGTCCCGCTTGTCTGTTGTAATCTTGTACTATGACAATAGATAAAAGGTGTTCAGGCTGGCGATGTCGATTGCGCTGCGCCACGCTGTTGGCAGGCGGACTGCTCGCGCTCGGCATGGCTGTCACGGGCTGCGGCGGTGGCTCAACGACGCCGAGCGTGGCCACGGTCTCGACGCCGACCGCCACCAGCCCCGCGGCGGGCGGCGGTACGCAAGCAACGGGACTCCTGGCGTACGCCTCCTGCATGCGTTCGCACGGCGTGCCGAACTTCCCCGACCCCAGCGGCGGCGAAGGGATTTCAAAGCAAGCCGACATCAGGGCGACCCAGGACGTCAGCCCCTCCCTGGCGCACGCGGCCGAACGCGAGTGCCGCAGCGCGCTCCCCGCTGGAGGCTCGCTGAGCGGGCGGCCCATCCAGACGATCCCCGCCCAGGACCAGCGGTTCTACCTCCAAGCGGCTGCCTGCATGCGCTCACACGGCATCACCAACTTCCCCGACCCGAGCTTCTCCAACGGCCAGGTGGAGTTCCTGATGCTCGAACACCTGGTCGACATCCACTCCACGCAGTTCACCCATGCCTACCAGGCCTGCCGCAAGCTCATCCCCGGCGGACTCCCCGACAGCGGGTCGGGGCGCTGAGCGTGACCGCGCCTTGGGTGGGGCCTCAGCCTGCTTCCGCGGGAATCTCGTACAGGTGCACGCCGTAGCCTTTGAATTTGTCCTTGAAGGTGCCGTTTGACATTGTGATCGTGCGATCCTCGCCGAGCACCGTGACCTTGGCGTTGCCGAGGCCGGCGAGGTTGAAGGTTGCCTTCCCGCCCTTCGTGCCGACGGCCTCCGCGAACAGGTAGGTCTGGCCGCCAACCACCTTCTCCATCGTGTCGACCCGAACCTTGGACGTCACGGTGACGCCACCGACGATCGTGTCGCTGTTGAGCACGGATGCCAGCGACGCGATCTGTTCGTCGTCGGCCTTCATCTGCTTGACGACCTTGGGGATGGTCAGACAGCCGTCTTCGACGAACGTCGGCGAGAGAATGTCGCAGAAGTACTCGACCCCGTTCGCACCGTGGATCAGCGCCAGCCAGGTCTCCGCGCGGATCTGAGCCGGCGTCGGCCCGCGGCCGCCTTCGATCGGCGTCGTCTCGATGATGGTGATCAGCGGCTTGTTGCCCGCCCATTCGCGCAGGTTGTCGACACCCGTGGCGATGATGCTCAACGGGTAGCCCTCGTTGACGGGATAGACATCGAACGCCACGATGTCCGCGCCCTCCGCGTATTCCCGGTACATCGCCGTGTCGCCAGTGCAGGAGCCTCGCCCCGGCCAGTTGGCTTCCGCGACGCCCCGCCCGAACGCGATGTACACGGGTCGCGTGGGGTCGGCTTCCTTGAGCTTGTGGTACTCCGCGATGATCGTGCTGGGTTCGACGCACGGGCCGTATCCGCCTTCGCCGTTCGGCTGGGCGTCGTCCGGCTCGTCCGGCTGGCTTTCCCAGGCCTTGATCACCCCGTTGTCCGGATTGGTGAGCCCCACGGAGTCCTGTTCGCTGATCAGGATCTCGCCAGCTTCCTTCAGCGCCTGCAGGTCTTCCGGGTGGTTGCCTTCGAACTGCCCGACGAACGTGTTGACGCCGATGCCGGCATATTGCCGGGCGGTCTGCGTCGGGGTCTGGAGCCACACCCCGATGGGGAAGAATTCCGGGTTCGTGGAGAGCCCGTTGCCAGGGTTCGGCAAGGTGGTCGCATTGACGCCGGCTCGTGCTCGAGCTTTGACGGCACCCGGCCGGGCCTCCGGGTCGGCCCGCCGGTGCGAGCGCGCGGTCTTGCCAAAGCCGGCAGCGACGGCCCGTCCGCCTCGAGCGCCGACCAGCAGCACGCCTGCCAGCGCGAGCAGCAGCGCGATCGCGACGAGCGAGTTCCGCCTCGGGTTGGTGAGCATGCGTTCCTCCGGACGATGGGATCCTCGTGGGCTGCGCTGCGTCTGCGACGGCGCCTCGGATCGCCCTGCCGGGCCCCCCGACGCCCTGCGCGGGCGTGCACACGCATCAACGCTACCCGACGCACCGGCTGTTCAATCCCCGTTCGGCGCGCCTTGCTCGCCGTGATCTGTCAGGGTCCGAGGCGATGGAGTCGGCGTGCATGCATCGAGCCGCGTGCGCAGGCGCGTTGTTCGCCTCGGCGCAGCTTGCCAACACCGGGGTGCTGCCCTCGCTCGCGTGAGTGGGCGCGGGGAGTCTTGGTGCTGGAGGTCCTGGATCTACACCATCGCTTCGGTGATGTCGTGGCGCTGGATGGCGTGACGCTCGCCGTTGGCGAGGGCGAGCTCGTTGGGCTCGTTGGGCGCAACGGCGCTGGCAAGACGACGGCGATGCGGGCGATCATGGGCATCCTGGCGCCCGACTCCGGGCAGGTGCGCTGGCAGGGCGCACCGATCGGCGAGGGCCAGCGGCTGCGCTTCGGGTACATGCCCGAGGAGCGGGGGCTGTACGCACAGATGCGGATCGGCGACCAGGTGGCCTACTTCGCGCGCCTGCACGGCGTGGAGAGGCACGCTGCCGCGCGGGCTGCGCGGAGCTGGCTGGCGCAGCTGGGGCTGGGCGGGCGGGCGCAGGACCTGCTGGCGACGCTTTCGCATGGCAACCAGCAGCGGGTGCAGCTCGCGGTAGCGCTGGTCCACGATCCGCTGCTGCTGGTGCTCGATGAGCCCTTCGCGGGACTCGACCCCGAGGCCGTGGACTCGCTCTCGGAGGTGCTTCGCGGACAGGGCGCAGAGGGGCGCTCGATCCTGTTCTCCAGCCATCAGCTCGAGCTCGTCGAGCGAATCTGCCGGCGCGTGGTGATACTCGACGCGGGCCGGGTGATCGCCGCGGGCACGCTCGCGGAGCTGCGGGAGCGCTTCCCCGCGCAGTTGCGCGTGAAGGTGGGCAGCGCGACCGACTGGGCAGCGCGGCTCGACGGAGTGAGCGTGCTGCGCAGCGACGAGGACGGCGTGCTGCTGCGCGTCGACCCCGGCGTCGACTCGCAAGCGATCCTGCGAGCCGCGCAGCAGGCGGGGCCGGTGGAACACTTTGCGTTCGAGTCCGCCGGGTTGATCGACCTCTATCGTCGGATGATCTCCCAATGAGCCGCCGTACCCAGGCCGTCCGCCTGGTCGCGGGGCGCGAGATCAGCGAGCGTCTGCGAAGCCGCACCACGCGGTTCGTGACGGTGGTCACGGCGCTGCTCGTCGTGGGCGCGGTAACGATCCCCGGGCTGATCAAAGAAGCGAGCAAGCCGACGCGGATCGGCCTGGTCGGTCCGGCGGCCCGCTCGCTCGCGCCGACGCTGCAGCGGGGCGCAACGGCGGCGAAGGTGAAGGTCTCGCTCAGCGAGCCCGCGCGCGAAGCCCAGGGCCGCACGGAGCTGCGCAAAGGCGAGCTCGATGTCCTGCTCAGCCTGACGAAGCTCTCGCGCACGGCCAAGGTGGAGGTCGAGCAGACGCTCTCCGCGACGATCGGCGCGCTGATCTCCGCGACCGTGGAGCAGGCGCGCCTCGACACGGTGCTCGCCGAAGCCGGCGTGCCGGCGTCGAAGGTCCGGCCGGCGCTCGCGACGGCGCCAATCGCGGTCGCGGTCGTGAAGCCGAGCGCGCCGCACGAAGACGCGCGCATCGTCGCCGCGATCGCCGCGGGCCTGTTGATGTACATGAGCCTGTCGCTCTACGGCACCGCGGTGGCCACCGGCGTCGCCCAGGAGAAGACCTCGCGCACCGCTGAGGTGCTGCTCGCGACGGTCAGCCCAGGGCAGCTGCTCGCCGGCAAGGTGGCGGGCATCGGGCTGACGGGGCTCGGCCAGCTGGCGATCGCCGCGGGCGCCGGCCTGATCGCCAACGCGGTCTTCCACAGCGCGAGCATCCCCGCGAGCGTGTGGGCGCTGCTGCCCTCTTTCCTCGCGTTCTTTCTCGCCGGCTTCGTGCTCTACGCGTTCGTGCTCGCCGCCGCGGGCGCGCTCGTCTCCCGCCAGGAGGAAGTGCAGTCGGTGATCATTCCCGTCGCGATGCCACTGGTGCTCGGCTACCTGCTCGTGTTCGCGGCAGTCGGGTCGCCGAACGCCACCTGGCTGCGGGTCGCCTCGCTGCTGCCGCCGTTGAGCGCGACGCTGATGCCGGCGAGGATCGCCCTCGGCCACATCGCCTGGTGGGAACTGCCGCTGGACGGGCTGCTGATGCTCGCCTCTATCCTCGCCGTCGCCAGGATCGCCTCGCGGATCTACGCGGGCGCGCTGCTGCACGGTGGACCGAGGGTGGGCTGGCGCGCGGCGCTACGCCTCCCAGGGCGGTGAGCGACGCAGCGGCAAGCTCGCCGACGAGCTCCAGCGAGACACGACGCGCACGGGCGAATCGGCGCCCGACACGGTGGCGCCCCGCGCTAACTCGACGAATTCCCGTCCACGTGCCGGGCATTACGAGGGAACGCCAGGGTATGCTGGCTGTCCTGACTGGGAGTGCGCCTGTCGGAACGGCTGCGCGCGCGACCAGAGAAAGGGGAGCGATGATCCCCGAGACACCCCCCGATGTTGCCGGCGCCGGGGTGCGCGCGCCGGCGCGGCCCAACGCACCGGGTTGCGAGACCGCGACCAGCGCGCCCGAGGCGTCCTGGAAGGCGACGCTCACCCCATATGCCGAGCCGCACACCGGACGCGCGCTCGTGGACCTCGCGACCTCAGCGCTCCCCTATCTGCTGCTGTCCTTCGCGATGTACCTGGCGCTGAGCGTGTCGGCATTGCTCGCGATCGCGCTCGCGATCCCCGCAGCGGCGCTGCTCGTGCGCACGTTCATCGTCTTCCACGACTGCTCGCACGGGTCCTTCCTCCACTCCAGGCGCGCCAACAGGTGGCTCGGGATGGCGCTGGGGCTGCTGCTGTACGCGCCGTTCCTGCGCTGGCGACACGACCACGCGGTCCACCACGCCACCGCCGGGGACTTGGAGCGGCGCGGGGTGGGCGACATTCGCACGCTGACGGTCGCCGAATACCACGCCCTGGACCGGCGGGGCCGGCTCGCGTACCGGCTGGCGCGAAACCCGCTGTTGATGTTCGGACTCGGACCGATCGTCGCGATGATGATCGGCCCGCGGATCGTCGCCAAGGGAGCCCGCCCGCGGATGCGACGCAACGTGCTCGCCACCGACGTCGTGCTCGCGCTGCTCGTGGGAGGCCTCTGCTGGCTGATCGGCTGGCGTGACTACCTGCTCGTGGCGGGCCTGCCGGCGCTGCTTGCGGGATCGGCGGGGATCTGGCTGTTCTACGTCCAGCACCAGTTCGAGGACGCCTACTGGGAGAGCGGCAAGCAGTGGAGCTACGCCGACGCGGCGCTGCGCGGCAGCTCGTACCTGAAGCTGCCCAAGGTGCTCCAGTTCTGCAGCGGCAACATCGGCTTTCACCACGTGCACCACCTGAACGCGCGCATTCCCAACTACAACCTGCAGCGCGCGCACGAGGAGAACGCGATCTTCCACGACGTGCCGACGCTGTCGCTGCGGGACGGCCTGCGCGCGGTGACGCTCAAGCTGTGGGACGAGGATCGCAAGCGCCTGGTCACCTTCGCCCAGGCACGCAGCTCGAACGCTCATCCCTTGGCTGGCAGCCGCTGGCAGTAACCGCGCGGCACGACCAGGGACATGCACGGGCGCGAGGAGCGGTGCAAGACGCGAGGATGCAGTCATCCCAACAACGGAGGTCAGCATGAGCGCGATCGAGCAGCAGATGGTCTTGGCCCATTTCATCGTCTCAGATGACGTCGAGCGTTCCCGCCGCTTCTACACCGACGTGCTCGGCGGCAAGACCGTCATCTCGGGCGAAGGAGATGACTCGGTGACTTACGTGGCGCTGGCCAACAGCTGGGTCATCATCAACGTCGGAGGAGGCCCCACCGACGACAAGCCCACCGTCACGCTCGAGACGCCACCCGACCCAGACCGGGTGAGCAGCTTCCTGAACATCCGGGTTGCGGACATCCAAGCGGTGTACGACGAGTGGAGCGCGCGGGGCGCCGAGTTCCTGACGCCGCCGAAGCAGCACGCGACCGAGATCCGCTGCTACGTTCGCGACCCGGACGGCTACATCATCGAGGTGGGTCAAACGACCCTGGCCAGGGGTTGGCGCCCGCCGTCTTGATCAGATCACATGTGGGAGCGCCCACGAGGGGCGACCCTCCGCGCAGCGTCCCGGCCTTGCCCACCTTGACAGTGCGGGACTTGTCCAGCTCCTGGCTGTGTGATGGCGGCCTATTCGAAGCTGACCGCTGCTTGGCTGAATGTGCCTTTCTTCACTGCCTTCGCGGCCTTTGCGCCGACTCTTTCGCCGCATGCCGCTCCGCCGGCAAAGCTCTCCGTGGCGAACCCTGTGAGCGTCAGCGGCGCGTAGGAGCCGCTCGTCACTTCGCCCGAGAACGCGATGTCCGGCGTTTCCGTCAGCGGCATGCTCAGTGTCCCTGTCGACGCTTTCGCCTTCGGCGTCCACTTGTATCTCGCGGCCCCGGCTGCCGGTTCACCAGCTGTTGTCAGCACCGAGCAAGACACCGGACCGGCTGTGGTCAGGGTCGCGCCATACGACGCTCGTGTGAACGGTGTGCCCATGCACCCAGTCAGCGTTCCCTTGACCTTCATCGTCTGCACCGCTGGTGTGTCTGTCAGGCCCGGTGAGAGCGTGACCTTCCCGGTGTTGCCGGTGCACGTCGGCTGCGTGACCACCGCGTAGCTGATCGATGCCGTGCCGGTCGCGCCGTCCGTGCTTTTCGCGGTCACCGTGTAGGTGTGCGGCCCCACGGTCGAGGTTTCGAGCACGCCCGAGGTGCCGGACCCGCCGTTGGAGTCCGTGCACGATTCGAGCCCCGGCCCGTCTTCGCCTTCTGTGCACGAGAATTGCGTCGTGACGAGCGCGCCCTGCAAATAGGTGCCGCCGCCCGCTGGAGATTCGATCACGGCTCGCGGCGCGACTACCGTGTAGCTGATCGATGCCGTGCCGGTCTGGCCGTCCGTGCTTTTCGCGGTCACCGTGTAGGTGTGCGGCCCCACGGTCGAGGTTTCAAGTACGCCGGCGGTGCCGGACCCGCCGTTGGAGTCCGTGCACGATTCGAGCCCCGGCCCGTCTTCGCTTTCCGTGCACGAGAATTGCGTCGTGACGGCCGCGCCCTGGGCGTAGGTGCCGCCGCTCGCTGGAGATTCGATCGACGCTTGCGGCCCAGTCGGAATCTCGCTGACCGTGTTTTCGTCGAAGTTTGCGACCCACACGTGGGTGCCATCCGAGGACACGCCCGAGGGTTCGCTGCCGACGGGAATCGTGGTGATGACGGTGCCGCTGGACGCTTCGATCTCGCTCACCGCATCTCCGCCGGAGTTGGCGACCCAGACGTGGGTGCCATCCGAGGACACACCCGCGGGTGCGCTGCCGACGGGGATCGTGCTGATGACGTCACCGCTGGACGCTTCGATCTCGCTCACCGTATCTTCGCGGGAGTTCGTGACCCACACGTGGGCGCCATCCGAGGACACGCCTTCGGGCGCTTTCCCGACGGGGATCGTGCGGATGACGTCACCGCTTGACGCTTCGATCTCGCTGAGTGTATTTTCGAAGTAGTTCGCGACCCACACGTGGGTGCCATCCGAGGACACGCCAGCGGGGTGGCTGCCGACGGGGATCGTGCTGATGACAGCGCCGCTGGACGCTTCGATCTCGCTGACAGTACCTTCGTAGAAGTTCGCCACCCACACGTGGGTGCCATCGGAGGACACGCCGATAGGGCCGCTGCCGACGGGGATCGTGCTGATGACAGTGCCGCTGGAGGCTTCGATCTCGCTGACAGTGCCTTCGGACTCGTTCGCGACCCACACGTGGATTCCGTCCGAAGAGACGCCATAGGGGGCGCTGCCGACGGGGATCGTGTTGATGACGGTGCCGCTGGACGCTTCGATCTCGCTGACCGTATCTTCGAAACGGTTCGCAACCCAGACCTCGCCGCCATACGCGGACACGCCTTCGGGGTGGCTGCCGACGGGGATCGCGCGGAAGAGCCCTTCGCCGGCCGCCGAGGACACGCCGACGCAGCATGCCACCACGGCCACCGTCGCGACCAACGCCCCGGTGAGCCTGACTGCGCCTGCTCGCGAGAAACCATCCAGCAGCCTCATGAGACCCCTCTACCCGTTGTAGATGCCCTGAGACCAGCTTCGAGCCCGCCAGGGCCTAGATATCCGAACTTATCAGAAGTCGCGACGAGCAGGGCGGTACAGCGCCGCCGCGACGACCCGGAGTTCAAGGCACGGATACGTCGCATCATCGAAGAGGACCGCGAGCTGCTAGATGGCTGATTCCGAATTCACGGCTTCAGTGGTCGTAGTGGGTGAAGTGGCGGCCGGGATCCTCGATTTGGCCGGCTTCCCAGAGCAGCCAGTTGTGCCAGACGCCGGCGGCGAGGGCGAGTA
>Ga0335074_10000143_pt1 | contig 114350 bp, 88 predicted proteins | sample Lox_Sample_23_FD_206715 | JGI IMG/M metagenome (GOLD analysis project Ga0335074, IMG submission 206715) | Soil microbial communities from Loxahatchee National Wildlife Refuge, Florida, United States - Lox_Sample_2.3 | ecosystem: Environmental > Terrestrial > Soil > Wetlands | place: USA...
AGCCACGCTCAAGGTCGAGCTGGAAGGAATGACCCAGACGCGGGAGGGTTGCGGCTCCTGCATCGGCGAGAACGTGCACGGTGACACCCCTCCGGTGCCCGCGCGCAGGAGGTGCAGCGCCTGTCACGCGAGGCGCCGGATCACGAGACCACCACAGCACACGCTGACGCCGCGCTGGCCGTACAGGTCCTTGATCGCCTCGCGCGGGTAGGGTAAGCGGCGGACGCCGCGCGTCCGTGGAGCGGCCGGCGGACGGAGTATAGTTTCGCGATGTCGCTCAAGGACTGGGTCCAGAAGGGCCGCGAGCTCGGCGCGAGTGATCTGCACCTCGAGGCCGGAACGCCGCTCGTCGCGCGGATTCGAAGCGAGCTCAACCCGATCGGCGAGCCACTCAGCGGAACGCGCCTCGCCGAGGTGGCCCAGGGGCTGCTCGGCGCAGAAGCCTGGGGACGCTTCATCGAGCGCGGCTCTGCGGATGTGTCGCTCGTTGCAAGCGGCATGCGCTGCCGCGTCAGTCTCTACCGCACCATCCGTGGGATTGCGATGGCGGTGCGGCTCCTGGCGCCCTCCGTGAACGACCTGCGCTCGTGCAACCTGCACCCGGACCTTCGCAAGCTCGTCGAGGCGACGAGCGGACTTGCGGTCGTCTCGGGTCCCACGGGAAGCGGCAAGTCCACGACGCTCGCTGCGCTCATCGAGGAGATCAATACCTCGCGCGCGCGCAACATCATCACGCTCGAGAGCCCGCTCGAGTACGTCTTCACCAATCGCAGGTCCTTCATCCGCCAGCGCGAGATCCCGACGCACTCCGCAACCTTCGAGCAGGCGATCATCGATGCCTTGAGGGAGAATCCGGACGTGCTCGTCGTGAGCGAGATGCGCACGCCCGAGGTCATGCGCCTCACGCTGAGTGCCGCCGAGACGGGGCATCTCGTGCTCGCGACTATGCACTCGGCAACCTGCGCCGAGGCGCTCAACCGCATCTGCATGTCCTTTCCCGCGGAGATTCAAGGGAGCATCCGGGCGCAGCTCGGCGACTCGCTCGTCGGGGTAGTGTGCCAGCGCCTGGAGTTCCTGGGCGGGGCCTACCAGCTGCGGGTGCCGAAGTGCGAGGTGCTCTTCGGGAGCTCCGCGGCGAAGGCCACCATCCGCTCGGGCCAGTTCAGCCAGATTGCGAACGTGATCCTCTCGGGCGGGGAGGATGGGATGTGGACGTTCGATCGGTATCAGCGCTGGATGGAGCAGAGATCCGATTGGATCCGTGCCGCGGCGCGCCCCGCTGCCGCTCCCATTGCGGGCGAGATGGTGAAGGTCGTGAGCGTACCGAGGCCGGCCGCCCCGCAGGGCGCCTCTCTTTCGCGGCCTGCCCCACCCTCGAGGCCCGCGCGTGCCGCACCCTCCGCGCAGGACTCCTCCTCCGAGATCTCGATCGATGAGGACCTGGATCCGAACGAGCTCGCCGAGCTCGCGCGTAAGATCGAGGAGCGGACACCCTAGCCGGCGGGCGCGGGCATGCTCTTACCCCCACCCATCGCGACCCAAAGCTTCGACGATCCGCAGGCGGCGACGGCGCGGCTCGAGGAAATCTACGCGCGCAACACCGCCTTTCTGCGCGATCGTTTCGAGGCGTACGCGCGCGGTGAGCCGCTCGCTTCGCGCGTGCGCGCGACCTACCCCTTCGTACGCATCGTCACCGAGACCCATGCGCGCGCGGACTCGCGCCTCTCCTACGGCATCGTCTCGGGACCCGGAATGCACGAGATCACGATCACCCGTCCGGGTCTCTTCCGCGCCTACTTGAACGAGCAAATCGGACTCCTCATTCACAACCACGGCGTGCCGGTCGAGGTGGGCGAGTCGGATGAGCCCATCCCGGTGCACTTCGCCTATGGCGGGGACATCAACGTCCAGGTGGGATTCACATTCGAGGAGAAGCTCGCGAGCGCGCGCCCGCTGCGCGATCTTTTCGATACGCCCGACCTTGCGAGCATGGACGATGCGATCGTCGACGGCGCGCTACAGGTCGAGCGCGGCAAGCCTGCACCGCTCGGCCTCTTTCGCGCGGCGCGCGTCGACTACTCCCTGCATCGCCTGCACCACTACACGGGGACCGACCCCGAGCACTTCCAGAATTTCGTCATCTTCACGAACTACCAGTTCTACATGGATGCTTTCACGCGGGTCTGCCGCGAGCGGGTGCGCGAGGGGCGGCCCGGGTTTGCGCTCGTCGAGCCCGCGGGCTCGACTGCGCCACGGGGGAGTGCCCCGCAGATGCCCGCCGTGCACTTGATCGAGCCCGGCCGAAACGGCATCACCATGATCAATATCGGCACGGGGCCCTCGAATGCCCGCAACATCACCGATCACGTGGCGGTGATGCGCCCCTACGCCTGGCTCATGCTCGGACACTGCGCGGGCCTTCGCACCACGCAGAAGCTCGGCGACTACGTGCTCGCGCACGGCTACGTGCGGGAAGATCACGTGCTCGATCAGGAGCTGCCGCTCTGGGTGCCGATCCCCGCGCTCGCGGAGGTGCAAGTGGCGCTCGAGCACGCGGTGAGCGAGGTGATCGGCTTGACGGGCTACGAGCTCAAGCGCGTGATGCGCACCGGCACCGTCGCCAGCGTCGATAATCGCAACTGGGAGCTCGCCAATCACGCAGCCGTGATCCGCAGGCTCTCCCAGTCGCGCGCGATCGCGCTCGACATGGAGTCCGCGACCGTTGCGGCGAACGGCTTTCGCTTCCGCGTGCCCTATGGCGTGCTGCTCTGCGTTTCGGACAAGCCGCTCCACGGTGAGATCAAGCTCGCGGGGATGGCCGGCGAGTTCTACCGCAGGCGCGTGCAGCAGCACCTCGAGATCGGACTGAACGCGCTCGAGAGGCTCAAGTCGCAGGAGCGCGAGCGCCTGCACTCGCGCAAGCTGCGAACCTTCGCCGAGGTGGCATTTCGCTGAGGCGCGGCGCACCCTCTGCCCGATGTCCCCACGCAAGCCCTACGCGCCCGCCTGCGATCGCAACCGCGAGCCGATTCTCGGTGTGCTGCGTCACTCCTTTGCCGACCGCAAGCGCGTGCTCGAGATCGGGAGCGGCACCGGGCAGCACGCCTGTGCCTTCGCGCCGGAGCTGGCGCACCTCGAGTGGCAAACCTCCGATGTGGCCGAGAATCTTCCGGGAATCCGCATGTGGCTCGAGGAGTCGCGCCTTCCGAACCTGCCAGCCCCGCTCGAGCTCGACGTGAGCGGCCGCTGGCCCGAGGCAAGCTTCGATGCCGCCTTCTCCGCGAACACGCTCCACATCATGAGCTGGGACGAGGTGCGCAGGCTCTTCGCGGGGCTTGCGAAAGCGCTCACTCCCGATGCGACGCTTGCGATCTATGGCCCGTTCAACTACGGAGGGCGCTTCACGAGCGACAGCAACGCCCAGTTCGATCACAGCCTCAAGGAGCGCGCCGCGAGCATGGGCATCCGCGACTTCGAGGCGGTGGATGCGCTCGCACGCTCTGCGGAGTTTCAGCTCGTCGAGGACTGCGCGATGCCGGCAAACAATCGCACGCTCGTGTGGAAGCGTCAGCCGGGGGCCCCCGCACGGAGCTGACGTCCGCGGCGCCAGCGGCGGATGATGCGCACGAGGAGCGTCACGAGGCCGCCCAGGATCAGGAGGAGGGCCGCGGCCTCGATCATGAGGACCCGCATGGAGTTCATCATCACGAGCTTGCCGCGGGTCGTGTAGATCCCGTTGAAGCTGCGCAAGGCGGCGGGAAGTGCCAGAAGGTCGGCGCGGCTCAGCTGCAGAACGTGCTCGTTCGGATGATACGAAGATCCCCACGAGAAGAGGTTGCCCTCCGCGTCCGTCTCGATGTGACCGCCCAGCACGAAGCTCACCGGCTGAGCCGACACGAACTTCGCGACCCGGTCGGCGCTTGCGATGGCGGCCTGCGTGTCGTCGATGAGAAGACGACCGGGAAGCATGAAGTCACCCGAGAAGAAAAGGCCGGTGCTGCGGTCGTAGAACGACACCTCGGTTTCGTTGTGCCCCGGAGTGGGCATCACATCGATCGTTCGATCGCCCAAGTCGATCTGCGCAAGGCCGTTCGGCCAGTGGTTGAACCCGTAATAGGCCCGGACGCTCGCAAGGTCGTAGCCCACCACCTGAACGCCCGGCAGATGCGCGAACTGCGGATCGCCTGCACGGTGGTCGAGGTGGCGGTGCGTGTGCACGACGAGGAGCGGAAGCTTCATCGCCGCTCCCGGCAAGAGACTCAGCACCGTCTTCGCAAGCGGCATCCGGGTCGGATCGGCCACATCTCCCGTGTCGATGAGAAGCGCCCGGCGTGAGCCGATGAGCAGGTACATGAAGGGCGCTTCGAAGGTCGAGCAGAGACTCTCTCGAAGAATGAAGGTCCGTGGGTCGTAGGCATGGACCTGAAGCGGCGGCTGCGGATCTTTCGCGCAGTCGCGAGCGCCTGCCGCCCATTGCATGTCCATCGAACCCGGCGCGAGCTCCGCCCAGGCCGGCACGGCGGCGAGCAGCGCGGCGAGAACGAGAGCGAGGGCCTTCAAGGCTGGCCGAGGTGCTGGAGCAGCTCGGCTTCCTTGCCCGGGTCGGCGGTCTCGGAGCTCGGCAGGATCTTGAACTTGAGCTTCTGGGGGTAGGACTCGGCAACGTGGGTCTCGAGCGCGCGCACCATCTGCGCGTGATAGCCGAGCGCCTCGTCCACGCTCCTGTTGCCGGTCACGATGTCGTCGGCGAGGTTGAGGGCGATCCGGTTCTGCGGCTCGCTGTCGCAGTGGACCGAGAGCTCGCCCCGCGTGCGATCGATCACGAGGCTTCCGTTGTACGTGAGCAGATCGTGAGCCTTCTCGGGGGGCACCTTGTAGTTGACGGTCTGCTCGAGCACGTCCTCGTGGAGCAACGGGAAGTTGTGCTTGACACCGACGCGATGAAGCACGATGCGCTTCCACGGTCCCGTCTCGCCCCAGATGAGCTCGCCAGGTGTCGTCTCGTGAGGCCTGCCGTACCTCGCGATGAGCTCCGCGGCAAGCTTGCGCCTCGCTGCCGGCCAGCCCCCAAGATGCTTCTCCATCCAGGCCTCGACGTTCGGATCGATGCTCACGGCAGCTGCTCCGCTTTCCACCAGCGTTCGCTCCGCGTGAGCCACGCGAAGCGCCTGAGACTATGGAGCAGCTCTGCGATCGAGATCAAGGAGCATTGCGCGCGGGCGATGCGACGGGCACCGCGCCTGCCGGGGCGCGCCCGCCGCGCCGCGAGGCATCGCGCGGCGGCCTTCCCGTCTCGATGTAGCTCTTCACGCGCACCATGTCGTCATCGAGCCGATTCTTGGGATCGATGCCGAAGAGTGTTGCGATGCCATGCCCGAGCACGCCCGCAGGCGGGACGTAGCTCATCCGGATGTCGATCTTGGTGCCTCCGCTCGAGGGCTCGAAGCGCAGGGTGCCCGCGTGCCGGATCGGCGCGCCAGGCAGGCTACGCCAGGCAATCAGGCGATCGGGCTCGAGCTGCGTGGTCTCGGCGTCCCACTCGACGGTGAACCCCGCGGGGCCCGCCACGCTCCAGTGCGAGCGGCCATCGAGATGTGTTTCGACGCTGCGGACGTGATGCATGAAGCGTGGGTAGTCCTCGAAGCGCGAGAGCGTCTCGAATACCCGCTCGACCGGCGCCTCGATGTGCACGGTCTTACGAATCTCGATGGCGCGGCGTGCGCCGCCGGTCAGACGCCGAAGCGGCAGGTTGCCGACGGAGCGCATCGCGGCGAGTGCGCCTCCCGTCATCGCAAGCACGCCGAGGAGGCTGCGGCGCCGCGAGCCGATCACGGCGAGCGAGATCCCCGCGGTGCCGATGAGAAGCCGCGTCGCCGGCGACCAGTTCTCGTTGAGCACATCGAACCGGCCCTGCAAGCGCGGGCGGCCGCCCTGCAGCGCCGAGACGCCCCTCGCCTCCTCGTGCACGGCGAGCTGATCGTCGATGCTCGCGACGCCGCGCACCGAACGCACGCAGCCGATGAGCTGCGCGTGCTCCGCCTCGAGCACATCGCCTGTCAGGGTGATACCCCGGCCCCATGCCGAGACCTCGATCGCGCCGGGATGCGAGACCGCGCGGCCGAGGCAGGCTCGTACGCGCTCCTCGATGACCCAGTCGTCCGCCTCGCCCGGGCCCGCGACGGCCTGACGCACCACGGCGAGAAAACCCCAGAGGCGATGACCGAGGTCGCGACGACCGACATCGACGATGTGGCACGCATCGCGCGCGGTGCTTGCGAGCAGGTCGCGAAGCCGCACGCGGCGCCGCCGACCGCTCGCCGGGTCGAACCAGTACATCGCCGCTGCCGCAAGGAGCGCACCGGTCAAGGTTCGTGTTGCCGAGCCCATGAAGTACCCCCGCACGAAGGCCGCTCATCCCACTACCCTCGCGGTAGCAAAGCGCGCGCCCATCCTTACGGGAGCGTTGCTTGCGGCGCCATGCTCAAGGACACTCGAGTGCCTATGGCAGATCCCCTCCGATCGAGGACGAGCGGTTTCCGGGTAAGTGCGGCCCGTGTGGGCAGCCGCAAGCCCTTCGTGCGCTTCGAGCCTACCCCGCCCCACATCGTGACGGCGATGCTCGAGCTCGCGGAGGTCTCCGAGCGCGACGTGGTCTACGACCTCGGCTCGGGCGATGGTCGGATCCCGATCGCAGCCGCCAAGCGCTTCCGTGCGCAGGGCGTCGGTGTCGAGATTCACGCGGGGCGCGTCGCGCAGGCGACGCAGAATGCCAAGGACGCGGGCGTCTCGCGCCGGGTGCGCTTCGTGCAGCAGGACCTGTTCGAGGTCGACCTCAAGCCCGCGAGCGTCGTGACACTCTTTCTCCTGCACGAGGCGAACGTGATGCTGCGCCCGAAGATGCTGCGCGAGCTCGCCCCGGGCTCGCGGATCGTCTCCTACATCCACGAGATGGGCACCTGGAAGCCCGAGAAGGCCTCCTACAGCGTCGACCGCTTCGGCTGGTACGAGCGGATCTATCTGTGGAGGGTGCCCGCACGCGGTGTCACGCGACCGGTGAGGCGAGCGAGCGAGCCCGCGACCGCCGCTGCCGCCGCGGCCGAACGAGCAGGAGGAGCGCAGCATGGATCGGAGGCTCGAACGCACTGCGGTGTATCATCACGCCGCGGTGAAGCCCCAAACGAGTAACGACGAAGGGCATAACCGGCCAGAACCAACACGCGCCGAATCTTCCTGTGGGAGGTCATCGTCCGATGTCGCACTCATCGTCCCTGGACTCGATGCAGCCACTCGGAGCAGGCGCAGCACTCTTGGCGCGCCCGGGTGCACTCTTCGGGTGGAGCGCAGCGCTCATCCTTGCGGTGTGCGTTCCGCTTCTCGCCCATGCACAGTCGAACCTCTTTCAGCTCGATGACGTGGGCAAGATCGTCCGCGTGAGTGATCCGCAGCTCTCGCCCGATGGCAAGTCGATCGTGATCGTCGTGTCGCGGCCGAATCTCTCGCAGGACCGCTACGACGCTTCCCTCGCGCTGGTCGATGTGGCCTCCGGGGATCAACGCATTCTCACGTACGAGCGCCGGGATGTGTTCTCGCCCCGCTGGTCGCCGAGCGGTGACCGCCTCGCGTTTCTCGCCGTGGCGGAACCTTCATCGGACGACACGGGGGACGGCACGGCGCAAGGCGCTTCTCCGGCGGCGACGAAGCCCACGTCGCCTTCGAAGAAGCCCACGGTGCAGATCTACGTCCTGCCGATGAACGGCGGCGAGGCGCACCGGATCACGCGCGCCGCGCACGACATCGAGCAGATCGCGTGGAGTCCGGACGGCAAGGAGATCGCCTTCGCGATGGCCGACGACAACCCCGCGCAGAAGGACATCGATCATCACAAGGATGCGTTCGAGGTGGGCGACAACGGCTATCTTCAGACCGAGGCGGATATGCCCGCGCACCTCTGGATCGTCTCCGCCGAGGGCGGCTCGCCACGCCGGGTCACCTCGGGGAGCTGGACCCTCCCTCGGGCAGCCCCGCCGAGCGCGCCTTCTTCCCCCATCTCGTGGTCGCCCGACGGCAAGTCGATCGCGATCGTGCAGCAGAAAACGCCCGCCTATGGCGACAACGATCACACGGTCGTAGCGATCGTCGATGTCGCAACCGGTGCGATCCGCAAACTCACGAGCCATCCGCTCGTCGAGGGCTTCCCGGTTTTCTCCCCCGACGGCTCGCAGATCGCCTACACCTACAACCGCGACGGTGACCCCAACAACGAGTTCGACGTCCTCGTGGCACCCGTGGCGGGCGGCGATGGGACCGATGTGACGCGTGCGCTCGATCGAGACATCGTGCGCGCCGTGTGGATGCCGGATGGGCAATCACTGCTCGTCGGCGCACACGATGGCACGCGCGTCGCGCTCTGGGTGCAGCCGGTCAAGGGCCGAGCCCGCAAGCTTGCGCTCGGGGAGGTCGATCCGTCCTGGAGCTTCTGGATAGACCTGTCGCTTGGAAAGGAGGGCGCGCTTGCCTTCACCGGAAGCACGCCAACCCACCCGAACGAGCTTTATTACCTATCGAGCCTGGATGCATCGCCGCGCCGCTTGACGGCATTCAACGATGTGATCGCCTCGCGGCAGCTCGGGCGCGTCGAGACGTTGAGCTGGTCAGGTCCCAATGGATTTGCCGAAGACGGCGTGGTGACCTACCCGCCCGGATTTACGAGTGGGCGCAAGTATCCCCTCGTGCTCTACATCCATGGAGGCCCACAGGCGGCCTCCACGGTGGGCTTCAGCGCTCTGCCACAGTTCATCGCGGCGCATGGGTACGTCGTCTTCTCGCCCAACTACCGCGGCAGTGAGCATCGCGGCAATGCGTTCGAGCGCGCGATCTACAACGATGCGGGGGATGGGCCGGGGCGCGATGTGATGGCGGGCTTGCGGGCGCTCGAGCGTCGGGGCTTCATCGACTCCTCTCGCATTGCCGTGTCCGGCTGGTCCTACGGCGGCTACATGACCTCCTGGATGATCGGCCACTATCAGATCTGGCGGGCGGCGGTCTCCGGGGCGGCGGTGAACGATCTCGTGCACGCGTATGCGCTTTCGGACTTCAACGTGACGCAGCGCTGGAGCTTCCCGGCCCCGGGGTCACCCTGGAGCGGAAAGCTGATGGCGGCGTACATCGAGCAGTCGCCCATCACGTACGCGAACCGCATCAAGACCCCGACGCTGATCCTCTCCGATACCGCGGATGCGCGCGTGCCCATCACGCAGTCGTATCTCATGTATCACGCGCTGAAGGACAACGGGGTCACGGTCAAGTTCTTTGCATACCCGATCCCAGGGCATTTCCCGGGAGATCCGATCCGAACGATGGACGTCTATCGGCGCTGGATCGACTGGATCGACGAGTACATGAAGTAGTCGAGGTTCGCCGTCGAGCCTCACTGCGGGGTGCCCGCACCGGAGCCCTGGTGCCCCAGCGCCCAGACGTATGCAGCCACCGCTGAGATCTGCTGCGGGGAGAGCTGCGAGCCGCCCATGGGCGGCATCGCGCTACGATACGCCTTGGGCTTCGCGACGCCCTCCCGAATGGTGCGCTCGATGCCGGCGTAGCTGCCGTTGCTCCAGAGCCATTTGTTCGCGTTGAGGGGGGGACCGAGCGGCGTGCCGCCCCCATCGGGACCATGGCAGGCCGCACACGTCGCGGAGGCGAGCTCTCCGTGAAAGATGCGGTCGCCGAGCGCGAGCGTCTCGCGGGTGGCACCGGGCGGTGGCCCGAGATTCGCGACAGCGCCTGCGTTCGGGTGAATGCCCTCGGGAGGAAGTGCGGCCGCGCTGCCGGAGCTGCCACCGAGCGAGGACATGCTCGGACACGGTGTCGTGGTCGCGTCTTGAGTTGCCCCCACCCCGCCGATATAGACGATGCGATAGATCCGCCCGCCGATGTCGTCCGAGATATAGAGCACACCATCCGGCCCCATGGCGAGGCCGGAGGGGCGATGGGGAGCGGCCGGACTTTTGTCGGCGCCGGAGAAGTCATTGGCGAAGACCTCGCACGACTCGCCGCCCTTCGCGAGCGAGTGGAACACGACGTTGTACCCCTCCTGCGGAAAGGGCGCGCGATTCCACGACCCGTGGAAAGCGATGAATGCGCCATCGTGGTAGTGGGCCGGGAACTGGGTCCCGGAGTAGAGGAGCAGATCGTTCGGAGCCCAGTGACCTGGGAAGGCGGCGATCGGCGCCTGCATGCGCGCACAGCGTCCGACCGTCTTACCGTTCCCGCCGTACTCCGGTGCGAGCATCAGCTCGTCCTTGATGCCGTCGTAGTAACAGTAAGGCCAGCCGTAATTGCCACCCTGCGCGATGCGCAGCAGCTCCTCGGCAGGCTGCAGGGCGCCCTCTTGAGGGGTGTAGAGCTTCGGCCAGTTTTGTCCCAGCTGATCGCGCCCATGCTGCGTCGAGTAAAGGCCGTGTCCCGTTGAATCGATCGCGATGCCGTCGGCGTTACGAATGCCCGTCGCATACCGACCGGCCGGCGAGAACTTCTGATCCAGCTTGTTGGCGCTGTAGCGCCAGATACCGCCCCGTGTCTGAAGCTCCCGGCAGGGATCGATGCCTCGCGACTCGAGCATGCGGTTGCGCCGCTGACACGCATTCGTAGCCGAGGCCGAGTCGACGTACAGCCACCCCTCCGCATCGATCGCGAAGGGATGCATCGGATGGTCGCCCGTGAGCGGGAGCCCCGAGAGGATCACCTCCTCCTGTCCCGTCGGCACGATGGAGCCCGGGGACATCCGATACCGCACGATGCGGCTGTCGCTCTCGGCGTAGAGGTATCCGTCGTAGAGCGCGATGCCCGTGCCGCCGTGGCTGCCGCTCTCGCTCGTCTCGCCGAACCGCTTGAGCACATCGGCCCTGCCCCCGCCCCGAGTGTCCTGCAAAGCAACGATGAAGCCGCCCGGAGGCGCAGGCGAGTTCGGGTAGTACCTCCCGCTCCAGGTGTTGACGTACAGCACCCCCTCCGGGCCCACCACCATGTGTCGAGCGTGCCCGATCTCATCGGCGAAGATCGTGCCGCAGAAGCCGGGTGGAAGCTTGAGGCCCGCATCGTTGCGACAAACCGGCGTGTCACCGGCCACTTCCGTCGCGCTGGTCGATACCGTTGCCGTGCTCGACGCTGCCGCAGGGCTCGAGGCTGTGGTCCCGTCCCGCGCAGAACAGCCTGTGGAGAGCCCCGCAACGGCACTCATGCACGCGGGAAGCAGCCAACGAAGCGAGGTGGGAGTTCTCATCATTCTTGACCTCGGCAGGAATCGGAGCGAGCAGTCACAGATGCACACGCTCGGGGACTGCGCGGAGGATGGTACCGCGGGGGCGGCCGCCGGAGCTACCATCCACCGAGATCCAAGCCTGCAAAAGCGGAGGTCCGAGATGAGCAAGGCACCCGGTTATCAGAAGTGGCCCAACCACAAGGTTCGCGAGAGCCGCGTGGGCGAGAGATTCACTGTCGAGATCAACGGCGAGACCATTGCCGATTCCACGGATGTGATTCGCGTGGATGAGGACCGCAGCCCGCCGCGTTACTATTTCCCGCGCGACGATGTGAAGATGAGCCTGCTCGAGCGCACGGCGACAACCACCGTATGCCCGTTCAAAGGGACGGCAAACTACTTCAGGCTACACACCGCAGGGACCGGTGGAGTGCATCTCGATGATGCGGTGTGGACTTATGAGGAGCCGTACGAGGAGCATCGGGATCTCAAAGATCGGCTCGCATTCTACGATGATAAGTACAGCGCTATACACGTTCGGCAACGAGGGTGAGCCACGCCTCGTCACCGGCAGCTGGTTCGCTGTTTGAACCGCTCGCAGGAGCCGCCCGCATCAAGCGTTGACCTGTCGCGTATTGCTCCAGATCACCTGTCCGATGCCAACCAGTGCGAGGATCGCACCGTACACGACCCAGTGCTTGTCGCCGACCATGAAGCCGACCCGGAAGGCCAGGTTCAGCCCCTGCAGGATCCACACGATGCCCATGGCAATCATTGCGAGGCCGAGAAGCGAGCTCACGATTCGCATGATGACGTTGAACGCGGTGCGCATCTGATCCCCCTTGAGTGGTCCACCCGTCGCCGCTCCCGAACTCTGTTGCCGCCTAAACGGCTTTACCGGCACTCGGCGGCGCCCCCTGCCCAGGTAGTCCTTATACCCGAAGGCGCTGAGCGCGCGCCACGGCAGCGTGGTTCGTGTAGCCGTCCCACTGTTGCTGTCGGGTCGTTCCTGCTTTAGAGTCAACGCATAACTCAAGACAGTCATCAGGCTGCACGTATGAAAGATTCCCTCCTTCTGGTTGCGGTACTCCTCATCCTCGGATCGGAGGCAACACTCTGGCACCGCAACCCGATGCACGTCCCGCCCGATTTTCTCCCGGCTAGAGCCATTGGATTAGAGCTGTGCCATGAGCTCAGTACATCAATGGAGCCGACGGTCCGGGACGGACAACACGTGATCGTCTCGTCGTGGGCGTACTGGGGACGCGAACCCGAGGTGGGCGATATCGTCGCATTTGTCTATCCGAATGATCCATCGCTCGCGGACCTAAAGCGCATCATTGCCGTGGGGGGGTCCACGATCGAGGTCAAGCGCGGGGAGGTATACGTCGATGGCAGGCGGATCACGGAGCCGTACGTGGAATCCTCGATCAAGAACACGTACCGATCGGTGTCCAAGCAACGCATCCCCGCCGGTAGCTTCTTTGTGATGGGAGACAATCGTGACGGCAGCGAAGACAGCCGTGACTACGGCCCGATCTCGCGAGATCGAATCATCGGGAAACTATGGCTCTGAGTCTCGCGTGCCGGCTGAAGGGACTCGAGCCCTCGGTTTCGCCCCTGCGGTTTCATGGCGTGGGCCGGCGCTCACGCGCCGCGCGGCCCCTTACAGAACCCTCGCCCCTTGCATCCGTCGCAGCTTGCTCGTGAATTTCGCGTTCGATCCCTCGAGCGCAGTGATCAACGCATCCCCGGGGAGCTTGACCTCCCGGCGGATCCTCTCGGTGAGGGCCTGTCGCTTGGCGCGATCGTCGATCTTCCACCAAGGGCTCGATCTGAACCCGAGGACATACAGGGGCTTGTTGGGCAGGTAGTGGGTCGGCTTGCGAGCAAGGTAGGCCCGCTTCAGATCCGTTATCGCCTTGAGTTGCGCGACGAGCCGGGCAATGTCCTCGGATCCGAGCCCATGCGGCACGATCTGATCGGACAGCAGCCAGCGTGAGCGCTCGCGCTGGCCAGTCTGCACGAGATGGGCTCGCTCGAGATATCTCTGGTGCCAGCGGTTCGCAAGCGGCACCTGGTTGCGACGGGCGTAGAAGTCCCGAAGAATCTGCGCACCCGCAAGCATCGCTTCGGGCTCCGCAGCGATGACCGACTCCATGGCCGCTACCCCTTCCGAGTCTGCGGCCTGCAGGAGCTGGCGGGCCAACGTGAAACGAAGCGGTTGCGAGTTCGGGTACTTCTCGATGAGGGCGCGCCGCATCGCAAGCGCCGCCGCGGGACCCTCCCCGGCCTCCTCTTCGAGGTTTGCGAGCTCGATCGCGGCGGACTCATCCAACGCGGCTTGCGCGGCCTTCGCTCGTAGTTCTGCGATCCGCACCCGGTTCGCCTGGGTGCGTTCGTGCATGCGCTTCCAGGACTCGGCGACCTTCGTGCGCCAACGCTCATCGAACTCGCGCTCCCATGCGGCCCGATCCGGACCGAGCAAGGTCTCGGCGCCCTGCCCTTTCGATGGCGGTGAAAACTCCGCCTCCACGCCGATCGCCTTAAGGCGATCGGCGAGCGAGGGGTGGGTGTCGGCGTAGGAGGTCGTTCTCGCAAGCGCCTTGTCCTGCCATCCCTTGAGGACCTCCACGGGAACGTCTTTGATGTCCTGCGCCTGGAAGGCGCTGTAGGGCGCAAAGGCGGGCTGCGGAGTCTCCTTCGCCGCGAGGTTGATCGTCGGCCAGTATTTCTCGGCGAGGTATGCCCCTGCGACGTTGACCGAGGTCAGGGCCTGGGCGGCACTGCGCGCGGAGGTGATGCGCACGGAGGCCGCATCGGCCTCGTACTCGTTGGCGCGAGCGAGCGGGAAGGAGGTGGCGTTGAAGTAAGGAATGTAGCGTTTGACGAACGGCCCGATGAGGACGGCCCCCCAATGACGACTCTCGGTGAAGGCTTGGTTGAGGCGTTGCCAGATGAGTCGCAGCCGATAAATCCGATTCGCAACCCGACCGTGGCCACCCGAGAGATGCCCCAGCTCGTGGGCGAGCACGGCCTGCAGCTGCTCGACGGTCAGCGCCTTCATGAGCGGGAGCCCGATGACCAAGTAGTTCCGGTACCAGCCGAAAAGCCCGAGTCGCGGCATCTGGGTGATGCCGGCATTGAAGTCCGGGGTGAGGAGCACCCGATGCAGGCGTGGGGTCTTCAGGCGCCGGCGCAAGTCATCGAGGATCTGATACAGGGCCGGGGAGTTCTCGGGCGTCAAGGTAACGCCCGAGGGCGGCGTCAGTTTGATCCACATCGCCCGCAGGATCACGAGGAGCGGAGCTCCCACGACGAAGAGGAGCTTTATTCCCACCGCGCTCAAGGTCTTCAGGCTTGCGGCAATGGCGCCGAGGAGCCCGATGAGCAGCGCGACGATCAGGGCGAGGTAAAGATACCCGAGCGCCGCAAGGCCAAAGACTCGCCAGCGATAGGCCGTCGGGCCGCGCGCGGCCCGCGCTTCATTTTGGACGATGAGCGCTTCGAACGCCGCTTGTTCCATTGCCGGAACCCTTCCTGCAAGCGTTGCAACTGCAGAAAAGCCTAGCGCGTCGTCACAGCCAAAGCTCAGCGGAAACCAACGGCCAAGAGGGGCGTCACACTTTCACCGGGACCTGAACCGGCCACTACTTCTCGATCCGCAAACCGAGCTGCGGCGCCTCGCTTGCTTGCGCCGCCGCCGGCTCTGTCTCAGCGCCGGCATCGATCTCGAGCAGCGGCAGATCCTGCTGGGCAAGCCCCTGGAGATCTCCTGCGACACCCACGAGCTCCGCGATACCGCTCTGCAGTTGCTTTTCGCGTCGCGCCCAGCGCTGCAGGGTCTGGCTCTTCTCGGATTCGAGCTCCTGGCGCATGCGATAGAACGCCGCGTACACGGCCTTCAGCTTCTGAGCGAATTGCGAGGAGGTGAGATAGTCGTAAACGGCCTCCATCTTCTCACCCTTACCGGCGGAGATCACGCGCTGCTTGTGAAGGTCGAGTAGGCCGCCGCGCAACACCGTTGCAAGCTGCAGGGCCGTCGTCCAGGAGGTGACCCACACGTCATCGCAGAGGCCAAAGAGCTGACCCTCCTCCCATTCCTTTGGGAACGCAGTCCCCATCGTGACAAGAACGCCGGCATCGGCACTGCAGGCGCGCTGGTCCTCTTTCAGCTTCCCGACCCACTGAGCGCTCCAGTCTTTGGCGCGCTTCGCCTCCCAGAGAAGAACGCCGGCGACTTGGCCGCTACGCGTGAGGACCCTCTGGATCACATCGCCGCCTCGAGCGCCCTTGCGTACCTCCTCGATCGCATCGAGTGGGAAGGCTGCTTCGAGGTCCCGCTGGAGAGTGAGCTCGAGCACCTCACCCTGCAGCTGCTGAGAGCCTGTCGAGCCCTTGCGTTGGGCTTCGGCGAGCTGAGCCGTCATGTCGTCGATGCGTTTCTTCAGTTCCGCCTTTTCGAGCTCGGCGCGCCCGCGCTCCTCGGCGCGCACTTTGGACTCGAGTTCTGTCCGGCCGGCATCGAGCTTGCGTGCAACCTCGACCTCGAGTCCTGCGGCGCGGTCGCTGAGAGCTGCCTTTTCGCGGCGCAGAGAAAGCTCGGTCGAGCGCAGCTCGGCGAGCTGGCACTCCTTCTGTGCAAGTTCCTGCTGAAACGCCTGCCGATCGTTGGCGACACGCGCCTGGGCTCGCGCGTCGGCCTCCTGCACAATGCGCGCCTCCATTGCCTGCTCCCGCGCGGCGAGCTCCGCCTCGCGGCGTCCGAGGGCATCGAGCTTCTCCTGGCGCTCGGTGACTTCGGCGCGAAGAGCGGTGATCTGGGTGGCATTCGCGCGCTCGGTGAGCGCGCGCATCTCCCCGAGCGCTTTCTCGTGCCGCGCCGCTTGGTCCTTCAGGAGCTGCTGGAGCTGAGTGTTCTGCGCGCGGAGTGCCCCATCGCGCTGGGCCGCGAGCTGCTGCGCTCGGCGTTCGGCCTCCGCTCTTTCCGCGCTGCGCACTTCCTGGAGCGCGCCTTCGGTCGAGCGCTCGAATTGGGCCAGCGCTTGGCGCGCGAAGCCCTCTTCGAGGCTGAACTCGGCCCGACACTTGGGGCAGATGACGGCCGTATCCGCAGGCAGGAGGAGCTGGTGAACCACATCCGTTTCGGTCGACACCTTAAATTCGCCCCCCTCTTGTCACCACGCGTACGCCGCTCGAACCGCCGCCCGTCCCGACTCCTTGCGTCGGCATTCTACGCCCCTTGGGCCGCCATTTCCGGCATCCAGGATGCTCTCCGGGCAAGCGGCCCAGCGCCCACCCGAGTGCGACGCGCCCAAGTTCGACGTGCACGAACGCCCGGCCGGTGCTTCAATCTGCCTTCTGACCGCTGCACCGGTACAAGGACAATGAATCACCCTGCAACTCGTCTCTCCTTCCTCCTCGTCTGCGCGCTCTGCACGACCGCCTCCGCCGTTCCGTCCCAAGCCTCCGCGGTGTACGACGTGGTCGTCCGCGGCGGTACCGTGTACGACGGCTCAGGGCGCGCACCCTTCCAGGGGGACGTTGCCATCCGCGGCGACCGCATCGCCTACGTGGGTCCCCATGCTCCGGGCGCGGGCCGTACCGAGCTCGACGCCCATGGCAAGGCCGTGAGCCCCGGCTTCATCAACATGCTGGCCCACCCCGAGGAGTCCCTCTTCGCAGATGGACGCGCCCTGAGCGACCTCTCCCAGGGCGTGACGCTCGAGGTGATGGGCGAGGACTCGATGGGGCCACTCAATCCGACCATGAAGCGCCTGATGGTTGAGCGGCAGTCGGACATCCACTATGCAGTGACCTGGACGACGCTCGGTGAGTACCTCGAGACCCTTCAGCGCCGAGGCATCTCGCCCAATGTGGCCTCCTTCGTCGGTGCGGCGACGGTGCGCACCTACGTGCTCGGCGAGCGCGACGTGCAGCCGACCCCGGCGCAGCTCGATGAGATGCGTCGGCTCGTGCACCAGGCGATGGAGGAAGGGGCCATGGGTGTCACCACGGCCCTCATCTACGCTCCCGACACCTACGCGAAGACCCCGGAGCTGATCGCGCTCGCGAAGGAGTCGGCGCGCTGCGGGGGCATCTACACCGCTCATATGCGGAGCGAGGGCGATCACATCGAGCAGGCGCTCGAGGAGACGATCGACATCGCCCGCGAAAGCGGCGCCCCCGCCGAGATCTATCACCTGAAGGTCGCGGGCCGCGACAACTGGGGGAAGCTCGGCTGGGTGATCGATACGATCAACAAGGCGCGCGCCTCCGGGATCCGCATCACGGCGAACATGTACACCTACACGGCCGGTGCGACCGGGCTCGACGCCGCCATGCCGACCTGGGTGCAGGACGGGGGCCTCGAGGCCTGGATCAAGCGGCTGAGGGATCCTGCGATCCGGGCCCGGGTGATCACCGAGATGCGTAACCCTCACCCGAAGGACTGGGAGAACCTCTACGCGGCGGCAGGCCCTGAGGGGACGCTGCTGCTCGCCTTCAAGAACCCGAAGCTGAAGCCCTTGACCGGCCAGACGCTCGCGGAGGTTGCGCACCGGCGCGGCGTCTCGCCCGAGGATGCGGCGATCGACCTCGTGATCGAGGACGGCTCGCGCGTCGGTGTCGCCTACTTCCTGATGAGCGAGGCGAACGTCCGGCGCGAGGTGGCGCTTCCCTGGGTAAGCTTCGGGTCCGACGAAGCAGGCGATGCGCCGCAGGGCGTGTTCCTCCTCTCCGCCGCGCATCCGCGCGCCTACGGCAATTTCGTGCGCGTGCTCGCCGAGTACGTCCGCAAGGAGCATGTCCTTACGCTTCAGGAAGCGATCTACAAGCTCACCACGCTGCCCGCCGATAATCTCTCGCTGCCCGATCGCGGACGCTTACGCAAGGGCGCCTATGCCGACGTGGTGGTGTTCGATCCTGCAACGGTCCAGGATCCTGCGACATATGAGAAACCGCATCAGCTCTCGACCGGCGTGAGCGATGTCATCGTGAACGGTCAGTTCGCGATCCGCGAGGGCGTTGCGACCCGTGCGCCAACCGGCCGCTTCGTGCGCGGGCGAGCCTGGACCGGGGCCCCCGGCGGCGGCTGCCGCAAGTCCGCCGCCGATTGGAAGTGGAAGTGGTCGGTCGCAGGACCCGCGCGCGGGGAGGCGCGCAGTGGCGGCCACGGCTGAAGCCGCGGTCGCGATTCCGCGCTCGGCGGGCTCGCGCTGGGCGCTCACGCTGCTCCTCGCGGCGGCCATCTTCATCAACTATATCGACCGGGGCAATCTCGCAACCGCCGCACCGCTCATCAAGACCGATCTGGGGTTGAGCACCCTCGAGATCGGCTTTCTCACCTCCGCCTTCTTCGCCGCCTACGTCCCCGCGCAGCTCGTAGCCGGCTGGGCGGTGGACCGGCTGGGTGGCTTTCTCGCGCTCGCGCTCGGCTTCGCGCTCTGGTCGGTCGCGACGGCACTCACGGGCCTCGCCGGCGGATTTGCCGCGCTCCTTGGACTTCGCGTGCTTCTCGGGCTCGGCGAGGCGGTGGCGTTCCCCGGAATGTGCAAGATGTTCGCCGAGAGCGTGCCTGCGGCCGAGCAGGGGCTTGCGAACAGCATCGCGCAGGCCGGAATCACCCTGGGACCTGCATTCGGCGTGCTCGGCGGCGGCGCAGTGATCGCCGCCCTGGGCTGGCGAGCCATGTTCGTTTGGTTTGGCGCGGCGGCGCTCCTGTGGCTCATCCCGTGGAGCCTCTACGGGCATCGCGCCAGACGCTCTGTCCCGCGGGAGCGGATGGCACCCCCGCCCTATCGCGCGATCCTCAAGCAACGGGCGCTCTGGGGCGCAACGCTCGGGCACTTCAGCCAGCTGATCGGGCTCTACTTCGTGCTCTCGTGGATGCCGCTGTGGCTCGTCGCGCAGCGGGGATTCTCGCTCATCGGGATGTCGAGGCTGCTCGCCGCCGTCTATGCCCTCGCCGCGACTGCGACAGTGCTCTCGGGCGGGCTGTGCGACCGGTTGATTGCGGCGGGATACTCGCTCAACCGGGTGCGCAAGACCATGTCGGTGATCGCGCATCTCGGAGGTGCAGCGGGACTTGCGGGCTGCGCGGCGGGAAATGCTCGCATCGTCATCGCGAGCCTCTTCGTGAGTGCGGCCTTCCTCGCCATGACCGCGCTCTGGCCGATCACGCAAACGCTCGCCGGGCCGCGCGCAGCCGGGCGCTGGGTCGGCATTCAGAACTGCCTCGCCAACATCGCAGGGATCATCGGGCCTGCCGTGACGGGATGGATCGTGGAGAAGACCGGCTCCTTCAATGCCGCGTTTCTCCTTGCGGGGCTCGTCGTGGTCGCAGGCGCCATCGGCTGGGGGCTCGTGATCGAGCGCGTCGCGCCGGTGGTCTGGGAGAGCGGTTGAGAAGCGCGAACCCCGACCCGCCTAACCGCCCGTACTACTCGAAAAGCGGCTTCAGGCGCGCGTCGCGCCCGACTCCTTTGTAGAGATCGAAGCCGCGGTCGAGCCAGCCGCGCAGCACCTGATCGTCCGAGGCGAGGAGCGGCACGGTCGCGACACTGGCCACCCACTGAAAGACGCCGAACCCGATGTAGTCCGCATAGTTCGGTGCCTCACCGCCGAGGAACGGGCGCGTGCCGAGGTGATACCGCAGCGGTGTGAGCGCCTCGCGGAGCGCGGGCAGACGCGCCACGCGATCGGCGCAGAAGGCCTCGAGCGTCGTCTTGAAGCGGGCCTCGCGGCTCTCGCGGAAGTACGGCCGATCCTCGGGGCGCGCCGCGTTGTACACATCGAGGACGATGATCGGCAGCATCTGACGCACGATGGAGATCAAGAACCAGGCATCGAAGAGCCGCACCATCGCGCTATCGACGGGACTCGAAAAGAGCTTCGGCCGATCGGGGAAGGCACGGTCGAGGTATTCGGCGATGTCCCAGCTCTCGGCCATCATCGTCTCGCCGTGCTCGATCACAGGCACCGTCTTGAAGCGCCCGCCGAAGACCTTCGGAATCTCGGTGAAGCCGAGCAGCACGGATTCGTAGGGGATGCCCTTGTGAGCGAGCGCGTATCTGATGCGCCAGACGTAGGGGCTCGCGGAGCGGCCGTTGGCGAGCATCAGCTCGTAAAGAAGTACCGGCCTCGATTGTTGGTCGGTCGCCATGGATTCCTGCAAGATTGCCACGATCCAATAGGAATCGCTGGACTATGCAACAAGCGGTGATCGGGAGATTCGCTCGGACATCCCTCTGCCGGCAGCGCTGGGATCCGCACACCCGTATCCCGCGGCACCGTCACGATCACCCCTATGCGGCATTGGTCCTCTCCGGTTCCTATGAGGAGTGCGGCAGTCGAGGGCGCCTCCGCGTCGGGCCCGGGGACGTCCTCTTCCACGACCCGTTTGAGGCCCATCTCGACCGGTTCTGCGGCAGCGCGGCAGAGATCCTGAATCTTCCCTTCGAGACCTTCTCACCGGGTCCCCGGATCGGTCGGGTCGCCGATCCCGACGCGATCGCGCGACTGGCCGAGCGCGATGTGGCCGCAGCACGGGCGCAGTTGTGCGCCGAGCTTCTCCCGGTCGAGTGCGCCCACCACGACTGGCCGGACCGGCTGGCAGATGACCTGCTCGGCAATCCCGATTGCCTCCTGAGCGAATGGGCGCGCGACCATGCACTTGCGGCGGCAACCGTCTCGCGCGGCTTCGGGAAGGTCTTCGGCCTGACCCCGGCTCAGTTTCGACTGGAGGCGCGCGCACGGAGCGCCTTGGTCATGATCAGCGCCGGTGAGGAATCGCTCGCCAGCATCGCGTTCGCGCTCGGGTTTGCCGACCAGGCCCACATGTCGCGCGCCATCCGGGCGCTGACCGGCCTGCCGCCAGGCTACTGGCGCACGTCAAATCGGTTCAAGACAGCAGAAGCCCCTGACCGCCCAAATTCGCGGCATGACGCCTAGCGCCGCACCTCCACCTGCCCTCCCACGGCTGCGCCTCAAACTCGTCCCGCTCCTCGTCACTGCGGTGCTCGCCTGGGGCGTGCCGATCGCCGGTGCGTACCTCGCGCACTACGCCATCGTCATCTTTCATCTGCCCGTCGTGCCCGGCGGCAACCTGGGCTGGCTCTACCTGCAGCACGCCGGTCAGCTCATCGTCGCCCTCGGCGTCATCGCGGCGCTCAAGTACTCGCACGTCCCTGCGGATTACGGCCTGCATGGACCGCCCGGGAACACGTACCTCCTGCCCGCGATTCTCTGGGGCGTGTTCTTCGGGGTCCTGATGACGCTCGTGGATTACGCGCCGCAGATCATCGCGCATACGCGTCCCGATCTCGGCTTTGCGCGCACACCGGAGAACATCTGGGGCTGGCTCGCCTTCGAGGGCGTCTATGTCGGCCCGACCGAGGAGATTCCGTTCCGCGCGCTCCTCGTGACCTATCTCGCGACGACCATGCCCGGACGGCTTCGAGTGGGCCGCCTCGAGATGAACTGGGCGGGGGTCATCGTCGCGCTTGTGTTCGCGCTCCTGCATGCGAGCAGCTTCGACACCCGCGCCTGGCCGCAGGCGCTCGGGCAGCAGATCTACGCCTTTGCGCTCGGGGTCCTCTACGCGTACTGGCTCGAGAAATCCCGCAGCATCGTCGCCTCGATCGTCGGCCACAACGTGAGCGATGGGGTCGAGTACCTGATTGTCTTCACGTGGGTCGGGGTGTGGTCCTCGGGCTGAAGCTCATTGCTGCCGGTGCGAAGTGCGACGCGCGTCTCAGGCGCCCAAGACCACAAAGCCTTCGCGTCGGGCCGCAAGCGTCAGCCGTGCATCGAGACACACCATCTCGAGTGAGCTCGCGTTGTGGTCCGCGGCGATGAGCGCCGCGCTCAGCTGCAGGCTGTCGGCGGCGCGCAGCGGATGCGTGCGCAGGAGGCGCTCGGCCGTCCGGCGCACCGAGTCGGAGGGCACGATCTCGTGCCAGCTCGCAGCAAGTGCGTGCAGTGCCGCCAGCGTGTTCGACACTTCATCGGCCGTCAGAGCCGTCTCGCGCTCCCGACGCGCGAGCGCGGATACGATCTCGACCGGCGTGCCCCACCAGGTGAGCACATCGGTGTCCTCCTCGAGCCGTGCCATGAGGCGCTCGCGCGTGGGCTCATCGGTGAGGAGCGGTAGAAGCGCGGAGCTGTCCCAGAATCTCATCGGTCGGCGTCGCGCTCCTCACGAAGCGCCTCCGCGAGCCGCGCACTGCGAGGCAAGCCCTTCGGCAGCACCTCCCGCAGGCGCTTGACCGAAAGCGGCCGGGTCGCTGGCCGAGTCATTCCCTGGGCTCGCAGCAGCGCGAGCCGATCCCGCCCCCGCTCGCTCGATTCGATGCGCTCGATGCAGGCGATCGGAACATTGCGATCGTAGATGACGACCGTGTGGCCTGCCCGCACCTTGCGCAGATAGGCACTGAGGTTATCCTTGAGTTTCGAGACGGTAGCCTTTTCCACATGGCCATAATAGCCATTAAAATAAAGTCTTGCAAGTCGCTCGGGGTCGCAGCCGGATGCCGCGCCGCAGCATCTGCCGTTCAAACCGATCGGCTCCTTGGCGAGTCTAAATGGGCGCCGGTCCGCGCTAGAGCGGGATCGCTCGGTCGTTCGCCATTGGCGCGGGGAGCGCTGCACGCGTGTTGCCCGCGAGGGAGTCATGAGATGGTTACCTGGACCTTGAGAGCTCTGGCGATCCTGGCTTGCGTGGTTGCGGCGGCGCCATCGCTCGCGGCCGAGAGAACATTCGACGAGCGCTTCAACGCGCCCCCCGGCGGCCAGCTCATCGTCAATGCGGACACCGGTGGGGTCGTTGTCGCCGGTCATGACTCCCGCGAGCTCACCGTCCATGCGCAAATGAGCGGCACCAGCGAGTTTCTCGCGCGCCTCGAGGTGAGCGCCGTGCAGAGCGCGACGGGCGTGACGGTGACGGCGCGCCTGACGCGCCGGAACTGGTTCGACTGGTTCATGTGGGGTACCCAGCGGGTGCATTTCATGATCGAGGTGCCGCGCGACTACCCGGTGGACGTCAATACCTCGGGCGGCGGGATCGACGTGACCCACCTCAAGGCAGCGTTGCACGCCAGGACTTCCGGCGGCGGCATCGAGTTGCATGACGTGGTCGGCTCGATCGATACGCGCACGTCCGGGGGCGGCATCCGGGCCACCCAGCTCGATGGCCCGACGGTGCTTCACACCTCGGGCGGCAGCATCGTCGTCGACCACGCGACGGGTGAGCTCGAGGTGCGAACCTCCGGCGGGGGCATTCACCTCGACGACATCGACGGGCGAGTGACCGCCACCACCTCGGGCGGGGGTGTGACTGCGGTCATGCGCTCCAATCGGGGCATCTCCCTCAGGACCTCCGGCGGAGGCATCTCATTGCTTCTCCCCGCAAGCGTGCACGCCTCGATCGATGCCCATACGAGCGGGGGCCACGCCGTGTCGGCGATTCCGCTGAGCACCACCGAGATCGCCGAACGCAACTGGCTCCGCGGGACCATCAACGGCGGCGGGCAGCCCATCGTCCTGCGAACCTCGGGTGGCGGGATCCGCATCGCGGCCGACTGAGCGCAGCTCCCGGCCACGGCCGGGGCTTGGGTGCCGCGGCTCGGATCCCGCGGTCGGGGCTTACAGGCCCCCGACCGGGGTCGTGAGGACCGTGCGCAGGTCGTAGGGCTCCTCGCTGAGCGTCTCGGGGTTCCACATGCTGCGCGTGACCGCGAGGAAGTCTCCGTCGTAGACGTGGAGCGCGCCACTCAGCCTCGCGAGGGGATTCACGACCGAATGAATCACGTCGCGGCCGAGCACCGTCACGTCTCCTGCAGCGAGCGCCTGACCGCCCGACAGCTCGATGTTGCCTGTGCCGTTCTCGGCGACGCGCCGCCAGAACATGTTGTCTTCCCGCCCGCCATACATCCCGATCACGGCGCCCATGCGATGCTCGTGGGGCGGTGCGAACTGGTTCGGCGCCCAGATCGCGTTGATCACCGTGAGATCGGACGCACGGTACAGAATTCGGATACCAGCCGTGTCGGGCTCGCCGATCTCGCGAAACAGCGCGGCAGGCTCGCAAACGGCGCGCGCGACGACCTCCTCTATCGCCGCCCTTGAGGGATCGGCGAGCGCGGCGCGCAGATCGTCCACGAACCGATCCAGAGCAAATGTAGTCATCGGGGCTAGGGATTCGCGACGAACGCCTTGGCGTACCCGATCTCCGGCCGGCTCGAGTGAGCACCGTCGTCGGTTGCCTTGAGGAGCGCCGCGAAGTATCGCCGTGCGGACGTGGTCTCGCCCGCGGCCTCCGCGGCGCGACCGGCGCCATAGAGTCCGTTGAACCGGTTCGGGCTCAACTCGAGCGAGCGCCGATACTCGGTGAGAGCCTCCTTGGGCCGGCGCACCTCGAGCAGCATATCGGCGAGCATCTCGCGCGCGGGAATATCGACCTCGCCCTGCCCCACCCGATCCTGGAGGTCTGCGCTCGCGCGCATGTGTTTGAGCGCCTCCTCCACCTGACCATCCGCAAAGGCGGTCCAGGCGAGGATCTCGCCCCGCGTGATCCGCTGCCCGACACCCTGCGCGGCGTACGCGTGTCGGCCCTTCAGGACCTCACCGATCAGCGCGTCGTAGCTTTCGCGGGCGTGGTGCGCATCCACCGCGCGATGCAGGTGTCCGGCGGCGATGGCATGTGCCCAGTAGACGATGTCCTGCGTGTCGGGCGGCGCACCGTGGATCGGCTCGACCTCGAGCGTGCGCGCCCAGTCCCGCGTCTCGAGATCGACGAAGATCGGAAGCTTCACGCGATAGTAGGGAAACATGCCTTCCATGTAGTCATCCGGATTCCCCGCCGACATTCCGGGCATGGACTCGTAGTGCGAGATCGCGGCATTGGATGCTGCGACGGTTGCGCGCGCCTTCCCCTCCTCGCCGCTCTGGAGGTAGGCGTACACCAGGAAGTCGTCCGAGTGAAACTGATCCATCCAGCCGCTCTCGTGATGGAGCTGGGCCACCCGCGAGGCCTCGACGGAGTTCACGTTCGCTTCGATGTCCTCCTGCCACAGGCCAAGCCGCGCGAAGATGTGTCCCGGCATGTGCGCGGCGTGCGGCCCGGAGGATGCGACCGTGCCGTACGCCCGCGCCGCGGCGAGACCCTCGGGTGCGAGCGGCGGGTTGTCGCACGAGTGGATGATGTAGTGGATGAGTCCCGGATGGTCCGGGTATCGGGTCCAGAGCGGGGCGAGCACCGCCATCGCCTTGCGCTCCTGATTGAGGCTCGTGTCCGAGGGCGTCTCGGCCGCAAGGAGCGAGAGCGCATAGAAGGCGCCCGCGTCCACATCCTGCGGATGAGCCGCATACAGCTTGCCCATGGCAGCCGAGTACGCATCGATCCTCACCTGATAGTCGGCGGGGCCGGGCCGGTAGAAGTCGGCGAGCGCCGCAATGTATGCGCGCTCGCGCGCGGTGCGCGCGGGATGCGTCTCCGCCGCCTCCATCGCGTGCCAGCCGAACGCCATCGTGGCCACACCCGGCCGGTCCCAGATCTGGTGGAAGACGCTCATGGCGATGCCCCAGTGCGCCATGGAGCATCCGGGATCTGCCGTGAGAATGCGCTCGAACTGCGGCCGCGCCTCCTCGTACCAGAAGTCATGCAGCAGCGCGACGCCGCGATCGAAGCTCGCCTGCACGCCGGGTGCGCAGGAGACGGGGAACGAGACCGTGCCGAGATGCTCCTGCGTCGCAGCTGCGACGGATCGGCTCCATGGGAGCGCAACCGCGGCAACGCACCCTGCTGCGACCGCGCCGAGCCATGCGTTGGTTTTCATCGGGGGCACTCCTGCAGCGAGCGTTGCTACATCCTCACCGGCGAGTCGTGAGTAGCGACGCACTGCCACTTGCCGTTCGCCATCTTCACCCACGTGTCCGTAAACCGCGCGCGCACGTCGAGCGGCTTGCCGGAAGCATCGGTGCCCTTGCCCACGAACACGCCGGTGGCGATGCCCGTGTGGCCGTAGACCATGACCTTCAGGTCCCTGTACTCGACGCTGCTCCAGGTGTCGGATTTCGAATCCGCAAGAACGGCATCCTTGCCGGTAAAGAGCTTGCCGTCCTCGCTCGTGTACACCACCGTATCGGCGAGCAGCGGTGCGAGCAGGTCCACGTTATTCGTCTGTTGTGACTTGAGCCACTGATGCTCTGCCGCGGTGACAGCCTGCTCGTTCGTGCCAGCCGCTGCGACCTGCGCCGTCGCACCAAACACCATGAGCACCAAAGCAAGCGACCCCCAGATCAGGCTTCTTGTTCTCATATGGGATCTCCCGATGCCACTCCCCGAGTTGGAGAGCGGCGCGACAGTACGCCCTCCGAAGAGCCGGAGCAAGGCAGTGCCGGCGAGGCGGACTGCCCTAGGTTCCTCCAAGTGTGTCCGGCGCCGCGGCTTCGGCGCCTGCCCGCACCGTTCCGGCCGGTCGAAAGCCCCGCTCCGGCAGGACGAGCACCAGCAGCGCCGCGACCACGTAGAGTGCAACGATCACATCGAACGTCGCCTGCGGATCGTTGCCGGCAATCAGCGCGATCCCGAAGGTCGGAATGAAGAAGCCGCCTCCCGTCTGCAGGAGGCTCACGATGCCCCCGGCGCTGCCTCCGTAGGTCGTCCCGATCTCGTGCAGCATGACAGGGAGCGGCAGGGTGAGGGTCAGCATGCCGTTTGTGAGCAAGGTGCCGAGTATCACGCAGGTCCAAGTCATCGGCCCGAAAGGAACGACGAGCGCCGCAAGCAGCAGGGCGGCTCCCAGGATCACGACCGAGGCAAGCGAGAGCCTGATGCCGGGCACCCTGCGCAGAAGCAGCGGCATGATGGAGCAGCCCAGGGCGGCACCCAATCCGAGAGGAATGCCCAGAAGGCCGGCGCGGACGGGGCTGACCCGTTTCACCTGAACCAAGGCGCCGGGCAAATCACCCGAGGTGCCCACGATCCCCGCGAACAAGAACAATGCGGCGATGCCCGCGACCCACACGTGCCGGTTGCGCGCGGCGATGCCGAAAAATTGGAGAACCCGCTGTGGCGGCGGCTCGGGCTCCCCGGCGGGCTTCGTCTTGAAACCGACGAGAAACCACAGGGTGGCGGCGAGGAACAGCGCCCAGGCGAGCGTGAAGCTTCCCTGCAGGCTCGCGAAGAGCGGCGAGGTCGCCTCGCCGAAGCCGACGCCGAGCCCCGCGCTCGCGATGTAGATGCCCATCGCGAGCGGCATCTGCTCGTGCTTGAACCACGTGCCGAGGATCTTGGGGCCGAGCGCATTGACGAACGCCATCGAAAAGCCGAACACGAGCATCCAGCCGAACAGGCTCTCGAATCCGCTCGAGGCGTAGGCCCGCCCGACGATCCCAATGCAGCTCACGAGCAGCAGCACACTGCCGACCGCTCTCGTCCCGAACCGGTCTGCCATCATCCCGACGGGGATGCCGAACACGAAGTTCACGAGAAACGGTGCGAACGCGCACATCGCGAACTCCACCGGCGTGAGGCGCAGCGCCGATGAGAGTTTTCCGACGACACCCGCAAGCTCGAACTCCGCGAAGTTCGTCATGAAGAACAACGCGACCATGATCGCGAGGATCATCCAGCGATACCCGTCCTCGCCGTGGCGCGGGGAACTCATCCGGTGTCACGGCGCATGCGCGCTGCGCAGCTCCCGCTGCGTCCTCGCGATCCATGCCCGCCATTGACGCGCATCGTGCAGCCGCGCGACCGCGGCGGTGAGGTGATCGACGCGCTCGGCAGCCTCCCGCAGGAGCGCCGCGCGGTGGTGCTCGTCGGTGAGCGACTGCGCGTACAGCGCTTCGGCGAATTCGAGCGGCAGCCACTCGTCTCCGTGATTGCGCTTCTCGAGTCCGCGATACATCGCGACGACAGGACCAATCGTTCGCGCAGCCTCCGCCGGCTTGCCCTCCCGCGCGAGCGCCATCGAGAGCCAGATGGCGACCTGCGCCGACTCGCGCTGGCCGTTGTCCGTAGTGTCTGTACTGGCATCCATCGCAATCTTCGCCGCCTGCAGCGCCGTGCGCTCGGCCTGCGCCGCGGCCGGAAAGTCGCCGAGGTCGTACTCGGCATGCCCTTCGATATCCGAGAGACGATAGAGGGCGCTGTTCATGGGTCCGATCTCGAGCGCCCCGCTGGGCCGGACGGCCCGCAACGGTGCCAGGGCGCTGCGCGCAATGCGCCGCGCGCGGTCGAAATGCTCACGCTCATACGCCAGAACCGCGGCCGGATAGCTCCGCAGCGCATGGAGGAAGACCCCCGTATTCCCGGCGGCCTGCCCCAACGCGCGCAGCGCCTTCGGGCTCGTGACCGCATCGGCGGCTGCGAGGGTTGCGCGGACGCCCGCCGAGTCGCCGAGCTGCGCTTGCTCGAGTGCCGTGGTCGTCATCCAATCGGTCACGTTATCCAGATCATATGCGTGGCCCGCCCTTCCCTGCTCGATCGCTTCTATCAATGCGTCCATTGCTTTCTGATCGTCTGCGATCGACGCGTGGAACTGCCCCGCGGTCCACGCGGAGGCCCCGAGCCCTGTGTATGCGAAGCCGAGCTCCAGGACGTAGATCGCATTCTTCGGCTCGACTTTGACGAGCTCCAGGGCGGTCTGCACGGATTGCGCTCCGATGCGCAGAGCCCTCGACGGGTCGAGCTCGCTCATGGCGACTGCACGCAGTGCATCCTCGAGACTCTGCTTGGCGATGAGCGCCTCGCCCTCCTGTGGATGCTGCGCCAGAATACGATTGGCCACGGCGAGGGCTTCCTCGCCCGCGCGGCGCGCTTCCGCGTTGCGGCCGAGGTGGCGCAGCGCGAAGGAAAGCCAGGCTCCCGCCGCGGCGCGTTGCGCATCCGAAGTCACGTCTGCTTGGCCGTCGGCACCGAGCTCGGCAGCGACGCGCAGGGCTTCGCTGGCGGCCTGGACTGCCAACTCGTTCGGCGCCGGCTCGAGACTTTGTCCAGTCAACCAGGCGAGAAGAGCGAGCGCCGTGATGTACGCGCGGCGACTCTCGACAGACGCGTGGGCTTGCCGGGCGAGCGGGCGTAGCAGATCCACCGCGTGGATGGCGTCGGCGTACGCCTCCTCCCCGCTGTATTGCAGACCGAGCGTCCAGCCCTGCATCGTGTACGCGCCCGCCAGGTCAACAGTGGTCGATTGGGACCGATCGCCCCCACGCCGGAGCTGACTGAGGAGCGCCACGGCCTCATCCTCGGACTGGAGGGACGCGTGGGGATCCCCAAGGAAGAAAAAGGCGTGGGCGCGATCGACGAGCGCGAGAGCGGCGCTGCGAACGGTCTCGGGATCTTTGAGCTGCGCGGGCAGATGCTGGAAGTAGTCGATCTCCCGCTGGGAGAGCTCGGCGATGGTCTGATAGCGGCCGAAGGTCGTGAGCTCATCCACGAGTTTGTCGGTCAAAAACCCGAGCAGCCGCTCGGCCTCCTGCCGCGCCTGCTCGGAGATCGTCCGAGTCTGCTTCGCAACCAGCTCGGCTCGCCGCGCCCGCTGCATGCTGAAGAAGGCCGCTACAGTCGCGGCGATGGCGAGCAGTGCGAGCAGCGCGAAGCCGGCGGCCACGGCCCGCGCACGACCGAGGGCTCGGCGTGCGGCGTGCTCCCGCTCGCGCTGTTCGGCGAGCATCCGCTCGGTGGCGTCTCGTGCCTCGCGCTCGTGACGCTGATCGCGGCTCGCCTTCACCACCCCCGTGAGGACATCGTGGGTGAGCTCAACGCGCCGCACATCCAGCCGCTCCTCGATCCGCAGTAGCCTGCGGTTGACGAGCTTCGCCAGCGCATCGGGAGCTGCACCTGCGGTCTGGAAGCGCTTGAGGAGACTCTCCTCGGCGATATTCTCCCGGTAGCCCGACTCGGTCAGCAGGTTATCCTCGATGGTCCGCCGCACCGATTGGGGCTGGTCGACAAGGGAACGCTCGTAGAAGTTACTGAGGATCGTCTCGTGGGAGCCGGCGAGCAGATCCTGGGAGATCTCGCCGCGGCCTTGAGCGATGCGCTGCTCGTTGAGCTCGCGGCAGATGAGACTGAGGAGTGAGGGCTCGACTTCCGCGTTCGCAAGCTCCGCGCCCCCCGCCACGAACCGCACGATCGCCTCGGCGACCTCCTCGGAGACGAGCGGCTTGGCCGGACGCAACCGGTTGCCGGGTTGGAGCACCGCCTCGAGCGCCTGAGTCCCCGTCATCGGCGCCAAGCGCAACCGGTTCTGCGCAAGGCTCGGCATCACCTTCTTCAGGCTCTCGAGCGGAGCGAGATAGTCCTCGCGCAGCGCAATCACCACCCGGTAGTCGCTGCGCGAGAAGTCAAACTGCTCGGCAATGCTCTCATCGCCCTCGAGCTTCACCTCGAGTGCTCGGGGCGGACGATTCTCGATGAGGTCTGAGAGCTCCTCGATGAATCTCGCCGCTCGGCTCCTGCCGAACTCATCGCTGTGCGTAAGGGTGAAGAGCTCCTCGAACTGATCGAAGATCAGCAGCGGGGTGAGCTTCGCGCCTGTGGCATCCTTCAGCACATCGTCCCGGTGATGCAGAAACTCCCAGATCGACTCCCCGGGCGCGGCGACGCCGGTCTGGGTCCACTCACCGGTTGCGGCTGCCTTCCGTATCTCTTGCTTGATCTGCTCGGCGGGCTCGGGGCTGTCGCGTCCGTAGTCGATCCGCAGATACACCGGAACGTAGCCGAGCGCCCGGAGGCGCGGCACGAGGCCCGCCCGCAGGATCGAGGTCTTCCCCAGCCCCGACTTGCCGAAGAGCACCGTGAGGAGCTTTCTCTGCACCCGCCGCGTGAGCTCGACAACCTCCCCCTCCCGACCGAAGAAGTACGCCTGAGTCTCCTCGGTGAAGGAGGCAAGCCCAAGCCAGGGGTTCTCCGCATCGGTGCCGGGCCCGGCGCCGTCGCCGTAACCTGTCGCCTCGCGCGACGGTGCGGTCGAGTCGATGAAGTCCGTGACGCTCATCTGCCCCGGCTCATCGGTGTCGGCCGCGCAGCAGCTCCGCGAGGCGTTCGGCAAACTGAGGCGTTAACTGCCCTGCGGGCAGCTGGGTGAAGTGCAGCGCTTCGAAGCGCTCGGGCACGCGCGACTCGGCAGGATTCGTTCCATCGATGCTCACGGGCAGAATGAACAGCGCCCCTTCGGCCATGTTGCGCGCGCGGTCGAGCGCGTAGCTCCACTCCCTGCGGAAGTACCCCTCGAGCCTTCTCTGGGTCGTCGCCGAGATCACCGGGATGAAGTACGAGCAGCGGGAGATGTTGCGCTGGATCTTGCGGTCGTAGTCGTCGCCGAGCTGGAGGCGATCCATGTCGAACCAGGTCGTGATCCCGGCAGCCTCCAGACCCGCCTTGAGGCTCTGGACCGCCGGGAGATCCTCGCGCGCGTAGCTGATGAAGACGGCGTTATCGGGCATCTCCAGCGGCGGCGGAACAAAGCGCGTGGGCGAGAGCTCGTAGCGGGCGGAACTGCTCTCGGCGCCTGAGTGGCCGGCGGGACCTGCGGCCGCGAACGTGGCGGTCGCTACGGCCTTGCGCCGCCGCTGCCATCTTTCGTGCAGCTCGCCGACGAACCGCTCGGCTCCGGTGTAGATCCTCGTGCGCACGCTCACCTGCTGCAGGAAGGCGACGAGCCGCTCGTCCCGGGAGACCTCATCGTCGGCGAGAATCTCCCCGACCTCGCGTGGATCTGAGAGCCTGCGTCGCTTGGCCATTCTGAGGAACAGCCGCGCCAGCCAGTTCGAGAAGTTGCATCCGATCACGAGCAGATGATTGTGCTCGAGCTCGTGGAAGAGCTTCTCCGGCACGAGGCTCTCGTTGTGCAGCGCGCAGAGGTACTCGAGCAAGTCCTCATCCGAGATCACATACGTCGGGGATGCCGAGAGTTTCCCGAAGAGGTGATACGCGATGGGACGCGAGAGCCGATCGCGCTCGGTGGGTAGGTCCACCACCCGGTTCGGCGCATACGAGAGCACCTCGGTCGAGGCCGCTCCGCCGAAGCGCGCGAGATTGATCGCACTCTCGAGCAGCGAGTCAAAGGTGGTCGTGACGAATAGGTCAAAATCCGTGATGGAGGCGAGCTGCCGCAGCGCAGGCGGCGGCTCGAAAGCAGCGTCCTTGAGCACCGAGCGCAGCCGCACGTAGGCCTCTTCCCGGCGGCCGCGGCCGGCCAGGAAGAGACACACCACATCGTTGAGCGTGTAGCGCTCCGGGAGATCGGCCCGGTCAATATTCAGTCGCCCCGCGAGCTTCTCGGCGGCCCACTCGAGCAGCAGCTTCGGGCCACGGTCCGTCTGCACCCGCAGCAATTCCGAACCGACGATCGGGACGACCCGCCGCTCCTCGATGAAGGAGAGCAAGTCCTCCCACGCATCCTCATCGAGCGTGGCGGTCGGGAGAATCGCAGCAGAGCGTGTTGTCATTCTTCCTTCTGCGGCACGCCTGAGCCGCTGGGCGAACCCTCTGCGCACCGCGCAGCGCCCTCGTCAGCCTTCCGGTTCGGCGGAAGGGTCATCTTAACTCCGGGAGTGCTGCTTTGCGCAAACCGGCCACCTCGATCGAGGCGGTCCGCCAGGCGCTTGAGACGTTCGGCAAAGCGACTCGAGGCCGGCCGTGTCTAACTACGAAGTTCGAAATCCCTCAACAACAAACCCATGGGGACTCATCGATGATTTCCATAAAACCGTTCAGGGCTGCAGCGATCCCGTTCGCCGCACTGTGCTTCGCGCCGCTCTCGTGCCTTGCGCAGAGTGATCAAGGCAACCTCTTCGAGGTGGTCACCTTGGTGGCGAAGCCGGGCATGACAGCCAAGTTCGAGCAGGGTCTGAAGCAGGTGTATGCGTACGCCAAGAGTCACGGCGACACCAACCCCGTGTCGGCCTTCGAGGTCATGTACGGGCCGGACGACGGCAATGTCATCCTGCTCATTCCGTTCAAATGGGACAACGTGGACCACCCGCCGAGCTACGAGGCCGGCATCGGCCCGGTCATCGAGAAGAACCTCGATCCCTACGTGTCTTCGGCCCACACGAGCCTCATGCGGATCCTGCCGAAACTCGGAAATCCGTCCCCGGCGAATTCCGCGCCGCAGAAGTTCTACGAGATCATCACGGTGAGGATCAAACCCGGCAAGGGTGATGACTTTTTCGCCGCGGTCGGGCAACTCTCGGCCGCCGAGGAGAAGTACAATCCGAGCCCCAATCCCGTGGAGATTTACGAGACCGTCGCGGGCGGCGATGCGGACGAGGTCGTCGTCGCGATCGGTCATCCGAGCTTCGTCGACATCGGGCACGAGGGGAAGTCCAACATGGAGGTGCTGACCCAGGCCTACGGATCCCCAGCGGCGATCTCGATCGAGAACCTCCTCTCGAGCACCATTGCGAGAGAGGACGTAACGATCGACCGCTATCGTGCCGATCTGAGCTACACGCCGAGCGGCGGCGGCCAATAGGCAACCGCAGGGTCGTTAGCCGACGCGGAGCTGTTTGATCCAGCGAATGGCGCCGGCGTCCTCGATGTCTTCGCTCCTGCGCAGCGGCGCGCCGTTGGGCGCGTCGCTGCGGGAGCGGTCCGCGAGCGCCCGCACCTCGCCGGGGGGCATGCCGAACAGGCGGTGAAAGGCGCGGCTGAACGTCGCCTCACTCGCAAACTGACAGTCGATCGCGAGGTCAACGATGCGCCGGCGCGGCGAACGACCGCTCATGAGCTCGCGAAACGCCCAGTGCAACCGTCGCTGCCGGATGTAGCGTGCGAGCCCGCCTTCGGCTTGGAAGAGCCGGTACACCGTCGCACGCGACCACCCGGAACGGGTGCAGATGAGATCGGCGGAGAGAGCCGGTGAGTCGATGTGGTGCTCGATGAGGCGCTTGAGGGAATCGAGCGCCGCTTGGCTCGCGGCCTCCCCCGCCTTCGGCGAGCGCGCCGTGCCGCCGAAAACGACGGCAAGCAATCCCGTCAGGATCGGCAACGTCGGAGCAAACTGCGCTTGCGGGTCGGTATCGATCCTTTCGAGCATGTGAGCCACGTGCTCGCTCAGCAACTTCGCCCGAGGATCTCCCCGCCTGAGGACTCTGAAATGAACATCCGCCGAGACCCTCATCGCCGGTGCCACCAGCGCACGCGGTACGAAGAGGGCTGGAACGCGTGCGAGGTCGCCATCCGGAGCCTGGATGTAAGCCTGGGTTGGCCGCGTGCTGTCCACGACGATCACCTCGCCGGAATGCACGCTCGCCGAGCGCCGCCCGGAGTGGTAGCGGATCTCGGCATTGAGATTCACGGCGACCTCGTAGTGATCGTACGCCGCGCGCGCCACATGGCGCGCCGAGCGGATGTATTGCAGGGAGCTGCTGCGCACGTCCGTGAGGACGGCAATCCCCAGATGATGCACGCGGCTGCGCACGCGAAAGTTCGCCGCATCCCCCAAGGGGGCTACCCCCGAGGTCTCGGCGATCGCGTCACGGAATATCCGCAAGCCCGCCCTTCCCTCGAGGTAGACGTCCGAGGTGACCACCTCGCGACCCGTATCCACCGTGATACCTTCTCGTTAGCTGATCGGTGGCGTGCGATGACACCCGTCGCCGCATCGCGGCAACTGTACGCTTCGCGAGACGAACGGCAAAGCGTCCAGCGTTCGCTCGGCGAGCAGGAGTGGGTTTGTTGCGAGGCGGTAAGACCCACCCCAGAGCGCTTGCAGCGCAGCTGCCCGGCGCTCAGGGGAAGCAGGGTTTGTCTTTCGACCAGGGCGATCTCGTGTAGTACGGCGAGCCGATGAAGTCGGCCTCGACGGCAGCGATCTCACCGTTCTTGACCTTGAAGCTCTCGATGAAGCTCCAGGTGTGGGGCTCCGCGAAGGGCGACTTGCGCACCGTTCCGTCCGTGAGCTTGTAGTCGATCAACGTTCCCTTGTGATCGATGAATCCCCTGAACATGACGATTCCACGCGCTTCGTCCACGAGGATCGGCTCGCGCCGCACGCGCTCGTTGAAGCGGTAGATGCCGAGGCGAAACTGCGCCGCACATCCGCCGCCTTTCTCGGCCGTTTCCAGCCCGTTCTCGATCCGATGGCACGTCGGGGAGAACACGGTGTGCAGCGTTCCGTCGTTGCGGGCCAGGGTGGAGTAGTACCCGTCGGCAATCCTTATGAGCTCCGCGCGCGGCCTGCGCTCGGACGCCGTGAGCCGCTCGCTGATGATGGGATCGTGCATCAGGTGGTGCACATCGCCGAACGGTGTCGGCGGACCACTCACCTGACGCTTGGTGGACAGGAGATGCTCGACCTCCGTGATCTTACCGTCATGGACCTTGAGGCGGATCGCGAGGAAAGCCGGTACCTCGCGCATCATGATCGCGGTATAGATGCCGATACCGCCGGTTGCGGGATCGCTGAAGATGAGCGCTGGACCGACCTCGGACGTGACAACGTCCCAGCTGCCGTCCGGAAAGCTCAGAACGACGTTGTTCTCGGTGTACCGGACATGCGCAGCAAAGGGCGCGAGCGACCGATCGTGCTTCACGTAGGCCGCACGATACTCGTCACCGATCTTCTCGAGGCAGCTCTGGTCGCAGCGGGTGTGTTCGGCCGCGGACCCATAGGTCGCGGCGAGCGGACCGACAGTCAGCAGCGTGATCGTGCAGACGAACTTCTTGATCATCTTCTCAAGCCCCCTCGTCAGTTGCAGTCCTCGAGCGCAGTGCTCATCGATAGCATGCCAAACAAGCGCAGCGCCACGCGAGCGCCGTCGCGAGAGTACCGCCTCGAGCGCAGCCTTGGCCAATGCCAATGCGCAGTCGGTGCGACGCTAATCAGCGGCGCCTCAGCATCTGCCGCAAGACGGCCGCGTCCTGGCGATCCTGCGCGCGGGAAGATCCCTCCTTGGAGCGCAGGATGTCCTCGAGGCTTGCTGCGCGAATTTCCACTCCGAATGCCCCGAAGGTGACGGCCGACGCGGCCAGGTCGTCGTAGCCTCGCGTCCCGTACGGCTCGAATGCGACGTCCACGCGGCCGGCGTCGGTGATCAGACTCCAGAATGTGGCTCGCGAGAGGGTCGCGGCATCACAGGTGAACGGCAGCCCTTCGGGCAGGAACTCGGTGTACACGAGCGCCCCTAGGTCGCGAAGCGCGGCGGCGAGGCGTTCGATGTTGGCGTGATCCCGAGCCGGGGCGATGTCGGCGCCGGCCGTAACACGTGGGAATCCCTGTAAGCGGGCTGCGGTCGCACCGATCAAGACGTAGCGTACCTCGCGGCGCGCGAGCCCCACGACAATGCGCTCAGGGTCAAAAGCGCTCACGATTTCCTGGCACCGCACGCTCGAAAAAGCGCGCAGCGTTCCTGAGCTCGATCAGTCGCTGCTCGGGCGTCAACCGCAGAATCCGCGGGACGTCCTCGAGCAACTGCGAGCGGTCCTGGCCCCTCGCTACGAGCTCCGCCTCGAGCTCGAAACCAGCGCGACGCAGAAGGTGACTCAGTGTCTTCCAGCTCGGGTTGGTCGCACCGCCCTCGATTCGAGCGATCACGGACTGCGCCGTGCGTGCGCGCTGCGCCAAGGTGCGCTGGGACAGCCCGGCGCGCCGGCGCGCCTCCAGCAGAAGCCGGGCGGGGGTGGTGGCTCGCATCGCGGAGATGATAGCTAACTAGCTATCAGATGCGCGAGAGCCAAGCCCCTCCCCGCCCCCATCCTCGGCCCGGGACCGTCCGCCCCAATCCTGGCGACCCCACGCTGGCCTCGACCCTTACGCCCTGACCCCTGCGCCGACGCTCCGCACAAACCAGCGCCAGCCGCACGTCCCACGAAAAAATTATGTTAAAGCTCGGTGCGCCTTGCGGTCTTCCCGGTGGCGCAGCCCGTCATCTTCGAGCAACGGGGATGAGCATAATCTGCTGACAAGACTCAATGGCGGGTGCACACTGAGCGCACAAAAGCGGAGCTGACTCCGCCCGTTCAAACTCGAATCGAACACCTCAGGGAGAAAATCCGATGAAGGCTATCGCTCGTGCCCGAGCCGCGCGGTCGCGTGGCTGGTTCCTGGGTCTTCTTGCCGTTACGACCTCGAGCATGCTCGCGGCCACGGCGCCCGCGGCGCTTGGAGCCCCGCGCCTGGATGGCGGCGCGCCGCGGATCATCCAGTATTCAACGGATCTCGGCCCCGTCGCAGCCTCGACCCGAATGGAGATCACCCTCTGGCTGAAGCTGCGTGAAGCACAAGGCCTCGACGGGCTGCTCGCGGCGCAGCGCGCGGGCACCGCCCGGTATCTCTCCCAGGCGCAGATCGATGCGCAGTACTCGCCTGCCGCGAAGGATGTCGCGACGGTCAGCGAGTTCCTCAAATCGCAGGGCTTCACGGTCACCGGTGTCGGCCCTCACAACCTCTTCGTCAGAGCATCGGGCACGGTTGAGCAAGTGCAACGGACCTTGCAGGTCGAGCTGCATCAGTATCGCTTGAAGGAGATGACCTTCCGCGCAAGCCCGAAGGGGGCGAGAGTGCCCGCGGAGATCGCCGCGATGGTCGCCGCCGTCGGCGGGCTGTCCGACCTGCGGCCCAAGCCGTACGTCATTCGCACCGCGCAGCTCAAACAGGCCCATACCAACATCGCCCGTCAGACCGATGGTGAGGGCCTGCCGCCGAGCCCGCGGCCCCTCGGGGAAAACGCGAACGGAATCTACTACTCGAACCAGTGTTTCGACGGCGTCACCTCGGTCAGCTTCAGCGGCAATGGCGCGAGTGCGACCTATCAGGGCAATCGCTACGGCCAGAGCATCGATAACACCACCCCGGGCACCATTGCGCCGTGCGGCTATTCGGCGAGCGACGTAGAAAACGCGTACGGCATGGGCTCGCTCTACCGCGACGGTCTCAATGGGCGCGGCGAGACGGTCGCGATCGTTGACGCGTATGGATCCATCACCATCCAGCAGGATGCGGCAGCCTTCTCCGCCTACATGGGCCTGCCGCCGGTGAACCTCAGCGTCATCGGCACGCCGACCGAGTCGAACTACTCGACGGATGCGAACGCGGTCTGGGCCACCGAGACGACACTCGACGTCGAGTGGGTCCATGCCATCGCTCCGGGCGCCAAGATCATTCTCGTCGTCGCGCCGACCAACGACACCACTGATCTGTTTGCAGCGGATCTCACCGCTTCGCAGCAGCGCGGCGTAGTGGCCGTCTCCAACAGCTGGGGCGGGCCTGAGGCTGGCTTGGACCCTGCCTTCCAGCAGGTGGGCGACTCGCTGTTCAAGCTCATGGCAGCGACCGGCGCATCGCCGGATTGGTCAAGCGGTGACTCCGGGGATGATGCGATCGAGCTCGGCGTCTACGATGCCGACTGGCCAGCGAGCTCCTCCTATGTGACCGGCATCGGCGGCATCAGCATGGTGCTCACGCCCCGAGGGAACATCGCCTGGCAGAGTCCCTGGGGGACGAACCTCACCGAGATCGCCGATACGACGGCCCTCGGCAGCCCACCGATCGATCCCCCGAACAACGAGGGCTTCCTCTATGGCGGTGGCGGCGGCGTGAGCGACATCTATCCGGTGCCGTCCTTCCAGCGCGACCTCGGCGGATACCGTCGCCAGGTGCCCGACATTTCCTGGCTCGCCGACCCCTACACGGGGGTGGAGATCATCTACACGGCAACTCCAGAGGGGCAACTCGGCATCGAGGCGATTGGCGGCACGAGCCTCGCCTCGCCGATGTTCTCGGCACTCTGGGCCATCGCGACCGAGAACGCGGGTCATCCGCTCGGCCAGGCGGCCCCTTATCTCTATAGCCTGCCGCCGTCCGCCATCACCGATATCCTGCCCGCGCACTCGCCAGAGAACGTGACCGGCAGCATCGATGATTCCAGCGGCAACTCGTTCTATGACGCCGACTACCTGGCGCTGCCTCTGCAGGCTCAGCAGAGCTTCGTGAGCGCGCTCTACAACAGTCCTTTCAGCACGCGCTGGTTCGTCCTGATGTTCGGCCTCGATTCGACACTCGCGGCCGGCCCCGGGTACGACCTCGCCACGGGCTTGGGCGCGCCGAACCCGGTGGAGTTCGTCCGGGCGTTCGGCCACTGACGTCGGGATAACCAGCTGAGGAGCTTGGCCCTCGACCACGGTTGACCAAACCGGGGTCGGGGGCCAAATTTCCTAACCCGTTCGAGTCGCACGCGGTCCTCACTGGTTGGCGAGCGCCAGCGGGCGAACTCTATCGATGAGCACATGCAGGAAGGCATCGCGCGCGGTGAATATCGCGAGGTGTCCCACCTTGGGCAGAACGATGAACTCCTTCTCTGGCGCACGGATCCTTTCGAAATACCGACGCGTAAGCGCGGTGACCGTCAGTCTGTCCTGCACGCCCTGGATGAAGAATATCGGCACCTGAAACGCAGTACCGAGCGAGGGCAGGTCATCCTTCATGATGGAGCTCCACATGAGCCCCTGTGAGAACTGCGCCCCCGCGCCGATATACGCGGGACGCTGACCCGCCGTACCGCGATCCTCACCGCTATCAGAACCGGGATCGAGCGCGTTCGCCCAGCGGATCCAGACCCATTTCTGGGGAGAGTCCGGGTACGGAGGCGGCCCCACCTGCTGCAGCTGCTGCTCCGCTACCTTGTCGTGCACGGCCTTCGCGCGCTGCAGGAGCAAGGGATACGCCGCCTCCGCGTCGCGCTCGAGCTGCACCACTTGCCCCGTGCCGACGTACGCCGCAAAAAGACCTGGCCGCTCTTTGATCATGTGGATGCCGAGGATCGAGCCCCAGGAATGGCCAAGAAGAACGATCTTCTGCGTGTGCAGGTGTCCGCGAAGATATTCAGCGACCTCGATGCCATCCTGCACCATCCGTTCGATGGTCATCGTCGGTGCTACGGACGTACCGGAACGCTCGAAGGTCTTCCCCTCGCCGCGCTGATCCCACATCACGACAGTGAACGCCTTCTCCCAGTTGCGATAACCGGGGGTTGCAGGAATCGTCGAGAACCCGGGGCCGCCACTGAGCCACAGGAGCACGGGATTGCTGCGATCGTCACCCCGGATCTGGATCCACTGCTCGATACCACCGATACGAACGTAGCCGGCCTCGTGGATACCCCTTGGAGCCGGCTCGCCGTTGCCTTGGGCGATGGTCGACGCGCCCGACCCGTAGCACACGAGCGCCAGAAGTCCACAGACCAGGGTTCCTTTTATCTTCATTCCTTTTGAACGAGTCGATGGAGACCAGCGCCGAACCTAAAGCGCTTCCCTTATCTCGAGCGCGGCGCTCGCCGCGCTGCCCAACGAGAGCCTGACGGGCCCCATTCTCACGAATCCCGCCAGCGCGAGAATGAACGGCACGGCGTTGATGGCGACAACGACGCCGAAGAGTACCCAGCAGAATTCCACCGCCTTTGGCAGCTCGGGCTCCAGAAATCGGATCGGTAGCCACGCACCGATGGGTGAGCCCACCGTCCCGGATAGGTGAAACACAATGCGTGCGGCGCGCGGCGCTGCGATGTAGGTCCCGTAGCGCATCTTGAACCGCGGCTCGGGGCCCAGGAGATACGCGTACGCGTATCGAATCCCGAGCAGGCTGCCGATCAGGATCTTCGCGAGCGGCTGGAATGCCATCGTCCAAATGATGGCCGTCGCGATGGCCGCGGCGGTAGATCGCTGCTGGACGGCGAACGAAAGGAGAGCCGCACCGCAGACAGCGAGCGCAACCTCGAGCGTGAGGCCCAGGGTGAACGGCACTCTCGATTTCGTCTTGCGGGTGTGCAGCGTGGCGCTGATGCGCGAGACAGTCTCTGAAAGGGCAGCGCGCTCATCCCGCGGGAGCCGACGGATCTCGGCCAGCATGGGCTGCCAGAGACCGCCCCGATAGGATCCGCCATCGATGTCGCGCTCGAGCGCGGCGAGACGCTGGGCGAGAGATTGCATCGGGAGCTCGATGACAGAAGGCATCGTACCGAGCTGCACCTCGGGCCTACCGGGGCTCCAATTGTAGCCTCGGCGGCGGTGCGCGACGTGGTCACCTACGACCGCACTGCCCGCCTTGTGGGTCCTCGAAGCAAGCTCACTCTCCAGGCCAGCATTCCGGCCAGCAACAGCAAGGCCCCTGGATCCATGTCTCCACCGCCGCTGTGGCTCGGCGGGTCGTTGACCTGCACCTTCGCGGAAGCGACTCCCATCTGTCCGTAGGCGTCCGTCGCGGCAAGGGTGATCGTGCTCGCTCCGGCCTGCCCGGCCGCTGCGGTGAGCGTCGCCGTGCACGTCTTGATGGAGCTGCCACAACCGCTCGTCACCGCTATGCCGGAGGATGGCAGCACGGCGGTATTGTTACTGCTTGCAGTAACCGTCAACGAGCCGGTCCCTGCGACCGCGAAGGAAATGGGTGTGAGTGCTGCGCCCTCTGTGATGGTCTGTAAGGCGCCGCTCGTGACGGTGACCGTCGGCAGGGCAGGCTTGTAGACCGTCATCATGGCCGCGCTCGAAGCGCTGCGATTGGCCCCGTCCGTAACGGCAAGGGTAATCGTGGCAGTACCCACCTGGCCGATCACGGGCGTCACGGAGATCGTGCAACTGGTCGTAGAGGAGCCGCAGGAGGCCGGCGCCACCGTGACTCCCGGCGTTCCCTGCGCCACCAAACTCGCCGGTATCAGCGCGGTGTTCGAGCTTTGGACGCTCAGCTTGAGATTGCCCGTGCCACTCACCGAGAAATTGGATGGCGGCGAGCTCGACCCACCCGCGATGTTCGCCGCGAGGATCCCGCTGATCCCGGGTCCCGGCACGGTGCCAAGAGCGCCCATTGCATCGACCCGGCCGTATCCGAAGGTACCATCCGGGACGGTGCCTCCGAGTTGCGTCGCCCCGGTCTCGAGTGTAGTCGTCACCTGGCTCGGCGTGAGCGAAGGAAAGGCGGAACGGATCAGGGCCGCCACGGCCGCGGCGTTCGGCGCTGCTGCAGACGTGCCATAGAAAAGCCCGCCATCGGTTTGGAAGTCCGTGCCGGCCGCATCGACGTACACACCGTCGAGCCCCACGAGCAGCGGTGCCTGCATCGTCTCGGGCGCTGGAAACATCAGATTGACGGGGCCTGTTCCACTATAGGGCTCGATCGTATTCCCGACCCCGTCGGAGGCGTTCGTCGCGCCCGTTACGACGACCCCGGGCACGAATGCCTGTGGCGAGAAGATGCTTCCACTGGTCGGGAGGGAGAGGCTCGTCGCGCCGTCGCCATCGACCAATAGCTTCAGGAATTTACCGGAGAGCGTTTGATCTGGAGTCGCAACGAGCAATGCGTAGCTCCCCGCCCCGACCTGCAGGGTCAACAGCGTCGCGCTGTTCCCCGCGGCATTGAGGCAGGTTGCCGTTTCGTTCGACAGGTTCACCAGATAGATGTCGAAATTGCTGGCATTCTGGTCGAACGGATCCGCCCACTGGAACCAGCTCACATACGGCGCATCCGCACTGGCGGCGGTGATCGTCTGGTAGCCCGTGCCCCCGAAGCTCTCGATGTAGTAGTCCGTCTGACTGCCACACGTCAGGCTCGTTCCGCCGAAGGACGCCAAAGAAGCCGGCGAGTAGCTGCCCTCCCAGTAGGAGCCGTTCATGTTCGCCGCAACCGTGAAAAGCATGACGGAGGGGTTCTGCGCAAGAACGGACTGCACCGCCGATTCGAAGTCATCGCTTGCGGACATCATGTCGTCACCACCGAAGGCGAGGTCGTCCACCAGTACGGTCGCACCCGCGGCGATGAACTCCTGCACACATCCGACGTATGCGACACTCGTCGCAGGTCCGCAGAATGCAAGGGCGGCACCGGGTGCGACCGCGTGCACCTCCTCCAGCATCATCGTGCCCTCATCCGTCGCCTGCGAGAAGGGAGCCGAGCTCGCAAGTACGCTGACGGAAGGCAATTCGCCGCGCCCCTGAATCACCGACAGGCTCGTCACATCATCGGACATGACACCGACGGTGACTCCCTGACCGCTGACCCCCGTGGTCGATAGAAAGTCGTTGGCATGCATGATCGTGACGGCATTGCCGTCAATGACACTGCCGCCTCCGTTCGTCGTGCCCTGGGTCAGAGGGGCCGCCGAGTTCCCCTTCCCGTTCGACTGGGGAACTATCGGCCGTTTGCGTATGGCGTATTTGGGCACCTCGACCTTTGTGACGGCCGCCACGGAGGCAATGCTCGACAGTGAGGCTGGCGCGACCCAGCCCTCGACCACGCAGAAGGGGGGAACCTTGACGGTTGCGCCGACCTTAAGGCCGGCGGCGATCAGCGCGTTGGTGGGCGCAGTCGTTGAGCAGTCGAAGTGGACGTCCACTTGCACGCGACCGCTCGAGTCGAATCGAGCATTGGGTGCGCTCGCAATCTTGCCTTGCGCAATGCGACCCGCCTGCGCCTGCGCGTAGACATTCAGCAGCTCGGTAGAAACACGCGCTTGCCACTCCATCTGCGCCATGCTCGCCGAGGCCGCCAGTAATAGCAGCGCAGCAAATCTGATGCGACCCATGGTCCGTGACCCCCTGGTGGAATCCCAGGTATACGGCCAAGGTTGAGTGGGCCTTGAGCGGTACGCAATGCGACGGCTGCCTGCGGCTCAGCAAAGTGCGAGTCGCGTCACAGCGAGCGATAGACTCGCCTGTCGGTGTCTTCAAACGAAGTGTCTGCAAACGGACACAGCAAAACCTATCGGGAACCGAACCGCTCCATCAATGCGCGCGCCGGTCACCACCCACCTCAGGGCTGCGATTTGATCCTCGAGCCCATAATCGCCCGAGCCATGGCCGCTCTCCCGACTCAGCTCCGGGGCGGCCAGGAAAACGGAATGCGCCCACGCGCTATGCGACCGAGACGAGCACCACGCCTTTCTTCGCGAAGTGTGTGCCGTCATAGAGCGGCCGGTTGGTGGCGCCGCCGACGAAGGCGCCGCCGTAGATCCACCCCACGGGCGGCGCAGCGAAAGGAACGCCCTTGAACGATGCAATGCCGTTCACGACGACGCCCTGAACCTCCCCACCCTTGCACCCGGCCCGCCCATTACAATTGTCCACGCTGGATCGAGTTCACGAGCGCATCGAGGCAGCCCGCACGAGAGATCCTGAGGGAACATCCATGGACACCGCCGAGAACGAGCTGCTCACGCGCATTGGCCCCGGCACCTCGATGGGGGGGCTACTGCGCCGATACTGGATGCCGATCGCCGGAACGAGCGAATTCAAGCACGAGAGAATCAAGGCCGTCCGCCTCATGGGCGAGGATCTAGTGCTGTATCGAGACCTCAATGGGGTTTTCGGCCTGGTGCAGCGCGCCTGTGCGCACCGGCGTGCGGACCTGTCTTACGGTTTCGTCGAGCAGTGTGGAATCCGCTGCAACTATCACGGCTGGAACTATGACGAGAGCGGGCAGTGCATCCAGATGCCGTATGAGGATACGGTCGTTCCGCAGACCGATTACAAGAAAAGGGTCAGGATCACGGCGTATCCGGTGAAGGCCCGCGGCGGTTTGGTGTGGGCCTATCTGGGGCCTCAGCCGCCCCCGGAACTGCCCGACTGGGAGCCGTTCAGCTGGCCGAACGGGTTTCGGCAGATCGTCATCTCGAGGGTTCCGTGCAATTGGCTTCAATGCCAGGAGAATTCGATAGACCCGGTCCATTTCGAGTGGATGCATACCAATTGGAGTCGTCGGCAGACGGACCCTCGCGCCACGCTCGGCCCGAGGCACCTGCAGGTGGCTTTCGATTCGTTCGAGTACGGCCTGATCTACCGCCGGCAGCGCGAAGATCTGCCCCCGGACCACAGCATGTGGTCGGTGGGTCGAGTTTGCCTGTGGCCCAACGGATTCTTCCTCGGCGACCACTTCGAATGGCGCGTGCCGATCGATGATGAAAGCACCCTGAGCGTCGGCTGGTTTTTCTCGCGTGTGCCGAGCGACAGGGAGCCATACGTCCAGGAGGAGCCCCCGACCTGGCACGGGCCGCTGCTCGATCCATCCTCAGGTCGTTGGATCAGCACGCACGTGATGAACCAGGACTTCGTCGCCTGGGTGGGACAGGGCAGGATCGCCGATCGTACCCAGGAGAGGCTCGGCATGAGTGATCGCGGCATCGTCATGTTGCGCCGCGGGTTGTTGCAGGACCTCGAGGCGATCGAGCGCGGCGAAGATCCGCGGGCAATTCTTCGAGACGGCGCGATCAATCACAGGATTCGCTTGCCGATCGCGGACCGTGAGTTCCTCGAAAAGGGGCTGCCGCTCGAGCAGATGCGCGCCCATCCGGGGCTCAGGCACCATCTGAGCCGCTTCATATTCCAGGCAGGTCAACCCCGCGAGGTATGGGAGGAGTTCTGCAGGGCGATGGGCGTCCACGGAACGGCGCAGCCCGATGACCGCGAGGTGATACGCACGTAAGGAATCCGTTAGACGGTACGTGCCGGTGAGCGCGGTCACGCCAGAGGGTTGCGCTCGCCGGGCGTGCGATTGAACATCCGCTCCTCATCGGACTCGAGAGGGTGTGCTCTCGGATCTGATCGCGCGAGCGGCCGGGTTCGGGTGAGCCGAAGCTTCTCCACAAGGCTCAGATCAGCCAGGGTATGAAGGTTCGCACGCGCTGCGCGTAGGCATCGTAGGCCGCGCCAAACTGCTCCCGCATGAAGCGCTCCTCGACGATGATGCGATGGACGATGGCGAACAGCGCCAGCGCCACGGCGAGCACGCCGCGCCACTGCCCGACGGCCAGGGCCGTCCCAACGAAGGCCAGCATGAGGCCCGAGTAGATCGGATGGCGGACCAGCCCGTAGGGACCGCCGGTGACCAGCTCGTGATCCGCCTTGATGGTGACCCCCGCACCGCTCCAGTTGCGCCCGAGGTAGATGCGCGCCCACACCGTAAAGAGCAGGCCGCCGAGCGTCAGCGCCGCCCCGAGAGCCGCCCAGAATTGCCACTGCGAGCCGGGCAGGAAGCGTCCGTCGAGCCCCGGCGCGACGCGCGGGCTCCACAGGAGCGCCCCAGCGCCGTAAAGCAGCAGCATATTGAGCACCTGCGGCACGACGGCCTGGCGGCGCACCGTCGCTTTCACGTTGAGCGCCCACACCCACCAGGCGACGACCCAGACCACCCACACGGTCGGGAAGAAGACCTGGTAGAACTGAGCGAGGCCCATACCTACCTCTTGCACGCAAAGCTCTGCTCGCTCTGCGGATCTCCGCCCCGATACCGGGCGATCGTCGGGTACGGACAGAGCGGACGGGTCACTCCCGGGAAGGACTTGCCGCGGGCGATGATCCGCTCCGGCGCGTGCCCATCCTCGACCCACGTTTGGATCGCCGCGAGCATGTCGAACTGGTCGGTTGCGGGTCCCCCGCCGCAGTGGGTCATGCCGGGCACGAGGAAGAGTCGGGCCCAGTTCTCGACGTGGCCGTCGTTCGCCGACGCAAGACGGTCGTACCAGGCGGCGGTAGCCAGCGGTGAGAGTCCCTGGTCGCTCAACCCATGGTAGAGGATCAGCTTGCCGTGACGCGCGAAGCTCTCGAGATACACCGAGTCGGCATCGCTCAGCGTCGCCGTCTCGGTGAGTCGCTGAGTGTCGCGATCGAAATTGAATTTCATCACATCGAAGTCGGGCTCGGGCGGCGTCATGCTGAAGAACCGCAGCGAGCCGAAGCCGAGCGTCGCATCCGCCGAATTCAGCACCCCGTTCGGCGAGGTCCCGAAATGCATGTGGTAGAAGGCCGGATCGGCGATTCCGGCATCGTAAGGGAACGCGGCATAAAGCGCCCGCCCCCGAGAGTCATGCGGGCCGTTCATCAGCGCCTTGAGCGCCTTGACCTGGGTCGATGTGAGGCAGCTCGGCGTCTTGGCAGCGCGGCACGTGAGCACCGCGGGGTCGAAGTGACAGGCGCCGTAGTCGTTGATCATCCCATCGGCGAGCCCATCGAGTGCGTCGCACTGCTTCACCACGGCATCGCCGACGAGTTTCAGATCCGCTTGCGACATCACCCGGCTCAGGATGGGGCGCCCTTCGGCGTCCTGCGGGGCCGCCCGTGCCAGCACCACCTCGTTCCACGCCTGATCGAGGTTGACGCGCGTGAACCGAAAGGTAGGGTCACCGGCCACGACGCCATCGAATTGAAGCGGCATGCGCTCGGCGACCATCATCGCTTGCCGGCCACCGTTCGAGCAGCCGACGAAGTACGACCGGCCGGGCGAGCGTCCGTAGAAGCGGGCAACGATCGCCTTGGCGATGGAGGTCGCCTGGTCTACGGCGTTGTATGCGTAATCGATCCGCGCCTGCTGATCGAGCCCAAAGCGCGGATCGAGCATCGAGGCACTGCGATGTCCGCCATCGGTCGACGCCACGGCGAATCCGCGCGCGAGCGCCGGCGGCCGAATGCTTCCCCACACCGAGCCGTAGCTCGGGCGCAGGATGCCGTCGAGCCCGCCGCCGCCCTCGAAGGCGAAGCGGCCGTTCCAGTTGACCGGGAGGCGCACCTCGATGCCGATGCCGAGGCTCTGTCCCTGCGCGCCCGTGCGTGGCGCAAGCGTTGCGATGAAGAGGCAGTGCGCGGGCAACCGCTTCCCCGGGGCGGTTGCCGGTACTTCACCGGGGAGCGACTGAGCAGGACCCGCCGGCACCAGGCGGGCCTCCCCGACCGCGAGCTGCGGCCACTCGAACGAGCGCAGGGCGCGGCAGCGGGCCTCGGCGGCGGACTTCGACGCTTCAGGCGCCAGCTCCGCAGCGGACGACCGTGCCGCAGCGGCACACGACACCACTCCTGCGAGGAGCGTCAATCCAGCGAGCCTGATCAACCCCACCCTTTTCGAGCCCTGTGGTGGCATGCGCATCTCCCGCGACTCAATCGCCGAACCCCGGCGGCGGCTCGAAGCTGCGGTACTGCTCCTCGAGCAGCTGCGCAAACCTGATACACGTGAGGTCACCGAACTGTGGACCGATGATCTGCACGCCGACCGGCAACCCCTCCCGTGTGAGGCCGATTGGAGCAACGCTCGCCGGCAGATACGCGACACTCGCAAGACCCGCCCAGTAGAGCTGGTTCTCGAACGGCACCTCGCGGCCGTTCACGGTGAGCGTCCGCTCCTGCGGCGGCACCGTCGAGTGAAGGAACGCCGCGCTCGAGAGCACGGGACAGAGGAGCAGATCGAAGCGCTCGAAGAACAGCCGCCACGCCTCGCGATAACGCTGACGCTGCTCATCGAGGCGGAGCCAGTCGCGATGCGAGAGTGCCGCGCCGTACGCATTGAGGCGCGCCATCTCGCGCGTCCCGAGGCTCGCACCGCGCCCGAGCTCTACCTCCCGTGCGAACTCCTCGTCGGGGATTCTCGCAGCTGTCGCTGCGCGCAGGAGCACCATGAAAAGCCGATAATACTCGTCGCTATTGAAGGCGGGCCCCTCCCCTTGCGTGACGGTCGTACCCTCTCTCGCGAGGAAATCACCAAGCTGCGCAAGCAGCTGCTGGACCGGCTCGTCCACCCGCGCGAACGAATCATCGAGCAGGATCGCGACGCGAAAGTCGCGCAGCGATTCGCGGGGCGAGCGTGGCAGCGCAAGGGAATAGGCGCTGGCTTCTTGACCGCTCGGCCCTCCGATCACCGCGAGCTCGAGCTCCAGGTCCTGCGCGCTGCGCGCAAGCGGTCCCACGACGGAGATGTCGGTCGCCTGGAGCGTCTCGACGAGCATGTGCCCCCGCTGCGGACAGACGCCATAGGTGGGCTTGTGCCCGAAGACGCCGCAGAAATGGGACGGATTGCGGATTGAGGAAGCGATGTCGCTACCGAGCTCGAGGCCGGTGAGTCCGGCCGCGAGCGCCGCCGCGGAGCCTCCGGAGGAGCCGCCGGGCGTGCGTTGCGCATCCCAGGGGTTCACCGTGCGACCATAGACTTCGTTCCAACTCTGGCCGTCCATGAGCCCCGGCGGCACGTTCGTTTTCCCGAAGATCACCGCGCCCGCACCCCTCAGCCGTTGCACGACGACCGCGTCGCTCGTGGCGACGTTCGCGCGAAACTCGGGGAATCCGAAGGTCGTCGGCGTGCCCGCGAGTTGAAACGATTCCTTGATCGTCATCGGCAGTCCATGCAACGGTCCGAGCGATTCGCCCCGCTTGAGGGCTCGGTCCGCCTGGTCGGCCCGCTCACGAGCACGCTCGAGGTCGCGCACGACCACCGCGTTGACGCGAGCGTCATGGCGTTCGATCCGCTTGATGAAGTACTCGAGCAGTTCGCGCGAGCCGATCTTGCGCGCCCGTAGCCGCCCGAGAAGGGTGGTGGCGGACTCGAATGCCGGGATCGATGTGCCTGGCGGAGGCGTTCTCATAGTTGGTGGCTCTCGTCACATCGTGCCACGCCCGAGATTACCGCGCAGCTGACCCCCTGTCACAGAGTACCGCGCCGAAACGTCCTGTCTTCGAGAGACTGATCGAAGCCACGGAGGTCGATATGAAGGCCCGGATCGAGCTTGACCACGCCAACCCGAGGATCATCCAGCCGCTACTCGCGATCGAGGGCTATCTGCACCGCTCGAGTCTGGGTGCCCGTCTCCTGCACCTGGTCAAGACGCGCGCATCGCAGATCAACGGCTGCGCATACTGTCTCGACATGCACACCAAGGACGCTCGCGCCGAGGGCGAGTCGGAGCAGCGTCTTTACGCGCTCGATGCTTGGCGCGAGACACCATTCTTCGACGCGCACCTCACGGACCAGGAGCTGATCGATCTCACGCTCGCCATCAGCAACATCAACGCCTGGAACCGCCTCAACATCGCCTTGCGGAGCGCGCCCGGAGACTACCGGCCGGGGATGTACAAATCGATGCTCTCGCAAGCGGGTCTGCCGTCCTAACACGGGATCGATCCGCCCCATAGAAGGCACCCCGCGCCTTCTATGGCATTTTCGCGCATCGGGCGTAACATCGCCGCCCTGTGCCTCCAAGTGCCTCTCGTACCCCAAAGTAGGCACCCGTGGCCCGTGACGCTCGAAGAAGAAGGAGCATCCGCGATGATGTCGTTCCTGCGCACCCTGACCCTGCACATCGCGCGCCGCACCGTGGTCATCGCCGTTATGCTGCTCACGCTGCTGCCCCTCACGGCGCCCGGTGCGGAGCCCACCTCGACGGCCGACACCACGCCTGCCGTCAACGCGAAGCTGTTCAACGCGCTCGCCTGGCGCGGCATCGGGCCCTATCGCGGAGGTCGCGCACTTGCGGTCGCCGGCATTCCCGGCGATGCAACGACTTTCTACTTCGGAGCGGTCGCGGGCGGGGTGTGGCGGACCACCGACGCCGGCGCGACCTGGGTCCCCTTGACCGACGACACGCGGATCTCCTCGGTGGGTGCCCTCGCGATCGCACCTTCGAACCCCAAGATCATTTACGTCGGCACGGGAGAGGCCGCCCCGCGTGGTGACATGACCTATGGCGACGGGGTCTACGAATCGACCGATGGCGGCAAGACCTGGCGCAACGTCGGGCTCGAGGACACGCGGCAGATCGGCGCACTCATCATCGACCCGCACGATCCGGACATCGTGCTCGTCGCCGCGCTGGGCCATGCATTCGGACCCAATACCGAGCGCGGCGTGTTTCGCACGTCGGACGGGGGCAAGACCTGGACCAAGGTGCTCTATCGCGACAGCAGTACGGGGGCGATCGACGTGACGTTCGATCCGCACGATTCACACATCGTCTATGCAGCGCTCTGGCAGGCGCGGCGCCTCCCGTGGAACTTCTCGAGCGGCGGTCCGGGCAGCGGACTTTATCGCTCAACCGATGGTGGACTTCACTGGACGCAGCTCAAGGGCAATGGCCTGCCACAGGGGATTCTCGGGCGCATCCACGTTTCCGTCTCGGGCGCCGACTCGCGACGTATCTACGCGATGATCGAAGCCGTGGAAGGAGGTCTCTATCGCTCGGACGATGCCGGCGAGCACTGGCAGCGCGTCAACACCGACGGACGACTGAGTCAGCGCGCGTGGTACTTCTCGACGATCCTCGCCGATCCGCAGGATCGTGACACGGTTTACGCAGAAAACACGGGACTTTTCCGCTCGATCGACGCGGGCAAGACGTTCCAGCTCCTGCCCGCGCGCCATGGTGATCATCACGGCATCTGGATCGATCCGACGAATCACGACCGCATCATCGAGGCGAGTGACGGCGGTGCCTCGATCTCGTTCGATCACGGCAAGACCTGGAGCACCGAGCTCAACCAGCCCACCGCGCAGTTCTATCACGTCGCGGTCGATCAGCGTTTCCCGTACTACGTATACGGCGCGCAGCAGGACAACACGAGCGTTGCGATCGCGAGCATGGATGACGAGGGCGCGATCGTCGATCGCGACTGGTACGACGTGTTCTCCGGCGAATGCGGCTTCGTGATCCCGGACCCGCGCGATGCCGATATCGTCTACGGGACCAGCGAGAACTTCATTGGCCGGTTCAACAAGCACACCATGCAGCTCGAGACCATCTCGGTTTGGCCGATCGATGCCTCGGGGCACGCTGCCAAGGATCTCGAGCATCGTTTCAACTGGACCTCACCCCTCATGATGTCCCCGTTCGACCCCGATACCCTGTACTACGGGATGGAACGGCTCTATCGCACGACCAACGATGGGGCGAGCTGGCAAGCGATCAGTCCGGATCTCACGCGCAACGACAAGTCGAAGCAGCAGGCCTCCGGAGGCCCCATCACCAAGGACATCACGAGCGTCGAGTACTACGACACGATCTTCGCCATCGCAGGCTCGCCCCTGCGGCGCGGCATGATCTGGGTCGGTACCGATGACGGGCTCATCCAGCTCACCCACAACGACGGCGGCAGCTGGAGCGATGTCACGCCGGCGGCGATGCCGCAGTGGGGCACGGTGAGCATGATCGAGCCGTCGCGCTACGATGCGGACACGGCCTACGTCGCGGTCGACCGGCACAAGCTCGATGATCTCAAGCCGTACGTCTTCAAGACCACCGATGCCGGCCGCACCTGGACGCGGATCGATGCCGACATCCCGCAGGGCTCGTTCGTCCACGCCGTGCGTGAGGACTCCGTAAGGCCCGAGCTCCTCTATGCCGCGACCGAGACCGGTGTCTTCGTCTCCTTCGATTCCGGTGCCCACTGGCAGAGCCTCGAGCTCAATCTACCGCGCTCGCCCGTGCACGACCTCGTCGTGAAGGGTGACGACCTCGTCGTCGCCACCCACGGCCGCTCGTTCTGGATCCTCGACGACGTGACTCCGCTGCGCCAGGTCGCGGCCGCCGGGAGGGCATCGATCGCGTATCTCTACACCCCAGAGCCGAGCTACCACCTCTACTATCCCGACTCCGTCGATGCTCGCCCGCCTGCAGGGCAGAATCCGCCGGCTGGCGTGCTGATCGATTACTACCTTCCGAGCGCCGCACACGCGCCGCTCACCATCGATATTCTCGACGAGCACGGCGCAGCGGTGCGCCACCTGAGCAGCGTCGAATCGAAGGAGGCGGAACAGCCGCCGGAGTGGCCCGATCAGGTGTCGCCCGAGGAAAAGTTGCCCGCCCAGGCAGGCATGAATCGCTTCCTCTGGAACCTACGCTACGACGATCCGGTGCAGATCCCCGGCGCGTTCTACTCGGGTGAGCCCCCGCGAGGGCCGATCGCACTTCCGGGCAAGTACACCCTGCGGCTGAGCTACGGGGACTACACGCAGAGCGTCCCGCTCGAGATCCGCGTCGATCCTCGTGTCAAGGGATCTCTCGATGGGCTCAAGGAGAAGTTCGCGCTCGCCATGGAGGTCTATCACGACCAGGATGCCCTGCATCGGGCCGTGAACGATATCCGTGCGTTCAAGGCTCAAGCCAACGCCGTGCTTTCGCAGTCGAGCGGACGCGGCGACGCCCGGGCGCTCGCGCACGATGCCCACCGCCTCATCGAGCAGACGTCGCGCATCGAGGGGCAGCTCATGCAGGTTAATGCCAAGGGCTCGGAGGCCAATCTCAACTTTCCCGGCAGACTGAACGAGCAGATCTACTCCTTCGCCGGCTTGCTCGACGATGCCGATACCGCACCGAACGCGCAGGAGATCGAAACCTACGCCGGGTTGCACGGGAATCTCGACACGCAGCTTGCAGCCTGGCGCACACTACGGCAGACGAGGATCGCCGCGTTCTGCAAGCGTGCCGGTGCGAAGGCCTGTACGCCGTCCAACGAGGGCCGCACGGCCGCCGCGGACGAGGACTCCAATCGCTCGCCGCCCGCGCGATTGTGAACAGAACGTCCACGTTTCTTTTGGCCGGTGATGCGGCCGGAGCTCGCACGATGCGCACGCGGAGAATGTCGATCGTCACGCTGCTCGGGCTTGCCTGCTCGATCATCGGGGCCCGCAGCGCCCTCGCACAGCACTATCCGCCGAGTGTCTTCAACGACTTCCAGTGGCGGATGATCGGGCCGTTCCGCGGCGGACGCACGCGGGCCGTTGCCGGTGTGCCCTCGCAGCCGAGTGTCTTCTACGTGGGTGCGGTGGACGGTGGCGTATGGAAGACCGACGATGCTGGGCGCACCTGGCACGCCATCTTCGATGACGAGCCCACGCAATCGATCGGCGCCATTGCCGTTGCTCCTTCGGATCCGAGCATCCTCTACGTCGCAAGCGGCGAGGGCCTGCTGCGGCCGGACCTCTCGGTCGGCGATGGCATCTATCGCTCGACGGACGCGGGGCGCACCTGGACACACCTGGGGCTCACCGATGGACAGCAGATCCCGGCGCTCGCGGTGGATCCGCACGACTCGAACCGCCTGTTCGCTGCGGTTCTCGGCCACCCCTATGGGCCCAATCCCGAGCGCGGCATCTATCGCTCGCTCGATGGCGGGGCGCACTGGGAGCGCGTCCTCTACAAGGACCCGGACACCGGTGGCTCTACCGTTGCGATCGACCCGAGCCGGCCGAACACCGTCTATGCCGCGCTGTGGCAGGAGCGGCTCGGTCCCTGGGAGGACAACAACGAGTTCGGGGGGACGGGCGGCGGGCTTTTCAAATCGACCGACGGTGGCACGACCTGGACACAGCTCTCTGCCGGCCTCCCGAAGGACCTGACGCAGATCAACATCGCGATCGCACCGAGCATGCCCGACAGGCTTTATGCGATCGTGGGGACCACCGAAGCCGGCGACTATAGCTCCGCGAAGGGACTCGGAGTCTTTCGCTCGGACGATGCCGGCCAGAGCTGGGTGCGGATTACCGAGGACCCGCGGCCGGCATTGCGCATCGGCGGCGGTGATCTCGCCATCGTACGCGTCGATCCCCAGAACCCGGATGTCGTCTACAGCGCCAGCATCGTCACCATGAAGTCGAGCGATGGGGGCAAGACCTGGCAGCCTCTGCGCGGCGCGCCGGGCGGAGACGACTACCAGAATCTCTGGATCAATCCGCACCATCCGCAGATCATCGCCCTGGTGAGTGACCAGGGCGCAATCGTCACCCTCAACGGGGGGCAGACCTGGAGCTCCTGGTTCAATCAGCCGACGGCACAGCTCTACCATGTGAGTGTCACGCCTACATTTCCGTATCGCGTGTGCTCCGGGCAGCAGGAGAGCGGCTCGGTCTGCATCGAGAGTCGCGGGAACGATGGTGAGATCACCGATGGCGACTGGCACCCGGTCGGCGCGATCGAATACGGGTCCGTCGCCCCCGACCCGATCGATCCCGACGTGATCTACGGCGCCGGGCGCAATGAGGTCTCGAAATACCATTGGTCGACCGGCCAGGTGCAGGACGTCACACCCATTCCGGTCAAGAGCGATGATGAGCGCTTCGATCGGACGGAGCCGCTCGAATTCTCACCGCGTGACCCGCACACCCTGTATTACGCCGCCAACAAGGTCTACAAGACGAGCGACGGCGGAGTGAGCTGGGAGGTGGTGAGTCCCGACCTCACGCGAACCGATCCGGGGATTCCGGCGAGTGTCGGAGCGCTGCATGTCGCCGCGGTCGACCATCAGCGCGGCACGGTGTACGCACTCGGCATCTCACCGCTCGATGCAAGGGCCCTGTGGGCCGGCACCGACGACGGTCTCGTATGGCGCACCGTCGATGGCGGAGCGCATTGGTCAAACGTCACCCCGCCTGCGCTGACGCCCTGGAGCAAGGTGACTCAGATCGAACCCTCGCACTTCGATGCGAACACGGCGTATGTCTCGGTGAGCCGCATGCGCATCGATGATTTGCACCCTTACCTCTACCGCACGCACGATGGCGGCAACAGCTGGCACTCGATCAGCGAGGGTCTCCCGCTCGATGCCTCGGTGAATGCCGTCCGCGAGGATCCGGAGCACGAGGGGCTATTGTTCGCGGCGACGGAGAAGGCCGTCTGGGTATCGCGCGACGAGGGGGCGCACTGGGACTCACTCGAGCTCAACCTCCCGCACACCTCGATGCGCGACCTGTGCGTGCATGGCGACGACCTGATCGTCGCGACTCACGGGCGCTCCTTCTGGATTCTCGATGACATCTCGCGGCTGCGGCAGATCACGGGCACGCATCTGGAGAAAGCCGTGCTGCTCGACCCCGCCCCAGCCTATCGGGTGATGCGGAGCACGTGGACGGATACCCCGATACCGCCCGACGAGCCGCTCGCTCAAAATCCTCCGCCGGGTGCGATCATCGAGTACTTCCTGCCGCGCGATGCGAAGGGCCCCGTCACGCTCGAGGTGCGCGACGAAAGTGGCGCCCTCGTGCGCCGCTTCCGAAGCGACGATCGCCTGGAGCCCACTCCCGAGGAGCTCGCCCGCGAGCTCATTCCGCAGTACTGGATCGCCCTCCCCCGTGCGCTGCCGAACGAGCGTGGAATGCACCGCTGGGTCTGGGACCTGCGCTATCCGGCGCCTCTGACCATCGCCCGCGGCTACCCGATCTCGGCGGTACCGCATGCCACGCCGCAGGAGCCTCAAGGGCCGCTCGCGCTGCCGGGGGGGTACCGGGTGCGTCTCATCGTCGACGGCCACACCCTGGAGGCGCCGCTGACGGTGCTGCCCGATCCGCGCGAGCAGCTCGCCGCCGGCGCGCTCGAGGATCAACTGCACATCGCAAGCAAGCTCGCCGATCTGCTCTCTGCGAGCTCGCGCGCGCTGCTCATGGGCCGATCGGAGCAGGCACAGCTGAAGACACTCCGGGCGCCGAGCGGCGCGAGCGCCACGACCGAGGCGATCAAGGCCTTCGATAAGCGCTTATCCGCCCTGCTCGATTCGGCGAAACCCTCGCTGTCCGAGGTTCAAGGCCACCTGGCCGCGCTCTACGATGAGGTGACGCGGGCCGATGCGGCACCGAACGCCGCGCAGGCGAGCGCAGCCCAGGCAGCCGAGACGGCGAGCGCGCCGCTTCTTCGCACCTGGCGCCAGCTCCAGGACGACCTGCCGGCACTCAACGCGCGGCTGCACACCGACAAGCTCCCCGACGTTCGGCCGGACCTCGCCCCGCCGCGAGATGTGAACGAGGCGGACGAAGACTGAGGTGACTCAAAGGTCGTACGCGACTCCCGCATAGGCGGCCAGGGCGTCGGCCGGCTCGAGCATCCCACCCGCGAGAAAGACTCGCGAGTAGTAGCGCCGGTCGGTCAAGTTTGAAACGCCCGCGAGCAGACGCCAGTGACCCGCCAGCGTGTAGTCGGCCGCGAGATCGAGCACCGTATAGGTCGGAATGAGCGCCGGCGTGCTGCCGAGGGGCTCGTCGCTGTCCTGGAAGTACTCGGACCCGACGCAGTCGAGATCCACACTCACCTTGAAGCGGTTGTCCTCGCGAAAGACGAGGCCGGTCTTGAGGACGTAATGCGGCGCATACGCAGGGGTTTTGCCGATCTGGCCGGGGATGATGCTGCTCGTGAAGTGAGCATCGAGGAGGCTCCCGTTGGCGAAGAGGCTCAAGTGCTCACGCGTCTCGCTGGTTGACCAGAGCCGCAGCAGATCGTAGGAGGTCTCGAACTCCGCACCGCGATTGCGGGTGCTGCCGGTGTTCACATCGATGGTCTCGACGAGCGAGATCTGCTGGGACTCGATTCGGTTCTGCACGTCCACCTCGAACAGGCTCACGTCGTAGTAGAACCCGAGGATCGGCCAGCCGTGCACGCCCGCCTCGTACGTGACGTACTTGGTCGGATCGGGGTTGTTGGTCGGGGAGAACTTGCCGAAGGGGCTTGCGATATCGAGATAGCGCAGCGGCCGGAAGCCCTGCGAGACGTTGAGGTAGGTCTCGTTGCCCTGCCCGAAATCGTTGCCGATGCCGAAGCCGAAGAGCGGCGCGTTCTTCGTATACGTTCCGTTCACGAGGTAAGGATGCAGAGCGACCGCTTCGTGGGTCGTGAGCTGCTCGCGGTTGAAGCGGGCGGAGGTAACGACGTGAAAGCGGTGCGGAAGGCGGACCACGTTCTCCGCAAAGACCGCACCGTACTTGGTGCTGCGGCCGTCGGCGTAGATGAGCTTGCCCGATTCGTCGTCCATGCCGACGAGCGGGTTGGAGCTCGACCACTCGTTATACGGGCTGCGCGAGGTATAGGCCGTGTAGCCGACGGTGAGCGCATTGCCTCGGCCCCAGCGATGGCGCCATCGGCCGTCGAGGCCGGTGTAGTGGAAGCGCTGGCCTGCGAGTGTCGAGCCCGTGGGTGCCAGGGCGCCGGTGTAGGCATCCGAGCGCGTGACGAGATCGGTGTAGCCCGTCCACAGCTTCTGCGTAAAGAGGTCGCCCGGGCTGAATTGCCCTTCGTACGTGAGTATGGCGGTGTCGCGATCGGTCCAGAGGTGATCATCCGGAGTCGTGGTCTGATCCGGGTTCGCCTGAAACTGGCCGCCCGACATGAGGCCCGCGAGGCCGCTGTCGAGCGTGTACAGATGAGCGTCGAAGCTCAGCTTCTGCTCGGCGTCGAGACGGTAGCCGACGTGCACGTCACCCGAGTCGAGCGTGTAGTTGCCATTCTCGCGCTGGCCGTCTGACTGGCGCCGCGAATAGTCGGCGAGATAGTCCCAGTCCCCGGAGGTGCCCGAGACCTTGTCGAAGCTCGAGAAGAGCCCGTACATGCCCCCGACCTGCTCGAGGGTGCCCGCCAGCGCTCGATTCGGATCCGGCGGCTGCGAGATGAAATTGATGACGGGCTCAGGCTCCGGCCCGTAGAGCAGTCCCGATCCCGCCCGAATCATCTGCACCGAGGCGAGCGTCTCCGGAACCGGAAGATAGTAGGTCGTCGGATAGCCGATCCAGTCGAGCTCGAGCGGGATGCCATCCTGCATGAGCAGGATGTACTCGCTCTCCTGCGGATTCCCGAGCCCGCGGTAGGCGAGGTTGAGCTCCGTGGGATTCTGTTGTTCGGCAATGACGATGCCAGGCAGCTGATCGAACACCTCGCGCTGGTTGTTGTCGATGATCGTCGGGATGTCGTTGAGGTCCACGACGCTCGTCTTCTTCGTGACGGTGATGGTCTCGCCGTTCACCTCGGGAAGAGTGTGCTCGTAGCGCGTCGCGAGGTTGTATCGGCCCGCTTGAACGATCACGCGCGGACAATTGCTGCCCTTGCAGGGAGACTGCGGGGCGGTCGCGGCCTTGGATTTGGCTTTGCCGGCGCTGTCAGGCGGGGCCTGCGCGGCCTGAGTATCCGGCGCTGGCTGAGCGGTTTGAACCTGGGGCTGAGTGGCCAGCGCGGTCCCGGCAACGCAGAACCAGACGAGCGAGGCCACGATTGAAAGCACGCTGCCGAGTGTCGGCCTCGCGGGATCGCGGAAATCCATATTGATGAAGGCCTCAGGGCGCGAGCGGTGGCTCGCCAGCGGCTTTGAGCCCCGCATTGATCACCGCGAGATCTCGACCCTCGAGTCTGTGCCACGCGGCGAGTGTGGATGCGAGCGTGCGCGAGAGCACCGCATACGATGCGCGCGCGTCGGGGCCGGGATCGGCATCGGCGCCGTCCACGGCCCCCTCGAGCTTGTCGAGATCGCTCGAGAGAGATTGCAGGCTATCGGTCCGCAGCGGCGGGGGACGTGCGATGTTCTCCGGAAGTGAATGCAGCTGCACGCCCGAGAGGCTAGTCACCTCCGTGACGAGTGCTGCAAGGCGGGCGTGCAGAGCCCCGGGCCGCGCAAGTCGAGCCTCGAGAGCCTCGAGCAGATGGCTCGCCTGGTCACGCGCAGCGGACGCCTGCTCGGAGGCCTGCGCGACTTGGCGCGCGAGCGCGAACTGCCGCTGCAGCGCCGCGTCGGATACGTGTACGCGAGGGTCGGGCTCGACACGCAGCGGTTGACGGTACGTGTGCCCGTCGACACTCAGCTCGACGCTGTAGTCGCCGGGCGGTGCCCAGAGGCCGCCCCTCCTCTGCGCCGAGCTGCCGGCGCTCGGATAGCGTAGATCCCACACGAGGCGATGCATCCCAGGCTCGGTAGACACCGTCACCGGCGTCGGCACCCATTCGGGTGCAAACTCGAGCTTTGATGGATTCGGCGGCACGACTCGATCCGCGCTGCTGAAACGGCGCACCGTGTGATCCCGCGTATCGAGGATCGTCACCGTCACGGGCCCCCCGACGTTTCCAGGCAGCACGTAGTCGATCACCGCACCATCGGGAGGGTTCGCCGCGAGCGGCTCGTCCTTGGGCATCGGAGTGCCGCTGAACGCACCCACGCGTACGCGTATCGCCGCGGCGGGCTTGAACAGCACGACCTCCCCGACGCTGACCGCACGCATCTGCCGCAGCGCCGAGATGTCATCCATGATCCAGAAGCCGCGTCCGTGCGTCGCAATGACGAGATCCTCGCCATGCACGTCGATATCGCGCACGGAGGTCATCGGCAGATTCTGTTGGAGCGACTGCCAGTGCGCACCGTCATCGAAGGAGACGAACATGCCGCGCTCCGTACCGACGTAGAGCAGCCCCTTCGCCACCGGATCTTCCCGCACGACATTGACGAAGCTGTCGCGCGGAATGCCCGCGTCGATTCGCACCCAGTCCTTCCCGCCATTCTCGGTGCGGTAGATGTACGGTGCATCGTCGTCGAGACGGTGACGATCGATCGCCAGATAGGCGACCGCGGAGTCGAAGTGCGAGGGCTCGATGCCGCCCACCTTCGACCATGCCGTGAGCGCCTTCGGGGTGACGTTGCGCCAGTGCGCGCCCGCATCGTCAGTACGCCAGACGAGCCCATCGTCGGTCCCCACCCAAAGCGCACCGGCAGCGAGCGGCGAAGGCGCGATGGTGTAGATCACGCCGCGCCGGTGCGTGACGTGATCGTCGTCGGTTGCGGTCGCGGCATCGAGGTTCGGTGGGATGCCGGGATCGGGTCGCGTCAGATCGGGGCTGATCGGTGTCCAGTGCTCACCGCCGTCTGCGGTGCTGAAGAGTCGCTGGTTGGCGAAGTACAGCACTTTCTGGCCGCTCCTCGAGAATGCGAGCGGCAGCGTCCAGGCGCTGCGATAGTGAGCCGCCGGATAGGCGAGCGTCGGATCCACGTCGCGAGTCTGGCCGCTTCGCAGGTCGAGCTTGTCGACCGTGCCGCCGTACACGATGTCCGGGTCGTCGGGATCGGGCGCGATCATGCCGTTCTCGCCGCCCGCGCTGACCTCGTGGAACTCCTGCATCGTAATGCCGTCCACGCTCTCGGTGCGGCTGGGAAGCGCCACGGCGCCCGAGTCCTGCTGCGCACCGTAGACCCAATAAGGGAAGCGGTTGTCGGTGCTCACGTGATAGATCTGAGCGGTCGGCTGGTTGTACCAGCTGCTCCAGGTCGTCCCTCCGTCGAGCGTGATCAGCGTCCCCTGATCGACGCCGAGGATCTGACGGTTCGAGTCCGTCGGATCGATCCACATCGCGTGGAAGTCATCGCCCGTGGGGTCGCCCTTCAGGGCGATGAAATGCCCGCCACCATCGTCCGAGCGAAGGACGATCGTATCCATCACGTAGAGGCGATCGGCGTTTCTGGGGTCAACGGCCAGGCTGCAGAAGTACCAGCATCGATTCCAGATCCGCAGGTCGCCGGAGATGTGACTCCAGTTGAGGCCCCCGTCGTCGGAGCGGTACAGCCCACCCGCGTCCCGCGACCCGTCAACAAGAGCGTAGAGACGGTCGGGCCGGCTGAGCGCAGTGGCGAGCCCGATGCGGCCCGGATGCTGAGGAAAGCCATGGCCAGCGATCGGGGTCCACCGGTCCCCGCCGTCGTGCGAAACGTAAAGACCGCTGCCCGGCCCGTTCGAGGGCGGATAGACGCTCCAGGGCGGACGCCGGGTCTGCCAGAGCGCCGCATAGATCGTATCCGGCGCGCCAGGTCTGAAGGCGAGATCGATCGCCCCCGTATCGTCATCCTTGAACAGGACCTTGCGCCAGTGCGCGCCGCCATCGCGCGACCGGTAAACACCGCGCTCTGCGTTCGGCCCGTAGGCATGTCCGAGCGCGGCGACGAATACGACCGCGGGATTGCGCGGGTCGACGAGGATGCGGCCGATCTGCCGCGTATCGGCGAGACCGATGTACACCCAGTGCCTGCCGGCGTCGGCCGACTTGTAAAGGCCGTTGCCGTGGGCGATGTCGGACCGCATGTCCGCCTCACCCGTGCCGACGTAGATCGTCCGCGGGTCAGAAGGCGCAACGGCCAGCGCGCCGATCGAGCCGGCCGGCTCGCCATCGAAGATCGGCAGCCAGGTGCGGCCTGCATCCTCGGTCGCCCAGACTCCCCCGTCCACGGCTCCGAAATAGAAGTGACGATCATCGCCTGCGATGCCCGCCACCGCGAGCACGCGACCACCGCGGAACGGACCGATCAGCCGCCATTGCAGCCCTTGGTACAGGGACGGATCGAGCGCGTGCGCGCTCGGCGCGGCCACCGAGGCCGAAATGACCGCGGCAAGACCCAAGAAAAGCCCAAGACCGCCGCTTCGCACCGATGGTCTCCAGTTTACGGACGAGCAGATCTCGAAGTATCGCGCATTGCGCGAGGCCGTGCGCGTTCGGCGCGGGTAGACTTGGAGCGCTCGCCGGTGCAGCGCGCACCAGCTGCTGGCGGTTCACGACTGACCTCGGCGCACACTCACCGCGCCGAGCATGCACGCAAAATCTCGCGTGCGAAGCGCTGCGCCGATCCCGGTGCATGACTGAAGAAGAGTGAGGGCTCGGTGAGCTCGAGCTCGAGAAGCCTTGGGCGCCCCTCTTCGTCGCGGATCAAATCGACACGGGTGTAGAGAAGCGGCGCACCGGGGGAGACTTCGAGCGCACGCGCGCCGATCTCGAGCTCATCCGCTCCCGGAGTGCGCGGCGTGATCTCCTCGGGTGCGAACAGCAGGGGCGTCGGACCTTCGCCCGCTCGCAGTAGAGGACCCTTGCGGATCGCGTGGCTGAAGCGCCCGGAGAAGTAGATGAGTGCCGTTTCCCCGTCCGTGTCTACGCGCTCGAAATACGGTTGTAGAAACACGCTGCGTCCGCCGGCAAGGAGCCGGTCCGCGTGAGCGCGGATGGCCTCGCGAGCCGCGCGCGGGTGACGCTGAACGTCGCGTGATCCCGAGCCCACGGCCGGCTTTGCGACGAACTCAGCCGTCGCATGAAGCCGCACAAACTCATCGATTGCGGCCTCCGCATCATCCCCCGGCTCGATGAATCGCGTCGGAACGATCGGCACGCCCGCCGCAGCGAGCTGCGCGAGATAGTGCTTGTTGGTGTTCCAAGTCACGACCGTGAGCGGATTGAGGAGGCGCGTCTGCGTCGCGACCCGCTCCGCCCAGATGCGAAACTCGGCGAAACGCAACGAATAGTCCCACGTCGAGCGCAGCAGTGCGAGATCGAAGCTCCGCCAGTCGATCTGCTCATCGTCCCAGTTTGCAACGGCCGCCCACGCGCCGCACTCACGCAGTGCCCCGAGCAACGGAGGCAGATCCTCATCCTTGTCTTGGGCTGCCCGTGCAGAGACGAGCGCGATGCGGGGTTGAGACACGGCGCCTAAAGGCTCGCGAGCCAGTCGAGCAGCGCCTGACGCTCGGCACGCGAGAGGTGTGCGAACTTCTCCCGCGTCAACCCGGCCTCGCCGCCGTGCCAGAGAATGGCCTCCTCGACCGTGCGCGCTCGGCCATCGTGCAGGAAAGTTGGAAACCGCTCGTGCGCGAGGCGATACCCGAGGCCCCAGAGCGGCGCCGTGCGCCACCGGCTCGGCACCGCGGCGCCCGATACGAGCGCGTCGGCAAGATCCGCTCCGAGGTCGTGCAGCCGCAGATCAGTATACGGCGCGATGAACCCGCTGCGCGGGGCGCCGCCACGACCGCGCAGCATGACGGGGAGCGCTGGCCTGTGGCAATCGGCGCACCCGAGCGCTTCAAAGAGCGCGGGACCCGCGGCTGCCTCGGGTCCTGCGCGCCGCGGTGATGTGGGTACCGCGAGCTCGCTCTCGAAGAACACGACCGCATCGAGCAGCTCGGAGGACACCTCCGGCGACCCGCCGTTCGGCTGCGCGAGACAATCCTTCTCTGCACGCGTGCAGTCATCGTGCGGCTGATCCCATGAGGTGAGCCCCATCTCGCGCGCGAACGCTTGGGTCGTCTGGTCCCGGACCGACACCGCGGTATTCTGCCAGTCGAAACGCCCGGGCCGCAGCCGACCCTGGAAACGATGCCAGGTCACCGCGGCGGACGCGGAGCCGCGTGCCGCCGGCTCGACGATCGCGCTCTGTGGCACCGCCTCGAGCAGGCCGATGCCGAAGAGCTGTGGCGCGATCCGCGGCTGCACGATCGTTTGGCCATCGAGCGGCCCGTAGCGGAGATTCCGCAGCTCGTAATGCGGCGCTCGCAGCTCGAACGGTTCCCCGTCAGGGTAGCGACCGTGCAGGACCCGATACCGAACGATCACGGTGCCTTCCGGACGCAAGCCCTCGAGCGCCGCCGTGTTGAGCACGTGACCGTATACCGGGTCGCCCGTCGGCTCACCCTTCGAGCTGGCGCGCCGCGACAGCAGCTTCACGACGATCGAAGGCGGCGGCGGCCCGTCACGCAGCGGGCCTCGTCCGCGTGCGCCCTCGTTGTGGCACTCATCGCATGAATCCGCATTGAAGAACGGCCCGAGGCCGTCGCGACGCCCAGCGCCCGACGTGCCCGCGGGCACCCATTGGGTGTTGAGCACCGCGTGGCCCAGATCGAAGCGCGCTTGCGCGCGCGCGTCGAGTGGCTCGTACGCCTGGGGATCGTGGGAGTCGGGGAATGACGCGCGCCCGAGCGTCGCCTGCGGCTCGGCGGCGAGGGCGACACCGCTTGCCGCGGCAAGCGCGAGCGCACAGGCGCCCAGCGCGCCACTCATCGGCTCAGCGAGTCGTCGCGGAAGCCGGAGCTCGCGTGATGCTGACATTCACTCGTGGAGTGACCTGACCGCTCAGCTGCAGCACGAGCGTCCCCGCGGGAAGGTCATAGGCGACAATCTTGTGCGGGGCGCAGCCCCGCTCGCCCGTGAAATCGGTCGACTTGATGAGGTTGCCTTCCTGGACCACATCGATCCAGAACGGACGGTCGATCGACACGCGGTAGGGGCCTGGGCTCGGGACATTGAAGCGCGCGATTCCGGCATACGCCCCATCCGTCAGCGCCTTCTTGCCGGGCGCCTTCGCGAAGGCCACGTGTTGCTGCAGCGTAAGCGTGAGCCGATACAGCCGGTCCGTCGCGAGGGTCGGTGCGGATGTGGGGCTCTTGCCGGCCTCGACCGCGGTAGGTGCTCCCGCGAACAGCGCCTGCTCGTGGGTCAGGTTCCAGCCTGTCTCGCCACAGGGCTCCACGGCTTGGGCAGCCGCGGATGCGCAAAGCGCGACCGTTGCGATCCACGGGAACGCGCGCAACCCTCTCACCATGCCGAATCTCCCACCCTTTCGGACCGGACGGACTATCCTAACACGTCATATCCAGGTGGATATGACGTCGGCTACCCCTCATGGGGCTCTGCGCCTTCTTCCGCCCGGTGGTTGCGCGTCGTTATCCGTCGATGCCGACCATGACGCTCGAGGCCTTGATCACGGCGTACGCGCGCCGGCCGACGCCGAGGCCAAGCTCTTTCACCGCATCGTTGGTGATGATCGACACGACGGTAATGCCGGGTGCCACCTCGAGGACGATCTCTGAGTTCACCGCACCTGGGCGGATCTCCTTGATGGTGCCGGGGAGCCTGTTGCGAGCACTGATCTTCATGGTTCGACCTCCGGTGCAACAGCGCTCATGTTACGCGCCTCGGCGCCACTCTCACGTGACGGAAGGATCTCGCTGGAGGACGGTCCGCGACGTATCCCGGGACTCGATGATGCGCTGCGCGGCGTTCCCGGCGCCGTCGATGCCTCGCAGTCTTTCGGCCGCTTCGGTAGCGGCCCTTGCGTGCGCCGGATCGCCGAGCAGGGCGCGCAGTTCGCGCACCAGCCGACCGTGACTGTGGGCGCGGCGAAATGGCAGCACGCGGCCGACGCCTAGACGCACCGCTCGTGCAGCGTTGTCGGGCTGGTCGAATCCGGCAGGTGTCAGCAGCTGTGGATGGCCAGAGCGCAGCGCGAAGGACAGGGTCCCGACGCCCGCTTGATGAACGATGGCCGAGGCGTGCGGAAACACGCGCGAATACGGCACGTAGTCGAAAGCGGCGATATTGGAAGGCAGCTGCTGCTCGAGCGGCATGCCGGTCAGCAGCAGTCCACGCAGGCCGAGGGTCTCGCATGCGGCGATTGCATGCCTCCAATAGTCCCGTGCGAGCCACACAGCGGAGGACCCAAGCGCGAAGACCACAGGAGGCGGGCCGGCCGCCAGAAACGGCTCGAGCGCCTCGTCGCATGCCGCGCTCGCGCCTTGCGGCTCGCCAGCATCGTGCAGCGCTGCGCCGCAGACGTACGTGCGCGCGGGCCAGTCTGGCTGGGGAACTGCGAGCGCAGGGTCAAACAGTGCAAGTGTGCCGCGCGGCGAGAACTGGCCGCCCATCAGCATTGCGCCCCTCACGGGCGACAGCGCCATCTCGGCGCGCAGCGCGTGCAGTGGCCGTTCCCAGCGTCGCACCGTCCAGCGCACGAGGTCGAGCATCGCGTCCTGGGACCATCCGCCCCAGCGCGGCAGTCTCTGCAGCCACTCGAGGGTTGGCATTGTGGAAGGATCGGTCCTCGAAAACAGGCTGTACGGGGCGAGCACGCTCGAAAGCCAAGGGAGTCCGCCTTTTTCGGCGATCAGCGGCAGCGCGGGCGTGAGCGGATGCGAGACGGCGAGCGCCACTCCGTCGACAGCGGCGCGCAGATCGGCGTAGGCGCGGCGGAGCGGACCCGTCACCATCGCCTCGAGCAATCGCCGGGGTCCTCTCCAGCGGTCGAAAAATCGCCGTGCGATCTGCTCCGGATTACCGAGCTCGGCGATCGAGGGCGCAAGGGGCGCAAATTCGAGACCGGCTGCCTCGACACGCGCGCGGTAATCGACCGACGTTGCAAGACGCACGCGCTCGCCGCGCGCGAGGAGTGCCTTCCCCACTGCGATGTACGGATGCAAATCTCCCAGCGAGCCCAGCGTTGCGAGCAGGATGCAACTCATCCATGAAGCTTAGCAGGGAGGTACGGCGAACTTGAGCTGCGAGCTTCCAGGACATGCACGGGGTGAAGTATTCGCTAAAGTTGCCCGTGAATCCCCCCTCGCGCATCTTGCGCCAGCGGCGAGCGAGTGCTGTGTTGCTTTCGGGTGCCATCGGTGGATAACCTCAGAGTGAGAGGAGAACGAAGATGCCATCGATGAGCATGGGTTTGTTTGCTGCGCTCGGGGCACTCATTGCTCTTGTACCGCCAGCCCGTGCCAACGCTGCAGGACTTAACCATCCTACAGGAACTCATGGGCTCATCATGGTCGACAAGCGGGGTGAGCGCGTGCTGTTCTTCGAAGCGATGGGCGATCGCGAGGTCGGCGAGCTGCGTCCAAGCTCGGACTCGAGGCTGCGTCCCCATGAGGTGGCCCTCTCGCCGGATGCTCGCACCGCATACGTCTCGGTCTATGGCGATGGGGTCTTTGGGAACAATCCGCATCCAGGGCACACGATCGCGATCATCGACCTGGCCACGCGCCGCTTGGTCGGCAGTATCGATGTGTCTCCGTATCGTGCACCCCACGGTATGCAAGTGGACGCTGCCGGGTGGCTGTACGTGGCTTGCGATCTAGATCAAAAGGTGCTGGTGATCGATCCGGCAACCCGGCGCATCGAAGCGGCGATCGATGTCGCCGAGGCGGGACATTGGATCGCCCTCGCCCCGCGCGTGGGCCGAATCTATGTCTCGGCCCACGGTACCAAGCCCTTCGTCAGCGTGATCGACGTGCATTCCCGGCGCGTGATCGATCGGATCCCCGTGGCTCACGGCACCATGGGCATCACCTCTTCCCCCGACGGGCGTACGGTGCTCGCCGCCGATGCTGCCGGACCGATCCTGCACGTCATTGCGACTCGCACGGATCGGGAGATCGGCGAGGTGCGGGTGCAAGGCTATCTCAGGGGACTCTACAAGGTCTTCTACAGCCCGGATGGGCGTTACGTGCTCACCTGTCTGCCCACCGGACAGATCAACATCCTCAATGCAGCGGACCTCCAGGCACCCCAGCGCATCGTGCGCTCGCCGGGCACCGCACTCATGGGTTTTGCCTTCTCAGCCGATGGCACGACCGCGGTTACCGGCAACCACGGTCAGGGCACCGCCTCTCGCATCGACCTCGCCACCGCGCGCGTCACGGATACGTTCGCGGCAGGCACGGGAGTCGAGACGCTCGCGTACTACTAGCGTGCCGAATCGATATCGACCCCAACTCCGTGCAGGTGTGGCCATCCACTCCCTAGCTGCTGGGGAGTAGACTCGACAGCGAGAACCTCCCGTTGCGCTGAAAGGTGAGTCCCCATGCGCAGTGCCGGACTCAGTCGAGGCTTGCTCGCCGTTGCCGCAGCGAGTCTCGCGATCTGGAGCCTCGCGTACCGCGACTTTGCGTGGGGCGGGCAGTCCTCACTCGCCCGGCTTCCCTGGCGGGAAGCGTGGGTCTACGGGTCTGCGCTCATCATCTTGGCCTCTAGCGCCGGACTTTGTTTCCCGCGCACGGCCTTGCCGAGCGTGTTGACGATCGGCGCGTACCAGGCGATCGGGGTTGCGATCTCCATACCCCCGATCCTCTCCACGCCACTCGGCGTAGACGCGTGGTACCCCTTTTGCGAGACCCTGACGCCCCTTCTCAGCGCAGCCATCCTGTACGCGACGTTACGGCCGCAGCCGCGAGGATCGGGGACAGCAACCGCCGCGGCGGGCGCCGTGCGCGCGGCACAAATCTTGTTTGGCCTCACCTGTGTCTTCTACGGGTATTCGCACTTCGTCTACGCCGGTTACACCGCGAGCATGGTGCCCCCCTGGCTGCCTAACCGCTTGGCATTCGCCTACTTCACGGGCCTTGCTCACATCGCCGCGGGAGTCGGCATCATCGTCGGGATGCTTCCGCGTCTGGCGGCAACCCTCGAAGCGATCATGATGACCTTGTTTGGCCTCCTGGTGTGGGTGCCTAGCTTTTTCGAGCACCCTCGCCCCAGATGGGCGACCCCGCCCGAGCAGCAATGGTCCGAGCTCGTCGTGAACGTCGTGCTGGCCGCCTCGGCGTGGATCGTCGCAATCTCCCTGGCAAGGCGGCCTTGGAGCTTCGCCTCCCGTTGAGTGCGACCGGTCGCAACCAACGCACCCCATCAATCGAAGCGCAGCCGCAACTCCACGCCGGCCGTACGTGGTTGATTGATCTCGAAGCGCGGCTGACCAGGGATGGTCGCGCCGATCAGGATCGCGTCGGCGAGATTGGCGTGCTCGTTGGTGATGTTCTTGACGAATGCGGCGACTTCCCAGCGATCGTTGTGCACACCGGCCCGCAGGTCGGTAAGGTTGTATGCCGGCCGGCGAAGCGCCATCGCGATTCCGGTGACCGGGCTCGCAATCGCATTGTTCAGTGACCAGCTCTCACCCACGTGGCTGTAGTCGATTCGTCCGAATCCGCTCCACTCACCCGTCAACTGCCGTTCGTACTGGAGATTGGCCGCCAGCGTGATCCCGGGGACCTCCTGGACGGGGCTTCCGACCGCCTGGGGACTGCCCAAGCCGCGCTGCGTAATGCGTGCATCCTCGTAGCCGAAGCTGAGTCCGGCAGTGAGCTCAGGCAACAGATGGCCGTCGAACTCGACCTCGGCACCCGTGCTCTGCGCCTTGCCCGAGTTGCCGGTGTAGCCATAGCCGCACAGCGGCAGGTCGACCAGCTGTTGAATGTTCGGCCACTCGATCACGAAGCCGGTCGCATTCAGGATGAAACGGTGCTCCAGGAAGCTCGTCTTGAACCCTCCCTCATAATCCCACAGGCTGTCGGATCGGTAGGTCGCGATCTGCGCGGCGGACACGCCGAGATTGGCGAGATCGGTGTCGCACCCGTAGGGTGCTGGCCCCGAAGGTAGCTCGATGTTGTCACCGCCCGGACGAAACCCTTTGGACGCGCTCGCGTAGGCGAGGACATCCGGGGTGGCCTGGTATTCCAGCTCGTACTTGGGCGTGTAGCCTTTCTCATCGAGGGTGGGAACGACATATGTGCTCGCGCCCCCATAGAACAGTCCGTTGGTGAACTGATTGAAGGTCGCCGTATCGCGGAACCATCGCAGGCCGACAGTCGCCTTGAGGTTGCTGAGGATCTGATACGTGATGTCCCCGAATGCCGCGTACTCAGCCGTCTCGCGCTGATCGATGAAGGCGAGCGCGAGATCCGTGGGCCACCCCGTCGTAGCCGTGAGCTCTGGCGAGGTCCATTCGTAGTTTCTAGGCCGCGTGCTGAACGAGTAGAACCCGCCCAGGAGGAACTGGAAGGGCCCCGGGAGCGTCGACGCAAAGCGCGCCTCCTGCGCAAAGCGATGCATGCCGATCGCGCGCGTGATCGGCGCCTCGACCTCAGGAACACAGCCCGGCGCCGCGATGCCTCCGCTGCAGATGGGCAGCCCCACCACCGCGCCCAGCGTATACGTCAGATCGTCGGAATCGTCCTCCAGCTCGAAGGTCCGCCGATCGAACACGGCCGTGGACGAGACGAAGGAGCCGAACGGAACGGTGTAGTTGACCGTGAGGCTGCCGAGCCACCAACGGTCGTGGCCGCCCTCGTCGATGTCGAAGTACTCCCTCTGCAGGAGATTGTTCGGGGCGTACGTTGCGTACGGAACGCCGTCCTGGTCCGTCTCCTGGAACATGATCCGCGGGGTGATCGAAAGCTCCTGCACCGGCTGGAATCGCACGGCGATCTGGCCACCGTAGTACGTCATGCCGCCGACATCGGTGAGGATGTTGCTGGGCTCTCCGGGCGCAGACTCCGCTGCAGCGCTCGAGATGACCGGAGGACCCGGGACGGGCTCGGCATCGGGTCCGGTCCACTTGTCGAACCAGCCGCTGTCGAACTGGTAGAAGCCGCTCGCCCGAACCGCGATCGTGTCGGTGATGGGTACGTTCACGTCTCCTTCGACGAGTTGATTCCACGAGCCGTGCTCGGTATCGGAGACGCTACTGTGGATCTGTCCGCTGAACCCGCTGCTCGTCGGCTGTGCGGTGATGATCCGGACGGTGCCGCCCATCGATTCTGCGCCGTAGAGCGTACCCTGCGGTCCGCGCAGCACCTCGATGCGGTCGACGTCCACGATGTGTGGATCGAGCGTCTCGAGCACCGGCGTGTCGTCGATGTAGAAACCCGTCGTGTTCGCCCCCTCGATGCCGCGCAGATAGATTCCGCGCGAGGCGAGCGATCCGTCCGCGGCTCCCACGCTGAAGGACAGATTGGGAATGGATGTTCCGTAGTCGAAGAACTGCTCGACACCCCTCGCTTCGAGCGTCTGCGCCGTGAGCGCGGTGATGCTCATCCCGACGCTCTGGATGTCCTGGGTGCGCTTGGTGGCCGTGACGACGACCTCTTGGAGCGCGCCCGCCTGCGCATCGGCGGCATTCGCCGATCCTGCGGGTGCCTCGGACTGAGCGGTGGGTGCGCCTGCTGCAGCGGGTGCAGCTGCGGCGTCGCCGGCCGGCGCCGTCGCCACGGAGGTCTGCGCCTGCGCGGGCGCGATCCCGAGCAGCGCAACGAGAAGCACGAGCGTACTCGCAGGTCCGACGACCGATCGGATTCTTGGCATTGCTTACCCCCGCCCCCCGTGTCTTGATTTGGTCCCGCCGCACACCCCTCTCGTGCGCGGGCATTCTCGAAGGGACGATCGGATTCTAGAGAGGTTGACCCTTGCAGCAGCATGCGACGCGACGGGAAAAGCATGCTTCCCGACGCTCTGCCGAGGGCCATGCACGCTTACTGGTCAGGGGCGCACCCGAGCGCCCCGCTCGGGTGCACGGGCGCCCACAAATCATGACTGGCTAGCGCTGGATGCGATCGAGGAACTCAACCGCCTTCTGCCAGGCATCGTAGGAGCCTTCGCAGTTGGCGTTGGGAAGCCCTCCGGTCGCCTCGAAATCCTTGGCGACCGGATGAAAGATGAAGGAGGAGAGCGGACCGCCGCTGCCGACCCGCGAGACCATGTGGCCGGCTCCGGGATAGATGTGCACCTCGGCCCTCTCGGCCTTGCCATGCGCGGCGAGCCGTCGGCCGATCTGCGCAGCGCCGATGAACGATGGCCACATCTCATCGGCCCCCCCGCCAATCGCCAGCACTGGTCCGGACATGTTCTCAAACGGGATCCCAAAGCGCTCCGCAACCCTTGGATCGCTCCAGGTCCCGAGGTAATACGGGGTGCCGATGAAGCCGGGCGGGTGCTGCGAATGCAGCGCATCATCGGCGTTGTTCGAGTCGGTCTCGCCGTGGTCGGCGGGCAGGGGCTTACCCTCGTAAGTCCACGCGGCCACCACTGTCGTGATCCCGGGGCCGAAGCCTCCGTTGCAGAGATGGGAAGGGACGTAGACCACCGCGGCCGCGAAGTCCTGGGGAAAGTAGCTGGCGGCAAGGCCCGCGGCCTCCGAGCCGCGCGAGGTCCCCATGATGGCAACGCGCTTCCAGTGCGTGCGCTGCTCGAGCCAGTGCGCCCCAGCCTGAAACGACTCGAGCGGGATACCGCTCAACGTGGAGGGCAGATCCTTGTAGGCAAAGATCCCCTGCGCGAGCGCCGGATGGCCGTGGCTTGCGAGGAGCGCCGCTTGTACCTCCGGCAGTCCACCGCCGGAACCCGCGACCACGACCACCGGCACCTTGACGGGACCGTTGGGTGCGGCAGGAAAGAAGAGCCCGCGCACTCGACCAGGCGCCGTGACCTCCTCGGCAACGATGCCGTGCCCATAGGTGCGGGTGGCCGTGGCGGTTGCGACGGTCCTCCCGTCGATACTGGCACGCAGCTCGACCGTGTACCGCGCATGCACATCCAGAGTCGGCGCAGTCCCGAGCTCGGGATGCTGGGGCAACGCCTTGACGTAGGCCTCGAGCTTCTCGGGGGCGACCGGGAGGGCCGAGCACCACAGGCCGTGGGGGCTCACTCCCTGGTAGCTGCCCGCGAGCGAAGGCGAGGAGCTCACGTCGACCCGTCCGTCGGCATCGGCGAAATACTCGCCCACGGCAGTCCAGTAGCGTCCGTGAACGTCGGGCCGCCGGGCGCTCAAGCGCACGCGCACGCCCGGCAACACGTTGCGCAGGACGACGTGGAACGGTGCATCCACCAGCGCATCGGACGGACTCACGCTCAGCTGCGGGCTGGCGCCAGCCGCGGCAGTGCCGATGAGTAGCAGCGCTCCCGTGCGCGCGACCCAGGCAGCTGCGTGAAGGCGGTGATCAATGCCCATCATGTTCAACCTGCCGCTGCTTCCAGTTGCGGGGCAACTGTCCGAAGTGGCGCTTGAAGGTCGCGGCGAAATTGGCGGGGTAGTCATAGCCGACAGCATACGCGACCTGTGCGATGGCATAGTCACCGGTGAGGAGCATCTCCGCGGCCCGCTCCATCCGCCGATCCAGGATGTATTCGTAGATCGTAAACCCGAGAGTCTCGCGAAAGATCGCCTTCAACTTGGTCTGATTGAGACCGACCATTCGAGCGAGCTCGGGAATGGTCGGTGGATGCGCATAGTGCTGCGCAAGATGGTCGCGCACCTCGTAGACACGGGCGAGGTCGCGGGCATTCACCGGGGTCGCCCCCTCGCGCACCCTGGCGCGCGTGTCGAGTAGCCCGAGCACCTGGAGGAGCAGCTCCCGGCTCAGTATCTCAAGATGCGGCTCGCGCAGCGCGCGCGAAAGCTCGTGGCGGGATTCGAAGATTCGCCGGGCGACGTGCACCATCTCGGGAGTCAGGGCGAGACGCTGGCGCGTGGTGCCCTTTCCCGGCGTGAACAGCGCATCGAGCGGGGCAGGAATGTCGCGCACGTCGAGGCCGAGTACGCGATTGAGGAGGCTCGGCCGGCAGTGCAGGATGACCATGCGGACGGGCTCGCCGGAGGCGATGAAATAGCCCTCCCGGCTCGCTCCCGGGGAGACGTACAGCAGTGCCTGCGGCCCCTGTGCGAGCGTCTCGCCCGTGCTTGCCCGCAAGCTTCCCGAGAGCACGATCCGCAGCTTGAAGTACCCGGTGCCCTCCACCCGGACCCAGGTGTCGTTGCTGTAGGTGGCATCCGTCACGGAGAGGATGAGCCCATGCCAGGGCCGATAGAAGTCCCAGTATCCATCGCCCTCGGTCTCCTTGAGGCAGTGGCGCACGCCCGCCGCGAGGGATCGGGATGTCAGGGCATCCACGGATGCAGCGCTGGAATCCGGCATGCTCAGCAACTCTCCGAGCATGCGCTCGAAGTCATCCTGCAGCATGCCGACGATGGGCTGACGGGCGAGCAGCACGTCATCGCCGTCGGCATGGAGGCCTCGCCGGAAGCGCCGTAGGCGCCCCGATGCAATCAATGAGCCGGGGTCCATTCGATCACGACTCCTTCTTCGGGAACGTGGATGATGAAGCCGCCACCCTCCGCGGCGCGAACCGGCCAGCCGGCAAGCTGGACCGAACGATGGGCACGCTCGATATCGTCCACCCGCAGCGCGAAGCCCGCGAGCATCGGGGGCGCGCAGCCTCTGACAGCGGCGTCCACCCGGAAGCGGCGGGTGAAGGCCGCAGCGGAAAGAAAGCTGACGCGACACTCGCCGACCTCGAGCACCGCCGTATCTGCATCTCCCGAGGCCGCTCGTCCCGTCATGCGCTCAGCCTGCCTGCGCGCGTTGAGGTCCTGATCGACGACCATGACCTCCCTCAGAGCGCGAGACCCATTGGGATGGGGCGCGAGGTCCGCCCGCCACACGAGCTCGGGCGTCAGGTGCTCACAGCAGAATACGAGGAAGGGCAGCTCCTGCGAGCGGGGGAGCGAGGTGAGCGCAAAGCGTGCGAGCTCGGGTCGACCCCCGATCTCCACAGGTCGAGCGAGGCTCGCGGGGGGCGTCGGATCGAGCCCGCGCTCGCGCCAGAACCCGTAGCAGGCATCCGCCGAGCCGCGCAGGGCCAGCCCCCACAGACCGGGAGCCTCCTCCGCCATGCGCCGATAGGGGGATGGCGTCGCCCGATCCGCCATGCCGAGCAGCTCGATGTAGCTGCGATCGAGCATCAACAGGTGATTGGCGGTGCCCCCACTTTGGTGGAAGCCGCGCGGAGTGGGCGCGAAGCCGAGCGACTGCCACCGGTGCTGGGAGCGATCGAGATCGGGCACCAGCACGATCAGATGGTCGATACCCTGGACGATGTCGGGCGAGTGGGTCGGCACGGTGCCTCATGCTAGCAGGGCTTCCGATCGCAGTATTCATGCTTCGGATCTAATGGTCCGCGGCCAGCGGATAAGATGTAATCCATCTCGGGCCGAGAAGGCAATAACCGCTTTTTCATGAGCTTATGATCGCCGTGCGAGTGAGGTCATGACGACCGCCAATCCGCCGACGCTCGAGCAGATGGCAGCGCTGCTCGCGGACAGCCCCTTTCACCAGGTGCTGGGCCTGGGACTCGAGGCCTTCGACCCCGGCGCCGGCACGGTCGTCATCCGCTGCACCTTCTCGGCGCGGGTCGAGCGCGCGGCCGGCAGCGGGCAGTATCACGGAGGAGTCATCGCAAGTCTCATCGACATTGCGGGCGATTTCGCCCTGATCGCCGCCCTCGGTCATGGCGTTCCGACGATCAATTTCCGCGTGGATTATCTGCGTCCGACCTACAACAGCGATCTCGTGGCACGCGCTCGGGTACGCAAGTCGGGTCGCACGATCGGCGTGGTGGACATCGACGTCGAGGATCAGGCGGGCCGGCTGGTCGCCATCGGACGCGGCTGCTACGGCACGCGGCCTGGGTGAGGCAGAGCGGGTGAGCCAGGCAGGCCGAGCGCGCGAAGGAGCCACGATGAGGGCCGTTCTCACGATTGCGCACGGGGGCCGGGAAAATCTGCAACTGCGCGAGGACTTCCCCGAGCCACAGCCCGGGGCGAGCGAGGTGCTGCTGCGGGTCGCCGCCACCTCGATCAACTATCACGACATCTTTACCCGCCGCGGAATGCCCGGTGTGCGGATCGCACTGCCCGTCATTGCCGGCTCGGACATCGCCGGCACGGTCCTCAGCGTCGGACCGCAAGCCGATCGCGCCTGGGTCGGCAGGCGCGTGCTCGTCGATCCGGTGCTGCGGGAGGGCGAGCGGGTCGGCATGCTCGGAGAGACGCTTCCGGGCGGCCGTGCCGAGCTCGTCGCCGTTGACCAGACCATGCTCATCGAGATGCCGCCGAACGTGAGCTTCGATCAGGCCGCGGCTCTCCCGCTCGCCTATGGCACGGCCTACCGGATGCTCGTGACGCGTGGCGGGCTCGAGGCCGGGGAGCGCGTGCTGGTGCTCGGGGCGAGCGGAGGCGTGGGGGTCGCATGCGTGCAGCTCGCGAAGCTGATCGGTGCCGAGGTGACCGCGTGCGCGGGGAGCGACTCGAAGCTCGAGCGACTGCGCGAGATCGGCGCCGACCACCTCGTCAACTATACCTCCGGGAGCATCATCGATGCGGTCAAGGCGCTCTACGGCAAGCCCCGGGTCACGGGCTCGGGGGGGGTGGATGTCGCCATCAATTTCACGGGCGGGGACACGCTTCTCGCCACTCAGAAATGCGTCAGGCTGGGCGGGCGGATCCTCAGCTGCGGCGCGACGGCCGGCTTCAATCTCCAGCTCGATGCGCGCTACTGGTGGACATTCGAGCACACCCTGATCGGGTCGGACGGCTGGCAGAAGGAGGATCTGCGCACGCTCCTCGAGCTCGTCGCAAGCGGCCGCTTGGCACCGGTCATCGACCGAGTGCTGCCTCTCGAGGAGACCGCCGAGGGCGAGCGGTTGCTCGAGGATCGTGAGGTCCTGGGCAAGGTCGTCCTGCGGCCTTGAGAGGACCCGTGAATACCTTGCGCAATCTGGGTGACATTCTGCGACTACCGGCACTCGGGGATCGTCCGGCCTTCATCGATCTGCGCCGTCCGGAGCAGCCGCTCGAGGTGAGCGCCCGCGAGCTCGACCGTCAGATCCTCGCGGTCGCGCGCGGGCTCGTGCGGCGCCGCATCGCCGTGGGTGACCGCGTAGGTATTCTCGCGGAGAATCGCCTGGAGTTCATGACCACCTATCTCGGCGCCATGCGGATGGGCGCAGTCGCCGTTCCAATTAATTTCAAACTTGCGCCCGCGACGATCAACCACATCTTTCGCGACAGCGAGATCCGGCTCGCCTTCGTTGACGAGCGGCGAGCGGCCCTGGTACCGCCCGAGGTGGCCCGGGTATCGTTCGACGCTACCGAGGAAGCGGCGTTCGCGGAGTTCTTGGATCCTGGACCTCTCGAGACCTTTGTTCCGGGTGCCGCAGACCTGGCTGAGATTCTCTACACGTCCGGCTCCACCGGTCTACCGAAGGGCGTGCCGCTCACCCATCACGGTCAGCTCTCGGCGATCTCGCATTACTGCGATCCGCTCGGAGAGGGGACGGCCGAGGAGCGCACGCTGGTCGTAGCGCCGCTTTATCACATGAACGGACTCTTCTTCAGCAGCGTCGCGCTTGCGAATCGCGTGGCCATCTTCTCGCAACCGCGCTTCGAGCCCCGCCCCTACCTCGAAGCCGTGGCGAAGCATCGTTGCACGGTGCTCTCCGGCATACCCACGATGTTCGCCATGATGGTTCGCGAGCGTGACCTGCTCGCGCGGCTCGACCTCGGCTCGGTACGGGAAGTGTCCATCGGCTCGGCGCCCCTCACGGATGCATTGCTCGCTCAGATACAGCGGATGTTTCCGCATGCGGACGTCCAGAATGGCTATGGGACGACGGAGGCGGGACCCTCGGTGTTCGGACCCCATCCGCGGGGCTTGACCAAGCCGCCGATATCGCTCGGGTATCCTCGATCGGGCATCTCGTGGCGCCTGGTCGATGGACCCTCGGTCGACCAGGGCGTGCTCGAGTTGCGCACCCCCGCGCTGATGTCGGGATATCTCAATCTGCCTCGAGTGACGGCGGAAAAAATGCGCGACGGGTGGTACCTGACCGGCGACATCATGCGGCGTGACCGGGATGGATTCTTCTACTTCGTGGGGCGCGCGGATGACATGTTCGTGTGCGGCGGCGAGAACATCTATCCGGGGGAGATCGAGATGCTGCTCGAGCGCGATCCACGCGTTGCGCAGGCGATCGTCGTACCGGCGCCCGACGACATCAAGGGACAGATTCCGGTGGCGTTCATCGTGGTGCGGCCGGGGGCACACGTGAGCGTCGATGACATCAAGCAATTCGCGCTCGCCCATGGGCCGGCCTTTGCGCACCCTCGCCTGGTCGAGTTCCGCGACCAGCTGCCCTTGTCGGGAACTCACAAGATCGACCGCAGCACGCTCGTGCGCGAGGCGGCGCAGCTCTCCAGAGCCGCAGGCCGCAGCGGCGCGACGGGCGAGTAGCAGACCGCGCGGCAGCACGGCGGTACCTGCAAGCGCTCCGCTCACCTCTCGCACATCGCATGGAGATCCCCGCAGCGCACCCCCCTTCCCGTCCGGCTTCTTCCGGAACGTCCGGCACGGGCGCCGTCGAGCAACAGCCGCGAGCTCTCCTCGGCTATCCGCGCGGGGCCTGGCTCATCATCGGTGTCGAGTTCTGGGAACGTTTCAGCTTCTATGGGATGCTCGCGATCCTTGCGCTGTTTCTCACCGCGGATCCGCTGCATGGAGGATTCGGCTGGTCGAACGGCCGCGCCTTGTCGCTGGTCGGCACCTACTCGGGCGCCATGTACGCCTTTCCCGCATTCGGCGGCTATCTCGCGGATCGTGTGTTCGGGCGGCGCCCCGCCGTCGCCATGGGCGCAAGCGTGATGCTCGTGGGGCAATGGCTGCTGGTCTACGGTGCGTACGCGGCGAGTGTGCGCGGGTTCTACGCGGCGCTGTTCTTCCTGATCCTGGGCAATGCGCTCATGAAATCAACGCTCGTCGTGTTGTGCGGTGAGACCTTCCGGGCGGATGATCCGCGCCGCGAGGGCGCCTTCGCGTACTACTATCTCGGCATCTCGATCGGTGCCATGTTGTCTGGCATTGCAGTGGGCCTGGTGTCGGAGCACTTGGGATGGGCCTACGGTTTTGCGGTAGGCGCGGTGGGCATGGCGATCGCCTTTGTCCTCTATGTGGCGCTCGCGCCGCGATGGCTCCGCGGGATCGGGGACAAAACGCTGTCCCCGAGTAAGACGCACTCCCGGTCCCCACCCGGAGAGCCTTCCGACCGGGGTGCGGACACACGCGCGGGTACGAGGGAAACGTGGTGGCGCATCGGCCTCATCCTCGTGCTCGCCGCACTGCTGTGCTCATTCAGCACCGGTTGGAACCAGATGCCCGGTAGCTGGACGCTATTCATCCAGCACTCGGTCAACCGTTCCCTGGGATTCTTCGTCGTGCCCGTGCCGTGGTTCTCATCGATCAATGCGGTGGTCGTGATCATGGTCGCTCCGCTGGTCGCGGCGCTGTGGGTGCGACTCGCCGCACGCAACCGCCCCGTCGATATCGTGCAGAAGTACTTCTTTGCCCTCGTGATGGCGATGCTCGGCAACCTCTTGATGTACTGGGCTGGGCTGATCGCGAGCCACGGGGTGCAGGCGCCGCTGTGGATGCCCCTGGTCGCGGTCTCGTTGCTGGGACTCGGAGAAATCGTTGCATGGACGGCAACCTACGGCGTCGTCTCCCGAGCTGCGCCCGCGGGCTTCGCCTCGGTTACGATGGGAGCGTGGTACCTGCTGACGCTCGGCCTGGGCGGGTATCTCGCAGGCGTCACCGGAAGTTGGGTCGATTCGGTGGGCTTCACGACCACCTTTGCCGGAATCGCGGCGGCCATGGCGCTGACCGCCGTCGTGGCCCTCATCCTGCGCAACCCGTTGCTGAGGCTCGCGAGCCGCGCGGGCGTCGCTTTGTAGCATGAGGAAGAGACTTTCACGTCGGCGCTTCATCGCGGGGGCTGCCTCGGCCGGCTCGTTCTTGCTCGAGGCGGCCCGGTCGGCCCCCTCGACGGAAGGACCTCGCACGGATCTCGCGGCGCTCACGGCGGCCGAGGCGGTTGCCGCGCTGCGGCGCGGCGACTTCAGCGCCGAGCGCTACGCGGCCGCATTGCTGCGACGATGCCGGGCGGGCGCGCCTCTCAACGCGTTCATCACCCTGCGCCCCGAGCAGGTCTTGCAGGACGCACGGGAATGTGATCGCAAGCGGCGCGCCGGCGAAGACCTGGGGCCCCTGCACGGACTGCCGATCCCGATCAAGGACAGCATCAACACGCGCGATCTGCCGACGACGGCGGGCACCCCGGGACTGCGGCACTTTCAGCCGCGTGAGGACGCCCCGCTCGTGCGCACGCTGCGCGCTGCAGGGGCCATCGTTCTGGGGAAGACGAATCTGCACGAGCTGTCCTACGGCTACACCAGCAATAACCACACCTTCGGTGCGGTTCATAACCCCTACGATCCGAAACGCATTCCGGGCGGCAGCAGCGGTGGCACTGCCGCCGCCATTGCGTATCGCATGGCACCGCTCGGAATTGCGGAAGACACCGAAGGCTCGATTCGCGTACCCGCGGCACTCTGCGGAATCGTCGGCTTTCGTCCGACCACGGGGCGCTATCCGACCGCCGGCTGTGTGCCGATCACCCCGCTGTTCGATCAGCTGGGGCCGCACGCGCGCTCCGTGGCGGACCTGGTGCTGTTCGATGGGGTCGTAACCCACGCTTGGAAGGCGCCCGTGCCGCACCGGCGCTCGCTCAAGGGCGTGCGTCTGGGGGTCGTTCGTCGCTTCTTCTATTCGGGGCTCGACGCCGAAGTGGAACGGATCAGCGATGCGGCACTCGAGAGGCTCGAGCATGCGGGAGTCGGGCTGGTCGAGGGCGAGTTGCCGCAGCTGCCGCGGTTCATCTCATTGATCACGGACCCCATCCAGAATCACGACGTGAAGCCGTCCCTCACACGTTATCTGGCCGAGTATCACACCGGCATCACGTTCGGTGAGCTGCACGCACAGATGAGTCCGGACGTTCGCTCGCTGATAGACCCCGCGATCACACCTGGTGGAACCGACTTCGTGTCGGATGCGCGCTACGAGCACATCGTGAAGGTCTACTGGCCGGCCCTTCGCGCCATGTATCGCGACTACTTCGCGCGGAGCGGTGTCGCGGCCGTCGTATTTCCCACGACGATCCTGGCGGCACCTCCGATCGGCCCGGAGAGCATGGAAGTCGATGTGCATGGACGACGGATGCCTCTCGATACGGCCATGAGCCGCAACATCGCTCCGGGCAGCACCACCGGGCTGCCCGGCCTGGTGCTGCCGGCCGGCCTGACCGCCGAGGGTCTGCCGGTGGCGCTCGAGTTTGATGGGCCTCACGGGTCTGATCGATCGCTGCTCGCGCTCGGCCTCGCGCTCGAGGCTGCACTGGGGCCTATCCCTGCCCCTCCGGAACTCGCGCCACAAGGCAGCTAGGCGGAGAATGGTCCGACTATCGAAGGGTGTCCCATGGACAAGATCGACGCACGAATCCTCGATCTGCTACAGCACAACGGGGAGCTGACGGCCGCGGAGATCGCCGAGCGGATCGGACTGTCCAAGAGCCCTTGCTGGCGCAGGATCGAGCACCTGAAGTCGCTCGGCGTCATTCGCCGGATCGTGGCGCTGCTCGATCCGAAGGCCCTGAATGTCGGCACCACGGTGTTCGTCACGGTCAAGACCTCCAATCACAGTGCCGCGTGGTTCGAGCGGTTCATGAAGGCGGTCAAGGACATCCCCGAAGTGCTCGAGATCTATCGCATGAGCGGCGATGTCGATTATTGGATGAGAGTGGTCGTCCCCGACCCCGATGGCTACGACGTGGTGTACAAGAAATTGATCTCGGCGGTGGAGTTTTCGGACGTGAGTGCGAGTTTCGCGCTCGAAACCATCCGCTCGACCACGGCGTTACCGCTCAATTACACGCGGGTGGAGTGAGCCGACGGACGGTCGCGCGACCGTCGGGGAGCAGCTCGCCTGCGGTTCAGCCGGCAACCCGTGCGTTGGGTACCGACGCTGGGCGGACGGAGCGCTTCAAGACCATTTGCTCGTTGAGCTCCGCGACCGTGCGGCTGCCGGTGGACACGAAGAGGAACGGCACGAGCGCGTGGATAATGCACGCCATGCCAGCCGCGATCATGCGAAGCCCGAAACCCAGCGCGCGCAACAGGTGCTTACCGTAGGTTTCGCCCACAGCCGCCGGGTGGTCGGTAAAGAGTCTGCGCACTCCCATTTGGTGAGGATAGTGCAGCCAGGGCGAGACGAGGTTGCAAAGTAGCGGGCTTCGCAGGGTGCTTATTGGAACACCGTTGCGCCGCGCGGCCTTGCTTCTCCGAGCCGGCAGCTGGCTGTCGATTTCAGCTCGCGCGGTCCGCCACTCAAGGTCCGGTCGCAACCTATCGTTCGAACTTGCCTTGGCGGTATGTTCGCGCAACTTGGGCGACAGCTGATCATCGGCGCCATGCTCCTCGCCTCCTTCATCCTGGCGGCGATCGGCTTGCCGGGCCTCGGTGCGAGTGGCCTGCGCTGGGTCGTGGGAGCTTGGGCACTCACCGCAGCAGGGCTCGTGTCGGCCAGACTCCTCACGCGGATCTCGAAGCTGACGCGAGAGCAGCTCGCCGAGCTCGCGCTGATGCCTGGGCTCGGTGCTCCGGCCGCTCAACGCAGGGCGCCGTGCAGCGCCGTCATTGCAGCGCCCCTCCAGTGGTTCGGCATCGTTCTGCTTCTCGCCTCCGCAGGTCTGCTGCTCAAAGGAGAGTCACTCTCGAGTGTCGCCATGCTCGTGCTGTGCGTCTTCATGATCTGGGTGGCGTATGCCACCTTGGCTCTGCAGAAACTGGTGACATTTCCGCCGAAGCGTCAGAGTTTCATCGCCGAGTTCATGCTGCTCTACATTTGCGTCTACGCGCTCTATCCCATCTACGCTGCGCATTCCTTGACCGGAATCCTCCGTCTGTTCTGGTGGGCATAGATCATCCCACTCCTGGCCGGCATCGGAATCGCGAGCGCGATCGGCATCTCTATACGCCGACTCGCCGCGGCACCGCATCCGTTTCTCTCCTGATCGTATGCTCGCCGCCTCGCGGGCGGCTCTCCCACTCGCACCGAACGTCGTCGCGGACCTTGCGCGACGATAGGCACCGTGGTAGAGACCACCCTGCCGTGTGACGAACTTCGCGGGGCGCCAGCCGGAATAGTTTCGTGCTTTCTCGCTGATCGCAGTGACGATGGCGAGCGCCCTACCGCCGTGATGGCGGCTCGAGCAGCCAAGGCCCCTTCCGGTGCCATGAAGTACCTACCGCTCATTTGGTCTGGAATCTGGCGCAAGCCGGGGCGCGCCGTTCTGATGTTTCTTCAGGTGACCGTCGCCGTTGGGTTGTTCGGTGTTCTCCAGGGTCTAAAGAGCGGAGTCGAACACGCGGTCGCCGCAACCCGCGCTGATCTTCTTGTGGTACGCAGTCGAGAGCCGTTCTCGGACCCACTTCCCGTTGCATGGCTGCAGCAGATCCAAGCGGTGCCGGGGGTCAAATTGGCATTCGCACAGGACGAGTTCGATGCGAGCTATCAGTCACCCACGCAGCACATCGATGTCAATGTCTTGCCCGCCAATGCGAGCTGGGCCGCGATTGGGCCGGAGCTCTCGGTCTCGAGAAGTGCTATCACCGCATTCTCTCACACTCGCACCGGCGCCCTTGTTGGTGAGAGTCTCGTGAAAAAGTACGGCTGGAAAATCGGTGATCGCATCCCGCTCCATTCCGGCACCGCGCAGGCTGATGGCTCTACAAACTGGACATTCGACATGGTCGGAACCTTCACCTATAAGGCACCTCTGGCGCAGGACAACTTCATCGTCGTCCAATATGAGTATTACGACGAAGCGCGTCTTGCCGGACGAGGAACTGTCGCCGACTTCCCAGTCGTGGTACGAGATCCTCGGCATGCCGAGGAAGTCGCGGATGCCATTGATCGACGCTTCGCGAACTCAGCTCACGAGACAAAGACCGAGTCGCTGCGCGAGATGGCTCAGAGTCTAATGGAGCAAATCGGTAACCTTGACTTTGCGATACGATCGATCGTCAGTGCCGCACTCGTCGCCCTGCTGTTTTCTACGACAACCATGGCGATGCTGACAATTCGTCAGCGCACGCCGGAGCTCGCGGTGCTCAAGACAGTTGGATTCACAGACCCCGCCATATTCCTGGTGGTGTGTGTCGAAGCACTCGCCGTCTACGTGGTCGCCGCTTTCTGCGGCCTTGCGCTCGCAATTCTTGCGTTTCCTTGGGCGAACCGGTTTGTCCCGGGGCTCACCATGCCGCCAATGGTTATCGTCGCAGGTCTCGCAGGCGCCATGGTCATTGGGTTGCTCAGTGCATCCTTACCCGCGGTTCGCGCCGCCAGGCTTGAGGTGGCGAATGCGCTGGCAGATCGGTAGGGGCCCATGACGTCCACCAGGCAGTTCCTGGCGCTGCTAGGCATGAACCTCACGGATCTCCTCCGGCGGCTGGCGCCGGCGTTGACGATCGTCATCGGGTTTTCCTGCGCTGTGGGCGTCTTAGTCGCAATGTTGGCGATGGGCGTCGGTGCAAGACGGCAGGTCATGAGTGATGCCCGCGCAGACCGCGTTGTTCTCTGGAGCAACGGTGCTCAGTCGGCTGGGGAAAGCAAAATTCCGACCAGTGCGACGACCGCGATTGCTGACTTGCCGTACCTCCGCCGGGGTGCTGACGGCCAGGCTCTAGCGTTGTCCGAGGCGCTGATCATCCTGCGGGCTCGTACCAAATCCGACCACAGACAGCTCTACGTCCCGCTGTATGGGGTCACCTCGACGTTGACCGAGGTGATACCGGAGTTTCACCTGGTGGCCGGACGTACATATCGCTCGGGACTACGTGAAGTGATCGCCAGTCGATTATGCGAACGCCAGTTCTCGAGCTTTGAAGTCGGCGATCACCGATTTATCCACGGCAGCGATTGGACCATCGTCGGACTCTTCCAGCAGGGGCACTCGCAGGCAACCTGCATCATGTATGCGGACGCGGGGAGCATCCTGTCCGCGTTCGGACGAACCAGCTACAACCAGGTCATGGTCATGCTGCAGTCACCCGAGCAATATGCTGCCTTTGCAAGTGCGGCCAAATCCAATCCCACCCTGCACATCGATGCTGCGCCGGAGCCGGCCGTCGTCGAGAGGGAATTCAAGCAGCTCAATGGCATTCTGGACTTCGCCAGCTACTTCGTCGGTACGATTTTGGGCATCGGCGCCACTCTCGGTGCGGTGAGCTCGCTCTACGCCATCGTTGACTCGCGACGTCGTGAACTCGCCACCCTCCGGGCCATCGGATTCGCGGCCCGCGCTATCGTTGCGGCCACGTTGGTCGAAGCCATAGTTCTGGCACTGCTCGGCGCTCTGGTCGGAGGCTCCCTGGCCTGGGCCCTCTTTGATGGCTTCTCGGTCCGTCCGCTCAGCACCTCGTTTCAGATGTCCGTGACGCCTGCTCTCTTGGTGCTCGGGTGCATTTGGGCTCTTGGCATGGGATTGCTTGGGGGCCTTCTCCCAGCTTTGAGCGCAGCCCGTGTGCCGGTATCGGATGCAATACGCGCCACCTAGACGGCTCAGGCGCGCTCCTCAGAGCGTTCCGCGGGCCTATCGATACGTGACCGGAAACCGCCCCCGAGGTTTACCTCAAGGTTCTCGCGTACACTCTACGCAGAGCAAGTACGGCGCTCGCGAGCGGTGCCGTCCAGAGAAGGGCTACGGAGCATGCACGTGCACCTGAGCACGATTAACGGATCGTTCGGGCTGTCCCGCGTCGGGGCACTCCTCCTCGCGCTCCGGGCGTGTGCCGCCGCTGCGCTACTCGCGTCGCCACCGGCGTTCGCGCAGCTCACGGGGCCGCTCATCCTCAAGGAGCAGGGCAGCTTCTTCGTCGGCGGCGTCACCAAGACCGTGAGCGAGCCCTCAAACGAACCTTTCCCGGCGCAGACCGGTGACATCACGGTCAATCAGATGTACGTGCAGTATCAGATCCCGATGGCAGGCGCTCGGCACGTGCCGGTCGTGTTCGTGCATGGTTGCTGCCTGAGCAGCAAGACCTGGGAGACGACCCCCGATGGGCGCATGGGCTGGAGCGAGTACTTCGTTCGCAAGGGTCGCTCGGTCTACCTGGTGGACCAGGTCTCCCGCGCTCGCTCAGGGTTCGATCCGTCGGACTTCAACGCGGTGCGCGCGGGAGCGCTCGCCAATGCGCGCATGCCGGCGATCCTCGATGCGACCCACCAGTTCGCCTGGATGGTGTTCCGCTTCGGTCCCAAGTTCGGCGAGGCGTTCCCCGATGAGCAGTTCCCGCTCGAGGCCGTGGACGAGCTCTACAAGCAGTTGATCCCCGACCTCAACTCGACACTGTCGCATAACCCGAATCCGACCTGGACGCAGATGGCGGCTCTTGGAGTGAAGCTGCACGGAGCGATCCTCGTGGGACACTCCGAATCTGGCTTCTTTCCCGAGCAGGCTGCCCTCATCAATCCCACGGGCATTCGGGGGCTCGTCACGATCGAGACGGGCTGCCCGACCCTGACACATGCGCAGCTCGCAACGCTCGCGAAGGTCCCGACGCTCGTCATGTTCGGCGATCACCTCGCCGATGTGACGAAGCCCCTCAACTGGATGGGCGCCTTCGAGAGCTGCAATACGTTCGTCGCGCAGCTCAAGCAGGCCGGCGGGGATGCCGAGATGATGCACTTGCCCGACCTCGGCATCAAAGGCAACAGCCACATGCTGATGCAGGACAAGAACAGCAATCAGATCGCAGACCTGCTGATCGCCTGGATCGACCGTCACATCGAGACGCGCAAGCATCAACTGCCATAAGCCGGATTGGCAACACTCGCAGTCCGTGTGTCGGCCGCAGCCTTGCGCACTTGGAGGCATTGGCCTCTAGCACCGGTTGCTCATCGACCTCGGGGTGGATCCCGATTGCGGCCGATCTCGCCAATTCAAAACGTGTAGTTGACTGTGAACATCAGGATCCGAGGTGGCAGTGGGACCACCGCCTTGATGAACAGCGCAGACGAGATGTTAGTAGGCCCGTAGACGTTGGTCAGGTTGGCCGCGCTCGCCTGCACCGTCCAATTGTCCTTCATCACTCCGAGCGATCCCTCATAGGCCGCGCCGTCGCCGGCCCCGCATCGCCATCGTACCGACGACCAAGCGGTAGGCGCTCGCGGAGCCACGCGTGCGCCTCGAAAGACTCCTCAAGAACCCCAGCGTTCTTGAGTGAGTGCCTCCGGCTCTGTCGAGAAACTGCCGCGCGAGCACTTGCTCGGCGATTTCGATTGCGGCAAGGAAGAACCGAACCGATCCCTGAAGCGCGAGGCATGGGCAAGCCAACAGTCCCACAGCGCGCAGACTTACGTGCTCGCGAAGGACCTCAGGGTTCTCGGGTACTACAGTCTCGCGGCCGGGTCGGTGACGCATGTTTCGGTGCACGGGAAGGGCCTCGGCGCCGCGCTGCTGAAGGACGCGCTGCTCCGCACGGCCCTGGCGGCGGACACGGTCGGCGCCCGCGCGCTGCTCGTCCACGCCAAGAACCAAAGCGCGAAAGCTTTTTACGAAGGCTTCGACTTTGAGCCAAGCCCGAGCGACCCCTACCATCTGCTGCTCATTATGAAGGACCTATTTCGCATAGCGGCCAGATGACGTTTCGGCGGCCGAGGGATCGGTCCGACGCGACAGCCCGAGCGCTCACCATGAGGCAAGTACGCCTGCGCTTACTTGCCACTTCGCTATTGCCGCAGATGCCAGAGTCTCGTTCGTGAAGGTTTGACAAAGCCGTAGGACTTAAGATACCGCGGTGCCACAGCATTGAGACAAGGCCTCGCGCAATTCGGTCAATTTTGGCGGCTTGCCCAACATGCAGTCCACGTGCGCCGGTACATCCCCGTCGGCGAGGCCCCGGCCCCACCCAGTGAGCAGAATGACGGGCGTGGCCGCTGAGGCGGCTTTGACAGCGCCGGCCACTTTGCGTCCATCGACGCGAGGCATGCCTAGATCGGTAATGACCACCGCGAATGGTTTGCCTCCATCGCTCCCGCTGCAGAACATATCGATGCCTTCCTGGCCCCCGGTTGCGACGGTGACCGCGTGGCCGTCGCCTTCCAAAGTTGTTCGCAGCGAGTGGAGCAACAATGGATCATCGTCTACGACAAGGATTCGCAAGCGCGACAGGAGCGGCCGTGCGGTACGGGGCGAGGTTGAGCAGGCAACCTGGGTGGCGGGAACAGGGAATCCCAGACGTATCGTCGTGCCCTTGGCCAACTCGCTTTCGATGTCGATCGCGGCGCCGTGCCGCTGAACCATCCCATACACCATTGCCAGCCCGAGGCCCGTGCCGCGCTCGCCTTTGGTCGTGAAAAAGGGTTCCAGACATTTGGCGCGTGTTGCCTCGTCCATGCCGATACCTGTATCGGACACCTCCACGTCGATGTGCTGTTGCGCCCCGGAGCGCGCTGAATCTGCGGCGCCCGGGGCGAATTTTGTCCTCAGGGTGAGCGTTCCCCCACTCGGCATGGCATCCACAGCATTGAAGATGAGGTTGGTGAGGGCATCGCGAATTTCGCTCTCGAGCCCCAGGACGGCCGGTGGGTCGGCAGCCAGCTCGGTCTGCAACCGAATGTCGATGCCGTGCTGCCGCGGCATGTCACTCCATCTCGCGCGCGTGAGATCCACAGCCTGTTGCACGAGCTTGTTCAAATGCACCGCCGCCAACGCGGTCTCCGGTTCGCGCTTGCGATAAAATTCCCGCATTCTCCCGACCGTCTCAGCCACGTCGCTGATGGCCTGCTGAATCGTTTGCAGGTACTGGCGGGCGCGCTCACTCAATCCGGCCTCCTTCTCCAGCAGCGACTCGGTATACAGCGCGACGGGCGATATGGCATTGTTGATATCGTGGGCGATGCCACTCGCCATCTGTCCGAGCGAACGCAGGCGTTCCTGCTGCATTACAACTTGCTGGGTCTGGCGCAAGTCCTGATACGCGGCCTGCAATGCGCCGTAGAGTTGGGCCTGATGTGCTGCGAGCGCGGTGTGCTCGCTCAATTGCCGCAGGAATTCGCAGTCGGCGCTGCTGAAGCTGCGGGGCTCGCGGCGTGCGACCAGTAAAACTGCAAAGACTTCACTTTCGCTCAGCAGCGGGGCGATGACGAGCGAACGCAGCCCGCCGCGCGCCAAGCGTTGCGCAAATGGGAAGTGCACTTGCCCCAGGTCCGGCTCGTAGACGAGCTGCCCGCGCATGCACCGCGACAAGCCGTTCTCATCGGCGTCGATTCGTACTTGCTCGCTCAAGGCCAGCTCCTGGGATAGTGACTGGCTACGCAGGCCGCCGCTCACGACCGTCAGCAGCTTATCGACCGGGTCGTACCGGCACACGCAGCCGAGATCGACCGGGAGCTGATCCTCCAGAGTCCTGACCACCACTTGGAAGATGCTGGGCAGGTCCTGGCGCTCGCCGATGGCATGTGTGATGTGCTGCAGCAACCTGAGCCGTTCGAACTGCGATTGCACTCGGCGCTGCGCAATCCGGCGGTCGATATCGGTCCGATGCAAGGATTCGGCATTAGCCCATATCAGCGCTCCAAAGACGATGATATTGGACAGCGCGAAAATCGACACACCGGCCTCAGTGTCAAGCCATCCGGCACGTTGCCCCTCGAGCCCCAACCAGCCAAGCACGATGGGCGCGACGATCGCGGCCGGCACAAGTCGCCGGGCGATCACACCGCCGGCGCTATCGCTCAACAACAACGCGACCAGCCCCCCGTCCGCCCTGGTGCAGAGAACGCCCGCGCTGAGAATGAGGAAAAGCATCGCGGTATGCAGGGCCATCTTCGTATAGGGCAGCAGCGGCTCGCCGCCATAGATGTAGTGGCTGAACCCGAGCCAGGCGGTCATTGCTACAAGCAGGCAGAAAGTCTGGAACGTGCGGAAGAACCGTGGTGTGGAGGCCAAAAGCAGCGCGGACCCGAGCAGCAGAAAACCGAATCCGGTGGCTGGCGCCATGAGGCTGACAGCGCTACCACTCGCCAAAGGCGACAGGTCCCTCAGCCCGAGCTGATCGATTGATAGATTCCAGCCGAAGCCGTAGTCACACAGCCGGTACACGCCGATCAGCGCAATGATCACGCCGCCGACGCTGAACCATCCGCGACCGGCGCCGCGCTCGGGCTTCAGCCCGCTTCCCGAGTCAGTCGACCCGGCTCCGATCCAAAGTGCGGCTCCCGCGAGTGCGAACGTCAGTGCCGTAAGGGGCGACATCCTCGTCAGCCCGGGCAGTACGCTGGTTAGCGCCACGACGCCCAGTTTCCAACCCAGCAGCACCGCCGCTCCAGCGACAGCGGCGAGGACGCCCGCTATCCGGGTGAATGCTGCGGGGTGCCGCCAGGACGATGCCGCGGTCCCAGTCGATTCTCGTTCACTCAGCGATCGGGGCACGGGGAATCCTTGCAGATGGCCGATTGAGTCGCGAGGCGAATAACTGCTGACACCCGCTTCTGATGATGCGCCAGTATCCCGCCATCAAGGCGATCTCGGTCCATTTCTGTGAAACCGCGCATATGCGAACGACTGCTGAGTGCACGCGCCGCACTCGCGGCGGTAGTCTCGAGGCCAATCATATGGTTGCGGAGGCGATTACGGGGCGCTGCACAGAGCCATCGAGCGACATGGTCGAGATCGGCCGGCGCGGCGGCGGGGCGCGGCATTGAGTGTCGCTGATTGCCCAGTGTGCGCGGTGATAGGAAGCCGGCGGCCGCACAGATCGAACTGGGCCGCCCTGAAAGACGAAAGTCAGCTTCGAGGCGGCCTACCTGAACCATCGGAAGAGGGCACCTGGCCGATCTCAGCCACGCCCGGCGGCACACTCAGTCTACCTCAAGGAGTCAGCCAGTAGGTTGGAAGGGGTAGAGGTCGCGCTAGCGATTGCGGATCCTCAGGAGGTGACCGACCGCACCACCAGCCGCGCTGAGGATACCGGCGGGTAGGCCATGGAGCAGCGAGTCGATGTAGGACGGTTGAGCTTCACCGACAGGTCGAGATCCGCGCGTGAGAGCAGCTACGCTGACCCGCGAACCGATGCTGGCCTCGCATAGATCGTCCACGCTGCCGCGGTGAAGACGAGGACATTGGCAACAACGACCGGAAGCGCACCGATCACGACACCATACGTGATCCACAGTAGCGCTCCCAGCATCTGTACGCCCCGCAGCAACGCCGGGCGCGAAAAGAAATACGAGCCCACGAAGATGGCCGTCGCGGTCCAGCCCAGGACTTCCATCCAGAGCGGTCTCATACGGCTGCTGCCTGCGCGCCTGGGCGCAACATTTCGCTCACCTGAACTCGATCCGTGCGGTTCCTCTCCCAGCCATCCAAGGTCAAACCGTAGGATTCGAAGAGATCACGGATATCGCGCGTTTCCCAGTTCAGCACCTGATGGAGAATCGGCACCATGATGCTAAAGGCGTTGTCGCTCAGCACGGTGCTTCTTGCGATGCGCGCGAGCTGGTGGTTTTCCGATACCGCAATAGTAAATCCGTCGTGATTGTTGACGTGCAGCATGACATGGACATCTGAGCTGCCATCGCCCACATAGATCGTTCGATCCGGCGCCACACCAAGGCGATGTCCCACCTCTTCGATGACCGCCACCTTTCCATAGCCGGCGGGCACCCGGCGAATGGCCCGCACTTCGCCGGACTGTGCATCGAAGTCCAGCTCAGTGCCGTAGATGTGCTCAGCCGGTACGACACCTTCTAACGCCGCGACGACAATCGCACGCGGTGCAGCCGAGATCACGTAGAAGGAGAACTTCGTGCCTTCCGTGCCCCGATTGAGGAAGTCGATGAGTGCAGGAATCGCGGCCTTCAGTCGAATGCGACGTCCCACCTCGAGTAGATGGTCGCGCCGCACACCGCGGAATTCAGGATCGTGACGAATGAGATAGGCGAGCTCGCCGCCCTGCTGCACGAGGTTCGTGTGTGCGAGCCCCACCACGCGTTCTTCGAAGTCCGCGATGCCCAAGAGCTCGCTCAGCGCCAGACCCGAGTCTTTAAAGCTCAGAGTTTGATCGAAATCCGAGGCCAGCAAATAATGCTTGTGCGGGGTACCACGCATACATGCGCCGAGTGTGCCACGACGCGCTCCATCATAGAGCGGGTTGACGGTGTGTCACGTGAGAAAGATTTGCCCGATCGTGTACAATTATCAGCTGCAGGATCGTGAACAACTGTGACGGCTGCACGTGCTTTCGTGCGACGGGCGGGCGCCCTCTCCCCGGGTGTAAGCCACGGGATGTGTCCCTCTTGATCGTTCCTTGTCTACGCCGTTTGAGAGAGTCACCCGTTAGCTCGGTAAACGCGCCTTCGCCGCCCCGCGAGCTTAGGATGGCTCCTTCGGGCGTACCGCGCGGGAGTGTCGTGGTGTGCGAACCGAGTGATGGTCGGATAGAGGTAGGGAGCATCAAGCGCCCAATTGCGTCGCTAGATCCTCTGTTGAATGAGAAATGACGTCAACAGTCCCGTGGGGCGCGGATTCGGCGACGCCCGGACGCTCCTGGGGTCGCGCGATAAAGGCCGAGCGTCTGGCGCTCGAATTTCAGGTGCCGATGATATTCCTCTAGGGCGAGTTGGACGCCTTCGCCGTCAGCGCCGATGTCGAACACTACGTTGCCAAAATTCAGTCACCACACAAGGCATATATCGGAATCCCTGGTGCGGGCCATTCGCCGTGGATGATGCCTGGGTACCTGGAGCTGCTCCGGATGCATGTTCGGCCGATCTTCACTCTGAAGCATTGATCATGCACTTGGAGAGCCGGACTGTGCTGCGCCCGGATGGGCACAGTTCGGCCATGTGCGCCATACGAAGCCAAAAGTATAGTCCCCCAAAAACGGCCGGTCGCTTTCAATGCAGTTGCGGTCAGCGGCTGGTTCCCATCATCACCGGGAGCGACTCGTCATGAGAATCCTGGCAACGCTAGTACTGCTGCTATCGAACGGAATGTTCGTTTCGACTACCTTAGCCGCCAACGCACCCGATCGTCCTCCCGGCGTTGATGCGGACCATTGGGTAGTTCTCGGCGAGTCGATTGGTATTGTCCTGACCACCGGAGAAGATTCGGCGCCGGCCGGCAAGGTGAATTCGTGGAAGTTACCGGTCGCGCCGGACGCGCTAATCGCGCCGACGAGTCAGTTCGTAAGTGACGCTGTCGAGCGTGCCAGAGTACGAGAGCCGATCCATGGCTACCTCATGGTGAAATACGGCGGCATTTGGGGGCGCCTGCTCGTCACGTCATCCTGAGGCGGGTGCGCGGTCGGCGAGCGGCCACTTCCTGTCGTTCGCAGGCCTTGCGCAACTCCTCCGAAACGGACCTTCGAGTTCCGGTTGGTTACATTGACGCATGCACTATCTTCAGATCCATCTGCCAAATCGAGTCGCGGAAGTCCCGAAGTGGTATGCGGAGTCGAGCGGCGCCGTTACGCCGTTTTATCTGTGTGCAACAATGTATGCCTGTACCCATAAGGTTTGAGCCGCGCCGGCTGGAAGACGTTCGCGCTTTCGTGCTGATGGCGGTTGTGATCGCGATGGCAACCGCGTCCGCCGGGGCCGTGGCGGACAGCTTTGGGCCTGTCCGCTACGATCGGAAGAGCGATCAGCTCATCATTACCATGATCTATGACGGTACCAATCCTGACCATCATTTTTCCATCCAATGGGAAACCTGCCACAAGCTCGAGCAAACGAGGGGTCAGCCTGAGCGGCCAGAGCTACCGCCGCACCAAATTGTGCTGTCGATTATCGATGACCAAGGGAACGATGCGTCGAAGAGGAGCTACAGAAAGACAATACGGGTGCCCCTTGCTGCTCTGTCCTGCAGGCCGGCAAGACTGACGCTGGCGACCCCACCAATGTTTGATTGGAATACAACAACCATCGACATTCCGTAGCTTAAGCAGCAGTGAATCGCGACCGCGGGTCTAGGCGAATCCACGACGAGGGACCGCTTCGAGACGCGTCGGAGATAGTGACTGGTTGCCTGAGCCAGTCGCCGAAGCGGACATAGCGCAGCAGCTGGTTTGGGTCAAGCTGGGTCTCGCTCGCGAATCTCATGCCTAAAGCGGCGCTGTAGCCGTTGGCGCGGCTGCGATGCAACGGCTCGGAGAGAACGATCGGCCCAGAAATCAGAGCGCAGAACAATGTGAGACGCGTCGGCCGGCTTCGTGCCGCGGTACTCGGTGCAAATGACGACCAAAGAGCTGCGGTCAGTGAAGTGAGAATAGGCGCCGGATATTGGCGGCAACCCGTTCCGCCAGTCCCTCTTCGGGCCCCTCTTTGTCGTCAACGTGATCAAGTACGGTTCGATTCGCCAGCTGCCGGCTCGCGAGACTTTCGCTCAGTTCCTCGGCCAAACCCGGGCGGCCCTTAATAAGCGGAGACAGCGCCGCCTTGGAGATCTCATAAATCACCACCCAAGTAAGCGCGGTGAGTTCGCCTTCAAGCGGCTTACCGGTGAGCAGTCCAACCTCCCCGAAATAGTCTCCGGGCACCAGTCGGATAACCTCAATCTTGCGACCATTTGCCTCCACCGAGCCAACTAGAACGCCATAGCTGACTATGCATAGCGCTTCCAAGATCGTACCTGCCCTTACTACGACCTCGCCGGGCTTGTAATCCTTTCGCTGCATCTGCGACGCCAGCGCGGCCTTTTCGTCCACGGTCAAGGTCGAGAACAGCGAGATTCCGGCAAGCAGGCGCTCGGGAATTCCCGACTCCTCTTCCGCCGATGGAGCGGCTTGGCTGCGCGAACCGCCAAGGCGTGGCGAAAACTTGGCTCCGGCCGCGGCTGCGGCCCGAAAGACCCGATTGAAAAGCTCATTTTGCGCCCGGTCGACGGCGCTGATATCTGCAACCGAGTAGGAGAGCTCGAAATCGATCATTTCTGCGCTCAGATCCTTGATGGTGACGGTCGGCTCAGGCATGCGCAGGACATGAGTGCTGCCGAGCAGCACTTCCTTCAATAAATTGCAGCCCGCCGCGGGCGCCAGCGAAGGCTCCAATCTGACCCGGATGCTGGCGCCGTGGATCGTGGTTGGCGCGCTGCAATTCACAAGCCTGGATTTCGCAATCACGCTGTTCGGGATGATCGCCACATCTTGCTTTCCTGTCACGATGTGCGTCGCGCGCCAATTGGTTTCGATCACCTTACCCTGGAGCGTGTCATCCAGAACGATCCAGTCGCCCACGCGGTAAGGGCGCTCGATCTTAAGAGCGATTCCGGAAAAAACGTCTCCGAGGGAGCTTTGCAGCGCCAGACCGATAATAATTCCCAACGCGCCGGAGGTCGCCAGCAACCCTTTCACCGGCAGATCGAAAACATAGGCGACGATTGCGAAGGTCGCCGCGAGGTAGATCAGCGCGGCCAACAGGTCCTGAACCAGTTTCGTGTCGCGCGGCTGTCGCCCCAGCACGACGAACGCGCGCAAGAAACCGACCGTGAGCCACGCCGCGCCCAGCCACCAGAACACTTCGAGCACGCCTACGAAAAGACGCGTGGGTTCGGGCGAAATCGACACGCCGGGGCGATAGGGAACACCGCCGCCAGCCAGCATCAGTCCGGTGAAGATCGCAAAGAAGAAAAGCTGGGCAAAGAAATACGCCAACGCACTGCGTCGCCGCCAATAGCGGGTGCCGAAGAAGCCGACAACGGTCACAGCTGCTGCGAGGAAAAGCGGGTTAGTCGCCGTTGCCAGAATGGAAGAGGAGGAGATGGTCATTAAGCGAGCTCGTGTAGTGATCGAAAGTTACCGAAACACTTTCGCGCTCCGGTTGGAAGATTGCATTGTTATCGCATCGCGACCACCGTAGCACCCGGCTTCAGACGCGGGAAGCTTTAAACTGGCGCCCGTGAGGAACCCCAAGCGTTCCACGTCGCGTAGGCCGGCCCGATAGAGTCGGTGGCGCGCTTGATATATGTCTGAGTTCTCTCGTGTTGCGCGCGGCTAACGTGCTTAAAATTCCCTTTCGCGCTGCGACCACAAAATAAAGTAACAAAGTGCCACAAGCTGGCCGGCTCGAAGCATCCACTGACTATGGCGACGGCGCGTCGCACACAACGTGGCGCGTAGCGGTGGCGCGCTGCAGCCCACCGGTCGCGACAGGGCTTGAACACGGAGTACGCCAGCCCCATCTACCGGCGCGGTGCCCTGACGCGAGCGCCATTGGCCGGGATTTGAAGGTCGAGATGATCGAGAGGAGGAAACTGACTATGGCTGTAAAAGATCTGCTCCCTCGGATCAACGGCCGCGCGCCAGTCCCGCGCAGCTCGAGCTTGAATCCGCTTCTTGCCGCTCACGATGCGTCGTTGTTTGCCGACGTGGCTCGTCAACCGCTTAATCGTACACATCTGTCATTGTGGTTCAGAGCGCTGAGCCTCGGGGCGCTCGCCATGCTCGCGGGTTGCGTAGAACCACCGCCGCGACAGTACGTTGTACCCGCGCAGCCGGCGCAGCCGGTCGCACAGACTCGGATCATTGTATATCCCGTACAGGGCCAGAGCCCTCAGCGGCTCGAGAAGGATCGCTATGGGTGCCACGTATGGGCTGTGCAGCAGTCGGGCTTTGATCCCAGTCAGCCTGGCGTACCCGCCACCCAGCGCGTCATAGTTCAGCCGGCCAATCCCCCGGGAACCGGTACCGCCGTCGGCGCGATCGCGGGGGCCATCTTAGGGGCCGCAATTGCTGGCCCGAGAGAGACTGGGGCAGGGCTGGTAGTCGGCGGCATCACGGGTGCTGCAGTTGGAGCCGCGAGTGATGCCAACGCGCAAGCCCAGGCGCAGGCCGAGCAGCAGCGCCTGAATCAGGGGTTTGCGCAAAGCTACGCACAGACGCAAGCTGCCGCTTCGAACTACTGCCGCGCAATCTCCGCCTGCCTGACCGCGCGCGGTTATACCCTCGGGTGAGCACACAACCTCAATTCCCAAGCCAAATGGAGGTGCCGTTATGAACACTGCATCGAAATTGAAATTGGTGTTGATATCCGGGCTGCTGATCTTGGGGCTGGCCGGACCGGCCGCGAGCTTCGCTGCCCAGGCGCACTTCGATCGCGGCCCGCATAGTGTGTTCGACAATCGCTATAACCACGGACGGTACTATCTCCCGCGCGGTGCGGTCGTGCACGCGCTGCCGCCGGGGTACCGGGCGTTCTACTACGGCGGTCGACCATTCTTCTTCGTCGACGGTGTGTGGTATGCGCCGAGCCCTGGAGGCTTCGTCGTCACCTTGCCGCCGGTGGGGCTGGTCGTGTCGGTTCTGCCGCCCTTCGCGACCACGGTCTGGCTGGGCGGAGTGCCGTACTACTATGCGAACGATGTTTACTACCTGTGGCGGCCCGACCTAAATGCCTATGTAGTCGTCGCCCCGCCACCCAGCGCCGATCAGCCCGGATCACCGCCGCCTTCACCGTCGCCATCGTCAGCGTCGCCGGCGGAGGATTTCTTTATCTATCCGAAGAATGGTCAGAGCCCGGCGCAGGAAGCGCAGGACCGCTACGAGTGCAATAGTTGGGCGACGAGCCAGACCGGCTTCGATCCGACGCGGCCGGGTGGCGGCGTGCCGTCTGCGCAGAACGCCGCCAAAGGCGACCAGTATCGGCGGGCGATGAGCGTCTGCCTCGAGGCGCGCGGCTATACGGTAGGGTAGCTGCAGGTTGCGTTGCACGCCTCTTGGGGGGACGTACCTTTCTGCTCGAAAGGTACGTCCCCCCATTTTGATCGGAAAAGTACGCGACCGCCCACTCAGACGAAACCTCATCCAGGCGCCCACAGAGCGCGCCCAAGAATTGCCGTGCCTCGGCGATCGCCTGCTCGCGCGATAGAGCATGAAGGTTACCGCAACGAACTTGCCGCTGTTCGGCTGAAGCGAGTTCCATCTTCCGGCAGCAGGAAGTGATGCTCGCAGACGACCCCGGTCTCACCCACATCACACCGCTGCCGCGCGAGAGCTTGTCCTCGCCGTAACCCCAGATATTGAACGTCTGTCGCATCTCGCCGCGGCGGACGGTCGCGAACACGCTCTCGATGATATGCTCTCGCTTCTGTCGTCCTGCCGAGATACCAGCCGTTACAGCACGTCGGGACGATGGACCACATCGCTCAAGCGGCGCTGTTCTTAGCCAGCGATGCGTCGAGGTTCGTGATCTGGGTTGATCTGCTGGTCGATGGCGGCATGAGTGCTGGATGGCTTCAGCATCGGTCAGCGTCGCCGAGGCTGGCATGGCTCGCCTCGAATCAACGAAGAGCAGACACATGCGGGTCGGCGTGACGGTGACGTAGCCCCGGGGCCGCGCCACGAGCTGATACTTACCAGGACCGCTGTTAGGCCCTTCAGCGAAACAACTTTCCACGGTCCGATGATCTGATCCGTGGTCGTCGCGTGCTGGGCGTACGACGGCAGCGATGCAGCGAGCAGTGCAGTGATGGCAGTGGCGTTCAGTATTCTGTTTATCGCAAACCCTTTCCAGCGACCCGACGTGCGCACGCGAACGTCGCAGACGCTTGCTGTGACGCCTATCCGTCGAATTCGAACGCGACGGCGGCCTGATCGCGCTCAAGGTATCGCACTGATCCAAAGGCGGGCACGGATGCCCCAGGTGGCATGTCAGGCGTACCATCTCATCCATGCGGAAAATCGAGACGGTCGCGGGGAATACCGGCTATCGGCACCAGCTCGATCGCGTGCGGCGGTTTTTGGATCGAGTCGAGGGCCCACACGCGAACGATGTCGAGTTCCAGGACATGATGTGGGCGCTCTTCCAGAACTGCTGGCATCTGAAGGATTGGGTGGATAACGACCCTTTGGCCTCCGAGGCTCAAAAGAGATCGGTGATCCAAGAGGCGCACGACTCGGATGTGCTCAAGATCTGCCGCGACCTCTGCAACGGCACCAAGCATCTCGGGCTCGATCGGAAACCGAGCTCTGGCGCTGGTGCTGCCCACCATCACATCGACATCACGATCACGCCTGGCGAATCGAGCGCCATGGACTGCATGGTCGAGGACGGCCACGGGAATCTCATCTCGGGGAAGCAACTCGCGCGCGACTGTATCGCCGAGTGGGAGCGCATCCTTCAGTCGGAAGGACTCAATATCACCCGGCGTAGCTGAGAAAGGGCGGAACGAACCACCATCCCCTCTCACGCCGGCGCCGGACCGCTGCCTATAAGGCAGGTCTCGACCCCTATGCACGCAACTATGCGTAGGAATGGCGTGGGATGCGATGCCTTCGGGCGCTACCGAACATCCGACGTGGAGCTCGAAGAGGCCGAGGCCTTGGGAGCGGCCCCCGGCAGCGGTTGCTCGGGGGCTACCTCCCCGAAACGATGCGGGCCGATGCCGGGTCGGCCCATGCCAGGCGGGAAGAACCGCGGTCCACCCCGCCACGGTCCGGGCATTGGCCTGTACATGCCGGCGTGCATGCGGCCGAAGCCGTGGTGTCCGTGATGGGCAGCGGCAAAGATCGCGCCCAGGATGACGAGCCCCGCCAGCGTGAATGCCCAGAAGCCGAGGTACTTGCCGAACGTCCGCAAGCCACCCTCGGATCGGGCGGCGAGGTACAGGACGAAGTAGCCGCCGATCGTGAGCGCTGTTGCTGGAAGCAGCGCAAGAAAATAAATCATAAGTGCCCCCTGGAGATAAGACGCATTGCGACAGCCCCGTCGTGCACAACCGCCGCTTCATTCTTGTGGTGCTGGATTCTAATCCCGCACTCCGCCCGAAGCTGTAATAAAGCGTATCGGGGTCGCCGCAGGCAGCCTCAGAGATCCGGCGCAGGCCTGACCCAGAGCTCCGGCTCTGTCATGTTCGGAACTCCATGGCAATCGCCCCTGGGCTGGACGGCACCCGTCTATCAGCCGTGCCGCTGTAGCCCTCCAGGCACAGCGCCTCGTACACCCGCTGCGCCGTGCGCCGTTCGCGCGCCGGTAACTTTTTCTTCGGCTTCCAGCCACCCATCCAGCGTCGCCAGATAGGGACCCAATTTGGGCCGTGGCTGACGACTGCGATGGTACTCGAATGCGTCGCCTTCAAACCGCAGTGCCCGCTTAACGGTATTCCTCGAGAGCCCCAGATCTCGCGCGATCGCGCTGATCGACTCCCCGTGCACCAACCGCCACCGGCGGATCTTGCCGATCGTCTCCACGCACAATACCCCGGTTCTCCAGCAGCACAGGGTACGGAGTGGTCAATTTTCGATGTCCATTACCCCCGAACCTAGTCAATATTCCACGTCCGTTCACATCCAGCTCCCCAGAGCACGAAGGACGTCGGCGTTGCAATAGATCAGATCTCTGACTACAGTCAGCTAATGTTCGATGCGACGGTAGTGATACGCGGGTTCGACAGGACCGTGACCCAGCGCATTGGCGCCTTGAATAGCCGTTACCTGGGCCGCAAGCGGCCACTGGTCGAATCGCGAATGCTGCTCGAGATCGGCGCCGATGCCCGGCCGTTACGCGACTTGCGAGCCCAACTTGGCATCGATTCAGGCTTCCTGAGTCGGACGCTGCGCTCGCTGGAACGACATGGCCTCGTTAGAACCACCCGGCCACCCGGTGGCGACGGCAGAATCAGAATCGCTCAGTTGACTGCGGCAGGAAGAAACGAGCTGCGAAAGCTCAATGAACTTTCCGACAATCTCGCCCGATCGGTGCTGGCGCCCCTGTCTACAGACCAGGGCGAACGGCTGATTATGGCGATGGCAGAAGTCGAAAGGCTGCTGCGAGCGTCGGCGGTTGAGCTGCGGACTGAGCGCCCCTCAACGCGCGAGGCCAGATGGTGCCTAAAGCGATACTTCGAAGAGCTTGCCGCGCGATTTCGCACCGGCTTTGACCCGAGCGTAGACGGCACTCCGGCCAGTGAGTTTGCGCCACCCCAGGGTTTTTTCCTCGTCGCAAGGCTCGACCAACAGCCAATCGGTTGCGGTGCGCTTAAGCTCTGCGATCGCAGCACGGGCGAAATCAAGCGCTTATGGGTCGCTCCCCACGCGAGAGGTCTGGGTGTCGCGCGCAGAATCGTCCGCGAGCTCGAGAGCATCGCGCGCAGCTGCCGGTTGCACACCGTTCGGCTCGACACCAACGAGTCGCTGACGGAGGCCCGTGCCTTATACGACTCCTGCGGATACCACGAGGTCGAGCCATTCAATGACAATCCTTACGCGCACCACTGGTTCGCGAAATCGGTCGCGTCGTCCCGGGATTCTTGACGTGAACAAAGCAACGTCGCAACCGTGCATGAGGTCCCGCACGTATAATTTCGCGCTGCAAGATGATCTCCAATATCGACAAACCTGATCCATGTTATTCATTTTCTTCAATGGGCCGGAGCCATTAACCTATTGTTGCAAGCAGGGGGCGTAGTCCAAACACGGGCTGGCGCCCGACCCTGAACGACGACTCGTCGCGTGCAGATGGCATACGGGGCAACTATGGTCCGAACCGACCGCTCGGATCCCGCTAGTCCCGCTTACCCGTATTGGGGAGAACAATGATGAAGGTCCTTGCGGTCATCTCATTCGAGTTCGGTCCCGTTTTCTACTGTTTTGCTTCGGGTGCGCAGCAGGCCACCCTGTGGAACTCGACGACCGCGAGCAGTGCGGCATCGAACGTCGTCACTGCAGCCGTGGACCGCGTGCACGCCTCTGCTCGCGCGGCCGATTCGTCGGGTCAGAGCGGGGGTACGCTAAAGACAATCAACCAGACCTCGACTCGATTCAGCAGGACGACTGATCAGGCAGCGACAGTGCCGCGAGCGGCATTACACCCGCCGACCCCGGACTTCACGAGGTTGTCGTCAGGGCCGAAAAGCACGCAAAACCCGTTAGCATCGCGGTGCTGCCAGCAGAACGAGTGCAGAACGAACACATCGTCGACCTACGCCATGTGGCACGTTCGACTCCTGGGGGGCGAATGACTACAGGCGCAAAGGACGTCCAGTTGGATATTGATGACGTGCTGGCAGCGGAGTCTCGGATACGCGACAAGATTTTGCGTACGACGGTCATAACCCGGCCAAGCATGGATGCCTTATTCGGTGCGCGCCTTTTTTTTAAGTGCGAGAACTTCCAGCGGGCTGGCGCATTCAAAGCGCGAGGCGCGTTCAATGCCGTATTCTCTCTAAGCGACTCTGAAGCACGCCGCGGGGTGGTTACCAGTTCGTCTGGAAACCAAGCCGCCGCGGTCGCATTGGCCGCGCGGACTCGCGGGATCCCTGCGCATATTGCGATGCCGAAGATTGCCCTCAAGTCGAAAGTCGCGGCAGTACAGCGTTATGGCGGCAATATCGTCTGGGTTGAGGCCGCAGGAGAGGTGCCTACTGCAAGGGAATACGAGGCTACGGCGGCACGCATTCAGGCAGAGACGCACGCCAACGCGATACATCCCTATAACGACCTGCGTACCATTGCTGGGCAGGGAACCTGTGCATTGGAATTCATCCGAGAGTTCCCGCATCTGGACCTGTTGATGGCCCCCGTCGGCGGTGGCGGTCTTCTGGCTGGAACCGCGGTGGTCGCTAAGGCGACGAGTCCCGGCATCCGTGTGGTAGGTTGCGAACCAGCCATGGCCGATGATGCGCAGCGTTCCTTCCACGCTGGCCACATCATAGATCAGGTGGCGCCACGCACAATTGCAGATGGACTGCGCACCTCCCTTGGCGATCTGACGTTCCCACTAATCGCGAAGAACGTGGACGACATCGTGACGGTAACTGAAGAAGGAATAATCGGTGCGATGCGCCTGTTGTGGGAGATTCTGAAGATCGTTGTCGAACCGAGTGGCGCAGTTCCCCTCGCTGCGCTAATGGAGCGCCGGGTGCCGGTTCACGGTAACGCCGTTGGAGTAATTCTTTCCGGCGGAAACGCCGACCTCGATCAGCTGCCCTGGACGTGACCGCCGCAGAATTTCCAGCGAACCCGGGTATTGAGGTCCCGTGGTGCTTTCAACGTGGCCTTGAGCGATTCGGAAACCCGGCGCTGCGTTATGACAGACTTTTTCTCGCCGCGGCGCTTTCGCTGGCGGCTACTCAGCGCGCGACGACTACAGGGCTGGCCGCAAGTGCATCGACGTAATCGCCTCCGACGGCACTACCGATACTGCTCATCTACGTTGGACACAGTGGCCGGGGCCCCGCGCGGCGCGCTGCGCCAACGCCCATCAGGTCACTCAAGCCACTCAAAGGTAGGTGAGTAAATGAAACTTCTGATACTCAGTCGCGAGGACGTCGCATCGCTGTTGGATATGCAAACGGCCATCAAACTCGTCGACAACGCGATGCGTTCTCTTTCGCTGCGCGAGACGAGCCAGATTGTCCGGCGAATTCTGCCCTTGCCGGGAAGCGATGGCGCGCTTGGGGACATGCCGGGTTCGCTAGGCACCGGCAAGCCTTTTGGGCTCAAGTGTGTCGCTGCATTTCCTTTCTCGAAACGGGGCCAATCCTCACACCGAGGCGCGGTTCTTCTCTTTGATCCGAGCTCGGGAGAACCTGCGGCGATCATCGAGGCGGGGCTCCTCACAGCCATCCGCACCGCTGCGGCGACGGCGTCTGCCACCAGTTACCTCGCGCGGTCCGATGCGCGTGTTCTCGGGCTGATTGGCACCGGCGAACAGGCTCATTGGCATGCACGCGCCCTCGTTTTGGTGCGCCCGTTCCAACGCATTCTCGTGTGGGGACGGGACCGCGCCAAAGCGGCGCTTTTTGCTGAGGCCGTGCAGGACGCGCACGGTGTTCCATGTAAGGCAGTGGATAAAGCTGCGGAAGCTGCATCGGCTGATGTGATCTGCACGCTGACGTCCGCTTCAGAGCCCGTCCTTCGCGGCGAGTGGCTGTATGCGGGGGCACATGTCAACTTGGTAGGCTCGAGCAGCGTGACGCCTTGCGAAGCCGACGAACTGTGCGTCGCGCGGAGTCGGTATTTTGTCGACTGGGAGGAATCGGCGAGAGCCCAGGCGTCCGAGTTCCACCGGGCCCTGAATGCGAACGTCATTTCGGACACGCACATGCTTGGCGAGATCGGTGCGGTCGCGGTCGGCAGGATTGCTGGACGACGGGACCACAGGGAGATTACGCTCTACAAGTCCCTCGGCGTAATCGTTCAGGACCTCGTCTGTGCCTGGCATTTGTACGAACGAGCCGTTGCCCAACGCATCGGTCAGCGGGCGGATTTCTGAGCGTTCAAGTTGCACTGCGGCGGCTGCCGGGGGACACCTAAGAACTGCATCCGTTGACTATATGAAAAGCTGGCCTACCTGCTGTCTGGAGCCAGGTTCATGAGTGAGATCAGGCAGCCTTCTCCGTGGGGTAGAGCGGTGAGATGCGCACCGGTGAGGTAGCCAAAGGATCGTTGCACACCAATCGAGCTGGACGCCTGATACCGAGCAATAGAACTCGGCATAGGCGCCGCATTCCACTCACGCGGGGAATGTTTTGGCTCTCGCGACTAATTTGCTCGGGCACAGATCATCCGCCACCTATCGACGATTGAGATCGATTTAATCGAAATCATGCGCTTGCTCCGCAGAGCAAACGCGACTAGCCTGAACTGCAAGAGGGGGTGGTTTTGGTGAGAGAACTGATGCGGTAAGGCAGGCCGCTGGCCGTGGTCCGCGCACCGCTCAGATAACATCACCGGAAAAGATAGGGCGAAAAACGAAAGGGCGTCAGAAATGCCCGTCCACGCGACATTCAGGTCCGCCTTGGTTCAGGCGACCTGGCCGCTTGAGACATTCGACGCACCTCAAAGATGTGGGGGCGTTCGATGCTAAAGCGAGTCACAATCGCGGTCAGTCTGTTCGCGATAGGCTGTTTGATCTCCCTTGCGGCGAATGCCGTATCCGAGCCGCGACAAATCGACATCCCGCCCGGAAAGCTCCTTCCAGCACTCCGGGCGCTGCAAAAGCAGGCCCAGGTTCAACTGCTCTACGAACCGAATCAGCTGCGATCGTTCCGCACGAACGGCCTGCGAGGTACCTATGAGCTCCGCGACGCCGTGCGAATGTTGTTGAAGGGCACGCCGCTCGACTTTCAAGTCGATCAGAGTGGTGCAATCTCGATCGTCAATACAAAGCCGGCCTTCGCTTCGCACAGAGCTGCCCAGGCCTCCTTCCCACCTACCGGTGAAAATGAGGAGGAGAATGTCTCAACGGCGCAGACGTCTGCTTCAGCGCCACAGGAGGCCGGCGGCGGAAACACCACAAAGCTTCAAGAGGTCGTCGTAACGGCTCCTTACCAATTCCTAAGCGCCGATACGAGCGGTACAACGAACCTGCCCCTGCCGGTGGAAAAGGTGCCGCAAACGATCAACATCGTCTCCAACGACTTCATCAACGCAGCAGATTTAAAAACGCTGGGCGAAATTGCGGAGTACACGCCAGGAGCCACCAACAATGGAGCCGATCTTAACCTCGGCACAACCGTAAGCTTGCGAGGATATCCAGCGCAGAAGGAGGTTGATGGCTTAAGCGACAATGACACCGGGTTTGAGCCTGACTACGCGATCTACAACCGCCTGGAGGTTGTGCAAGGGCCGTCTTCGGTGGTTTACGGAATATCAAGCCCCGGAGGGCTCGTAAATTTTGTTACGAAGAGCGCGACGCCAGACACTCCCAGCTATCTACTGGCGAGCGGCGGAAGTTGGAACACCCTTCGTGTAGAGGCGCAGGGTGTCACCGCTCTTGATTCTTCTGGGTCACTCCTTGGCATCGGTATTTTTGTTCGTGACCAAGGCGATAGCTTCGTCGATTACATGAACCATCAGAAGACTTCAGTCTATGGCGGACTCAACTTCAAACCAAACGATACTCTAAGCGCCTATGTGCACGGGGGTTACGAGCGGTATGTAAGAGATTCGATGGACGGTGGATCGCCAACGGAGCCAGATGGATCGCCCGCTCCTTTGCCGCGGTCGTTCTTCCTTGGCGACCCCTACATGAAGCTATACACCGACCTTTACCATGTTGAAGGCGATGTGACCTGGAGTCCTACCGAGAACCTTCAATTGGGTTTGAAGGCACGTTTTGAGCACAGCGATACGCCCGGCTTGACACCGTACGGACAAGCCTTGCAGTCCAATGGCGACATCGGCCTCCAGGTCCAAAGGCTCTTTTACACACTCAATCAAGATCTCGGTCTAGGCCTGTCTGGCATCTATCACCTAGACGCTACCGGGTTGGCTAACAGCTTCGTATCACTTGGCGTTGTGAGACAGATCAGCCAAGAGGCAGATGACTGGCTGATCACACCAATCTGTAACGGCAATATAAATGCTGGGCAGCAGGCGATATTCCAAGTTTTTAATGAATGTTTGAATGGCGGCAACTTTACCCCGTATATATTCAAGCCGCACACTGCGATTACTACAGCATCGATACAGGCCGTTATCAGTCCAATCAAGCCTTTGTCCTTTCTTGTCGGAGAATCGTACTCAAAGCCAGATATATCAGTAAACGCCGGTGGGCCACCGGAAATCTTCGACTTTAAGGGCCAGTTCAGTGCCCGCTTTGGGGCGACTTATGAGCTACTGCCCGGACTCAACGCGTACCTCTCGTATAGTGAATCGTTCCAGCCTCAGGAGAACGAGACCTATAGCAGCGGCGTTATCGGGATTCTTCCGCCCTTAACCGGGCATCAGTACGAGGGAGGTGTAAAATACCTAACGAACGGCGGTAGAGTCCTCTTTTCGGCGGCCATTTATCAGGTATATGAGAAGAACATCGCCGCCTATCAACAGACCATCGACGGGATCGATTACTACACACCGATTGGCGAAGATTCACACAAGGGCTTTGAGGTATCGGCACTGGGTAAGCTCGGTAGCTCGTGGCAGATCAACGCAGGGTATTCGTACTTACAGCCCAAAATCATTGAGGCTTCGAGCTCCGAGCAGGCCTTGGTCGGAGAGACGGAGGTATTCGTACCTACCCAGACTGCCAGCACTTTCCTGACTTACGAGTTCCTAAGCGGAGCGGCGCGAGGACTCACGCTTGGCGGGGGCTTTCACTACCAATCGTCTGTCCTCACATCCTTTAGAAGCGCCCTGGCAAGGGAGGAGTCTGCTGGCACTCCCGGCATACCCGTTCCTGCGACTAATGACATAGGTGGTTACGTCGTAGCCGACGCGTCTGTGTCGTATACCTTCGACGAATGGCTCGTCCAACTCAACGCGCGGAATCTTCTCGACAAGAGATATTTCATAAACCTGTACCAAACGCTGTATTACGGGAATCAACAGGGTGCCTCCACAGGCTTCATGCTGACCGTACAAAGGCAGTTCTATTGAGCCTTGTATTAATGCAATGACACTCCTACAGGGGCAGTTCGGCTTGCTGCCAGAACGCGCTGACGGGGGTTCGACGGCGCTGCATCCGCCGCACGTGGTTGCGAGTCTGATAGGTCATATCGCTGAAGCCTCGAGCACAGAAGTTGCCGCGCGCGCGCTACTTGGGATGTCCCCAGGTGTACTTTGTCGGGTTCAGCTCAGGAGCATGAGCCCGCAAGTACTCCAGCTGGATCGCACTCTGGCGGCTGTCGATGTAGTCGCGGACGACCTTACTGTGATGAGCGGGCCGCCCATCCCAGATCACCAGCACCTTCTGCCGGATCTGCCGCGCCAAGGCGTGCAGGAACGCCACTACCCGCGGCCCCTTGATCGCTCCGGGGAAAGGTCGAAAGTAGAAGCGATAGAACGTGATGCCGGCCGTCGCCGAGATCTGATGCCAGTCAACGTGATACTGCAGCACCGGTGTTTGCCCGTGCCGCCCCCAGCCACGCACGCGCGTGGGTCGCTCGCTCAGTCCCGATTCGTCGATGAAGACGATGAGTCCGCCTTGCTTTCGGGCGTTTTGCCGGCTCCGGCCACCGCAGCTGCTTCCAACGCCGGATCGCAGTCTCGTCGCACCCCCGCGCGCGGCAGGTGGGCCGCTGGCTGGAGAATCCCAGGCTCACGCAAATCCGCCACACTTGATGGCTGTCGCCGTACCGACGGCCGGACTTCTCTTCGATTGGCCAGCCGGCACGTCGCAGCGTCCACAGCTCCGTGCTGAAGCCCTGGGCAACTGCGCTTTTTTCGAGCAACCTCACCAGCTCGGTCTTCTCCTGTGCATGCAGCGCGGATGCCCGGCCACGCGCTCGACGCCTCAACGCCTGCAACCCGGCGGGCCCGCAAGTGCTCGTTCCAAATACTCACCGTTGTGCGCCACGAGGTAACCTTGCGTGCGACCTCCGTCTGGGCCATGCCGCGCAACAGCAGCCGCCCAGCGTATACGCGGCGACAGCAAAACGCGACTCTCTTTGTCAGGTTTGCTCATGCCTGCTCCATCCAAGGCTACCCGACAGCACGCCCCCGCGCTGATCAGGAGAGCTGCAAACAACTTATGCCACTCTCAATGGCGATCGCCAGATGTGTCACCTCTGTGACGCGAGGTTGTACTTCGATCGCAATGCGCAACGGCGCGCATTGGATCGCTTACCTTTAGACACAGAGCCGGCAACCGATTCGACAATCGTGGAAGCTAGTTATGAAACTGCTGTCTAAAGTCCTTCTCGCGACTTTCGCCGCATCGCTGTCGATGACGACGGGTCATGCAGCGGATCATCGCTTAACAAACGAAGACATTCGTCAAAGCCGGGAAGTGCGGGAAGCGCATTTGAGTCCAGACGGGCGTCGCGTCTTGGCGGCAATTACCGATACGACAGCGGACGGTGGACGGCCGCATCTTTGGCTACTGGGTCGTAATCCCGATACCCCGAGGCAATTGACCTTCTCGAGCGGTTACAAGGACAAGGGTCAGTACAAAGCCGCCTGGTTGCCTGACGGCTTGACGGTGCTGTTTCTACAGGATGGTGGATCGGGGTCACGACTGTTGCGTATGCCAATGCTGGGCGGTGAACCGCAGCAACTCACCCTGAAGGGGCGGAAGGGCGGCGACCTGGTTGCTACCTGGGGCCCGCAAGATGATGGTAGCGACTTCGACATTCGCGACTATGCCGTTTCTCCGGACGGAAAATTGATTGCGTTGATTACGGCGCCGCGCGACTCTGCTGAGGAGCAGGCGAAGAAGGCAAAGGGGGACGATGCAATACGGTTTGGCGACGACACTCATGAAGCAACACTTCAGATCCTGAGCCTGGAAGGCAATCTCGTGCTGAAGGTTCCAATAACCGGTGTACAGTCGGCGGCATGGGACCGAATGTCGCACAAGATTCTTGCGGTAACGGAATCCAAGTTTGCCGACCTGGGTCCTTCCGCCAATGTTTGGATCGTAGACACAAGTAATGTGGCCGGCGCCCGCCCTATAGAGGGACTCCCGAACACAGTGTCGAAGGCGCAGTGGGTGACTGACAATCAAATCGTTTACTTTGCACAATGTCAGCACGATACACCTCCGTATTGCTGGGACTTATACGACTTTGACCTTCGAAGTCATGGCGTCAAAAACTTAACGGACGGAGTTGTGGGGACAGTCGCATCAGAGGAGGCCGACGCATCAGATGCCCAGTTAATCGTTGAGTCTGAAAGGAATTCAGAAAAGCACTCTGTTATTCTGTTATTTGATCGCGGTGTATCTCAATGCGTAGCCGTGATTGCGCTCGAGGGCGGGAATGTCCAATTTGCTGATGCTGGGCTGCCGGTTGTTTCGTCGATTGAGACGAACGAACAGCAAACTAGCTGGGTCCTATTAGCCAGCGGCCCGACTAAACCTAGCGCACCGTATGTTATTTCATCGCTTCTTCCGACGAGACCAGCTGAGGCATCGAGACCAACGCGACTCGCAACACCGGACCTAATTCCTGCGGGACGTGATCTCGTCACTTCGACGCGCGTCGATTGGCGCAGCGCTGACGGGAAGTTGATTGCGGGACTCTTATATTTACCATCAGCCCGTGTCCCTCGACCGCTTCCGCTGGTGGTGAACGTTCACGGCGGGCCGGCCGGGGTGTTTACGGACAAATATTACGCAATCGTCAATCTGCTCGTTGCGCAGGGATGGGCCGTTTTGCAGCCGAATCCCCGAGGGAGTATGGGCTACAGCAAGGCTTTTTTGGCAGCCAACAGGGACGATCTCGGTGACGGGGATTTGCGTGATGTAGTGACGGGAGTGGACTACGCAAAAGCGCACTTCCCGATTGACTCGGAGCGGCTTGCACTGATTGGCTACAGCTACGGCGGCGAAATGGCCGGCTTTGCAGCTGGGAAGACCCATATCTTTCGTGCGGTAGTTAGTGGAGGCCCGGTAACCGATCAATTTAGTGAATACGGTACCGAGGAGGCCGCGTGGACGTGGTACGACCATTGGTACTTCGGTAACCCGACAGTCCGATTCTCCGCGGCTTGGCGTCAGAGTCCCATATCCTACGCGCCAAAGGCGATGACACCAGCACTAATCGTCGAAGGCCTTGCGGACACTGAAGACCCCCCAGGGCAGGCATTTGAACTATACCGCGCACTCTATGAAGCGGGGGATCAGGTGGAACTGGTGACCTTCCCTAGAGAAAGCCACTCAGAACTGCATCGAAACTTCTATGGCGAGGTCAGCGTCGAGCCCTGGCACGGCTTTGATTTGAGAAATCGAATGCTTGAGTTCATCTCGCGAGCCTTTCAGTCCAAGCAGCTATCAAACCAAGGTCGTAGGCTCCCCCAGAGCCGCTAATGACAACGTTCATCCGGGGTCTCATATGCGTCGAATCGTATCCTTTTTCGTACTCTTTACCGCATGGCTGACCTGCGTAGGATCCGCTTGTGGCGAGACGGCGGGGCGGCAGTCCATTGATACCGTCATCGCGCAGCTGTCGTCATTGGTGGATTACCAGGAGGTGGTCATTTCGCCCGATGGTCGGAGCATCGCGTGGGCCCAAGGAGTACCTGAGACGAATACCACGTCAAGCCGCTCTGCTGTGTTTGTTGCGCCAGCGGATGGTCGCGGCAAACCCCGGCCCGTCAAGGTAACGTCAGGCGGCGGGTCCGGCGCGCTGATCGGCACCCAAAAGGACCTGGCGTGGTCACCGGACAGCACCTCCCTCGCCTTCCTGTCCGACCGCGAAAAGCCCGGTCAGTTGCAGCTGTACGTGATGCGAGAGGGTGGCGTCGCGAGGCGGTTGACCAGCCTCGATGGGTTGGTGGCAACGCCACGGTGGTCTCCTGATGGGAAGCGAATTGCCATTCTCTACACGCGCGGTGCGATTCGAGCTGCGGGCCCGTTCGCGGCGGCGCCGCCCGAGCTCGGTGTCGCGGGCGAACACTTCGATGAGCAGCGTCTGGCCACCGTGGACGTCAAAAGTGGCGCCGTTACGTTGCTGTCGCCGGAGGACCTGTACGTCTACGAATATGACTGGTCACCCAATGGTCGTGAGATTGTTGCAACGGCCGCCCACGGACCCGGCGACAACGGTTGGTACAGCGCTCAACTCATTGCCGTGGATGCTGCCACTGGCGCGACGCGCTTGCTATACAAGCCACCACTGCAGATCGCCGTTCCCCGATGGTCGCCCGACGGAAAGTACATTGCGTTCATCGCGGGGTTCAACAGCGACGAACCGGTTGCTTGTGGCGAGATTTTTCGCATGCCGGCCGCGGGCGGTGCGGTGGAAAATCTCTCGCCGAACCTCAAGGCCTCGGCGTATTGGCTGGGCTGGCGGCCCGACTCTAAGAGCATCCTATTCGTCGAGGCCGTCGGCGGCGCCACAGGGGTTGCAGAGGTCAGCACGACGACGCCTGGGAAAGTACGGCTTCTCTGGACTGGCCCGGAGATCCTGACGGGGCCCGCCAACATTGCGCGCGGCCTATCGGTCGCACGCGACGGCCGTACGACCGCTGTAATCCGCTCGTCGTTCGAACATCCATCCCGGATCGACAGCGGTCCGGTAGGAAGCTGGCACGCCGTCGCGAAGGCTCAGTCCATATCGCGACCGATGTGGGGCAAGGCGGAAAGCGTTACCTGGCAGAGCGATGAATACACGGTGCAAGGTTGGCTACTTTACCCGCCGAACTACGATCCGGAGCGCAAATATCCGCTGGTCGTGTGGGTGCATGGCGGTCCCGCGTGGCTGACGACACCCGAATGGCCCACCGTGGGTGGGTGGTTTCACTTCCTGGACGCCGTCATTGCGAGTCAAGGTTACATGGTGTTCTACCCCAACCCCCGAGGCAGCGCGGGATTCGGAGAAGCGTTCAAGCGCGCGATGGTCAGAGACCAGGGCGGAGGCGACCTCCGCGATATCCTGGCCGGTGTAAGACATGTGGTCTCGACCAGACCGATTGACGACACACGTGTCGGGATCGGCGGCTGGAGCTACGGAGGCGACATGACGATGTGGGCACTCACACAGACGACGAGGTTTCGGGCCGGCTTCGCAGGCGCCGGGACGGCCGATTTACTGTCTTATTACGCAGAAAACGACTTCAACGCTTATCTGTTGCTCTATTTCGGCGCATCGCCGTACGATGATCCGCAGGTCTACGCCAAGAGCTCGCCGATCAACTTCGTCAAGAATGTTCGCACACCGACGCTCATCGTGGTGGGCGCCGACGACGAAGAGTCTCCCGTGTTGCAGTCACGAGAGTACTGGAATGCGCTCAAGTCTTTTCACGTAAAAACCCAATTGGTGGTGTATCCGGACGAAGGGCACAAGTTCCATGATCCCGCGCATATCAAAGATGTCGCGCACCGAGTGGTTGCATGGTTCGATGACAACATGACGGAAGTGGCAGTTCATTAGGTGCGGTTCATTCCGGGCACGGCTTGCGTTGACGCTCATCCCAAGCGGCTCGCTTCGTGAACTGCCTCGTCCGCTTGACAGGTCCTCCGTCCGGGGTCGGACGCACTCGGCTGGTGGCTGGCACTCCATATCACACCATGGATGAGATTGAGCAATTGGCGGATGGACGTCGTGATTCCAAAAGAATCGGACGTCGATGAGCCTGCTGCTATGACTCGACGATGCGTTTTTAGATGAGTGATCGAACGCTGAGTCCCTGGTACGCGATCTTTCATCGAATTCGCTGGCGGATCTTCGGCCTGGTATTTGGATTCGGGTGTATCGCCTACTTCCAACAGAAGAGCGTCACCGTTGCGGCGGCGCGCATGATGCCCGAACTCGGATTCAGCCAGGTTCAGATTGGATGGCTCGAGTGGGCGTTTATGCTTGGGTATGCCGCCTTTCAGCTTCCTGGCGGGGTCATTGGGCAGAGGTTGGGAGCGCGTCTCACATACGTGGTCATCGGATTAGTGGCGTTCTTCGCCACGGTGCTAACACCGCTCTCCCCGCTGGCGCTCGGCGCTGATGCCCTCTTTATCGTCATGTTTGGGCTTCAATTGCTACTCGGATTGGCCCAGGGCCCCGTCTTTCCCGTCAGCGCCGGGGTAATGGAGGCCTGGTTTCGTCCTGAACAATGGGCACTCGTGTTGGGTCTGCAGTCGATGGGTCTGCAATTCGCAGCGGCCCTCGCCCCGCCACTGGTGGCCACGATCATGAATTCGTTTGGCTGGCAGCGGGCGTTGTTCTGGCCCGCGCTACCTGCATTGGCTCTGATTGCATTCTGGGCTTGGTACGCCAGGAATGCTCCCGCTCAACATCGTGCTGTGACACCCGAGGAGCTGTCGGAGCTCGGAGATGAGCTGGCGTCGCAGTCGGAATCCGCCATTTCATGGCTGCAATTCGTGCGTTTGCTCAAGAGCCGTTCCATCGCGCTCCTGACGTTTTCTTACATCAGCATGAACTATGTTTACTATCTGATCGGCAATTGGTGTTTTTTGTATCTCATCCAGGAACGTCATTTCACGATACTCGAGGGTGGATGGTTGGCCGCGGCTCCGCCTCTGGCCGCCGCTGCAGGTGCGGGCGCGGGTGGGCAGATTGCCGGCAGTCTATGCGCGCGATTTGGTGTTCGCTGGGGCTTTCGTCTCGTGCCGCTGGTCGCGCTTCCCGCGGCCGGGGTGCTGCTTCTGCTAGCGGTGTTCTCGCACAGTCCTTATGTTGCCGTGATCGCGCTCACAGCGTGCTTTGCGGCGGTCGAGTTCACTGAAGGGCCGTATTGGGCCGCGACGATGTACGTTGCTCGCAGCGACTCGATGACGGCAACCGGTGTTCTCAATACCGGAGGAAACTTAGGGGGCCTAATCGGAATTCCAATAGTCGCCTACCTGTCGGGTCGTGGTGCCTGGACCGCCGCATTCATGATCGGAACGGCTTTTGCAATGGTGAGTGCCGTGGCATGGATGGGGGTGGATACGACGCGCGGCATCGCCACTCAACGCGCACCATGCTTGATCCGCGGCCCGCTAGATCCGGATCGCTGACCCGGATTGCGAACTCACACGGAACCTACACCGGAACCGTGCTGCGATGGGTCGAATAGCAGTAGCCAGCCTGAAGCGCTTGCTCGCCGGCTTTCGCCTGCTGATCGAGGTCGTCGGAGCGAAATACCCCGCCATCCTCCGCCTGAAAAATGGCATACACCGTATCCGGCCGGCTACCCACGAGGGCAACGCCGATCCGCCCCACAACC
>Ga0335074_10000144_pt1 | contig 113836 bp, 110 predicted proteins | sample Lox_Sample_23_FD_206715 | JGI IMG/M metagenome (GOLD analysis project Ga0335074, IMG submission 206715) | Soil microbial communities from Loxahatchee National Wildlife Refuge, Florida, United States - Lox_Sample_2.3 | ecosystem: Environmental > Terrestrial > Soil > Wetlands | place: USA...
TGCCGGTGCAATTGATTCAAAGCATTCAAGTCTCGGCGATGACAGGGCCGGGGCAACTGCCATCGGGCTTGGTGGCGTTGTGGTCGGGCGAAGGCAACGGCGACGATTCCGTCGGCGGCAACAATGCCACACCGATCGGAAATGTGACCTTTGCCGAGGGCCAAGTGGGTCAGGCGTTTTGTTTGGATGGACACAGTTCATATTTGACGGTGCCGGCGAGTCCTTCCTTGAACGTGGGAGCGGGAGATGGCTTAACGATCACCGCGTGGATTAAACCTAACGCCTTCGACGTTGACGTTTCGGGCGCACCGATTATCGAATGGGACTCTGAAACAACAGATGGTTGCGAGCTTTGGTCGGGCGGCTCACTCTTTGTGAACATTCGGGATCTGTCAGGCAACGGCCACACGGTTAATTTCTCCTATGCATTTGACACAAATAATTTTCAATTTGTGGCAATGACGTATGACAAGAACAGCGGAAACATTTTTCTGTATATCAATGGAGTTGCAGTTACATCTAAAAATTATGGTAGTTTCACGCCGCAAACAACTTATCCGGTGAACATTGGTAGACGCACAGGGCAACCGGTTGGCAACGGCGACACTTACGGCGGATTGATTGATGAACTGGCCATCTACAACCGCGCGCTTTCCGCTTCGGAAATTGAGGCGGTTTACGCGGAGCAAAAATAACAGCAAACTGTTACTCCCGCCGTAAACCGGATTAACGCCGGGAATCAGCGACATTCTTTACGCAAAAAATGGCGGCTGCTTTTTCGGGGCAATGGTGAACCCATAACACTTGGGATATCAAGGAGACGGCGCCCCAAAAGGCCAATGGCCGCCTCTTGAGCCGGTGATATTCACCCCTCAAACTTTTTGGCCCCAGCATTCCGAAGACGTGATAGCCAAGACGAGCCATCTCTTTAGCTTCCCAGCCAGAAAGATGCTCCTCCAAATCGTCATTCGCAGAATGGCTTTGGGGCAAAAATCCGTTGGGCGTGAAAAAAACCACTTTCCTTTTGGCAATCAATTCCATGTCCTGCATGAGCTTTAAGCCGTTTTCTTTGGGCAGGTGCTCGATAACATCCATGGCGATGCAAGCGTCAAATTGTTTTGGTTGAAAGTAGCGTGTCAAGTCGCCAGCGTTGCCATGGATAATTTCATCCTGCGTTTTCCGTCGCTTGGCCTCTTCAACCGCTGGTAGATAACCCTCAATTCCAACACAGTGTGGAACCCCAAGTTGTCGCAATGTCGGCGCAACTCCACATCCCACGTCCAAAACACTCTGGCATCCATGCAGCGCTTTTGACAAAGCCAGCTTTACTGAAATTTGGGCTGGGTCAACCCCTTGTTTCAACAATGCCAATGCCAAGTGTATCCGGCTTTTCATTCTTATCGAGTTCGACTCATCGACATATATCATCGAGTCAAATGGTGGAAGACAGGCAATGCCAAAACGTTGCCGCAAGGCTTTTTAAGCTGTTTCCTTGAGAATCCCCAAAAACTGTTTCATCGCGGGCGAAAGCACTTTGTTCTTTTTGTAAATCGCCGCGAGCGGGCGAAAAAAATCACCGTCCTCAATCGGCAAGGCGGCCAGCGTCTGTTTGGAAACTTCCTGCACGACCGTGCCCAGCGGCACAATCGAAACGCCCGCGTCAATTTCCACGGCACGTTTCACCGTTTCTACGTTGTCAAATTCCATGGCATGCCTTACTTCCACACCGTGTTCCCGCAAAATTTTGTCGAGCGCCTTGCGAGTCGGGATGTCCGGCTCGAAGCCGATAATTTTCTGCTCGGCGAGCGATTTAAGCCTGACCGATTTCTGCTTGGCGATCGGATTTTGCGGATGGCAAATGAGCACCAACGGCTCCTTGCGCAACGGAACGATTTCCAGCTTTGAGTCCTTGACGGGATATGCAACCAAGCCAAGGTCCACAACGTTGCTGGACACGTCCTCGTAAACCTGATTCGCACGGCGATATTCGACGTGGACGTTCACGGTCGGATAATTCTTCATAAACCGCTTGATATACGGCGGCAAATCGTGCAGGCCAATGCTGTAAATCGTCGCGACGCGGATGGTCCCAGAAATGATGTCCTTCAGTTCCTGTAACTTGCTGTGCAACGACTCATAAGTCTGGATGATTTGCTTGCTGTAATCGTAGAGCACCTGCCCTTCGCGCGTGAGGCGGAACCGTTTTTTGCTCCGCTCGATGAGCAATGATTTGAACACTCGTTCGATGGCACTGATTTGCTGGCTGACAGCCGACTGGGTAACACCGTTGATTTGAGCCGCCTTGGTAAAGCTTTCCGTTTCAGCCAAATCGCAAAACATCTTGAGACTTTCAATTTGCATAAGTTCAATTTAATCATCCCCCTGTCAGCAAGTCAACAAAAGTTACGCGCTCGCCAGCACCTGTTTCACCTTCACCAGCAATTCCTGGCTCGTGAACGGCTTCTGCAAATACGCCGTGCCGGTCTGTTTGTCCGCCGGCATCACATAGCCGCTCATGCAGATGATTTTAGTCGCCGGTGCGAGTTGCCGGACACGCTCGGCGAGTTCGCGCCCGCTCATTGTTGGCATGACCAGATCCGTGATAATCAAATCCACCTTCGTGTCCCCGCGCGACAAAATCGCCATCGCCTTCTGTCCGCCGCTGGCCGTCAACACGCGATAACCAAACTCGCTCAAAATCGTCTCGCCCATCGTCAGCAACAATCCTTCGTCATCCACGATTAAAATGGTTTCCGTGCCGTTCAGGTTTTCTTCCATGCCGGAACTTTCGCGGGCCAGTTCTTTTTCTGCGGGCAAATAAATCCGCGCCGACGTGCCCGCCCCCAGTTGGCTGGAAATTGCCACTCCGCCGCCGTGGTTGCTCATAATGCCGTAAGCCAGCGCCAGCCCAAGGCCACGATGCGTCTTTCCCTTGGTTGTAAAAAACGGATCGAAGATTCGCGGCAGCACGTCCGGTTCGATGCCCGGACCGTTGTCGGCGATCTCCACGGAGACATACGCGCCCGCAGACAGCCGCACGTTGCGGTCCTGCGTCGGCTCCGTCAAATCCACGTTGCGTGACTGCACGGCGATCTGCCCGCCGCCACCCAAGCCAACGGCCTCGACCGCGTTCTCCAGAATTTTGGTCAACACCTGCTGCACCTTCGCCTCGTCAAACCGTGCGCCGAACAAATTCTGATCCAACTGGACTTTCCACGTTATTTTTTCGCCATGCGTATTCCGAAAAAAATCCACGCAACGGTTGGTCACCGCGTTCAAGTTGCCCGGCGGCAGGCGGCGTGTTTCCTTTTCCTGCCGGCTGAACATTTGCAACTCATTTGCAATTTCCGCCGCGCGCCCGGCCGATTTTTCCACCTCCATCAACGAATGTCGCCACGGATGCCCCGGCTCGGCCTTGCTCAAAAGCAATGACGTGTGGCCGAGCACGCTCGTCAGCGCGTTGTTGAAATCCAGCGAAACCGTCCGCGCCAGTTGCAGCGCGCAATCCAGCTTTTGTTTGAGCGCCGCGCCACCCGCGTCCGTGACCGGCTTTGGTTCGGCGGGCAAGTCCGGCGGCGCGGCAGGAACTGAAACCGGCTCGGCGGCCGGAAGCAACTGGAGCACAAACCACCTCTGCCCGTCGTTGCCGAAAACGCAGATCGCCGCGGTAAATTTCAACGTCTCGCCGCTGGCCACACGGAACTTCAAATCCGCCGTCGGCGAAGGCGACTGCTGCCAGCGGGCGAAAAATTGCTCCGATGATCCGCCATTTTCCGCCGGCCAGATTGCCGACATATGCGGCGACGCCGCGCTCAATGCCGAGCCGAACACATTCATCGCCGCCGCGTTCGCGCGCAAAACCGCGCAGTTCGCGTCCAACAACAGCGCCGGCCACGCCGCGCCTTCCAAACCAAACACAACTTCAGGCTTCACAATTTAATCCGACAAAACACGGCAGCTTACAATTCTTCTGCAAAAATTCAAGGCGCGATGACAAATGCTGACGGCAACAGTTCGTGCACGGTGAACTCGCGGACGCTTTTCAAATCGCCGCTGTCCGCGACAAAAACTTTCGCATCCGGTGCATACTCGGCTAAAAGTTGCCGGCACGCGCCGCACGGCATCGGACCGTTTTTAATTCGCGCGACGACAGCGATTGCCGCAAAGTTTTTCCTGTTGCTGGTGAGCGCCTTGAACAACGCCACGCGCTCCGCGCAACACGTCAGCCCATAACTCGCGCTCTCCACATTTGCGCCGGAAACAATTTCGCCGGATTGGGTCAGTAACGCCGCCCCGACTTTGAACCTTGAATATGGGGACACCGAGCCTTCGCGCGCCTTCGCCGCCGCGCGTATCAATTTATTTTTGTTGATTGCCATAAAATTCTGCGAAACTTTTAAGCAGCTTCGCCGCCAAAAATCCGGCCTTTCCGCCGGTTTTCAGCACTTCGGCATGCGACAAAGGCTCCTGGCTGATGCCTGCCGCCAGATTTGTGACGCACGAAATGGCCGCGACGTTCAATCCACATTGCCGCGCGACCATCGCCTCCGGCACCGTGCTCATGCCGACGGCGTCCGCGCCGAGTTTGGCGAATGCGCGGATTTCCGCCGGCGTCTCGTAGCTCGGCCCGCTGACGGCGAGATAAACGCCGGAACGCAATTTGATTCCGCAAACGCGGGCCGCCCGGCTCAAAAGTCCGCGTAACCCCGCATCGTAAGTATCGGTCAAATCCACAAACCGGTTGAGTCCCGGAACTGTCGGGCCGCGCAGCGGGTTGGCGCCCATGAAATTGATATGGTCGGTCAGCACCATGAAATCGCCGGCGCAGAATTTTTTATTGATGCCGCCCGCCGCGTTCGTCAGCAGCAAATCGCGGATGCCGAAGGCCGCCAGCGCGCGGATGGCAAACGTGACGCGCTCCATTTCGTGGCCTTCGTAAAAATGCGTGCGCCCGCTCAAGACGATGACCGGTGTTTTTCCCAAATGTCCGAAATACAATTCGCCTGCGTGGCCGCTGACGGTCGGCTTGGGAAAGCCGGGAATTTTTGCGTAGGAAATTTTTTTGGCTACGCGCAGTTCCGTCAGCGCGTGATGAAAGCCGCTGCCAAGCACGATGGCGAGTGTCGGGCGTAATCGTGAAATTGTTTTGAGCCGCGCGGCGGCGTTTTGCGGTGTGGCATTTTGCTTCATGGGCGCTGACTTGATTTCTTTCGCCGTTGCATTACTATACTTTCCCTTTGATTATGGAATTGAACAATGACGAAATCCGCCGGTATTCGCGGCACTTGATTCTGCCCGAAGTCGGCCTGGCTGGCCAAAAGAAAATCAAGGCCGCGAGCGTCCTGTGCATCGGCGCGGGCGGTCTCGGCTCGCCCATCGCCATGTATCTCGCCGCCGCCGGCATCGGCAAGCTTGGCATCGTGGATTTCGACACGGTGGATTTTTCCAATCTGCAACGGCAGATTCTTCACACGGACGCGGACGTGGGGCGCTCGAAGGCCGAGTCGGCGAAGGAAACAATTCACGGCATCAATCCGAATTGCGAGGTCGTCATCCATAATACGCGCATTTCGTCCGAAAACGCACTCGACCTCATCCGGCCTTACGACATCGTCGTGGACGGCACGGATAATTTCCCGACGCGCTATCTCACGAACGACGCCTGTGTGTTGTTGAAAAAACCGAACGTCTATGGCTCGATTTTTCGTTTTGAGGGTCAGGCCAGCGTGTTTGCGCCGCATCTGGGCGGGCCATGTTATCGCTGTCTTTATCCCGAACCGCCGCCGCCCGGCATGGTTCCTAGTTGCGCGGAAGGCGGTGTGCTGGGCGTGTTGCCGGGCATCATCGGCTGCATCCAAGCGACGGAAATTTTGAAGCTCGCGCTCGGCAAAGGCAGTTCGCTCATCGGCCGGCTGCTGCTGTTCAACGCGCTCGACATGAAGTTCCGCGAATTGAAACTGCGCCGCGACCCGGAATGCCCCGTTTGCGGCGAGCATCCGACCATCACGGAATTGATTGATTACGAGCAGTTCTGCGGCATCGCGCCGGAGCCGGAACACAACGGCAATCCCCACGAAGTGACCGTGCAGGACATGAAAAAGGCGCTGGATAATCCGGCGCTCGGCATCAAGGTCATTGACGTGCGCGAATCGTTTGAATACGAAATTTCCCGCGTGGAAGGCGTGCCATTGCTGCCCATGAGCCAGCTCCAGCAGCGCTTCACCGAGCTCGACCCAAATCAGCAGTATTATTTGCTCTGCAAAGTCGGCGCGCGCTCGCATCAAGCCGCGGAATTTTTGCGCGAACAAGGATTCAAATACGTCAAAAACGTCAAAGGCGGCACGAATGCCTGGGCGGACGAAATTGACAGAAGTTTGCCGAGGTATTGAAAAGTTGACAATGGACTTTTTTAGCAAATGATGAAGTCGTGTTAAGGCGAAATTCAATTCATTGTGGAAATGCCTTTCATCTTTTCGATGAAATTCCTGACGCGACGATTGACTTGGCCATTTGCGATGGGCCATACGGAGTTACGACAAATTTTTGGGATAAAGTCGGAAGCATTCAGGAATTCAATCTGAATCTTATCACGATTTTTTCTCGAAAACTTAAACCGGGTGGTTCGCTTTATTTATTTGGGAAGCCGGATTGCATTGATTTTATTGATTATCGTCCGTTTCTTAAACTGCGGTCACGAATCATCTGGTATCAGCCCAGCCGTCTGGCTCAAGGACGGTTGAGTTACACGAACAATCACGACATCATTTGTTATTTCATAAAAGGTGAGAGGCCAAACACATTTAATCTGGACGACATTCGCATCCCACAATTGGTGGAATTGGAACATCGTCTTCGCTGCGAGCGTGTGCCGTCGGTGACAAATGGAAAGTTTCACAAAACCAAGTTCAATCAAAACGGGAAGAATCCCGGCGATGTCTGGGGCGACATAAAACAATTGACTTACAAATCGAAAGAGCTTGTTGATAGAAGTGCGCTCAACACAATTCAAAAACCGGAGCGATTGATTGAGCGTCTGGTTTTGGCGAGTTCTAACGCCGGAGATTTGATTTTGGATCCATTTTGCGGTGTCGGGACGACTCCGGTAATTTGCAGCCGCCATAATCGAAATTTTTTGGCTTTTGAAATTAACTCTGAATTTGTGAAAATTGGAAACCAAAGGCTCACCAATGTCGAACCCCGAAGACAAACTATCTTCAACTATAACGGCTACAAAGAAGGCATTTCACCGAATCATACAGCTTGTGCTTGAAGCCGCTGAATTGGCCCGTTCGATTGGAATTCCAAATCTCTTGCAGCCGGGTTTAATCAAGGAATTGATCATTGCCGACATTCTTGGCCATCAGCCAATCACATCGAAACGCGACGCAGATGCTTGCGATCCGAATAATCCTTCAATTCTTTACGAATACCTTTCGTGCAAAGAAGGTGGTTCTGGGCAACTGGACAGAATGTTCAAAGAGCCGCTTGTGAAACGAGAAGAATCGCTTCTGCGAATTACAAGAAATAAGAAAATTTATTTTGCAGTTTTTTACGCCGACAACCAGACGAAGGTGAAGATTATTTACGAATTGGAACCCGAAATTATTTTGAGGGAAACCGAAAGGCAATTGGATAGGAGCAGTAATGACATTTCGCATGTCGGATTTTCAGAGCCGTGGGCGAAAAAGAATGGTAAGGTTGTTTATCAAGATCAAAAGGCCGACAAATGACCGACGATTTACAAAAACGCATTCAAGCCGCGCTCGCCAATCCGCAGAACATGGGCGAGATGGCGGGCGCGGATTCCATCGGCACGGTCGGCAACGCCGATTGCGGCGAGATGCTGCGGCTGTGGGTCAAGTTCAAGGAGCAGAATGGCAAAAAGGTCATTGACCGCGCCACGTTTCAATCGTTCGGCTGCGAAACGGCGATTGCCGTTGCCAGTCTCGCGACGGAATTGATTCGCGGCAAAACCGCCGAGGAAGCGCTTGCGCTCAAAACCGACGAACTTGCCGGCGAACTCGGTCCGCTGCCGCCGATGAAAATCCATTGCGCCCAGCTCGTCGAAGGCGCGCTGCGTTCTGCACTCGAACCGCAGGGTGAAAAGGAAAATTCTCCGGCGCCCAATGTCGGCTCAACCCTGCTCGACAGCTTTTCCAAACCGAAGGAAGGCGTGAAGCTGACTTTTTTGGACGAGGAAAAATAGCACAAATCGAATTTCACTTTGAACTTCACAGGCGCGCCGGCTGTGTTACTTTGCCCGCGATTTGGAAAGGATCGCTTTATGAAAATTCCGATTTTGCAAGAATTCAAGGAGTTCGCGTTGCGCGGCAATGTCGCCGACCTCGCCGTCGGCGTCATCCTCGGCACGGCGTTCGGGAAAATTGTCAGCGCGCTCGTTTCGGACATTATCATGCCGCCGATTTCACGGCTGGTCGGCAACATTGACTTCACCAATCTTTACTTTCCATTGTCCGAAAAGGTCCGGCAGGCGCAAGAAGCTTACGAGGCGTCTCCGGCAACCTCCGGCCAACATTTGCCGCTGGCTTCGGCGCAAGCCGCCGGGCCGGTGTTGGCGTGGGGTGATTTCGTCACCATCACGCTGAATTTTCTTATCGTGGCTTTTTGCATTTTTTTGATGGTGAAAGGCATGAACACGCTCAAACGCAAGGAAGAAGCGAAACCCACGCTACCGCCCGAGCCTTCGCCGGAGGAAAAACTCCTGACGGAAATCCGCGACTTGCTGAAAAATCGGCCGCTTAGTTCGTAGGAACTGCTTTCAACTTTTTCAACGCCGCCAGCGCCGCGGCGCTCTCGGCGTCTTTTTTGCTTTTGCCCGAACCGCGCGCGAGTTCAACGCCTTCATGCCGCACGACACATTCAAACACGCGGTCGTGGTCCGGCCCGGTGGCGGAAATGGTTTGATATTCCGGCGCGTGGGGCGAACCCGATTGCAGCAATTCCTGCAACTCGCCCTTCGGATTTTCCATGTTCGGCAGCGCACTCAATTCACCGAACGCCGCACCAAATTCGCGCAAAATAAATTCCCGCGCCGCCTCAAATCCGCCATCCAGAAAAATTGCGCCGAGCAGTGCCTCGAATGCGTCGGCTAAAGTCGAGGCGCGTTCGCGCCCGCCGTGCATTTCCTCGCCTCGGCTCAAGATCAAATGGGTGCCGAGATCGAGCGACCGCGAGCGTTCCGCGAGCGTTTTGCGGTTCACCAGTTTTGCGCGCGCCTTGGTCAGCGGGCCTTCGTCAAACGCTGGAAATTTTTCGTAAAGCTTCTGTGTGAGGACGAGTTGCAGCACGGCGTCGCCAAGAAATTCCAACCGCTGATTGTGCTGCACGGGTGCGCCGCTTTCGTGCGCGACAGACGGATGCGTGACCGCGAGGCGCAGCAGATTCTCGTCGCGGAAATTGTAACCGAGACGGTTTTGAAGTTCAGCAAGGTTGGACATGAATTACCCGGGAAACGTCGAACATTGAACATTGAACATCCAACTTCGAATTTTTCGGCTGCTGGACGTTCCTTGGATGTTCGGCGCTCGATGTTTTCACTTTTGAACAACTTCAGCTTTGACTTCCGCGGCGGCGGCCGGGTCCGCTGGCGGATTCAGCCCCTGCTCCAGCAATTGCGCCACGTCGCGCTGGACTTGTTCGAGCTGGTCCAGCCGCAAATCCGGGTCGGCAATCGTGAAAATGTCGCCGGTCTTCGGCTGCTCGTAAATGAACACGCGCTTGCCCTCGCGGACGATTTGTTCCTTCACCTTCAAAATGCGTTTGCGTTCGAGCATCACGGCGAGGATGTAGCCGGCGGGCGCGTGGCGCGGATCATTTTGCTCGATCAATTTTCGCAACAACGTCTCGGCCGTGTCCCTGTGGATCGGGTCAACAGCAGGTGCAGGCGCCTCGTAAATTCCCTGCCAGTGCGAGATGAATCCCTTCCGGTCGCGCGCGCCCTGGCTGAACTGGTTTTGCCAGCAGGCTTCGCAAACGTCCATGCGGCGCAAGTCCGGCGGCTCGTCAAACAACAGCGTGTGCAGCGGCTGTCGATCGGCAAACGGCTGCGCGCACGCTTCGCACGCGGACGCGCGGGACTGGATGTTCCATTCGTTCATGGTCTGGAAAATTTAACCACGAATGACGCGAATGAACACGAAGAAAATTTGTTTCGCGCGAAGGCTGCGAAGGCTGCGAAGAAAAAAGCCTTCGTTCTCTTCGCGTTCTTCGCGCGACACTCAACCCGCGAAATCGAAATCCGAACAGCTCATGAAATAACGGCAGCGCGGACAGCGCAGCTTGCATTTCTCGTTGATTAATTCATGTCCGCATTGCGGACAATAGCGCCAATGCTCCCTGGAAATATTTTGGTCTGGCAATACAGAGCAAGTTTTGGCCTTCCTCGTTTTTGGTTTCGCCTTTTTCACCTCACTGCGTTCTCCCAAATTTTTTCTCCAGTTCGCGGTAATTCATTTCAATCAGCGTCGGGCGGCCGTGCGGACAGGTGTAGGGCATCGCGCAATGGCGCAAATCCTCGACCAGATTTTCCAGTTCCGGCCCGGCGAGAAAATCATTTGCCTTCACCGCATGGCGGCAGACGGTTTTGGCCACGGTGTGTTCGCCAAGCCGGGCGAGATTTACTTCGCGCCCGGCGGCCTTCAATTCATCCACCAAATCCAGGACAAATTTCCGCGCGTCGCCGGCTTTGACAAACGGCGGCAGCGCGTCGAGCAAGAACGTCCGCTCACCAAATTCACTCAAGCCGACGCCGAGTTTGGTCAGCACGGCCAATTGGGCGCGCAAAAAATTCGCGTCACGCGGCGACAGTTCGATGGTTTCTGGCAGCAGTAATTTCTGCGTCGGCGCAAATTCGTTTTGCTCGAGCCGGTTTAGCATTTGCTCGAACAAAATTCGCTCGTGCGCGGCGTGCTGGTCCAACAGCACCAGTCCGCGGTCGGATTCGAGGATGACATAAAGTTTGCCGATGACGCCGACGAGCCGGAGCGGGACGTTCAAAAGCGGCGTGGCTGACGAAGAAGCTGGCAGAGTAGAGATTGGAGTTGGCGGGGCATCCGCAGGCTTCACCGACGGCGCGGGTTTTGAAATTTCCAATTTTGGATTTGCGATTTGCGGTTGCGGCGAAGTTGCGGGCGTGAAGCCCATTTTCAAAGGCGTTTGTCGCACGGAAGCCTTTTGCGGTTCAACTACCGGCAACGACTTCAATTTGTCCGGGAAATTCGGCAGCGCGGGCACGGAAGCTTCCGGCGCAAATTTTAATCCACCTGGCGCGGTTGGTGTCTTGGTGGTTGAAGCTGGTTTTGCCGGTTCGCCGTGAAATGCCAGCAGCGTTTCGCGAATCGCTTGCGTAACAAATTTCCGGATTTCAAATTCGCGGTGGAATTTCACCTCGCGCTTGGCCGGATGAATGTTCACGTCCACGGCGGCGGGATCAATTTCCAGAAACAGGCAGCAAACCGGGTAGCGGCCTTTCATCAGCGAGGTGTGATAGCCCTCGATGAGCGCGTAATTGACACCGCGATTTTCCACGGGCCGGCGGTTGACGAAAATGAACTGGCTCTCGCGGGTTGCGCGCGAAACACCGGGCGAGCCGATCAAGCCCCAGATTTTAATTGCGGATTGAGGATCGTTGATTGCGGATTTCCCGGCTGAAGCAGATTCAAATGAAATTTCTGCTTCTTCCGGCGCAAGACGATTGCCGTCGTCATCCAGCGCGGCGGAAAAATTCACCGGCAAAAGTTTTTCCTCGCCGAGCAAGGCGCGCAGGCGTTCGCGCAAGGCTTCAATTTTACTGGAAATGGCCGCGCCGAATTTTTGCGGCGGCAATTGCCAGACGGGCCGTCCGTCCTTTTGAAACGTGAGCGCGACTTCGGGAAACGCCAGCGCGGCGAGCGTCAGATAATGCTGGATGTGCGCGGCCTCGGTTTCCTCCGTCCGTAAAAATTTCCGCCGAGCGGGCAGGTTGAAAAAAAGCTGGCGGACTTCGACGCTGGTGCCGGTCGCGCCACCGCCGGCCTTGACTTCGAGAATTTTCCCGCCAGCCACGATGATTTGAGTGCCTTCGGGTGACTGGCCGTCGCGTTCGCGCGTGGCCAAAACAAATTTGCTGACGCTGGCGATGCTCGGCAGCGCCTCGCCGCGAAATCCCATCGTGGCAATCGCCTGCAAATCCTCGGCGCGGACAATTTTGCTGGTCGCGTGGCGTTCGAGACAAAGCAGCGCATCGTCGCGGCTCATGCCGGTGCCGTCGTCGGTCACACGAATCAAGCTGCGTCCACCCGCGCCAATTTCGACCGTGATTTTTTTTGCGCCGGCGTCGAGGGAATTTTCGACGAGTTCCTTCACGACGCTGGCAGGGCGCTCAATCACCTCGCCGGCGGCGATTTGATTGGCGACCTGCTCGGAAAGCAGTTTGATGCGGTTCACGTTGAAACAATTTTACGGTTCAACGGTCATTTCGCCAGCGGCAATGTGAAAGAAAAAATCGCGCCGCAGTCTGGCTCGCTGCGAACGGAAATTTTTCCACCATGGTCTTCGATGATTTTTTTGCAGATGGAAAGTCCGAGGCCGGTACCGTGGCTCTTCCCAAAGGTGACAAATGCCTGAAAAAGCCGGTCGGCGATTTCGGGCGCGATGCCGGGGCCGGTGTCTTCGATTTCGGTGGCGATTTCATTTTCGCCAACGCGGAAGCGCAAAATAATTTTCCCGCCATTGAACATCACGTCGGTGGCGTTGTGGACGAGATTGTGAAAAACGCGGCTCAGCCGGCGCGGGTCGAAGGACACCGGAATTTCAGGCGGAACGTTTTCCAATTCGATTTGCGTGTTTTTAAGTTCGGCTTCAGCACGAAGATCGGGCATAAGTTCAAGCACCCAAGCGCGGTAATCGCCGGGTTTGATTTCCGAATCGGCCCGTTTGCCATCGGCAAAAATCAGGATGTCACCAACCATGTCGCTGATGCGCTGGACTTGTTTCTTGATGCGCGTCTGCGTCCGGGCGCGGAATTCCGGCTGGATGTTGGGCATGTCGAACATTTCGGCGGAGAGGCCGATGATGCTCAAGGGATTTTTCAGGTCGTGGACAATGGCGCGGGCAAAATTGCCGATGGCGGCAAGGCGTTCGGCCTCGATGACTTCACGCAGGTGGAGCTGGTTAAATTCGCGGAGGCGATGACTGATTTGCTGCAACAAATTGAACGCCAGCACAGGCGAGCGTTGAAGGATCGAAAGCATTTCGCCGCGCGGAACGAAATAAACTTCCGTGTTCTTGATTGCGGTGGCGGTGGCCGAGCGCGGGCGGTATTCGATGACGGCCATTTCGCCGAAAATTTCACCGGGGGCGAGTTGTGAAAAAACACGGCGGACGTCGGCGCTGACCAAACCGGAGATTTCCACCAAACCGTCCTTCACAAAATAAACGCCGTCGCCAGCATCACCTTCGCGGAAAATCTCCCGGCCGGCGGCAAATCGCCGCTCCTGCATGATGAGCCGCAACGCCTGCAATTCCGCGCGATCTAGACCGCGAAACAGGGCGATGGATTCAAGGGCGACCACGGGCGCACTTTAAGCCATAAATTGCCATCGTAAAGTCAATAGAAGTAATGAAATAAATGAGGAAATTGGCCATAACTTTATTGACAAAAAGTTGCAGAAGCGTCACATTGTTTCCATTCGGGTGGCAGCACGTTTCTTCAGCGGGGTTCCCCACCCCCACCTCCTTGGCGTCTGCCGCCCGGATTTTTTTTACAAAATGACAGGGCTGGAAATCCCGAAGCAAAACTTGACGCTCCCGCTGGGTTCTTTTAACTTGCGCGTCCCCCTTGCGGGGGTGTAGCTCAATTGGTTAGAGCGCTGCCCTGTCACGGCAGAGGTTACGGGTTCGAGCCCCGCCACTCCCGCCATGCTTTTCAAATTGTTGAGGCATCCCAAAGTTGTCCTGGGCATGAATTGGTGTTAAAAGCATTGAAGGTGCCTAAATGAACCTTGAATGATTCAAATTTCATTCAATGTTTGCAATGGCTTTAGCTTGAATTGAGTCGAACTCCATTTCTCCATTCAAGGTTCGGATTGCTCATTTTGGACTTAAGGCGGTGTAGGGGTAAGTTGTCTAGGCGCGGAAAAATCCTTGTTTGCGTTCCAACGGGGCAGAGTTAAATTGTGTAAATGAGCGCAAGACACAAATTATTTTTCGCCGCGGCGCTGGCCTTTGCCGTAACGAGCGCAGCACTGGCTGAACCAACGGCCTTCGATTTGGCCAAAAAGGGTGATGCCTACATCGGCGTGCAAAGCAAGAACAAGGTGTTGCAAATTCGCTCGGATAAATCTGTCGCAAGCCTGACGCCGGACATCTGGTATGTGGCCTATTACGACCCGGATTCGCCGCTCAAATTGGTGGAGGTGAAATTCGGCGCGGGCCAGGAAATGAGCGCCTCGCACCCGGTGCGTCCGTTTCAGTTGCCCGCCAGCGAAAACGACATTCTTGACCCGTCCAAGCTAAATGTGGATTCGGACAAGGCTCTGAAAATCGCGGAGGCGCAGCCGCTGTTGAAAAATTTGACTTTGAAGGAGTCGAAACTGACGCTGGATCACAGCGACGCCGGGCCGGTGTGGAAAGTTGAACTGTGGGCGGCCAAACTGAGAAACCCAACAGATACTGCCGACGTGGGCGTGGTCACTTTGTCTGCCGCTGACGGTTCAATCGTCAAATCCGATCTGCATCCGAACAAGGTGGATTAGACTTGGGCGCGGCGATTACGATTTGCTTCTGCCCTGATGATCGATCACTGCTGCCGCCATAGTGGCAACGCTGGCAAGAATCTGGCGCGCGGCTTCGGGATCGGCGATCTTGAGACCGTAGGTCTTGTCGAGAGCCACCACCAGTTGCAGGGCGTCCACTGAATCCAAACCCAAGCTGCCGGGACCGAACAATGGTTGGTCGTCGCCGATCTCTTCCGCACTGATTTGGAGCATGAGGTTCTCGACCATCAAACGTTTGATGTCCGATTTAATCGCTGCAATGTTGTCCATGAAAAAATTAGGGACTGCTGTTCAAGATTGCGTTGTGTAATTATTCTTCGGCTGTTCCACCAGCGACGCGAGCCGCTTTTCGGTTCGCTCCATGTCCGTCAATTTCGGCGACGGATCGGATTCGGGCGGCGGCGGCACTGCCTTCGACTGCAAAGGGAAAGCGTCCGGCATTTTCCGTGATTCGGGATACGCCCATCGCACCAACAATCCGCCGCTCAACAGCCAACCGGCAACCACCAAGTTGAAAACGACAGGCAGAATCGCGTTGATGATGTCGTCTCCGCTGGCCATCCTAATGGCTCCCAAATCCAGCAGCGGGGTCACGGCCCTCAAACCCAAATAGAGAAACCAAAGTCCCAAAAGCCGGACAGCTAGGCCAAACATGTCTCTCGGTTTCATCAACGGTTCAACGCGTCAAATGTGCGCCGACGTGAGGCTAGATGACCGCATCGGCTTGTTCAAGCGGTTTCCTGCCCATGTCCGAATTCGCAATTTTCGTTTTAGATACGCACCAATAAATTCTTGAAACGTCGACGCATGTTTTTTTACGAGAACGCAGTCAAGCCGGTTTTTCGGAGAGGAAATCCAAGCCGGTTTCTCCTAAAGGGCTTGGTCAATAGTATTGACAGGTTTGCAGGGATGGTGGAGGCAGGCGGGCATGGCGTGCAAGTTGCGAGTCCAGTATCTGGGAACAATTTATCACGTGATGAATCGCGGAAATCGCCGAATGATTGAATATGGAACCAAAACGCACCTGCTATATTGGCAACATCGAAACCGCGATAAATCATGATACTATTGAACGACCCCTTTACGAAATCCCACCTGTCGCAGCCATGTCTCGCGTTACATACGAGCCAACGGCCTCTTTGCAACGAGTTTCCCCGGCAAAAGACAGCTAAACCGACCCAACCGAAACCAATGGGGAATCTTGGTTGCCCTCGCGCGAGCGCTCAAGAAAGCGCGGACTTCCGCGTCCAACGCGCAGCGCCGATCAGCGACAAACCGCTGAAACCGAGCAGCAAGAATGTCGAAGCTTCATCGGGGACAAAAGACGAGGTTCCGTATAGTTGAAAGGAATCCGAATTGCTGCCGGGGAACAAATCATTGGCTACGTTGCCGATAGTATTTTCGTATGCGGTTGACGGGCCGTTGTTTATATCCCAATAAAGGGAATCGCCGTCTGCGGTTACTGCGTCCTGCAGGGTTAAATAGTAAGTGCCGGCCGCCAGCGAACCACTGATCGTAAAGGTGGATTCATCAAGATCGAAGCCATACATATTAAGGGTACCAATCACGTTAACTAGGCTGCCAGTCCCCGAACTCACATCATTGCCGTACGGCGTCGTCCCAATAGACCATTCCACACTGGTTGGCGTATCGTTAGGAAATAACCAAAGGCCGATCTGCACCGAACTCAAGCTGGTGGAACTGGACACAGTGAACGAGTCCGAGACCGAAAAGCCCTCGTTGATGGTCCAAGCACTCATGGTGCCATCAATCGGACCGTTGTCGTATATTAACGTAGCTTCCGCCTGTCCCAAGCCTGCCAAGAGCGAACCCACGACCGCTGTAACGAACACCCATTTTAAATGCCAGTGCGCTGCCACGCAATTGCTTTTTGATGTTCTGCGGTTCAACCAGTCCAAGCTGAAAAGGTTTTTCTTATTTTTCATACCAGTCCTTTTAATCAACAGTTTATTAATTTAGAGTTTCAACCGATGCCTGAAAAAGCGCGGTCGCACGAGTTTAAGCAAGAAACGGTCCAAACACAAATAGGTCCGCGTAATCATGGTTTAACAACTTGAAAATAAACGTCATGGGATTAATTCCTGGTAATGCGTCACCCCGCAAAAACCCTTCGGAAAGTGTAAAGGCGTCGGAACGCTTTACACTTTCTCACCGTGATGCGACGCAAGAGGGAAGATTCGGAAATCAGCGCATTTTCTGATCCGCTCCAAAGTCTCATTCAGCCGCTTGGAAGAGGCTTGTTAGGCAACGGTGAAAGCAGGTAGCCCATGCTGCCCAAGATAGCCCCGGACAAATTCTCTGTGGTTCATTCACCAGAAATTTCCCGGTCAACCTGGTGAGAAACGCGACAGCTTTCGGCACTGCGAATTTTGAGATTGGCCAAGCGGAGATTTTCTGCCAGTGAATGGCACGACGTGATTTGGAAATTTTCGTTTTAGACACACGCGGGCGAATCCGTTAAACGTTGGCGCATGTATTTTGGCCCGAACGCAGACAGGCCGGTTTGCCGGTGCAGAAATCCAAACCGGTTTCTCTTTCTCCTGCTATTCATGCTTCAGATTTTTCCCTGCTTCAGCCAAGCGCTGCCCTCCCGGCTGGTTATCGGGCTGGATGGAATTGCCTATCGCGACATGAAAGCTTTGCAGGCAGGAGTCACTTACACGAACGTTTGGGGCAACGTGTTGTATCGTCAGGCTTTCAGCCTCAAAGAGGGTTACTTTCCGGTCAGCCGCATGATTTCGACGTTTCCATCCACCAGCGACGTCGCATGGACGGACATTTACGGCAACCGCCCATTGCCCGGTTATCAACGCACCTATTTCAGCGTGGCGGGAAATTCCGAAATTTTCCAAAACGGCGTCACCACCACCGTCGAGCATGAATGGCAAATGGACTGGCAGGTGCAAAGCGGATTCATTCGTTCGGCGGGCTACATTTATTCCGCCCACACGTTCGATTATGAAACACACGAGATGATTAAAAATTTCTGGGACACGAAAAACACAAACGCCGATTATTACACCTACATCCGCGCATCTGACGACGCCCAGCATCTGGATCGCGACATCTTTTCCCTGCTTTGCCTGCTCGACGAGCAACTTCAAAATTTGCGCGCTCGTTACAAAACCCAAACGGGACACGATTTGCAAATCCTGATTCTTTCCGACCACGGCCACAATCACGCCGGCCCCGGCCAGCGTGTCAAAGTCCAGAGCTTCTTGGAAAATGCCGGATACAACATCACGCAGTCCATCGTGAATTCAAATGACGTGGTCGTGCCCGTTGCCGGAATCGAGGACTGGGTGGAAATCCACAATGCGCCATGGGCAACTGAAAAACTCGCGGAACAGCTCACGCATTTGAAAGGCGTGGACGTGCTGGCGGCGCGCCTTCAAACCAACCATTTTCTCGTCCTGAATTCAAAAGGCGGACGCGCCGTTATCGAATGGAATCCCGCAAAAAACTCCTTCCGCTATTCAGCGGAAAACGGCGACCCGCTCGATTACCTCCCGGTCGTCAAATCGCTCGCGCAAAAAAAATTGCTGGACGCCGATGGTTTCGCGACCGCCGAGGCTTGGATGAACGCGACCATGACCAATCATTATCCGCTGGCGTTGGAGCGGATTGCCCGCGGGCTCACGCGCGTCACGCTCAATCCCGCGACCATCCTCGTCAGCCTGAACAACCAATATGTCAACGCCGGCTGGCTGGTCAAAGCCGGCAGCCGGCTGGAGGACTACGGCAGCACGCACGGCGCACTGGACGACATCAATTCAGATGGAATTCTTTTGAGCAATTTCAAACCCACTCACGACACGTCGAGTGACCGCGTCGCCTTGCAATTTCACGATTTTCCCGGCCTGCGGAATTATCGCGCACAGCAGGACGGCGCCGAATGGGTCACCAAAAACGAACAAAGCCTCACCCGCATCCCTCGCGACCCGTTCGACCGTGATTATAAAATGCTGCCGACGAACGACGTTTTTCTGCGCGTCTGGTCGCCACAATTGATTTCCTTGGACACCAACGCGCCGCTCGAAGTGAGCATCGCGAAAATCCCGCGATTTGCCGCCGCACAAGTTCAACACGCCGCTGAAGACCCGCCGGATCCGCCTGGATTGCATTTCACTTTTGAAAATTCAATTCCTCTGTCCGGGCAATCTGCTTATGAGCGCATTTACGCGTGTCCGCCTGACTTGAATCTCGAACCGCAGACTGAATACCAGATTTCAATTTGGATTCACGCCCCGGAGAAACATTTCCTTTTCGATTTCACCTTTTACACCGACGCCCGCGGCCGCCCGGCGGCATTCTGAAAATCACGGCATCGTCGCCGCGAACGTTTTTCCCTTCTGCGCGCAAATCATCTGCGCCACATACCGGCCCGACAGCGCCGCCGACGGCAAGCCGCCACCCGCCACGACCCAATGCCCGGCCATGTAAAAATTTTCCAGCCCCGGCAGCGTGTAGGGGATCCGCCGTCCCAAAATCCGCGGCGTCGGCAGCCAGCCTTCGTAGCTGCCCTGCCAGTTGCCCGTGTAGCGCACGAACGTCGCCGGCGTCGCGATGTCCGAACGCTCCGCGCTCGCGGCCAGCCCCGGGAACCGCCGGTCGAGAATCGCCGTGATTTGTTCGATGACGTTTTTTTTCTCGGCGCGATAGCGGCTCACGTCGCCCCGTTTCAATTGCGTCCAGAATTCAAAACTCGTCGGCAGCCGCACCGTCATCACCATCGTGCCTTCCGGGCAGAGCTTCGACTCCGCGCCGAACGTCTCCACCTCCAGCCGGTCGTGCCGCATTTGGTCGTCCACGCGCAACGGCTGCGCTAGCGGCAGGTTCAACGTGTGCGGCGCGTCGGGAAAAACTTTTTTGATTCCAAGCGAAACCTGGATGATGGCCGGAAACGGCTCGCAATGGTCGTAAAGAAACCGGATTTTTTTGTCCACGTAACGCCCGTCCAGCATTTTGAAAATCGTCGTGTGCCCGTCCGCGCACGAAACCACCGTCGCCGCCGGAATGAACGTCCCGTCCTCGCACTGCACGCCCGCCGCGCGATGGTTCTCCACCCGGATGCCCGCCGCGCGCGTCTTGTAACGCACCGTGCCGCCGAGCTTCGCGTAACGGTCCGCGATCGCCATTGCAAAATCCCACGACCCGCCCGCCACGAAGCCCGTGTTGTTGCGCGTGCGAAACGCCAGCACCATCACCAGCACCAGCGCCGACATCTGCTCGTTGCTCGCGATGGCCTTGAGCGCCTCGCGCAAAAAATCATTTTTATAACGCGCCAGATAAGTCGTGATCGGCAGGTTCTTCCACCGGAAAATGACCGGCATCATCGGCATATAACGCATTCCCGTCCGCATCTTCTCGTGCAGCGACATCAACTCCACCGGTTTTTCCAGCGGCGGCTCCAGCGGCGCGCAACGGCGCGCGTCCCGCACCAGCCCGTCAATCAGCTTGCCGTCCTCCGGCGCGATGCGCTTGAACTCGCGCGCCAGCTTGTCCAAATCCGACGGCACCGCGAACGATTGGCCGTTGCCATCCTCCACCCGGAGAATTTCGTCGTGGATGAAAACCTTGCGCCCGGCAATCGCGCCGAGTTCCTGCCAGATTTGATAAAACGCCGACGGCGGCTGCGCGCCCACCAGCCAGCGCAGGCAGCCGTCGAACACATACGGCCCGCGATGCCACGCCGTGCAAAGCCCGCCCGGCAACAAGCTCGCCTCCAGAATCTCTGTCTGGACGCCGTTCATTTGCAGGTAACAGCCGCACGCCAGCCCGGCCACGCCCGCGCCGATGATGACCACTTTCGGTGCGCCGGACGTGGCGGCGGACGGCATCGCCACCGGTGTATCAGGAAGTTGTTCCGCGATTGGCATCCGTGGCCAAATGTTGCACCAGCCCCAGCCCGCCCGCAAAATAAAACAGCCGGAACCATCGCGGCTCCGGCTGCGCGAATGAATTGCGGGAAAATTATTTCGCCGTCACCGTCTGCGGCGCGGGCGTCGGTTGCTTGCCCGCGTGATGGCTGCGGCGGTTGAGGATGACCCGCGCCGCGTGATAGCCCGCGTAAAATTCCGGGCTGCTCTTTTTGAACTTCGTCATCTGCTTGTCCAACTGGTTGCGCAGCAGCGTTTGGTTGTCGCGAATCGCCTGCGGCAGCGTCTTGGTCTCGCCGGAGCGCGTGGACACCGCCGTCCGCAATGCCTTCTTCTTGGCGCCGAAATCCGCCGTCCAGGTATCCAGCTCCGTCACATCCGCCTGCGCCACGCCGTTGTCGGCCAGCGCCGCCAGATTCGCCGTGGCCAGCGCCGAAACATCCGTGCCCGTCTGCTGCAATTTGTCCGGGTCCATCCCGTCGAGCATCGTCAGGGTGAAGTGGCTTTTGGCTTCCATTTCCACGTCGCCGTTCTTCGACGCCAGCGCGTAAATCTGGTCGGCGATCTCGTGAACCTTGTCCTCCAGGTCCGTCCGGGCCTGTAACGCCAGCGCCGTCTGCCCTTCGAGGGAGGTCTCCTGCACGTCGCGCTTGGCCGCAATCACCTTGTTGTTGGCGCTCAATTGCGCGACCGAGTCGCTGACACCCTTGCTGGCGCTCCAGATGGTTTGATTTATGGCAAAATACGCTTCCAAAGTGGAATGCATTCCGGTGGTATTGATTTGTTCTTGATTCATTGTGTTTGAATGATGTTTTGGGGCTTCGATTGAGATTGTGAAATATTTCACAATCCCGTCAAGCCCTAATTGTTCACCACCCGGCCACGCCAGATTCTGGCAAAACGCGCCTTCATCGGGCCGGAACCACTTCCGATTTCAACCCGGCGTCGTTCCATCCAGCCGCAATCCATTCCGATGACGCCTCAACAAGAATCTGCGCCGGCCGGGATTGAATCCGTCCGGGCCGGACGGCCTGCCATCCGGGGCGAACGTGATTCCATTGAGAGCGGGTTTGCTTCCATCGCCTGCCAGCGTCGTTCCATCGCAGCCGAACGCAGTTCCATGGCGGGTGAACGTCCTGCCATCAAGGCCGGACGGCATTCCAGCGGGGACAAATTCAATTCCCATCGGGGACGAACCGGCTGGCGCCGGGGACAAGGCCATTTTCAGCGAAGCCAAATCCGATTTCACCCGCGACGAGATGGATGCCATCTCGGACCAATCCGAATTCATCGGGGACGAACGCGCGGCCATCGGGGGCGGGATCGTTTTCATCCGGGGCGAATCTGGTTTCATCGGGGACAAGAACGATTGCGGCGGGGACCAATCCGAATCCACCGGGCACGAGCCGGCTGCCGGCGGGGACAAACCGGTTGGAATTCAAGGAATTGGGCAAAAACAGCCGCCCAAGCGCGCAAAGGACGCAAAAACAGCGAACCGCGGATGACGCGGATGACGCGGATTCAAGCCGTGGCGGAGGCGGGAGGGGTTTTTAACGCAAAGACGCAAAGGCGCGAAGGTTTGACACGAATTTCACGAATTCAAATACGCTGAAGGCGTAATGGAAACCAGCCCAAGGTTGCGAGGAACGAGCTACCCTGGGAAAACGTCCAAAAGATTATTTCCACCCTGAAGGAGGTGGCGGAGGCTTTTCTTGGCCGAACGGTTTGATGCTTATTCCGCATGGCAACCGTCGTGCAAGGGAATCAATTTTTCGGGTTCAGGCATTGCTCAATTCTCTGAATGCACGATTGCGGTTGTTTTTGCAGGGCACATTCCCAAATCCGCAGGACGCGCCAACCGGCGCGGCGCAAGGTCTGATTGACCAGTTGATCGCGTTGTTTGTTGCCCGCCAGCTTCCGCCGCCAGAACGCACGATTGTTCTTCGGCTTGGTTTTATGTTTGGGGCAGGAGTGCCAGAAACAGCCGTCAACGAAGATTGCCGTGCGCGATTTGAGAAAAACAAAATCCGGCCGGACGGTGAGACGAGGGACGAGGGACGAGTGTCGAGAGCCGGAAATTACATTCCCCTCTCCGCGCTGGGGAGAGGGCCGGGGTGAGGTGTGCCTGCCCTCGACCTTCGACTTTCGACCTTCGACCGCTACGCGCACATGCCTCGCGAGGACGCTCGCCCCACCGGTGATTTACCTTTCCCGCTCACGCGTCCACTCCTTTGCACAATTCCGCCGTGGTGATGCCAAGCGCCTTGGCGAGCTTGGCGACGTTTTTGATTCCCGGATTGCGCAGGCCGCGCTCGATGTCGCTGATGTAGGTGGGGTCAAGCCCGGATTTCTCGGCAAGTTTTTCCTGCGTGAAGTTTTTGGCGTCCCGCTGGCGGCGGACATTCCGCCCCAGCGCGGCAAGAACAGGTTCAAGTTTCGGCATGGCTCATAGTCCATGCTAAAACAGGGGAAAGGTCTATCGGCTAACGCCTATAACATTTTGGCGCAAGGTCGTTAAGTAACAAATGACTTTAGAACCCCGGATGGTTTCGATTTGATTGAATAATCTGATTCGATTTTCGATTGGCATATTAAAATGCAATAACCAAAAACCGTAAAAGGCAAGATAAAAATTTGTTGCTTTTAGGGTAACATTGTAATTAATTCCCTCTTTTTGAACGACTTTAACCGCAAAGAACGCAAAGAGCGCAGAGAGGCAAATCAGGTGGCTGGTTTAAGTTGTTTGTGTTCTCTGCGTTCTTTGCGGTTGATGCCCGGTCCAGGCGAACTTGCGGATTTCAAATTTGTAAGAGCCAAAATTGATCAGCAAACCATGTTCAAGCCGCGCCGATTTCAGATAGCCGAGGATTTGCGCCTCATGCTCCGGGGCGAGTGCCTTGGCAGTCTTCAATTCAACGATCAACGCCCTCTCCACGAGCAGGTCCGCCAGATAGTCGCCAATCAGCGTTCCATCCTCGTCATACACTTTGACCGGATGCTGCTGCTTCACGTCGAGGCCCGCCTTCCGCAACCGATGCGCCAGCGCATTTTCATAAACTTTCTTTAGGTGGCCGTGCCCATGATAAACATGAATGTCATACGCTGTCTGTCGGACCTAGTCGCTCAATGTCTTGAGGTCTTTCATAAAAACGGTTGTTGAAGTTCCTTGTGTTCTCTGTGTTCTTTGCGGTTGATTTTTCTTGGTTCATGGAACTCTACGGTGAACTCCGTAACAAGCTACATCAAATTTGATGTCAGGCGGTCAGCCGGCTGATTTTGATTTCCTTCCCGAGCGGTTTTTTCCCATCGCCGCGAACCGCTGAATTTTCCCTTCTTCCAGTTCCTTTTCCTCGCGGTTCAAATCCGCCATTCATTCAGCAAACGGTTTTCCACCGGTATTAAGCTTGATGCTGCCAAGCAGCGAGTGAATGAATTCGCGGTCTTCCTTTTCCTTTTCAGCGCGGCGTTCCTCGATCAGCTCCTGCACCACGGATTTCGCGCCGGGCTTCTGCTTGAAGATGCCGCAAAAGGAATGGATATGCCTTCGCATTTGCGTTTTTGACATTTTCTTCCGATTGGCCATGCCGCGAGTTTGCGCCGGAAAATTGGCGGGGTCAATTTTTTGATGTCAGAAGTCAGAATTTGCCCGCGTCATCCGCGGTTTCTACTCCTCTTTCTTTTCCTCCGGGATTTCCTCGTCGGGCTGGCGGCCCATGAGGTAAATCGCCAGGTCGCGGGCGTGCGAGTAGAACCAGATTTCGTCCAGCGTCAGGTGTGCCATGAGATTGTATTGGTCGCCCAGCGGATGTTCGTTGTCGTCATACCACATTGACGGCGGTTCGGGCTTTTTCCTGACGGCCACGTCGCCGGCATCCGCATGGCCGGAATCCTCCTCCTCATCCTCGTCCTCCTCCCATGGTGGCGGCGGCAGCGGTTCCTGTTCGCCGGGGGCAAATTCCTCGGGTTTAATCGGCTCGCCCAATTGTTTTTTCAATTCGTATTCGTGCAGGCGTTCGCGCAGTGCCTCCTGTTCGCGCTGGCGGCGCTCAAAGTCGGCGTCGTCCTGCTCCCTTTCAAATTTGTCAATCAACTCCTGTTCCGCCGGCGTGGGTTTGCGCTTGGGCACTTTGAGCCAGATGTGGATGCCGGCTTCGTAATCGGGCCGCAGGCGGGTGAGGCTGGCGCGGGCGGCTTGGACGATTTCCCGGAATTTTTCCACGACGCCGTAGGATTCAATGGTGACTTCAAAGGTCCGATACGCGCCGTTGCCGGTGACGTGGCCCCAGTCGGAGCAGCCGAGCTGGCCGGAAATGTTTTTTTCGACGAAGCGGCCGACCCAGCGGCCTTCGCAGGCGCGCAAGCCGTCGTCGGGCAGGCCGTTGTCGGCGGGGTCAAGCTGGATGCCGCGACCGCCGGGATGCCTGGCATGGGGCGCGATGACCATGCGCAGTTTGGGCGGCAGGGAGCGCGGTTGCGGCGCGAGGAATACATCGTCCCACGGCGGCAGCGTGGCGTTGAGCGCGGCCACTTCCAAATCCACGGGGGGACAATTGGCGACGTGGAGTTCGCGCAGTTTTGGCGCCCGGCCCAGCGGCGAGAAGTCGCGCGGCGTGCTGGCGTTGAGCTCGTATTTGAACTTGGTGTCGAAGGTGGCGCATTGCAGCCTGGGCAGGCGGGTGAGCGGCGTGACGTCCAGCGGCGTGAAGCCGTTGCAGGTGAAACAGGTCAGGTGCTCCAGGGCCGTCAGCGGCGCGAAGGAACGCGTGTTGGATTCAACGGTCAAATTGCGCAGGCGCGGGAAGGCTTCAATGCCGTCCAATCGCTCCACGCCAGCGAGGGTCAGAAATTCGCACGCGGGCAGTTGCGGCAAATCGCGCAGGTTACGGGCATCTAGCGGCTGGCAGCGCAACACGGCCCGGCGCACTTTCGGCCAGACGATGCCGCGCGGCAACGCGAGCAGATTGCCTTCCAGCGTGAGCGTTTCAAGCTGGTTGAGCTGGTCCAAGCCGGTGAAATCGGGCCAGAGGGGACAGGCCTTGTAATACGAACGCCAAAAGACGATGGAGAGTTCGCGCAAATGCAGGCACCGGGCGAGCGGGCGGTAGTCCTCGCATTTGCGTCCGCCAAAAGACAGGACGCGCAGCTTGGGAAATTCGGCCAGCACGCTCAAATCGGTGGCTTCGGAGTTGTTGTCGCTGAAATTTTCGAGGTTCGGCAAAAACCGGAACACGGTCAAGTCGCGGACGGGCCGTTCGTCCATTCCGCCGCTGGACCACCAGTTGGTGATGCGTGGAAGTTCCTCGGCGGTTTTACGGACGGCTTCCTCGCTGTAACGCGGTTGGTAGGCGGGATTGAGCGCGCGCTGGCGCTTTATCTCGATCTGCCGGTCAAGGCTGATGTGGTTGTAAATCTTGTGCCGCGAGTTCCACCAGCTTACGCCCATTTCAACCAGCAGCTCGGTCGCATAGCGTTCCTCAACGGTCCGCGCGTCATCCAGCGCCCAGCGAATGAATGCTTCTGAATCCATAAGTCCAATCGTTCTATCACAAAGGCCAGGATTTTTCAAACCGCGCGCCAATCGCCTGCTGGTTGGAACCAACCAGACTCACGCTGGCGGCGGTAACGACTTCAGGATTTCCTGCCGGTGCGATAGGAAACTTTGGCCTCCGACAGAACCATCGGCCCGGAGCCACCTCTCGGCACAAGGGTAACACGGACGGCAACGCCAAGAACTTCCGCCACGCGGCGCAACATGCTCAATGAGTGGCCCTCGTAGGACGGGGATTCAAGGCGGCTGATTTGTTGCTGGGACGTGTGGAGTTTGCGTGCGAGGTCCTTTTGAGAAAGGCCGGCCTTCTCGCGCAGTGCCGCAAGCTGCAAGGCCACGTCCCATGCTTCACCGGCCTTTTCAAATCGTTCCGCAAAGGCGGCGTCTTTCAGTTGCTCTTCCAGATAAATGTCGAAATTGGTTTTCATGTTTCAAATCTTTCGCGCCAGTCGCGCCGCCGTTCCCGCGCAGTATCGAGATCGCGCGCCGGGATGGCCTGACTTTTATTGCGGATGCCATGCACCGCCACGATGCGCCGGCCTTTCATATAGAACCACAAAACGCGGGTGTTCAACTTTCCCACATGACGCAACTCAAAGAGTCCATCACCCAGCGCCTTGGTCAGCGGCTCGCGGTGAAACTGGCGATGGCGCAACCGGAACAGCCCGGTCAGCACTGCCGCGAAATCATCGGGGTCGCTTTGCTTGAGTTCATCGAGAAACTCCCGCACGGGCGAACGTCCGCCGTCGCTTTCATAGAACTCTACAGTGAAGTCCATAAACGAGCAACATCAAATTTGATGTTTGAAGAACAGACCATTGATTTGGATTCGCCGTTCGGGCGGGTTGGTTCCCGGATCGTCATGGCGGCGAGTGTGCGTCGGGAATGAGGCTGCGTCAATGCGCGTCATCCACCGTTTTTGCGTGGACAGTGGTTAAGAATCAAGAAGCCGGGAATTTTTCAAACCGCGCGCCGATGGCCTGCTGGTTGGAACCAACCAGACTGACGTTCGCCGCCGGAAATTTTCCGTCGGCCACGGCGTCGCACGCGGCCACGCATTGCCACGCGGCGGCGGCCATCAAGCCTTCGCCCAAAATCCGCTTCGGGCTGACGCGCGCGCCGGGCCAATCGCGCCATGCCGCCCGTTCCGCCGCGTCCGCGCGCGAATGGTTTCCGAGGCCGTCGCAGAGCAGTTCGTTCGCGGAAATTTTCAATTGCGCGCGCATGGCCCGCGCCGCCTGCGCATGATTTATTTTCGCCGTGTAAGTGTGCGCGTCCGTGACGGCGGATAATTCCACGCGGCAGGAAAATTTTTCCTCGCGGCACAGGCACAGCGCCCCGGCGCCGGCGCTGATGACGGCCGGGCGATCCAGCAGCCGCAGCGCGTCCGCCGTGATCCAGTTGGTTTCCTCCGCGCCGATGACGAGGCAGGCGTCCACGCGATTTTCCTCCAGCCACTGCGCGCCCAGCAGCACGCCCTGCAAAAACGCCGACGGGTCGCCGACGAGCGAGCCGGCCAGCGCGACGTTTTCCAGCAGCGCGGCGACATGGCTAGCGGGCGCGGCATAGACGGTTTCGGGAAACACGAGCGGGCTGGCCGTGGCCGGATTTTTCAGCGTCTCCTCGTAAAAGCGGCAGGAGTATTGCACGCAGCCGGATTGCAGGCAGACGACGATGCCGAGCCGGACATTTTTCGCGGCGGGACTGGCGCGCAATCCGGCGGCGGCTTCGAGCGCGGCGGACGCGGTGTAATGCGTGATGGGACTCGTGCGGCGCAGGCGCGGGTGCGAAAGAAATTCGGGCCGCGCGGGCGGAACGAGCCGCGCGCGCAGCGGATTTTTCCAGCCGGGGCGTTCGAGCGATTGCACGGGCAGCGGTTCGCCCCGATCCAGCGCTGCGCGCAAGGCGGCGACGTTCCAGCCGGCGGGGGAAACCGCGCCGATACCGGCGATGAAAACTTTTTCCGATGCACTCATCCAAAATTGGCGATTGACGATTCCGCCGGGCATCCAAATTGGCGCTCAATCGTAAATCGTAAATCGTAAATCGTAAATTTCACGTCCACCTCCTGAAAATGAGCGTGGCGTTCACGCCACCAAAGCCGAAGGAATTGGAAAGCGCGATGTTCACGCGCGCATCCGTCGGATTTTTCACGACGGGAAATTTGCAGGCGGGGTCGGGCGTTTCAAATTCGATTTCCGGCGGCAGCCATTGTTCGCGCAAGGTCATCAGGCAAACGGCGGCTTCGACCGCGCCCGCCGCGCCGAGCAGATGTCCGATGCCGGCCTTGGTGGAGCTGACGGGCAGGGAGGCGACGCGCGGGCCGGCCCATTCGGCGATGGCGAGCGCTTCGGAACTGTCGTTGAGCGCGGTGCCGGTGCCGTGGGCGTTGATGTAATCAATTTCCTCCGGAGTGACGCCCGCACTCGCGCAAGCCTGCTTCATCACGGCCAGGGTGGTGCTGCCCTGCGGTTGCGGTTGCGTCAAATGATGCTGGTCAATGGCGGTGCCGTAGCCGATGAGTTCGCCGAGAATTTTCGCGCCGCGTTCGCGGGCGCTTTCCAAAGTTTCCAGCGTAAAAATGGCCGCGCCTTCGCCGAGCGCCAGGCCGTCGCGCCGCGCGTCGAACGGGCGGCAAACGGTGGTCGAAAGCGCCTGTAAGGAATCGAAGCCGGAGAAAACCATTTCGCAAAGCGCGTCGTAACCGCCGGCAACCGCGCGCTCGGCCTGGCCGGAACGAATCAATTCCCACGCGTGGCCGATGGCGTTGCCGCCGGAAGCGCAGGCGTTCGAGACGATGGTAATTGGCCCGGAAAAATCCAGCGCGTCGAGAATCATCCGCGCCTGAACTTGCGGCTGGTAATAAACAGCGCGGGTGGCTTGGGAGTGCCGGTGCAGTGGTTGCTGTGTCGCCTGACGGAAATAATTTTCGCCGAGCGTCATGCCGCCCCCGGTCGTGCCGAGAACGAGCGGAAGATTTTCGAAAGTTTGCCAGCCTGATTGCTTCCACGCTTCGCACGCGGCGAGCAAAAGCATTTTGCCGGCGCGGTCGAGCCGGGAGATTTGCCGCGCGCTCAAATGCGTCGGCGGGAGATTGGGCGGCAGGTCCGCTTCCGCGGCGGTTTTTGCGCGATTGCGGCTGACATCAAAGAGTGTGACCGGGCGAAAGGCGACGCGGCCCGTGCGGAAACCTTTGGCGTTCGATTTCCAGCCGATGCCGAGCGCGGTGACGATGCCGGCGCCGGTGATGACAACTCTTGGGGAAGCCGACGGTTTCGGTGGGAGCGGAAAAAGCATGCAAACGTGAGCGGCTCAATTCAAATCACCGGCAAAATAAACAGCGCAACGCCGGAGAAATCAAGCAGAATGAAATCACCCTGCCGCGGCGCTCAACGGAGCCGCTTCCGGCGATAAAAATTCGCCGCCATCTTGCCGGAGTTTTCAGTAGCCGCCGGTCGTGCTGGTGGTCCAGCTTTTCACCTTGCCGTCGGTGTCGAAGGTGACAATGACGGTGTGAAATTTGCCGCCGCTCAACGTGTAATAGGGAATGAAGGCGTTTTGGTTGTTGTTATAAATCCAAATTTCGGAGCCGTCGCTGTTCATGGTCGTATTCTTCGGCTTGCCGGCAACTTGAATCACTTCATCCTTGGTCATGCCGACGGTCAGGCGCTCTTCAATCGGACGCTTGTCCTTGGCGGGCTTCGCCGGTTTTGCGGGAGGCTGGTTGGTTCCGGAAGCGGAAGCAGCATCGGTGGTTTGGTCTGAAGTTGAGGCGCAGCCGCAAATACCAAGCGCGACGGCGGCAAACAGACTGACGATCAAGGTTTTTTTCATGATGATTGAGTTGTAATTGTTGTTCACGTTTTGAGTCCGACCTTTGAAGCGAGCCTGTGCAATCATAAGGAAAATGTCAAGGCATTATGAATTGTCTTGATGCCGGCAAAACCGAATCTGCCGCTGGGAGTAAGTTTTTGCCTCGATTACCGGCGGATTGAAATTATGCTGAACCCGTGCTTGAACCGACAAAATGCGCGGCAGTGATACCCGCCTTCAATGAAAGCCTTGGCATTGCAACTCTCGTCCGTGCCGTGCGCCGGCAACTGTCGCAGGTGCTGGTCGTGGATGACGGCTCGACGGATAATACGATGGCGCTGGCCAAAGCCGCCGGCGCGGTCGTGATTCGCCATGAAAAAAATTCCGGCAAGGGCGCGGCGCTGCGAACCGGACTTTCGCGGGTTTTTGAAAATGGATTTGAATGGGCCGTGACGCTCGATGGCGACGGCCAGCATTTACCGGAAGATTTGCCCGCGCTTTTCGGATGCGCCGAAGAAACCGGCGCGCGGTTGGTGATTGGCAACCGCATGAACGAGGCGCACAAAATACCGTGGCTGCGGCGCAAAGTGAACCGCTGGATGAGCCGGAAACTTTCGCAACGCGCCGGCCGACAGTTGCCCGACACACAATGCGGCTTTCGTCTGGTTCATCTGCCAAGCTGGACACGTCTGCCGCTGAAGACGGACCATTTCGAAATCGAATCCGAAATGTTGATGGCCTTTCTCGCGGCGGAACTTCCGGTTGAATTTGTTCCCGTTCGCGTCGTCAACCGCAATCGCGGCAGCCACATTCGCCCGGTGATGGATTCGTTGCGCTGGTGGAAATGGTGGCGCGGATTGGAACGGTCGCGGACATTGCGCGCTGAAATCGGAAACTGTGGATGGAAAACGCAAGTCACCGGCCATTGCCCGACTTCATCGGAGTAAGCTTGCGCGTGTCGAAATAGGATGCGATTGCCTTCGCGCTGGCTTTCGAACTTGCCAAGGCCACATAGCCGTCGGGACGAACAAGATAAGCGGCGTTACGCCGCAGGCCCGCGCTGTTCATTTCCGGTCGCCAGGGAAAAATGTGCAGCGGCAATTTCCGGTCGTTGCACGCGGCTTGAATTTCGGGCGCGGCATCGCCATAAACGTGAACCTGCCAGTCCAGCGAAGCCAACGGCGCGAAGTTATCCTTGAATCCGTTCACGCCCGTCTTGACCCACGGCAAACGGTCGCCGCCGTGAACTGCTCCCGCGCGGCCTTCGCTCAAGCTGCCGCCACGGTAATTCACCGCCGCCTGTGAAATCGTGCGAAACATGAGATGTCGCACGGTCGCGAATTTGAAAAAGAACGGCAGCAGAAACGGCACAAGGTTCAACCGCACCAGCCGGTCGGACGCCTTGGAACTGGTCACGCCGGCGAAAATCCGGTCGGTCGTCGCGACCAGCCGCCGGGCGAAGGCGATGCGTTCCGGCTCGTAGCTGTCGAGGAGCGAGTCGTCCGCGCGTCCGCGCAAAACGGCGGCGAGTTTCCAGGCGAGGTTCACCGCGTCGCCGACGCCGGCGTTTAAGCCTTGTCCGCCCACGGGACTGTGGATGTGCGCCGAGTCGCCGAGCAGGAAGGCGCGGCCCTGCCGGAAATGATCGGCGACGCGATGATGCACGCGGTAAGTCGAGAACCAGTTCACGCGCCCGATGTCGAGGCGCATTCCTTCGATCACGCACTTGCTCACGTCGTTCCAGGTCAAATTCTCCTGCCGTTTTTCGGTCTCATCGCACACGGTGCCGATCAGCCGCGCGCGCCCGTCGCCCTTCAGCGGAAAGATGACGAGAAAATCGGTTGTGTCCACGGCGACGTGCATCTCACCATTCATCGCCGCTCCGCCCGCCTGCACATCGGCGACGTAACAACGGTGCGAGTAGGTGCCGCCGGCAAAACCGATTTTTAAAGTCTCGCGCACGGTCGAATGTGCGCCGTCGCAACCGGCAATATAATTTGCTTCGCATGATTCCGTGGTCCCATCCGGCCGTTTCAGCCGCGCACGCACACGGCCGGCGGTTTCTTCGAATTCCAGAAGTTCCGTCCGGCGTTCGACCGCGATGCCGAGTCCGGCCAGGCGGTCAATCAACAAGCGCTCATGTTCGTCCTGCGGAAAAATCAGCGCGTAGGGAAACGGAGTAATTTCCGCGCCCATGTCGCCAAAGGAAAAGCGCGCGGTTTTTTTGCCAGTCACCCAGAGGTTCGCAGCGGGCGCTTTTCTGCCGCGCGCGACGGCTTCGTCGGCGAGACCGATCTGTTCATACAACTCCAGCGTGCGCGCCTGCACGCCGACCGCGCGCGAAGTCGTGCCCAGCTCCGCCGTCTTATCCACAATCCTCACGCGCACGCCCAGCCGCGTCAGCCACAGCGCGAGCACCAGGCCGGTCGGCCCGGCGCCGACGATGAGAACCTCGGTGTTGTGAATGGACGATGAGTTCATCGTTCTGAATTGTTTTCAACCTGGCGCGAGACGGCTGAAAACTGAAGTTCAGCGCCCGCGCCGGAAACTAGAAATGCCGGATTAGATATTGACTAATCCGAATGAACAGAGCAAATAATTCCATGTTTATTGCAAGGGTAAATCCAAATTCGATTTATTAAAACGTCAATTAAAACAGTCGGAATCATTGGCAGCGGTCCGTCCGGCGCAACGCTCGCTTCGTTGCTGGCGATGAAGGGCGTGGAGACGACCATTTTCGACGACGGCCGCCGGCCCGACTTGATTGTCGGCGAGTCGCTCATTCCGGGAATCGTGCCCGTGCTGCGGAAATTGAAACTGGAAGAACGCGCGGCGGCCATCTGCCGGCACAAGCCGGGCGTCACCTTCACCTTGGACGCGAACGAGAAGATTGAATTTTGTTTCGAATCGCTCGCCGGTTCTCCGACGCCGACCTACGCTTACAACGCGCCGCGTCCCGCCTTTGATCGCTTGTTCGAAGACCGCGCCGATGAACTCGGCGTGAAGCGCGTGCGGACGCGGGCGAAAGTCGAGCGCGCGGAAGCGGATGGCGTGAAGCTGGCCGGCGAAACCCTGGAGCAGGCGCCGTGGCTGGGCGGACGGCAGCCGGATTTGCTCGTGGATTCCTCGGGGCGCAGCCGGCTGTTCGCGCGCACGCTGGAAATTCCCGCAAAAGTCGGCTCGCGCAAGGACGTTTCCTATTTTGCCCACTACGAGGGCTTCGAGGAAAATCAGCCGAGCGGACAAGTCATCATCGGCCGGCTGGCCGACGGCTGGTGCTGGCGCATTCCGCTGCGCGACCGGCTTTCCGTCGGCGTGGTGATGAACAAGGACATCGCCGCGCAACTGGGCGCGACGACCGAGGAACGGCTCGAAGCCGCCATCGAACGCGATCCCGTGCTCGCCGCCGCCGGCAAAAACCGCCACCGCCTGACCGGCGTGCCGACTTACACCAATTACCAGCTCATTTCCGAGCGCGGCCACGGACCGGGCTGGGTGATGACGGGCGACGCGTTTGGATTTGTGGATCCCATGCTGTCGCCGGGAATGTTTCTGGCGCTGCATTCCGCGGAATTGCTTTCGGAAAATCTCGACGACCTGCCCGCCTATTCGCGCGAGATGCGCAAAATCATCCAGGCCTGGATGGGTCTCATCGAATACTTTTACGACGGCCGCATTTTTGCCATGTATCAAAGCGGCATGGCCTTTGAGCGGAAATTTCCCGGCCGCGTCACCCAGGCGCTTCATAATTTTTTCAACCGCAAAGTCGCCTGCATGGCTTCCGGCGCGACGACGACCTCGCGGTTTGGGCACGGCATGTTGGAAATCATGTCGCGCCCCGCCGGCTGGCTGAACAAGCCCGACACGCTGGCCATCCGCTGACGCCGATTCCTGATGAAACGCGCCGGATTCAAAGAAAATTTTCCGCCACCGAAAACATCGCGCTTGCAATCGAAACCAGCTTTGGCTTAATAAACGAAATCAGATGCTTTACGAACGCTGGCAGAAGATTATCAAAGAGAGACGGAATGAGATCGCGTTGCGCGATCTGGCTTCGGGGCAGTCGTGGACCTTTTCACAACTGGATCAGGAAGTTGAAACTTCCGCGCCGGACAAGCTGGCGATGGTTCATCCGCAGGGTAATTCTCCCGCGTTCGTCATTGCCGTGTTGCGCGCCTGGCGCGTGGGCGCAATTGTTTGTCCGCTCGAAGCGCATCACCAACCGCTCGACGTCACGCTGCCGCCGCCGCCGTGCTGTCATCTGAAAACCACACCCGCCAGCACCGGCGTCCCGCGCGCCGTCGCGTTCACCGAGGAACAACTCGTCGCCGACGTGGACAACATCGTCGCCACCATGGGTCTGCGCCCCGACTGGCCGAACCTCGGCGTCATTTCGCTGGCGTATTCCTACGGCTTCTCCAGTCTCGTCCTGCCGCTGCTGTTGCATGGCGTTCCGCTGTTCCTCGTGTCGTCGCCGCTGCCGGTGGCGTTGCGCTGCGCCGAACACGCGCACTGGAACCTCACCGTGGCCGGCGTGCCGACCCTCTGGCACGCGTGGCACAAGGCCGGCGCGATTCTGCGCAACGTGCGGCTGGCCATTTCCGCCGGCGCGCCCCTGCCGCTGGAATTGGAACGCGCCGTCTTCGAGGAGCATGGCGTCAAAATCCACAACTTCTACGGCTCCACCGAATGCGGCGGCATCGCCTACGACGCGACCACGACTCCGCGCGCGGATGAATCCTCCGTGGGCCGCCCGCTGAAAAATGTCGCGGTGGAAATCGGCGCCGACGGCTCGCTCCTTGTGCGCAGCTGCGCCGTGGGACAAACCTACTGGCCGGAGCCGGAGGAGGCGCTCAAGGCGGGAACCTTTCGCACCTGCGACCTCGCCGAACTCAAGGACGGCGAAATCTGCCTGCGCGGGCGCACCAACGACCAGATCAACGTGGCCGGACGCAAAGTTTCCCCGGCAATCATCGAGCAGGCATTGCAGGAACACGCCGCCGTCGCCGAATGCGTCGTCTTTGGCGTGCCCAGCGGGAGCGCGGACCGGCTGGACCTCATCGTGGCGTGCATCGTGTCCGAACGTCCCGACAACAAGGAGGAACTGAAACAATTCCTGCTCCAGAAACTGCCGAGCTGGCAGGTGCCGCGCGTGTGGTGGTTTGTGGATTCGCTCGGCCGAAACGGGCACACCATGAAAATCACCCGCGCGCAATGGCGCAAGGATTTCCTCGACAACCGCGCGAAGTAAAATCTCGCGGTTCCGGCCTGAACGGAAATTTTTTCAACCATGCCGGACTTTTCCGCTGGTGGTCATACTGACCTGGGCGACGAATTCAAGCGAGGTCGGCACTTTGTGGCTCGATAGCTGGCGGCGGCAGAACGCAAGGATTTCCTCGCCCGCGGGCGGGACGCTGCCGGAGCGCAGTTGCACCTCGGCGCAAACCGCCTCGCCCATTTGCGGATGCGGCCGGCTGAACACGCGCGAGCGCAGCACCGCCGGATGCTGGTCCAGCACGCCGGCAATTTCCTCCGGGAAAACCTTGTGCCCGGCAATGTGGATGACGGAGGAAGTTCGCCCGTCCAGCACGATGCGTCCGCCGCTGTCGCGGTGGCCGAGGTCGCCGGTCAGGAACCAGCCGTCGCGTAAAATTTCCCCGCGCAATCGCGGCGGGTTCAGGTAGCCGGAAAACATTCCCGGACCGCGCAGGACGAGCTGGCCGGTTTCGCCTTCGGGCAGCGGCTTCATCGCCTCGTCCACAATCATCGCTTCAAAACCGGGCACGGGCCGGCCGATGGCTTCGGGATGTTCTGCCGCCTCGGCGATGTTCATGATGGGCAACCCGACTTCGATGATGCCGAAGCCCTGCGAGACCGGCACGCGATAGCGCGCCTGAAAATCCCGCGCCACCTGCGGCTCCAGCCGGCTGGAAACGGACATCACGCGCGAGAGCGACGGCGGCAGCGCGCGGCCCGACCGTTCGCTGACGAGCATCCGCACGTGCATCGGCGTGATGTAGAGGAACGTGGCCTGATGTTTCGCCGCCGCGTCCAAAATATTTTCCGCGAGGTAATCCATGTTGACGATGATGGTCGCCCCGGCCTCGAGGTAAAGGATGATGGAGACGTAAAAATGATACGCCATCGGCAGCACCCAGAGGATTTTGTCATCGTGGGTGAGACGCAGCCCGGAATTGGCGGCGTGCGTGCGTTCCAAAACGTCGCGATGCGTCAGCACCACGCCCTTGGACTGGCCGGTCGTGCCGGAAGTGAACCGCACAAAGGCGGCGTCCTTGATTTGCGGCGCGAGTTGCGGCTGGGAATTTTCCAGCCGCGTAAAGCGCAGGCCGTTGCCGCCGGGATTTTCCAGCACAACGGGTTTGCCGCCTTGGATTGTTCCGCTGCCGTCGTCGAGAATCGCGCACAAGGGCGCACGCGCCAGCATGTCCGCCATTTCCGCCGGTTTCATCTGGTGATGAATGGGCATGATGACCGCGCCACAACCGAGCGCCGCCAGCGCGCCGATGACGAACGCGCGCCCGTTGCGCGCGCGCACGCCGACGCCCTGCCCTTCGCGCAAGCCGAGCCGGTCGAACTGGACGCGTAGTGCCTCGACTTCGCGCCAGAGCGAGCGGTAATCCAGCGCGCCGCCGGCGGCAATGATGGCGATGCGATCGGGCCATTGCCTGGCGGAGTGGGCCAGCGTTTCGAAAACGTTCATGCGTGAAGATTAAATTTCGGACTGGCGCGGGGCAAGACTCGGATTTGCCGCGAAACAAATTAACCCACCTGTTTGCGAATTTGCGCCACAGTGTCATCAATTGAGCGGCCCGAAGATTGAAACGCGGCGGTTGTTCCCGCCGCCCAGCCGGTTGCCATTGCGGTGCCGATGACACGCGCCGATGTCATCGCCCCAGTCGCCGCGGAAAGACAGCGGCCGGCCACAAAAACGTTTTCCAATTCCACCGCGCGCAAGCAATCCAGCGGAATATCGTAAAAATCGCGCTCGGCAAAATAAGTCATTTCCGGTCGCGGGCTGCTCGTCCAGCGTTCCATCGGCCAGCAACCGCGGGCGATTCCCTGCGGCCATTTACGAACGTTCAATACGTCTTCGTCCGCCAGCCGCGCGCGTCCCAAAATGCGGCGGCCGGAACGGACGCCGAGTTGCGGTGCGACGGAATTCAAGCGCGCGTTTTTGAAGGCGGCAATGTTTTTGGTTAAAAATTTTTGGAGTGGCTCCAGCAACGCGCGGGCTTCGCGCTCCCAATCGGTGACTTGCTGCCAGAGCGCGCAGCCGGGTTTGGCCGGAAGCAGGCTTAATTTGAAAGCGAGCCGGCCATTCGCGCCGGTGCCGGGAACGAGCGAAAGCCGCTCGCAAATCGCCGGCAATTTTTTTTCTTCGACGGCGCGGCGCAATTCGCGCCGGACTTCGAGCAGGCCACGTTCGGCGAGACCGGGATCAACATCTTCCAAAACAAAAACGAGCGCGGGCGCCTGATCGGTCGCGCCGTTTTCCGAATTGGCGCCGGCCAGCGCGGCGGCGGTCGCTTCCCCGGTGCAATCCACGACGGCTTTCGGAGAAAAAAACAGCGGCTCGTTCCAAGCGAGCGCGCGGATTTGGTTCAGCCGGCGATTTTCCGCGCCCGCATCCGCGACCGTGGCGTGCAAAATGACGGAGACATTTTTCGATTCGCCGACAATTTCATCGGCGGCGCGCGCGAAAGCGGGCGGATGATATGGCAGCACCCATAGCCCGGCTTCCATCACGCGAACGGGTTTGGCTCCTGTGGCGCGCTGCAATTGCGCGGCAAATTCCTGCGCGAATCCGCCGCCGACCGGCGTGGCTTGCGCACCGGTTGAATCACGCAAATACAATCCGCAAATCGTGCCAACCTGCGCGGTAGTGGCAAGTCCTCCGAGAAATCCGTAACGTTCCAGCAGAATCGTCCGCGCGCCCGCGCGCCCCGCCGCCGTCGCCGCCGCGATGCCCGCCGCGCCGCCGCCGATGACGAGCACGTCGCAGGCAATCGCCATGGTTGAAATCTTTTTTTCCATGCTACATTTGCCGGATCGGGAACTTCGACGGCCTCAAACCGTTTCGTTGAGCAGGGCGAAACGCACGTCGCGCTCCGTCGTGTCCACTTCCACCGGTTTCATGCAATCGTCCACCCAGGAAATTTGCACGGAAAGACGGTTGTTGAACCGCAAAAAAACAACCATCAATCCCGGCGGGCGCCACGCGGGCACCAGATGCGTGACGTCGAGAATTTTCCCGCCGAGAAAATCCTTCATGCCGGCGCAGGTCTCGCCGGAGTCGGAAAAGCTGAACGTGGCGAATTTTCCGCGCGTCGGTTTGCCGAGGTGGTTCACGTAAAAACCGAGCGGCAGCGGCTTGAACATGTCGAGCGCGGCCATGCAGGATTCGGGAAATTTGTCGCGAATCTGGTCGGTCATCTGCCGGCTCAATTCGCCGAGGATGTCGCCGACGCGCCCGGCGAATTTCGGCTCGATGCGGTAGAACAAAATCGAAAGGTGATTGGAAAAAATCGGGCCGTTCGCGCCGCGTCGGCGCGTGTCGTGCGGCACGGGAATCAAATATGCGCCGTCTTGGTTGCCGCGCCGGACGGCGACGTTGTGCAGCGCGCGGATGGACGATGCGAGATAAAAATGGCTGCGGCGGAAACCGGCGCTGAACTGCTGGACGCGCGCGTCAATGCGCGCCGTCTCATCGGCGGAAAAGTAAATGACGCGGTAATCGTTGCGGCATTGGCGCGGACGCGGACCCGGCGGCAACAGGCTGAACAGCGGTTCCGCGCCGGATTCATCCAGCCAACTTTTGCAACTGCGCGCCTGTTTCACGTTCGGCCACCAACCCGCCAGGCCCCAGCCGAGCTGTTTGGGGCTGATGAAATTCTGGACGCCAGGCGCGCCGTTGGTTTTTTCGTCCGCGTTCAAATGGTTCAACAACAAGTCCAGTCCGCGCGCGTCGAGATACGTGTGGTTCCAAGAAAGAAACAAATGGCTCGTGCCATCGGCGTGGTGCATCACGTCGAAGGTCAAGCCCGGTCCGCGCATGGCGTCCAGTTCGCGTCCGGCAACCGCCGCCGGCAAGTTCCACGGCTGGCCGGCGACGCCGTTTTGGTCCGGATGCTCGAAGAAAATTTCCCCGGGTTGATGCGAGACGCGCCAGAGCGGCGGAAACAACATCGGCAACGTTCGGAAAATTTTCGCGCGCGCGAGCCAGTCCATGATGGGAGATTCCGCGATGCGCCGCCGCAGCCGTTCCAAATCAAAACCGTTTCCCAGCCGCATGACCGCGCAACAGACATTGCCCGGCAAACCGGCGCGCCGCATCCGGCGATCCTGTCCGTGCATGAAGTAATCGCCGGGAGCCAATCGAATCTGACGGGGCAGGTCGGGCATGGCGGCGGGGCGGGGGGTTACGTCGCGGCGTGGCCGTTGCGCGCGAGGTCGGCGATGCAATTCGCCAGCGTGGCCATGGAAGTTAGGTTCGCGCCGGTCAAATGCGAGTCCGGCACGCGCACGCCGATAACGCGCTCGCAAAAGAGCAGCAGTTCCACCAGTGCGAAGGAATCAATGCCCGCCTGGGCGAGCGGACTGTTTTCGTCAAATTCCGTTCCTTCGGCGACAAAGTTGGTCCGGGCGAACTGGCAGAGCTGCGCTGAAATTTTCTTGGGGTCGGTTTCGGGCGTCATTGCGATTCAGTTATTTTACAAGTATGGCTTGGAACGAAATCACGTCAAGCATGGAAGCGGTCTGGCATTATCTTCTTGCCCGGCATCCGGCGTCCGAACACGCTGTCGGCATGGCCGAATCCGTTGAAAAGCAAATGGCAATTTCTGAAGCCGCCGCGCCCGCGTCATTTTCCAAGACGAAGGTGATTACCATCAAAATCATCGCCCTGACTGCGGTGACGCTGGCACTGTGTTTCGGCCAAAGCTGGGCCTCGACGCGGTATTATCAGCCCGATTATGTCGCCGGGTTTCCCACCGGCTTGCTGGAAGGCGCGCTCATGCCGGCGGCGTTGCCGGGATTGGTGGCGGGAAAAGATGTGCCGATTTACGCGCCAAACAATCTGGGCCGGCCTTACAAAATCGGCTTTATTGTGGGACTCAACGCCTGCGGAACATTTTTCTTCTGGCTCGTCTTCTGGCAACCGCGGCCACGGCGACGCTGAATTCAATACGGAAAGTCGCAGAAAATTTCCACGACGTTCAACTCGCCGCCGCCCCAGTAACGGCTCGGCGCGAACGTGAACACGCGCCGGATTTTTTCATAAATCAATTTGACCGGGTGTTCGGGAATGTTCGGATCGTAGGCGTCAAATTCGATTTGCTGTTCCGATTCCGAGGAACTGTAAAGCACAATGCCGTGATTGATGGTGATGCGCGGAAAGCGGAACAGATGCACCAGCGTCAGGCCGCGTTTGGGCAGCGAGCGTTTCAGCTTCTCCGCCATTTTTTCCCGATGCCACGGCATGACTGGAAAAATCATCCGCCAATGGCTGCGCAGAAAATAAGATTCCCACGACGCGCCGCAGCCGGCCTTCAGCAACGGTTCGTGCGCGCGGCTGAACGAGCGCAGTCCGTCGAAACCGGGAATTACAATCCGTTCGGATTCCGCGCATGGCTGGCGCGGATTGCGGGAAACGATTTCGCGAATAAGTTTCTGACAAGTTCGCGCATCCGCCAGCGGCGATTGCGGATCAAAACGTGCGTGATAAAAAAATTGCCGCGTCGCGCGCACCATCACGAAGCAACGATGATAATAAGTCGGCGGCGGGTCGTTTTTCTGCACGCTCATCGCGCCGGTCGCCGGATCGAAATGATATTTCCAGACCAGTTCGTGCGGGAACGCGAAGGTGTCGCGTTCGAATTGAAAAGTGCGGACGAAATTTTCGGTGGCTGCCGTCATGATTATTCCGCCGGGCCGTTTCCGCTCAAAGTCAGCTCCGCCGACAACATTTTGGCGTTGCCAACAAACGCGGAAACTTCCGCCTGAATCAACGAACCTAAAATGCCGGTGATGGCGGCTTCGATGCGCAGCGTTTCGCCGGGCCGGACCGAGCCGAGAATTTTCACGGCGCGCAGCGCGGTTAGCTTCATTCGCGGCCAGCGCGGGTTCGCGGGGTCTTCCTGCGCCACCATGCCGGCCACCTGCGCGGCGGCTTCCACGAGCAGCACGCCCGGCAAGATCGGTTCGCCCGGCAGATGGCCGCGCAGATAAAACTCGTCGCCACGGACGCGGTATTCGCCCACGCCGGTTTTCCCCGGCGTCAGGCTGATCATCCGGTCCACGAAACGGAATTCCGGCCCGTGCGGGAGCGAGCGCATGGCCAGTTGCAGAATTTCGGGCGAGGCGCTCATGGTTTCAACGGTTCCACCACCGTGAAGTCCGGTGGCAGATTGGTCGCGAACAATTTTGGGTCGGGCGGCTGGTTCAGCACAACGTTGGTGAAATCATTTCGCAAAGTGGAGCCGTCGGAAAATTTCATCTCATTGACCGCAATGATGAAATTGTTCGTGTGGAAACCAATGACAATTTCACTAATGAATTGCCGCGCGGAAGCGCTTTTGGGCTGGAGCGTCATTTGCAAAACCGAGTTGGTGACGGTCGCGGACAGGAGACGGAAATTTTTTTCCATTGTAGCGCGGTCGCTTGGCAGGGTGGCATCGAGCAAACTCATCGCGTCCTTAATTGGGCCGGGCGGGATGTTTTCGAGCGGATAAATTTCCGCCTGCTTGAGCCGCGGATAAATGATGAGCATTTCGTCCGGCCGGCGGAGCACGATGGTCTGCGCGGGCTGGCCGAGTTCCCAACGGAATTCGCCGCGCGTCACCCAGACTTTGCCGGTGGTCACCAGCGGCTGGTTCAACACGGTGAGCGTCCGCGTTTGGGTGAAATCGGCGGACCAGTTCTGAATGTTGGTCTGCACCTCGAACCATTTGTTGAATTGCGCCTGGTAGTCGTCGGCGCGGCAAATGGATGCCGCCAGCAACGGCAAAATGCAAAGGCAGGCGTGGAAAAAATTTGTCAGCCGTGCTTCGGCCAGATGGGAACGAATTGATACCATTGCTCAATATCCTTGCGAATTTCCGGCTCAAATGCACGCAGGATTTGCTGCGTCAACTCGCGGCGCGCCTCGCGATTGCCCAGCGCGGCGCGGTTGTAAACAAATTCCGGCAGCACTCTCACGGCGTAACCGTCGGGCCGCCGGACAATCGTCACGCCAATCAGCGCGCAGCCGCAAGCCCGCGCCAGTTCCGCCGCCGCGAGCGACGCCTCGAACGGATGGCCGAAAAATTCCACGGGAACTCCAACGTCCGTCTCCGGCGGACGGTCCAGCGACACGGCCAAATCCGCGCCGGCCTGAAGTTTTTTGATGACCTCGACGAAGGCAAAACTGTCCTGGCCGATAATCATCGTGTCCACGCCGTAACGCGCCCGCGCGGCGGCGCGCAAATCGGTCAGGCCGTCGTCGGGTTCGGCCAGCGTGAGAATCGTCAGCCGGATGCCGAGCTGCGTCAGCAACAACCCGCCGTGTTCCCAGTTGCCGAGGTGCAGCGTGATGAACAGCGTGCCTTTGCCGCGCCGCCGGGCGGTGTGGATGATTTCCAACTCGGCGGGATTGGTCAGCCAGTTTCGCACTTCCTCGCCGCTTTCGACGCGCCACAAATCCACCAGCTTCGCGGCAAAATTTTTATGCGCGGCGAGCGCAGCCTTTTCCGCCGCCGCCCGGTCACTGGCAAAAACGGGCAGAAAATTTTGCACGACAATTTCGGCGCGCGGGCGTTGAACGCGAAAATAAAATCCAGCCGCGAGACGGGCAAATCCCTTCACCAACCCCGCCGGCAAAATCCGCACGACCGCGAGGCCAAGTTGCCACAGCCCGGCACGATAAAATGCTGGTTGAGCGACCTTGTCGCCGTTTTCCGACTTTGGACTTTGGACTTTGGACTTTGGACTGAACAACCACCACCACGCCGGAAGAAGAAAAACGGAAATCAACATATTCGCGCCGATGCCGACCGCGCAGACTTTGCCCAAGCTCGCCATGCCGGGATTGCTGGAGAAACCGAGCGAACCGAATCCCGTCACCGCTGTGCCACCGCACAACATCAGCGCCCGGCCGACCGAATGCCGGACTGCGGCGAGATTTCCGCCGTGCCGCCGCAAGGCCAGTTGGATGAAAATCGTGTAGTCCACGCCGGTGCCAAGAATCAGCGGCACCGCCATCAGGTTCATCAAATTCCAAGTCCAGCCAGCCAGCGCCATCGTCGCGAGCACACAAAGTCCGCTCAAGCCCAGCACTGCCGCGCCGAGAAAAATTTCCGTCGCGCGGCGAAACGCAAGCCAGAGCGACAGCAGCACGAGCGCGACCATCGGCGCCACGACCTGCCACATTCTGGACTCTACGCGCTTGAGCGTCGCCTCGCCGAGCAAATTCCAGCCGGACAGCAGCGCGCCGTTTTGCGCCAGGCGCACGGACAAATCCGTCAACGCCGCCGGAGCAACGTGATTGGTCGCCGGATAAACGAGTCCCATCACAAAAAATTCGTCAGGCGTTCGCGTGACAAATCGTTTGAGCAGCCACTGGCTGACATGATTCGTCGGCCAAATCACGTTTGTGCTCGCGCCGGCGCGCGCCCACGTCTGCACAATTTCCTTCGTCAGCGCGAGGGCGTTGGTGTTGAAACCATCTGCCAGCGCTGTGTCGCGCAACTGCGGAAATTTTTCTCCCAGAACAGCGGCAGTCTGGCGGTTGGCGGCTTGAAACTCCGCGCGCGGCCAGAGCGTGGTCGGCAGCATAAATTGTCCAATGAAATGATTCGTCTGCGCGGCGCTCAACATTTCGCCGGCTTTGGCAAGGCGCTGATAGACTTCCGCCTCATTTCGTCCCGAAACAATCAACCAGAGCGGTTGCGGCGGCAGGCCGAGTTCGGCGGTCATTTCGTCGAGAGCGTTTTGCGCCTCGCTGTGCTGCGGCTGTAAGGTATTTCCACTGCGGTCAAGCCCGGGCCGTTGAACAAATAAAATTCCGCACGCGACGATGAAAATCAGACCCGTCAACCGCAACGCGCGGCGAAGGAACTTTTTTCCCGGTATGATTTCAACAGCGAATGGTTGCTGTGGCGCGATGAAATAATTCCACCAATGGAACGGTGGCTGGTTTGGGCGCGGCTTGCGGCGTTCGGGAAACAGCGGCGGCAAGTAAATCATCACCATCACCAGCGCCGAAAGCGCGATGCCGATGGCCACGAGCGTGCCGAGCTGGCCGAGGCCGGGCAGCCCGCCGAGGTTCAAAACCAAAAACGCGCTGATGGTGGTGATGGCCGCCCACAAAATGCTCGGCGCAATTGCGCGGCGGATTTCCGGCACGGTCATTTGCGGATGCGCGAGCGCTTCCTGATAATGGACGACGGCGTAATCCACCGCCAACCCGAGCAGCACGGCAGCAAAACCCATGCTCACAACGCTGATGGTTCCCATCACCAACGCGCCCAATGCGAGTGTCGCGCCCAAAATCAGCATCAACAGCACCAGCAGCCACAACATTGGTTTCCAACGCCGGTGCATCAGCCAGAACAAAACGGCGATGACGATGGAAGTTGCGCCGACGGAATGGCTCATGTCACGCTGCATGCTGGTGGCAATTTCCTGCACGAAAGCCGGCCGGCCGGTGTAGCGAATAGTGACGCCGTTCCAATCGTCCTTCGATTGGCCATTTCGCAAATTGTCCACGACGGAATGAATTTCGGTTAAAAAATTTTCGCACGCGCGGTAGCCGGACAAATCCACGGCGGATTCGACGTAAAGCACGCGGAATTCCCCGTTGGTGGAAGCGAACATTTGCTGGTTTTGGCCGCCGGAAAAGCTGGCGAAGTTCGACAGCGCCGGCATGGCCAGCAAATCGAACGGATCGAATTCGTGCCGCGCCAGATCCATCGGCGACATGGAAGTGGCGAGCGATTCCTTGGTCTGGTCCAGAATCGTTTTGAGATTTTCCGGCGCGAGGCGGTTGGTTAGAGCGGCGAAAGAATCCGGTGGTTGATTGAACCACAGCCAGCCGAGCAATTCGCCAAGTTGTTCCGGATGCTCCATCCACGGCGGCTGCCAGGTGACTTCGGCGACGAGATTGGTTTGTTGCCGCAAACGATTCGCCAGTTCGCCGGCCAATTTCTCGGCGGAATCGGCATCCGACGCGTGGAGCGTGATGATCAATTCGCGCGCATCGGCGAAATGTTGCTCGTAAAGTTTCAGGCCTTGAACCGTCGGCTCATCCGACGGCAGAAGGTCGAGGATGTCCACGTCGAAACGCAGCCGCCATAGACCGAGGCCGACCGCCACGAGGAGCAGCGCCCACCACCAGCGTTTCAGGAATGAACTCACGGTGAAAGAAAGCCTTCCAAAATTTCTCCGGTGTTGGTGTTCTCCAGCCGCCAGCCGCCGTCCGGCTTGCGCTCAAAATGCAACGGCGAAGGCACCGGTTTCCCGGCAAGCGCGGCAGGAAGATAAAGCCACACAAATCGCGTCGGCTCCGGCACACGCCCGCTAAAATTCATTTGCCGTTGCGGAAACCGGATGAGCCAGCGATTTGAAGTGGTCTCGGCAAAAACCATGGACAACGGCGTCTTGTCGAATTGAATCAGAGCGCGGCTGTTATTGTCTTCAGCCAGCACGAGGTCGCCGCCGAATTCCGGCAGTCCGTTTTCGGGCCGCCAGAGTGCCTGGCCTTGCTGAACGCGCCAGCCGGGGCCCGAAGCGGTGAAGAGATTGGTGGTCCGGCAGCCGCAAAAAATCACAGGCAGCAAAACCGCCCAGAGGCAAACACGACAATTTTCAAACCATCGCAAACGGCCAGATCGGGGCGCGATGGACGACTCATGTCCGCCGGCTTTTGACAAATGCGTGAGGGTCGTTTTTTTTATCGTCATGCAATCCTGCCTCAACAATTTTCGATTGGTTTCGGAAATTTCGGGCATGATGCTGAATCCGGCGGGCGTTGAAAAGATTTTCGAGCGCGGGGCGTTCAAGAATTTTCCGGCGGCTGATGGCACAACAGCGACCCCGCAAATAGTCGGGAAATCCAACAAGCTGGCTAAATGAGATGGCAGCCGTGCCGATCTTTAATAAATGATGGCATTGTTGGTTCGGCTGCTAGCCGATACACACCATAGATTCAACGGATCCAGCGATCCGGGAAATCTGATAAACCGCGCGCTGCCGTCCGCCATGGCATAATTCGAGCCGCCAGTATCGGTGCCCGGTCCCTGACTGTCATGCCGGCATTGTTCGGCGATGCCGCTGAAATCATTGCCGCCGTTCTCATAAATATCCATGAAATAATCGCTTGCAGCGGTTTGCTTTTCGCCGAAGACAATCGTGTCTGAAGTATAAGGAATGGAGGTGTCCTTGATGGCGGTCGAGCTGTCAATGATGTCGTTTTCGAGCGCTCCCCAAGCCGTCGTGCCAAACTGGTCGGCATAATAATCGTTGAATCCATTAATTATGTAACTGCGCGGCGCGGAATCGGCGAGATAGCCCGGAAACGGCCCCTGGGTCGCCGGATCACCGGGACCATCACTGGGGCAACGTAATATGTTCGTGCTTCTGCCGTAGTCGTTGAACATCTGTTGCGGCCACCGGCCTGGAGGGTCTTGGCCTTCGCGGTGCGGAAATTGATCGCCATAGTCGCCCGAATAAATTTTCAACGCGATGCCGAGCTGGCGCATGTTGCTCAAGCAAGCAATGCGCTGGCCTGCTTGTTTCGCCTTCGACAAGGCTGGCAACAGCATGGCCGCCAGAATCGCAATGATGGCGATGACCACGAGCAGTTCGATCAACGTGAAAGCCCTTCTCTTAAAGCTGGCTAATTCCCCGCTTTCTGTTATTTTCATAACCGTTCAATTTGCTGGCGCGTCTGATTGAGTGATTCGACCGGCGGTGTGTCCGCCATGTTCATTCAATTTATGACAAAAAGAAATATATTCTTCATCATCATCGCCGTCGCGCTCGCCGGCATCTATGTCTTTTACTTCACCAATTGGTTCAAACCCAACGTCATCGAAATCCGCAGCGTGAGCCGCGGCGGACTGGTGCGTTTCGGCTTCGATCGCGATTACCAGTTGACGGAATTAAAAATCGTCCCGCTGGCCGCTTGGGAGACAAACAAATTTGCTCTGCCCGTCTGGCATCTCGTCTCGACTGACGGCTCCGACCCGGTCAGCGAATTTTTCTATGGCGAAAGAATTAGCGGCATGGATCCAGCCGTCGAAGGCGCGCGTCCCCTTCCCCTCCAACCCGGCGTCAAGTATCGTATGTTTATCACCGTCGGCAAACTCACAGCGACGCACGATTTTTCAGGACCGCCGACCGGCAGATAATTAACTAACCAGACGCGGTTCAAGCAAAGTAAGTTACGTCCGCGCCTCAATCTTCGTGCCTGCGAAATGGCAGGACGCAAAATGATTTTTCGCCACCGCGCGGAATTCGGGAAATTCTTCCTGGCACTTCGGCAAATGCGCAATTGGACAACGCGGATGAAATGGACAGCCGCCCGGCGGATGAATCGGCGACGGCACGTCGCCCGGCAAAACAATGCGTTGACGTTTTGTTTCCGGGTCCACTTCCGGCACGGCGGAAATCAGCGCCTGCGTGTAGGGATGTTGCGGTTCGCGAATCAAAGTTTTTGCCTCGGCGGCTTCGACAATTTTTCCGAGATACATCACCAGCACGCGATGGCTGATGTGCTCGACCACCGCGAGATCGTGCGCGATGAAGAGATACGCGATGCCGCGCTGCTGCTGCAAATCGCGGAGCAGATTGATGATTTGCGCCTGCACCGAAACGTCCAGCGCGCTCACCGGCTCGTCGCAGATGATCAGCTTCGGCTCGACCGCCAGCGCGCGCGCGATGCCGATGCGCTGGCGCTGCCCGCCGGAAAATTCGTGCGGATAACGCTGTGCATAAACCGGGTCGAGGCCGACGTCCTTGAGCAATTCAAAAATCCGTTTTTGCCGCGCGGATTTGCTGTCGGTTAATTTGTGGATGTCCAGCGCCTCGCCGACGATTTGCTCGACCGTCATCCGCGGATTGAGCGAGCCGTAGGGGTCCTGGAAAATCATCTGGAACTTGCGCCGCCGCGCGCGAAGCACCGAGCCGCCCATCTTCGTGATGTCCTCGCCTTCGAGCAGGACGCTGCCCGCCGTCGGCTCAACCAGTCGGACGATGGCGCGGCCGAGCGTCGTCTTGCCGCAGCCGCTTTCACCGACGAGGCCGAGCGTTTCGCCCGGCGCGATGTTGAAGCTCACGTCGTCCACCGCCTTCACGGATTCGCGGACGCGGCTGAACATCCCGTGCTTCACGGGAAAATGCACCTTCAGGTTTTTGACTTCGAGCAGGTTCATTCGCGCGCCAGAGACCACAAATCTTGAACAAGAAATTTTTGAAAACTCTGAATTTGTTCACGCAAGCGTTCGTTTGAGATCATCTCCGGTCGCGGGTCAATATAATAAACGCCATCAAGCCGATTCAATGCGACGGTGTAGCCGAGGAAATGATTGCTTTTGAAAGTCGAATTGATGCCAAAAATACTTTGGCCGCGTTTGGCGCGTTGAACATCGTGTAGGAAAATGGCGACCACCGGAATTGGGCGGCCAAGCAATTTCGTCAGGAGAAATTTGTCCAGAAAAACCTTGTCTATCCGATCTTTGCTGGTGGTTTTGACCGAGCCGACTACTTCGGATGGATGAATGTGCTTGGTCTCGGAAGCAATGATGGCTTTGTTTTTTGAGAATACGAGATCGAGTTCGTAAGACATTTCCTGTCCGGGGAAATTTGGGATGGGGAGGTTGATCGTGCGCGGCTCGCAGGTCACGCCAATTTCTTTGATGATGAGCTTGATCAGAGACTCAAAAAGCTGGCCGATGCGTTTGCGAGACTGATTTTCATTTGCGAATGAATCGCCGACGCAACCAATGCTCTGTTGAAGCGTGTAAATGACACGGTTGATTTCGTTCGATTCCAAATACTGTCGCCGGCCTTTGCTGTCGCCGATTGCCTGCTGATGCTTCTTTAAGTCCGAAAGAAAATTCACAAATCGCACAAATGCCCTGCTGAAATCACCGTCCGATTCAAAAAACAGTTGTGTGTTCAGCGGACGGGTTATCGCATGGCCATGTTTTTTACTGTATTGATAAAAAATGTAGTGCTGATGCGATGGGGAAATAATCCGCGTTGGCTTTTCTTTTGCCACGAGGGACAAATAGGCGGCGCAAAACTTCTGGTAATCCGCCAACCTCCGGAAACCGGCTTTATCTGCCAAACTTTCCTGCAAGTCAGCGAGCGTGTGATGCTTCATCGGATGGATTTTCTCCTTTCGGCATTTTTGTAATCGTAACGAATCCATTTTTCGACCGGCCAATCTTCAACCAACTCAATCCGGTTCGCCGCCCATTGGCAATATTCGCTGGAAAGGTCGCAACTTTTCCAGCGGCGCTTCAACTGCTCCGCGACAACCGCCGTTGTTCCCGAACCAAGAAACGGATCAATCACCAAATCATCCTCTTTTGAAGAGGCCAGAATTATTTTCCGCAGCAATTCTTCCGGCTTTTGCGTCGGGTGCGGCGTTTTCTCGTGCATCCCGTTGCACGTCGTCGGAATCTCCAAAACATCCTTCGGCTTCGCGCCGAGGGGATGCGGACGCCAGACGTGGTCTTTGTTTGTGCCGTTGCCGTATTGGCTGGTTTCGGCCTGCGGATGCAATGGATATTTCAGCGTATGTTCGCCGTAAGGAATCCGCACGTCATCCGTGTTGAAAGTGAATTCGCGGCCTTTGCGAAAATGCAGGAGGCTTTCGTGCGAACGTCCCCAGCTGCCTCCCAGATTCGCCTTGTTTTTGTAGTGCCAGACAATCCAGCGGCAGCCGCGAAAAAATCGTGACGCCGGCAAACGAAGGTCGGCCAAAATTTCAGAAAAACCGCAAACGTAAAGCGTGCCCCTCGGCTTTAACACGCGCGCAGCTTGTTCAATCCAAAGCAGCGACCACGCGACGTATTCCTGTTGTGATTCAAATGTATCCCACTCCGCTTTTTTAATGTTGTAAGGCGGGTCGGCGAAGACGAGATCAACCGAGGCCGTATCCAAGTTCTTCAGCCATTCAATGGAGTCACCCGTCCAAATTTCTCCATGAGGGTGCTTGTAAAATAATTGCGGATCAGAACCATTTGCCTCCGAAGTTACAAACTCGCCTTTGTGCAATGTCCGGCCAAAAAATTCCGGCGCTTCACGATTGCGAGTGAAATAGGCCGCTGCCGGTTCGTGAAGTTCAAGGGAAGCAATTTTATGAATCCTTTTTCCGGGCGACGAAACCGATGACTTTACCGTCCTTTTGGACTTTTTTGAGTAATTGACCAGTTTCGACATAACTTTTTCCATTACCAAACCACGCTTGGCAATTTCTATCAAGGATTATCAATTCTAGGTTTTCTCATTTCCAAAACGGACAGCGCACGAAACGTCTGGGTTCGACTTCGAGCAGTTCGGGAATTTTTTCGGAACATTCCGGCTTCGCAATCGGGCAGCGCGGGGCGAACCGGCAGCCGGGCGGGAAATTGCCGATGCGCGGGACGTTGCCGGGAATGGCCGAGAGGCGGTCGGCATCGCCGCGCAGCTTCGGCACGGAATTCATCAACGCGCGGGTGTAAGGATGCAGTGGCTTTCGCAATAACTCTTTCGCCGGCGCGAGTTCCACAATTTGCCCGGCATACATCACGGCCACGCGGTCGGCCATGTCGCCGACGATGCCGAGGTTGTGCGTGATGAGCAGAATCGCCATGCCGAGCCGCTGCTTGAGCTCGCTCAACAAATCGAGAATCTGCGCCTGAATTGTCACATCGAGCGCGGTGGTCGGCTCGTCGGCCACGAGCAGTTTCGGTTCGCTCGCCAGCGCCATGGCAATCATCACGCGCTGCTGCATGCCGCCGGACATCTCGAACGGATAATTTTTGATGCGCGATTCCGGCGCAGGAATGCCGACGAGTTTCAACAGCCGGATGACTTCGGCGTCGTTAGCTTTTTTTGGACGATGCAATTTGAGCGATTCCTTGATCTGGTTGCCGATGCGGAAAACGGGATTCAACGACGCGCCTGGATCTTGAAAAACGTAACTGACCACGCCGCCGCGAATTTCACGCAATTCGCGCGCCGACATTTTCAAAACGTCCCGGCCGTTCAGCAAAATCTCCCCGCCGACGTAATTGGCCGGCGGCATGGGAACCAATTTCCCAATCGAAAGCGCCGTCACCGTCTTGCCGCAGCCGCTTTCGCCGACGAGACAAACCGTTTCGCCCGCGCCGATGGTGAAGGACACGTCGTCAATCGCGCGCAACGCTTCGGCGTTTTTGCCGAAGTCCATTTTCAGATTTTTGATTTCGAGCAGATTCATAACGACTTCGTGTCCGCCGCGTCTCTTAATCCATCGCCGAGAAAGTTGAAAGCCAGAACAGTGACAAAAATCGCCGCGCCGGGTGCGAGCAGCCAGGGATAATTTTGCAAATACTCGGTGTTTTGCGCAGCGGTGAGCATGTTGCCCCAGCTCGCGTTCGGCTCCTGAATGCCCACGCCAAGAAAACTCAACACGACTTCGCCGAGAATGTAATACGGCACGCTCAAGGTCGCGGCGACGATGACGTAGGAAAAGGTGTTGGGCAAAATGTGGCGCACGATGATTTTCAGATGCGATTGCCCGAGCGCACGGGCGGCAAGAATGTATTGCTGTTCACGCAGCGACAAAGCCATTCCGCGGATCACGCGCGCCATGCTCGCCCAGCCAATGAAGCTCAAAATGACGATAATCATGGCATAAATCTGGGCGGAACTCATGCCCGGCGGAAATGTCGCGCGCAATGAAATGATGAGATAAAGCGCCGGGATGGACATGATAAGTTCGCACAGCCGCATGATGACGGTGTCGGTCACGCCGGAAAAATAGCCGGAAATGCCGCCGATGATCATGCCAAACGAAAACGACAGCAGGATGCCGATGATGCCGATGGAGAGCGAAATCTGCGAACCGTAAAGCAAGCGCGAAAAAATATCGCGCCCGAATTGATCCGCGCCCAAAAGATAAACTGGATAATTTTTGTCGCCGGTGCCGAACAGGTGAATCGAGGCGGGAATCATGCCGAACAACTTGTATTGGTCGCCGCGTATGAAAAAGTGGAGCGGCTTCGTGTCGTTCGGAACTTCGCGATAGACAAAATCGCCGGGCGCGGATTCGTACCGGGGCACGACCAGATGAATACCGGACAGTTTCGGCCAAATCGGCGGATGGAATGAGTAATCGGTGTCGAGATGATCATAACGGTAAGGCGCTACGAAGCCCGCGAACAGCGCGACGAGATAAAGGACAATTAAAATCATGCCGCCAGTCATGGCAATTCTTCGCCGTTTGAGCCGCTGCCAAAACAATTGCCACGGCGAAAGCGGAGCTTTCGCTTCGGCGGTTGAAATGGATCTGGCGGTTTCCATTTTATTTCAGTCGAATTCGCGGGTCGCTCCATGCGAGCAATAAATCGGCGATGAAATTCCCAATCACGAGCAATGCCGTGGCCATGACCACGCAATCCACGACGAGATAGGAATCTTTCGCGAAAAACGCATCCATCGTCAGCCGTCCAAGCCCCGGCCAGGCCATGATGTTTTCCACGATGAAGGCACCGCTCAACAAATTGGCCAGCGAATAACCAAAAATCGTGAGCAGCGGATTGATGGCATTGCGAAGCGCATGTTTATAAACCACCCAGCCCTCGCCGAGGCCGCGGGCACGGGCGGCGGTGACGTATTCGGCGCGCAGCGTGTCGAGCAAATTCGAGCGCATCTGGCGCATGATGCCCGCCAGGTCGGACGCCGCCAAAACGATAGCGGGCAAAATGAGGTGATGCGCGCGGTCCCAGAATTGTTGCATCGGCGACATGAAATCATAAAGCGGGCTTTCCGCGCCACCGACGGGAAACCAGCCGGTCGCCGCCGCGAACCACAGTGCCAGCAGTGAAAGCAGCACGTCGGGCACGGACAAGCCGACAAAGGCAAACAGCGAGCAGCCATGGTCAACCCATGAATCTTTTTTGACGGCGGCCCAGATGCCCAGCGGAATGGCAATGCCCCAAGCAATAATCAGCGCGGAAAACGAAAGGAGAAAGGTGTTCCAGAGGCGCTGAAAAATGAGCGACGTGGCGGGAATGTGGTAGGCCATCGAATACCCGAAGTTGCCGCTCAAAATATTTTTGAGCCAGAAGAAGTACTGGACATACCACGGCTGGTCGAGATGAAATTGCGCTTTGAGCCTGGCAACCGTATCGGGCGAGATTTGCGGATTTTGCAGCAGCGCGGTGTAATAATTGCCCGGCGACAGGGCCATGAGCAGAAACGTGAGCAATGAAACGCCCAGCAGGAGCGGAATCATGTGCAGCAACCGCTTGAAAATAAATTGCAACATTGCAACAACTTTTGAAAACGTGACAAAAAATTCCCGCGCGGGCGAGAATGAATTTCCAGGCGGCAGGAAACAAGGTTGTTGAATTTGACCGCGTTTGCTACCTTGTTCCCTTGTTGTTCAATCGTGAAACCAAGTGAGCGCATGAAAAAGAATTTTGCATGGGCCGTCGGATTTTTTGCGGCGGCAATGTTTTGCCTTTCCGGTTGTGGAAAAAATCCTCAAACCGCGTTGTCGGAAAATTCCGCGACTAATTATCCCCTGCCCAACCCGCCGGTGGTGGTGAATTGCGAGCCCGGCATTCGGGGCGGTCGGCTCATCGTGGACGAGGTTGGCGACCCAAAAACATTCAATTACATCATGGCCAATGAATCGTCGTCCATTGACATTTGCCGGCTCATGTTTTGGAGTTTGCTGAACTTCGATGTGCCGACGCAGGAAGTGAAACCCGGCCTGGCGGATTTTTGGACGAATTCGCCGGACGGCAAAACCTGGACGATTCGTTTGCGAAAAAATTTGCGCTGGAGCGACGGTGCGCCGTTGACAGCAGATGACGTGATTTTTACGTGGAACGACGTCATCTACAATACGAACATCAACACCGTCATGCGCGATCCGTTCATCTTGGACGGAAAAAAATTCAAGGTGACGAAGCTGGATGATTGGACCATTCAAGTTGTCACCCCGAAGGTTTATGCGTCGTTTTTGGTCGCGTTTGGCGCGGGCGTGCCGATCATGCCAAAACATGTTTTGGAGAAATCTGTCACGAACGGAACATTTGCATCGGCTTACGGCATAAACTGGAAGCCCGAAGATATTGTCGGCAGCGGGCCGTTTCGTTTGAAGGAATACAAGCCGGCGCAATACACCTTGCTCGAACGGAATCCGTATTTTCTCGAAGTTGACACCAACGGCACGCGCCTGCCGTATTTTGACGACATCATCTTCCCGATTGTGCCGGATTTGAACGCCCTGGCTCTGCGCTTTTTAAGCGGCGAGAGCGATGTGGACGATTTTGTCTTCCCTTATGAATACGACGAGTTCAAGGCGGCGGCGGCCAGTGGCAAATTTCAACTGCTCGAACCTGGCGTCGGCCTAGAAATGAGTTTTCTTTGGTTTAATGAAAACACGAACATCAACGCAAAAACCGGCAGGCCTTATGTGGATCCGATAAAGTTGAAATGGTTTCGCAACACAAAATTTCGTCAGGCGGTTTCCTACGCCATTGACCGCGAGGCCATCATCAAATCCATTCTTTCCGGCCGCGGAATCCCGGCTTACGGGTTTGATACGCCCGGCAACAAAAAATGGTTCGATCCGAACATTCAAAAATATCCATACGATCCGGCCAGGGCGCTCGCACTGTTGAAGGAGATCGGGATTGAAAGGCGAAACGGCGACAACTTTTTAACCGACACCAACGGGAACAAAATTGAATTTGTCTTCAACACCAACACCGGCAATGGCGCGCGCGAAAAAACCGCCGTGCTGATTCAGGCGGATTTGCAGAATCTCGGCATGAAAGTCATTTTTCAGCCGATTGAGTTCAACACACTCATCACCAAAATTGACGACACTTACGATTACGATTGCATTCTCATGGGACTTGAACCCGGCACGAGCGCCGATCCCTCCGACGACATGAATGTTCTCAAATCCGACGGCTTTACGCATGAATGGTTTCCGCGCGAGAAAATGCCTTCGACCCCGTGGGAAGCGCGGATTGACCAATTGATGGATGCGCAAATGCAGACTTTGAATTATGCCGAGCGCAAAAAGGATTACGACGAAGTCCAGGAAATTCTCGCCGAACAGCAGCCGATGATTTTCACCGCCACGCCGATGTATTACGCCGCAATCCGTTCCGACATCGGCAACGTCCGGGCGTCGGCATTAAGCTCCTATCGCGCCACTTGGAACGCCGAGGAGCTTTATTTCAAAAAGTAATTCCCATTTGCGATTTACCCTATACGATTTACGCACCGTGCAAATTAACAACGGACCCGCTTAAATCGCAAGTCCAACATTAAAATTCATTATGCCCCTGCTTGACGGAAAAACTGGAATTGTTTTCGGCGTCGCCAACAAACGCTCCATCGCCTGGGCCATCGCGCAGGCGTGGGCGCACGAGGGCGCGAAACTCGCGTTCACTTATCAGGGCGACCGCGTGAAGGAAAATGTGCTCGAACTTGCCGGCACGTTCGGCGCGGACACTTTGATTCTGCCGTGCGACGTGACCAAGGACGACGAAATCGCCGGCGTCTTCAAAACCGTCGGCGACAAATTCGGCAAATTGGATTTGCTCCTGCATTCCGTCGCCTTTGCCCCCAAGGACGCGCTCGAAGGCGAATTTGTCAACACCAGCCGCGAGGCGTTCCGCATCGCGCACGATGTGAGCGCCTATTCGCTCGTCGCGCTCGCGCGCGCCGCCGCGCCGTTGATGGCCGGGGGCGGCAGCATCGTGGCGATGAGCTATTACGGAGCGGAAAAAGTCGTGCCGCACTACAATGTCATGGGCGTGGCCAAGGCCGCGCTCGAAGCCTGCACGCGCTATCTCGCCTACAATTTGGGACCGAAAAAAATCCGCGTGAATTGCATCAGCGCCGGTCCGGTCAACACGCTCGCCGCGCGCGGCATCGCCGGCTTTACGGAAATGCTGAAACATTACGAGACCCACGCGCCGCTGAAACGGAATGTCACTCCGGACGAACTCGGCGCCACGGGAACTTTTCTGGCCAGCGACGGCGCGGCGGCCATCACCGGCCAGGTGATTTACGTGGACGGCGGCTATCAAATCATGGGGATGTGATTGGTTTCAAGCCGGCCGGATCATTTCAAACCGGTCGCGTGTGCGGCAATACCAGTGCGGTGACGCCATGCGCCCAATCAGGAAAAGCTTGTCCGTATTGATCCGCCGCTTTCCGGCATCGAACAGTTCGTCGCGCAAATACAGCCGCTTTACCACGCCAATGACGACGCGATTGCCGCCGATTTGCAGCGTGCCCCATTCCACACATTCCAGGCTCGCGGGCGCTTCCGCAATGCGCGGCGGCTTGACGAGTGACGACGGCGCGGCGGTCAAGCCGGCGCGCACCAGTTCATTCTCGCCGTAAGGCAGCGACGCGGCGCACTGGTTCATCGCCTCGGCGACGCTTTCGTCCACGAGGTTCACCACAAATTCGTGCGTGGCGCGGACGTTGCGCGCGGTGTCCTTGGGCGTGCCATCGTCGCGGTCGCCGGGCGCAAAGGCGACAATCGGCGGCTGCGCGCCGAGCACGTTGAAGAAGCTGAACGGCGCGGCGTTCACTTTGCCGTCGGCGCTGAGGCTGGTGACGAGCGCGATGGGCCGCGGCACCACGAGGCTGGCGAGTAGAAAATAGGCGCGGTCGGCAAATTCCTTTTCGAGATTGAGTTCCATGATGGAGACAGATTAAGGCGATTTTTTCAAACCCGCAACTGGCGGGCTGACGAGAAAAGGTTTGCGTTGAAAAACAACGCGGAAATATGCTATCAACCGTCGTCGGCCACGATAGCTCAGTGGTAGAGCAACGGTTTTGTAAACCGTCGGTCGTCGGTTCAATCCCGACTCGTGGCTCCATTTCTTGCAAAAAGGGAATTTCAAATCCATACTCTTGCCGCATGAATATTACCGAATGCCGCTGGCTGCCCATTGTGTTGCTGACCTGCTCAAACATTTTCATGACCATCGCATGGTATGGCCACTTGAAATTCAAAAGCTCGCCGCTCTGGCTGGTCATTGTCGTCAGTTGGTCCATCGCCTTCTTTGAATACTGCTTCCAGGTGCCGGCCAATCGCTGGGGCAGTTCGGTCTATTCGCCGTTTCAACTCAAGGTGATTCAGGAAATCATCACGCTCACGGTGTTTGTCGTCTTCGCGTTTTTGTATTTCGGTGAAAAATTCCGCTGGAATCATTTTGCGGCGTTCCTGTGCATTGTGGCGGCGGTGGCGTTCGCGTTTTTGCCGCAGAAAAGTTAGTCGCGGGCCGGAAGTCGAAAGCCGTAGGTTTGGTTGAGCCGCTTCACTATTTTTTGCCCTCGCCGCTCGTCCTTCGACTCTCGACAAGCCCCTTTCATTCTGATTAATTGGCCGCGCCCGATGAGAAAACTGCCCGCCATTGCCACGCTTGCGTTTCTGTTCGCGGCAATTCCTCTGTTCGCGCAAGAGCCGCCGGCGCTGGACATCGTGGTCGAATCCCTCAGTCAAATCATTCCCGGCGCGCCGGTCGGCAGCGTGTTCACGTCCGGCGACGGCAGCACCATCGTCGTCACCAACGGCGCCTTCGTGCGGTGCGGCGACACCACGCTCACGGCGGACAGCGTGGCGGTGAATACAAAGACGGGCAAGACGGCCGCCGATGGCGACGTGCGCATCGAGCAGGGCGGCGAAATCTGGGTCGGCGAACACATCACCTACAATTTCAAAACGCGCCAGATGCGCAGCGAGGAGTTCCGCACCGGCAAACCGCCGGTGTTCGCCGCCGGCGATGAATTGCAGGGCAACACGACCAACCAGACCTACTCCGCGCGCAATATCTACGTCACCACCGACGACATCAGCGACCCGGCCGTCCGCGTGCGCGCGAGCCGCGTGAAAATCGTTCCCGGAGAATACATCCAGATGTGGAACGCGGTTTTGTATTTGGACGGCGTGCCGAGTTTTTATTTTCCGTATTACAAGCGCAACCTCGGCGAACACGCCAACAACTGGAATTTCCTGGCCGGCTACCGCACCGCCTACGGGCCATTTTTGCTGAACACCTACACCTGGTATCTCAACGACGCGGTGGACGGAAGAATCCATCTGGACTACCTCGAAAAACGCGGCGTGGGCGCGGGGCCGGACTTGAACCTGCATCTCGGCCGGTGGGGCGAAGCCGCTTTCAAATATTATTATCTGCACGACCGCGATCCCGGCGACAGCATCAGCACCAACGCCTTTGAGAACCTCGGGCCGATTCCGGAAAACCGCCAGCGCGTCTATTTTGCGTATCAGGCGACGCCCTATACGAATCTCAATTTGAAGGCGCTCGTGAATTACCAGACCGACCCGCTGGTGCTGCACGATTTTTTTGAAAACGATTACGTCAACAACCCGCAACCCAACACTTTCACCGAAGTCAACCAGCACTGGGACAACTGGAGCCTCGACGCGCTTACCACGCCGGAACTCAACAATTTCTTCGATCAAGTCGAACGCCTGCCGGACGTGAAACTCACCGGACTCCCGCAGCAGGTTTTCAACACACCGATTTATTACGAGAGCGAAAGTTCGGCGGGCTATTACCGGCAATTTTTCGCCAACACCAACGATGCCTTGTTCGTCAACACTAACGCGCCGCTGCCCGGTTATTCCGCCACGCGCGCCGACACCTACCAGCAATTGCTGCTGCCGCGCACGTTTTTCGGCTGGCTGAACGTCACGCCGCGCGTCGGCGGGCGGTTCACCTACTACAGCGCGGCGGGCGGGCCGGGCGGCACCACCGGAGAAACCTACCGCAAAGTTTTCAACGCCGGCGTGGACGTTTCCTTCAAGGCCTCGCGGCTCTGGGCGGGCGCGACCAATTCGTTGTTCGACCTCAACGGCCTGCGCCACATCATCGAGCCGTCGTTGACTTACGCCTACGTGCCCTCGCCCAGCACGCCGCCGCCGCAACTGCCCCAATTCGATTCCGCGCTGCCCAGCCTGCAACTGCTGCCGGTGGAATTCCCCGACTACAACAACATTGATTCGATTGACGGCGAGAACGTCATCCGGTTCGGCCTGCGCAACACGCTGCAAACCCTGCGCGACGGACAGCTCGACAATCTGCTCGACTGGAACCTCCTGCTCGACTGGCGGCTTACCCCCAGCCAGGACCCGGACAATCTCGACGAACCGTTCAGCGCGTCGCAGACCTTCAGCGATCTTTACTCCGACCTCACGCTCAAGCCGCGCTCCTGGATCACGCTGGAATCCCAATTGCGCTACGACATCAACGGCGGGGAATTGAACCTCGCCTTTCATCAACTCACCTTCACGCCGGGCGAGAAATGGAGCTGGGGAATCGGCCACTGGTATTTGCGCGGCGGATTTGACGGATTCGCCGAGACCGACAATTTCATCACCAGCACGATTTTCTACCGCGTCAGCGACAACTGGGGTTTGCGCGCGACGCACTATTTCAACGCGCAGGACGGCCGCCTGCAGGAACAATTTTATTCCATCTACCGCGACATGCGGAGCTGGACCGGCGCGCTCACCTTCCGCGTCACCGACAACGACTCCGGCCCGGAGGATTTCACCGTGGCCTTCAGCTTCTCGCTCAAGGCCAGCCCGCGCTACCGTCTCGGCGAGGACGCCGTCACGCCGTATCACCTCGTCGGGGAATAAAATTCGAGACCGACCTTATTTACGTCGAGACTGGGCTTATTTGGCTCGGACTCGACCAAAATATCCTCGAGTCCGGGCTTGTTTTCACCTCCGGAGGCCGAAATAAGGTCGAGTACAAGCTTATTTTGGTCAGTTCGAGCTTATTTTCCTCGAATCCTGACATATTTTGTTCGAGTTCGGGCTTAATTACGTCGGCTTCGAGCTTAATTTGGTCCAGTCCGAGTGCCTTTAGAGTCGGCTCGATGTTGCAAGACTCTGTTTTTAAGCCAATTACATAAAATCCACTCCAAAGCGGGCCGCCGCGGAGATTTTATACTGGCGAACTTTGCTGCGAATGAGTTTAGAGTTTGTTTCGGAGATTATTCGGTTTTTTTGTGTGATTTTGTCTATGACAGACTTTGTCACCCGTAGTGCAGGCTTTCGAGCCTGCGGGTTGAAGTGGCTTTCCAGCGCCAGACTCTGCGGACAAGAATGTTCAGCCGCTTCCGCCGCTTAGTTTGTCAAAGGCATAATCCCACTTTTTTGTCATGGTCAGCGGGGGTAAGAAATATATCTTGGCAACTTCCGGCAGAGGGCGTAAACACGTCTTAACAGAAGTTTCAAAATGAATGCGGCCTCAATAAAATCACCATGAAGCGGTTCGTCCAAATTTTTAGCGCCGCCCTGGTTTTGGCAGCATTGATGACCACCAAGGTTGCCGCCCAGAACCTCAATGAAGACACGCCGGTTGATTTTTTCACCAATGTCGCCTCCCGCCTGTTGGCGTCACAATTGAACGTCAATTTGACGCGGATTGAAATTTATCCGACGAATCAATTTACGCCTGCCGTCCACCGGCTGCTGCAAGTTGCCGCAAATCTTTATGACGCATCAACGAACCGTTATTACGATGAGGCCGCGCCGCCGATGGCGATGCCCACCGTGTTCCAGCCGGTGTTCAGCGTGGAGAATGGCTGTGTTTATATCACTAATTTTGTTGAAGTGACGGACACCAGCTTTCTCACGAACACATTGCGCGACTTGAATGGTGGGCCGGCTGTCGTGGCCGCGTTGCAGCCGAATGACCTCGTGTTTGGCGTGCCGCTGATTATCGGCGTGAAAAAGGGTTTTCCGAACTTCAACGAATTTGCGATGCAAACCGCCTTCCAACTCATGCGCAAAATACAGGTCACACGCGCGAGCACCAATGCGGCGATTGCGCCAATCAGCAGTTACACCATCAACCAGATGTTCGGCCTGTCCCTGTCCAATCAACTGGCCGTGGAATGTTGGAACTCATATTCCTCCAACTACACACGTCCCATCAGTATTTATGCGAATGATTATTTGACTGTGACGCTGACCAACGACGAGGGGTTCAGCACCACTGCGCCCATGATTGTTTCAGGCTCCATCCAAATCCCAAACCCGACCACCAACGTCTGGCCGGCTTTCAATTTAATTTCTCCAGCCGCTTCGTTCCAAATTCCGTTGAACACCAATGTCACCCCCGTTCCAAATTCGATTTACCGCTTTAATGGAGGCAATCCTTATCTAACTACCGACATAACAGTGCCGTTTGAAACCGGCGTGAACATCAACGGTTCACCATATCCGCAGCCGCACTGGGGCTGGGAGATCACAAACGATCTGCAAGTGTTCATGGTGGACGTGAACAGCGGGAGGATTATTGACTACGTGCAATTGAGTGGGCCGAACAACAACCTCGATTTGACGGCGGCCATACAGCAGGAATGGGACTTTGGCACACAAACAGGATACAACGATCTTTGGGACACAAATCTGGACCCAAATTATCTGAACATGCCTTATGGGATTATCAACCAACTGGGCGTGTCGCTCGGGGAGTTTGGTTTGGGTAATGGCTCTTGGCAAATGAGTCAAACAGAAATTGAAACTGAAATAGATGCGTTTCGCGTATTTTACCATTTTCCTCCTATTTATTTCCCGGCTAATAATTATGGCGCAGCCGCAGCAGCTTTAGCCATGCAAGTTCCTTACACGGCCACGGCCACCATTTTTCAAAACACCTCCTGGCAGGCCAATGATCCGCTCGTTCATTATCTTGCGAGTGATTTGAACACGCGTTTCGGCAACAGCATTTTCACCGTATCACAATGGCCGGGAAACATCGGTTACGTGAATCAGCGTTATATGCCGTGGGGTGGCAATCCTTTGTTGCCGGGCGCCGACCAGAATCCCTACAATGTTGCGCTCAAAGACCCGCTGGTTTATTCATCTGACTACTGGAATTTTCCTGACGGTCAGCCGTTGAATCCCGGTTGGATTGGCCAGGTTCATCGCGGCACGCCGTGGCAGACGATTTATCTTAAAAGCTCCGACATCCTTGCCGGCGGCGGCCTTGCCACCTGGACAAATTGGACGGGAGATGCGGATGCAACCGATGCGGCGGCGATGGCTCCCGTGCAGGACTGGCATCTGGCAAGCCTGCTCACGACTTTGCTCAACACCAATAATTTCGCGTCGCTCTTTCCGGTCAACAATCCAAATCCAAATGCGTGGCAGGGACTGCTCAATGGTTTGATCGCCTCGACAAACATTCCCGATCCATCCGACTCCGTCTTAATCTCCTCGAACTCGGCGCAAGCTTCAGCCATCGCCAGCGCCATTCAATCCGAACGCATGGCCCAGCCGGGACAATTTTTCAGGGACATTGGTGATATTCTGGCAACATCGCAACTGGCGGAACAATCACCTTTCCTTGCCGGTGTGAATAGCAACAGCATCAGCGATGCGGATTACGAGTTGATTTCGAGCCAGCTATTGTCACTGCTGCGCGCCGATTCCGTCGGCTCGGTTGCTTTGATGAACGGCCAGCCGCTCGTGCAATTCACGGGCTACGACGGCCACACTTACGCAATCCAGGCATCTTCAGACCTCATCAATTGGGTGAGCATCGGCACCAATTGTCCCGTTGACGGCCTGTTCAGTTTTACAAATTCAATGAACTTGAATCCGCAGTTCTTCCGTTCAGTGCTGTTGCAATGATTTCTCCCCGATGAAATGCAGCATGACAACGCGTTCGCGGCCATGCAGCCGGTGTTCCCAAAGATAAATTCCCTGCCACACGCCGAGCGCCAGCCGGCCGGCTTGAACCGGGATGCTCAAATTCACCGCCGTCAGCGCGGTGCGCACGTGCGCGGGCATGTCGTCGTCGCCTTCCGCCGTGTGGATGAACAGCGGGTCGCCGTCCGGGACCAGCCGCTGGAAGAACGCCTCCAAATCGCGCCGCACGTCCGGGTCGGCGTTTTCCTGAATCAACAGCGAGGCGGACGTGTGCTGCAAATGCAGCGTGAGCAGGCCGTCGCGGAATTTGTTTTCCGCAATCCACTCCTCGACTTCGCGCGTGATTTCAAGCAAGCCGTGCCCACGCGTTGAAACCGCAAGCTTGTGAAAGGATTGAATCATTTATGATTCCGTGATTTTTGATTTATGATTTGAAACGAACCCCTCCGCGCAATTGAAAATCATCAATCGTAAATCATAAAATCACTGGTCCACCGGCGCGCCTTTTTCGGCCAGCAATTTTTCCAGGCCGGGATTGCGCGGCTCACCGTCATCAAGCGCCTTTTCGTAGTGCCAGCGCGCCAGGTCAGGCATCGGCGGCTGTTCGTTGATGTAAATCACAGCGAGGTTGTTGTGCGCCGCGCCGTAGTTCGGGTTGAGTTCAATCGCCTTGCGCAGGGCGGTTTCCGCCTGCTCGCGCAGCCCCTTGTGGCCGAGCGCGACGCCGAGGTAGTTTTCAATCTCCGGATTGGTCGGATCGAGTTTCGCGGCGCGGCTCAACGCGTCGAGCGCGGCGTCATAATTTCCCTGCTGGATTTTCAAGTAGCCGAAAATTGAAAGGTCGTAGGCGTCGTTCGGGTTTTGCGCGAGCGCGGCGGTGATATATTTCTCCGCGTCGTCCAGCTTGTTCTGCTCCAGTTCAATCGCCGCGAGGTTCGCCAGCGCCGGCGCGTTGTTCGTGTCGCGCTGGAGGATTTGCAGGTAATCGGTCTCGGCCTTGGCGAATTGGCCGGAGGCAAAGTAACTTTGCGCCTCGGCCACCAGCACCGCCGAGTCCACCGGCAGCGCGCTCATGGGCTTTTTTTCCGGGTCGGCAGTCTGGTTGGAGGCTTGCGATTGCAACATTTCATCCGACGTGGCATTTTCCGCGCCGAGGTTCGCCGGCAGTGGCGCGGGCTGCCGGAACAACGCCAGTTCCTCCGGCGTGTAGGGCACAACTTTCGCTTCATCCACCGCCAGCCGCGCGCGCAACGTGTCCACTTCGCCGGTCAGCTCGTCAATTTGCGCCATCAGATCGGCCGGCGCGGCGTTCGTGGCGCCGGCCGGCAATTGCTTCGCGCGATTTTCCGGCGCCGTCCTGTCCGATTGACCCGCTTTCAATTCCGACTGCAGCGCGGCGATTTGCTTTTGCGCGGCGGCCAGTTCGGAATTCAAGGCGGCGGTTTCATTCGATTTCGCCGACGCCTGCGCCTCCGCAAGTTGTTTTTTGAGCAGCGAGTTTTCCTCGCGCAGCGCTTCGGTCGCTTCCGGGCTGGCCAGCAACGACTGCACGCGCGCCTGCAACGCCTTGTTTTCCTCCGCCAGCTTGTCGGCGCGCTCCGTTTGCGCGGCCAGGGCCGTCCGTAACTGTTTCAACTCGTCCGATTCCGCGCCGCCGGCGGTTCCGGCTTGCTGCTGCGACAAAACCACTTCAAGCAGCGCGTTGGTCTTCATCAGCAGCCGGATTTGCTCCCGCGCCCGGGCCAGTTCGCGCGGGTCAATCGCCGCCGGCTGCACCGCCAGCGCCTCCTTGAGTTTTGCCCCGAGCGTTACGTTGTCCACCTGCAACTGCTGCACTTGCGCGCGCAACGCGCCGAGTTGCTCGTCGAAATTCGTGCCGGGCGCCGGCGAATTGGTGGCTGGCGGCGTGGTGACCGCCGCCGGCGTCCCGCCTTGCGTGGCGACCGGAAGCTGTCCCGTGACTTCGGTGATTTTTTCCGCGAGATAATTCAAGCGGTAATTGACGATGTTGGTGTTCCAATCGGGAAACATTTTTTGGAATTGCTGCAACGCGCCCTGCACCTGGACATATTCATCCAGCGCCTGGCGCGGCTGGCCGGAGCTTTCGAGCGAATTCGCCTGTTGCATCAGGCTGTAAATGATGACGTATTGGTCGTCGGCGCTCTGTTGCGCGTGGGCGCGGGGCAACGCGACGGCCAGAAAAATCGCGAGTGCTGCCAAGAATTTCATGTTCACAGAATACCAGCAGAACGCGGTTTGGCAATCCGCCGCACCGGTCAATTTGAAACCAAACCGTGACATCGCCGGAATTGACCTGCCCCGCCGATTTTGATAGCTTCCGACCGTCTGCGTATGAACGCCGCGCTGAACCAGCACGTTTTGGTTTTGAACCGGTTGTGGCAGGCGGTCAACGTCTGCACCGCCCGGCGCGCACTCACGCTGCTTTTTCAAGGTCAGGCGCAGGTCGTCGTCAACGCCGATGACGGTTCGTTCCACACGTTCAATTTTCACGAATGGCGCAATTTATCCGAGAACGCGCCGCACGAGGAATCGGTTCACGCGATTTCCTTCCGCATCCGCGTTCCACGCGTCATCCTGCTGCTCATATACGACCGGCTGCCGAAGAAGGAGGTCAAGTTCACGCGCCACAATATTTTTGAGCGCGACAAGAACACCTGCCAGTATTGCGGCGACGTGTTTGACCGGCGGGAATTGAATCTGGACCACGTCATCCCGCGCGACCGCGGCGGGCCGACGACCTGGGAAAACATCGTCTGCTCCTGCATCGAGTGCAACACCCGGAAGGCCAACCGCACACCGCAGGAAGCCGGCATGAGCCTCATCCGCAAACCCAAGCGCCCGAAATGGCGTCCGTTTGTGCAGATCAATTTCAGCCTGCACCGGCACGACAGTTGGAAGCACTTCATTGACCTCGCCTACTGGAACGTGGAACTGGGCGAGGAACCGGCGGAATAAATTTCATTGCCGCGCCGCCAGCCGCGCGAAAATCAAAACCGTGGGCACGGTGTAATCATCCGCCGGCTCAACCGTCGCCCAACTGCCCACGTCGTCGGTGTATTGGACTCCCTGCCCCGAAAAAGCCGCGTAGGGATTTTTGCCGCCCGGCCACGGTGTCGCGCGCGCGCCGTCGGGCGTGCCGCCGCCACCGCCGGAAGACCTTCCGCGCGCCGGACCGTCCACCGTCGCGCCCAAAACCACCGGCGGCATTCCGTCGAGCGAACCGGCGAGATTGGCGACCTGATGCTGCATGTGAAACGGAAAGGTTTTCCCCGCGCCGACAATGAAACTCGTGCCCCACGCATTTGCGCCGAGAACAAAATCCAGTTGCCGCCGCGCAAAATCCGCGTAGGTGTTCGTGCCGGTCAAATCGTCATAAAGTCCGGCTTCAATCACGAGGCCGAGAATGTGCGGCACCAAATCGCCGCTGGAATAACGCAGGCCGAGGCCGAACGAATCTTTTTCCGAGCGCCTGACAGCTTCGTCGAGTTGCTGCTTCAGACTGGAAAGAAGTTCGGCACGGGTGACTTCCAGATTTTTCGCATTGGATTTTTCCATGGCGCGGCAGAGTTCATAATTTGCGAGGCTGCTCACATCGTAGAGATTGAGCGAATCGCCATCGCCGGCGTCCATATATTCACGCGCCCAATGCGCGGCCTGCTGCAGGTAATACGCTGGATTTGATTCGGGCAAATTTGTCAGCGTGTTTCCGGCGGCGAGCGCAAAATGCAATTCGACGGCGCCCCATTCCATGTCGTCGCGCCATTCGTCTTCGGGATAAAAATCGTGCGGATAGGCGGACGTGAGCGCGGTGACGTTGGTCGTCGCGGCCAAATCGTAAATGTGCTCGGCGGCCAGCAGACATTTCTGCGCGTAAGCCGGGTCGCTGGTTTTGAAAACCTGATAGCCCAGCGCAAACGCGGCGGCGAGCCGTCCGGCGAGGTTCGGGCTGATTCTTCCGTCAATCGAGTTTGCCGGAAACACGGGGCGATATTTGATGAAGTATTCCGGGTCGCCCGGCTGGACGTTCAATTTGTCGTCCGCTTCGGGCAACCGCCAGACATCGTGGTCGCCGGTGATCCGCCCGTTGCCGTCGCCGAGGCCGACTTGGACGCAAAGGGTTTTTGTGTCGTCATTCCACATTTTCAAAAGCCAGTCCAGACCGAAACGGCCTTCGGCGGCGAAATCCACCGCGCCGCCGCGCCCCGCCTGCGCCGGATAATCGCGCGCGGTTTGCAGCAGCATCGCGGTCACATAACTAGCGGTCTCGACGAATTTCAGGTAATCGCCGGCGTCGAACCAGCCGCCGGAAACGTCCACCGGCCCGCCGATTTTTTCGAGGCCGCCAGACATCCCGTTTCTGCCGAAGACCGGGACTTTGTAAATGAAAGCCCGCTCGTCCGTGAGATGCGACGGCTGCCGGCGCATCACCGACGGCGAAACCTCCGGCCCGTCGCGCTGCGCCTGAAAAAAGAAAAGCGCATTGCGGAGCAGCGGCGCAAACACGTCGCTGCCAGAGCCAATTTGAAACGAAGGCGAAATTGTTCCATCGGCCTTGATGGAATATGTTCCGGCCTCTTTCACGGAGGAAAAATCCAGCAGATAAACGTCCGGATAATTTGCGTTCCACGAGCCGGTTTGGTTTCCCACGGGAGCCGTGAGCACAACCGCGCCGTCGGAGCCAATGACCTGAAAAGTCGCGTTGCTTTCAGGCACAGAAGTCATCAGCCATGCCTGTTTGCTATCGCCCGATGGAAAGCCAACTTGATTGACGCGGATTTGCGCGTCCATCTCGGCGGCATCAAGGGTTAAAGCACCGATTCCGACGGTGGTGGGCAGCAAAACCAATTGGATGAGATGTTTCACGAGTGAATTCAATGCCGGTTTTGTGCGCAATTCAAGGTTGCAATTGAATGACAGACCGCTTGTTCTGGCAGTCATTTTTGAAATGTCCTCATTCATGCAACCAATGTCCAACTTTGGCATTTGAGTTTGCGCTGGCGGACGATATATTCAAAACATGAAACGCGCCGGGAAAGTTGCGATTTGTCTCATGGGAGGACTGGCGTTGATCGTTGGGTTGCACGCGGACAACGCGGTGCCGCCCGGCAATCCCTATGCAGCCATTGTTGAGCGGAACGTCTTTGGCCTGGTTCCGCCGCCGTCGCCCGTTGCTCAATCAGTGCCAGACGCGAACCCACCACCGAAAATCACGCCCAATGGCATCATGACCATTTTCGGGATAAAGCAGGTGCTTTTCAAAGCAACAACTTCGGCCAGACAGGACAAGCCGGCCAAGGATGACTATTATACTCTCGCCGAGGGCCAGCGGCAGGACGACATTGAAGTCGTCAAGATTGACGAGAAGGCGGGCCTTATCACCTTCGACAATCACGGTGAAATTCAGGAATTGCCCCTGACCGACACGCCCGCGACTTCTACAGCTGTGGTCAACGTCAATCCGTATTCCGGAAACAGATTTGACAATGGCGGCAACCGGTTTGCCGGACGATTCAACAATCGCGGTGTAAACAACGGCAATCCCGGCGCTCAAAATCTTGATGGAAGCTATGGCGGCGGTAACTTCAACGGTGGTAATTTTGGCAATGGCAATTTCGTTGGCGATGACGCCAACGGCGGTGCCAATGACAATGTTGCCAATGGCAACGATAATTTCAACGGCGGCGCAAACAACGGCTCGCAGCGGCAAGCCATTTTTCTGCGCGGCGGGTTCACTCCTCCCATGTCGCCGGAAGCGCAAGCCATCCTGAATGAAGCCCGAAGTCAGGGATACACAAAATGACAGCGATCCGACTGCCAAGATTTTTCCAATAACAGATCTGATGACGGAAAATCCTTCGACGTGTGCCGGCTTAAATCCGATGTCCCAGCCGGAATTTCGATTCACCCTCCCAACGACGCAGTCCTTTTCGCGCGCAACCAAAGCTCCCGCTTGGTGTTTGAATTTGCATTGGCACGCAGTATATTCAAGACATGAAACGCGCCGGTAAAATCGCAGTTTGCCTCGCGGGCGGACTGGCGTTAAACGCCGGGTTGCGCGCGAGCAACGACGTGCTGTCCAGCAATCCCTACATGGCCATCGTTGAACGGAACGTTTTTGGGCTGGTTCCCCCGCCGGCGCCCGTTGTCCCTTCAGCGCTGGACGCCAACCCGCCGCCGAAAATCACACCCAACGGCACCATGACCATTTTCGGGGTGAAGCAGGTGTTGTTTCATGCGATGTTCCCGCCGAAGCAGGGCAAGCCGGCCAAGGACGAATCTTATATTCTCGCCGAGGGCCAGCGGCAGGACGACATCGAAGTCGTCAAGATTGACGAGAAGGCGGGCCTCATCACTTTCAACAATCATGGCGATGTTGAGCAATTGCCCCTGACCGACACGCCCGCGAGTTCCACAGTCGCAACCACCGGGAATCCCGGGAATGGTTTCGCCAATGGCGGCTACCATTTTGGTGGACGCTCCGGCAATTTTGATGGAAACAGTGGCAATCTCCGCGGTGGAAATTTTGGAGGAAACTATAACGGCGGGGGCAATTACAATGGTAATGACAATTACAACGGCGGCATGGACAACGGCTCGGGGTCACAATACAATTCGGCGCACACCACGTATGTTGGTCAGCAGCCGCCAATGTCGGCGGAACAACAGGCTGTTACCATCGAAGTGAATCGTGAACTGACCAGGCAGCAGGTCATAGACGGAACCATGCCACCACTCCCGCCCACGCCGATAACACCCCCGGACGCAGTAAGCACGGGCGGCCAGCCTTTGGGGGGAGTTGACCAGTCGTCGCAATAACTTGGCGGCGCGGTGATTTACACCCTTGCGGAAGTCTTTGCCGATTCGATCAATTCCCAAAACTTCGGATTCTCCTGAAGTGTTTCGTCCTCGCCGGATTTCAGGCCGGAACGAAACAGAAAATCCTTCAACGTGTGCCGGCTCAAAATTCGATGCACCAGCACACCCAACGTGTGCCGCTCAAAATAAATGCGGTAATCGCCGACGCGAAAGCGGTGCAAGATCCGGCCGGCCTGTTCCAGTTTGCCAAATTGATCCAATTCCGTGCCGCGCACCTGCTGCGGCAGGCCGCGAAATTCGCCGAGGATTTGCAATTGCAATTCCCTGGGCATCCGCGCCAGTTCGGCGGCGGCGGCGGGCGTGAAGATGATTTGGAAAGTTGGCATATTTAGTCGAGGGTCGAGAGTCGAGAGTCGAGAGCCAGGCCGTTGCGGCGGGCGAATGGCGTTTTGGAATTTTTTACTTCGAGCGAACGGTTCAAGGCGGCAATTCGCTTTGCGAGCTTTTCCAGCTCGTCAAGCAAAGGATCAAGTTCAATCTTGGACACGTAACTTTCGTCAGCAGCAAGATAAAGAATGGACACCACTTCCATCAACGAGCCGTAAGCCTGTTCGAGGAAATGCGCGAAATCACGGTCTGAATTCCGGCCCGCGCCTTCCGCGATGTTTGCCGAAATGGAAACTGCCGCGCGCCGCAATTGCGATGACATCGCAAACACTTCATGTTTGGGGAAGGTCTTGGTGACCCGGTAAATCGAACGATTGACCGCCCGCGCCTCATGCCAGACATCCAATTTTTCAAAACGAAATTTCATATCAGCTTTCGACGGCCCGCTCTTGCCCTCGACCCTCGTCCTTCGACTCTCGACTTTGTGCGACCACCATTCTATTTGCCACATGCCGGAATTGCACGGCAATATTTCTTTTCCGGTTGAGATGCTTGTGCTTAAATAATTGTGCTGGCGCGCTCGTCTATCGGTTAGGACACGGCCCTCTCAAGGCTGAAAGACGGGTTCGATTCCCGTGCGCGCTACCAATTCAATTGCGGAGACCAGACTCAACAAGATAGCGATTCCATCTTTGGGGTAACAAAGACATTCTTATCCCGTGATTGTTCCGCCCGGAAGAGGCGGCTGGAAAGTCGCCAGAACCTGCAGGCTGAAAAGCCTGCGCTACATCATAACTGCAAACGTTCTAAAAGGAAGAAATTGAAGCGGGCTGTGCCTGCGGCTGCGGAAAATTGAAAACAAAAAAGCCGCTCCGTTGGGAGCGGCTTTGAAATGAGAACAACCTGATTAAGCTTTGCGACGGCGGAAGGCCAGCAACGCAGCGCCACCCAAACCCATGAGCGCAAGCGTGCCCGGCTCGGGAACTGGTAGCATCACTATAGCCGGCATACTATTGAACGTCGTTGGGGTTGACGGCAATGGAACACCTGGAGCATTACCCAACAATTGCTGAAACGTTGCGGTGCCAACATAGTCACCGGTACCAAGAAGTGCAGCAGCATAACTGGCATAATTGCCTGTCCAAAGATCCAACGTCAACGTCGCCGTGCCGCCTCCCGCTGTGATGGTATCGTAGTAAGCATCTCCACTATTATCAGTAAATGTGCCTGCACCATAAACATTGCCGTCACCGTTACCCGGACCGGTATCATTCGGCTCTTCCAACAAAGTAACAATGAGTGTGCCTGCATCATAGACTGCTATATTGATGTCTTGATTCAAGGCAGTTGCTGTGCCGAAAGTGTTTCCAATATATACCAGACCATTGCTATTGGCAGTCATGGAGCCGCTGGTATTATACTCATTGTCAATGTAAAATGCACCATTGTCTCCTTGCGTAGTAGTTCCACCGGGACCTAGAACACCTTGACCATAAACACACATGGACAATCCAATCAACAGAGACATGGCTAATAGCGATTTTTTCATAATTTTTTATCAGGTTGTTGTTCGTTGTTGCTTTTTAATCGTTGGTAACTATCAGATCCGTGCCCCAGACATTATTGCTGGCCGCACTGAGAATTATAGGTTGCCCCACTTGCAGGACGGGATCCCCGCCGATCCACTTCGTTCCAGACCATGACGGAGCCGTGACACCATAATTCTGAACGGATGCGTTCCAAGTGTAAATTTTATCACCCTTAGACGGAGCATACTCCAAATTGGTATCTATGGTTCCGCTCAAGGGGTCTATGCACGAAACAATTTGAACTCCCGCAGTAACTGGATTGGTCCATCCATTTTGGAGAACATTCCCGACCATTGTAATCACAATATTTGTGGGCGGCAGAGTGGTGGGAACATCAACGAAAACACCATAGCCGGGATTCAAATTTGCGTTAACAATGTTCGTAGCACTTCCAAGCCATTTCCCTGACGAAGAAACATATGAGACATCCTGCCATCCACCCTGATAAAATGCGTAAACTTTGGTTTGGTTGGGCAGGTTTGTGGAAAAAACAGATTGCAAGGTGTTGTTGGTGCCTGTGCCATCGAAATCCAACTGATTGCAAACCGCGTTTTCCCCATTAGTCAAAGTCACGTTAATGTAACCAACAACGTTGGCGGAATAGACCTGCGCTTTTGAGGGCAAGATTCCCGCCACAAGCGCGGCGGCGGCAATCAGTAGTGTTTTTGTTCTCATTTTCTTTGTTGTGTTGTTCTGCGTTGACCGTGTGTGCGGCTAATATCCCAAATACCGGGGCGGGTGTCAATTTTTTTTTAACTTTTTTTTGAACGTTTTTTCCAAGGAGTTGAAAGTTGAAAGCTGAGGGTTGAAAGGCGTGGAAACGCCTTATTTTCAAGGAAAAACAGGGGGTTTGGGCGCGCGGCCTTCACCGGGCGGTGGTGGCATCCCGGCAAATGTAACCGAAATGGCACAAAATAAAGTTGAGGGCTGGAGGTTGAGTTTTGAGAGGGAAGACGGAAAACCGGATTTTCACCGTTCGATCTTGGTTCGGTGCTCGTTCGCTGGTCGTTCGATGAGCGAAGGGAGACCCGTCACGCCGTTTTCCACGATAATTTTCAGGGAACCGGGCGTGGGATGGGCGGCAAGGGCGACGGCATCGGCGGTTTGTGCCAGGGGAAAGCGGTGGGAAATCAGCGGGCGGACGTCGAGTTGGCGGGAGAAAACAAGCCGCGCAACTTCGCGTTGAATCGTAAAATCGGCGGAATAGCTGCCGATGAGGTCTTTTTCATCGAGGCAAATGGAGGCGAAGTCGAGGGTCGAGGGTCGAGAATCGAGGGCTGGAAGTTTTTTGCCTTCGGCTTCCGGCTCGCGACTTTTGACCGGCGCGGAGCGCTTGGTGTGCGCGAACAATAAAATCTGTCCGCCGCCGCGGACGAGTTGAAACGCCTGCGCGACGGCGTCGTCGGACGGGACGGCGATGATGGCGGCGTCCAAAGGAGTTGAAAGTTGAAAGTTGAAAGTTGAAAGTTCGGAGGCAAGACAGGTCCAGCGCGCGCCGAATTTTTTGGCAAGTTCCAGCCGCGAGGCCATCAAATCGGTGGCGAGGACGTTGACGTGCGCCAGTTGCAAAATTTTCGTGAACATCAAACCAATCGGCCCCTGCCCGGCCACGAGGACGTTGTCGCCGCGCAGCAGGTTCAGCCGTTTCACGGCCTTCAAAACGGTGTTGACGGGTTCGAGCATGGCGCCTTCGGCAAAAGAATTTCGCGCGGGAATTTTCACGACGCCGGGCAGAACGAAATCCATGACGCGGACGTATTCGGCGTAGCCGCCGCCCGCCGGGTCGAATCCGGCGGTGATGCCGGTGCGTTTGTAGGTCGCGCATTGGGCGAAGGAAGCATGGCGGCAGAACTGGCATTTCAGGCAGGGAACGTGATGATGCAGCGCGACGCGGTCGCCGACGCGGAAATTTTTAACGCGCGCGCCGGTTTTGACGATGGTGCCGGCGGTTTCATGGCCGAAGATGCGCGGCGGGGCGACGGTGCCGTATTGAATTTTTTTGATGTCGGTGGGGCAGACGCCGCAGACGGCGACCTGGACGAGCAGTTCATTCGCGCCGATGCGCGGGACGGGCACGGTTTCGAGGCGCAAATCGTTGACGCCGCGATAAACGACGGCGCGCATGGTTTTCGGGATGGCGGACACGGGAGACATTTAGCCACAGATGGGGCACAGATGAAACACGGATTTTTCCAAGTTATCCGCGGACTTAGCGGAAAGCCGCAGATTAAAAACGGAAGAATTTTTATCTGCGTTAACCGGCCTAACCAAAGACACCGTCCCTTTTTTCCGCTTTGCTTTTTGAGCGCGTCGGGCTTAGGCTGGGAATGTCAGACGGTTATTATTCTGCATTTTATGAAACTTTTCTGTGTGCTTTGTTTGGTTGCGGTTTCGTTTGCACCCGTGAGACACGCTTCCGGGCAGGAATTTCAGAATTTGGATTTTGAGAGTGCCGTGATCACGCCTGATCCCTCAAGCCTATATTATCCAAATGCGGTCTATGCCAGCAATGCCATTCCCGGATGGACGGCCGTCGGGTTCCTTTCGCCAAACGATATTTTATACGACGATCTTTCCCTGGGCGCCACAAGTGTGACGATTTGTGGCACCAATTCACCCAACAGCCCCTCCGCTCTGGATGGAATGTTCAGCATTGACTTATACGGGGGAGTGGAAGGCCCCACAGCGGGCGCTTCCATCAGCCAAACAGGACTTGTGCCTGACGACGCCTTGTCCATTCTTTTTATCGCCCAAGGGGTCGCGCCACCGGCGGGCGGAGTGCTTTTGGTTTCCTTGGGCGGTCAAAATATAGCATTCTCAACCGTTTCCACAGGGCCGAACTATTCGACGTATGGCGGTAACATTCCCGCAGATCTTGCCGGTCAGGTTGAACCGCTGACATTTACGGCACCACAAGGAGAGAATAATTACTGGGAAATTGATGACATTCAATTTTCACCTTCGCCGGTTCCCGAACCGGGAGTCTTGGGCCTGCTGACTTTGGGTGGTTTATTCTTCGGCCTACGCCGGTCAAATTGACATCGCCACGTTTGCTTTCGGCGGCTTGTCGGTGCGGCGGTTTTGGATTATGCTGCGCGGCGTGAAAGAAAAGTGGAACAAATGGCTGCCGGTTTTGTTCGTCGCGGTGTTCGCCGTGTCGCGAATTCCGGGCCTGCTGCCGCAAAACTTCAGCGCGGCGTATGCGTTCGCGTTTTGCGCGGGCGTTTATTTTTCCAGAAAAATTTCGTGGTGGCTGCCGTTGCTGGTTCTGGCGGCGACGGACATCGGCCTGAATTTTTATTACCAGCGCAAATTTCCGACCGACCATGTCTGGAGCGCGCCCAATCTGGCGAATCTCGCGTTCAATTACGCCGCCTACGCGGTTTTGATTTTTCTGGGCCGGCGGTTCAAGCCGCAATCGTCGTTTGCATCGCTGCTGGGCGGCGGGATTTTGGGCGCGATCCTGTTTTATCTCATCACGAACACGGCGTCGTGGTTTTTCAATCCGTTTCACGACCCGGAATACACGAAAAATTTCGCGGGCTGGCTGCTGGCGCTGACCAAGGGCACGGGCGGGTTTCCGCCGACGTGGGAGTTTTTCCGAAACACGCTTTTGAGCGCGGGCCTGTTCACGGCGCTGTTCGCCGGCGCGGAGAAACTGACTTCCGAATCGCCCGCCGACAAAACCGCCGGCGCGCGCGAGCCGGAACCGGAGACGGAAGCCGAGCCGGAAGAGGCGGAGGCGTGAAACGGTCTTGAACCCGGCGATGAACTGGATTATTTTTGCCGCCGATGAGCATTGCCGCTGAAAAAATCGCCGCCGAAGCGCTGGCGCTGGCGGATGATGAACGCGCCTTTCTCGCGCGCGAGCTGATCGTCAGCCTTGACGCTGAAACGCATGGCGATGCGGAGGCGGAATGGGCGGAAGTGATTGACCGGCGCTCGCGCGAGATTGCCGAAGGCAAGGTCCATTGCCGCCCGGTGGACGAAGTAATCCGCGACATCCGCTCAAGACTTCATGCTTCCAATCGTCAGCCATCCTGAAGCTGACGAGGAACTGGAGGCGGCGGCGCGATGGTATGAGGCACGCCAACCCGGGCTGGGCGGCGGATTTCTCGACGATTTTGAAATCACGTTGCGGCGCATTCTTGAAAATCCCGACCGCTGGCGCTTCATTCGCGGCAACAATCGCAAATTAAATTTCGACCGCTTTCCCTATGCCGTGATTTACAGTGTCGAAAACAACCAGCTTTACATCAAAGCCGTCATGCACCTGCATCGCCGGCCATTTTATTGGGCGCATCGTCAATGAAAATCGGCGTCATTTCGGACACGCACGGATTTCTGGACCGGAAGGTTTTGGAATTGTTCGCGGGGGTCGGGCACATTTTGCACGCGGGCGACGTCGGCGACGCCTTTGTCACGTTTGAGCTGGAACAAATCGCGCCCGTCACGGCGGTCATCGGCAACACGGATTCGGGTTTGCATTTGAAGGAAACAGAAGCCGTCGAACTGGCCGCGCGGAAATTTCTCGTCCATCACATTGTCAATCCGCACGCGTTGACCGATAAATTGAAGGCGCGAATGGCGCGCGAAAATCCGAATGCCGTCGTCTTCGGCCACACGCACCGGAAGTTCTGCGAAACCATCGGCGGGATTTTATTTTTCAATCCGGGCTATTCCGGCAAGCCGAAGTTCGGCGTGGAGCGCAGCGCGGCGATTCTGCACTGCGACGAAAGGGAAATCCGCGCGGAGTTTTTGCCGCTGTGATTTTACGATTGCACCTTGATTGACCGAGCTATAAAAAAGACATCATGAATCAGAACTTCTTTGAAACCAAATTTCATTCCCTGTTCATTGCGCTGATGTTGTTCGCTGGTGTTCATCAGGCCGAAGCCCAAGTGACGCGATTTTTCCGGATTTCCGGTCCGACGGCAACAGCCATCAGCGAATTTAAGCCGGATGGCACAATGGTCTGGAGCAACGCGCAACCGGGCACGAACTATACCGTCCAGACCGTCACCACACTACTTGGCGGAACCAATTGGGTGGACTACGTCCAGATTCCTGTCACCAATTATGTCAACACCAACCTGCTCGTTTCTTTCAATCCACCCGCCGGCATGGCGCTCATTCCGGCGGGCGTGTTCACGATGGGGGACACTTTGGATGGCGAAAGCGATGCCATTCCCACGAACGTGACGGTGTCGGCGTTTTACATGGATACGAATCTGGTAAGCTACAGTCAGTGGCAATCGGTTTATAACTGGGCCACGAACAATGGCTATGGCTTTGACGATGCCGGTGCCGGCAAGGCGGCGAATCATCCGGTGCAGACGGTGGACTGGTATGACGTGGTAAAGTGGTGCAACGCGCGGTCGCAACAGGCGGGTTTAACGCCGGTGTATTACACGGATGCGGGATTGACGCGGATGTATACCAATGGAGACGTGACCCCTTTTGTGAATTGGACGAACAGCGGATACCGCCTGCCGACGGAAGCAGAGTGGGAAAAGGCGGCGCGGGGCGGATTGAGCGGGCAACGGTTTCCGTGGGGTGACACGATTTCTGAAAGCCTGGCCAATTACTACGGAGACACCGCCTCCAAATATGATCTGGGCCCGAACGGCCCCAACAACACCTTTACAAACAACGGTATTCCCTACACGAATCCGGTGGGCTATTTTGCGGCGAACGGATATGGGCTTTGCGACATGGCCGGAAACGTATTTGAATGGTGCTGGGACTGGTATTCGGCACCACCGTATCCGGTTGGGAGCCCTTATTTGGGGGGCAGCGATCCACATGGGCCGGCATCCGGCATCTACCGTGTTTTACGCGGTGGCAGTTGGAATGGCTACGCCGGTAACGCGCGCTGCGCCGGTCGTGCGGGCGATTACCCCAACACTGGCAACCCCTACCAAGACTATGGCTTTCGGTGTGTGATGGGACTTTAACCGCCGACGGCCATCACCGGCTGCGCGCCACTTATTCCTTCGACGAAGACGCGTTGGTTCCCTGCAAGATTGTTTGAGGAACCTACGCGGAGTTTTTGCCGCTGTGAACCGCGCAAAGATTTCTGGACAAAATTTTCCCGCGCGCGCACAGTCCGGCGCGTGGACAAAAACGTGGAAATCAAGTGGCTCGACAAACCCGAAGATCACGATTATCCGGCGGCACTTTCCTATTTGAACCTCATCTGCGATGAAAAGCGCGCGGGCGGCCTGGTCGCCGCGCTCAAGACCGCGCCAGTCACGCACTTCAAGGCCAAGGACATTTTCCGCGCGTCCGGCCTGTCGCTGCTCGGCACGAGCAATTCGCATCTCGAGAATGACCGTGACAAAATCCGCGCCGGCCAGAAGCTCTCGCCGATTCTGCTCGTGCGCGACGCCAACAACGGCAAGGTCGTCATCGCCGACGGCTACCACCGGTTGTGCGCCGTTTATTCCTTCGACGAAGACGCGTTGGTTCCCTGCAAGATTGTTTGAATTTTCCGGACGCGGATTTATTGATCCGGTTTTTCCGCGGTTGAATTTTCCAGCAATCCTTCCACGGCGGCGCGCACTTCGTCCGGCGTCGCCGTCGGCGGCAGCGGCTTTCCAAAACGCACGGTGACGGGATAAAAAATGTGGCGCGGCCACTTCCAGAAAAATTTCCCGCGCTCAAAGCTGAAGATGCTGCCCCAGACGCCGACGAGGGCAATCGGCACGATCGGCGCGGCGTTGTTTTCCATGATGCGCTCGAAGCCGCGGTGAAATTCGTTCAGCTCGCCGGTGCGCGTGATTTGTCCCTCGGCAAAAATGCAGACGACGTGGCCGGCGTGAACGGCTTCGCGCGCGGTTTGCAGCGACTTCAACAATTCGCGCGGGCCAAGATTGGAGGCCACGGGAATCAGCCCCAGGATTCCCGCGAACGGCTTGATCCACCAAAGTTCGTAATAGCTTTTGTCCATGATGAAACGAATTTTGCGGTCGGTCGAGGCCATGAGCAGCGGCGCGTCCACGAACGAAACGTGGTTGCAGACGAAGAGCGCGCCGCCGCGTTCAGGGATGTCGTCGCGGCCCTCGACGCGGATGCGGTAAATCGTCTTCGTCGCCAGCCACAAAATCAGCCGGATGAGCGAATCGGGCATGAGCACGATGCAATAAATGGTTCCCACCAGCGACAGACCCGCGCCGGCCAGAAAAATTTGCGGCGGCGTCCAATGAAAAACTTCCGCGAACAGAAAATAAAATCCCGACGCGAGCATCACGCCGACCCAGCTCAACCACGCGCCGGCGGCAATGACCCGGCCCTTGTTGTCGGCGTCGGGCCGGTGTTGCATGATGGCGTTGACGGGCACGTTGTAAAATCCGCCGAAGAATCCGAGCAGTCCCAAGCCCCACGCGAAGCCGGCGATGCCCAGACCGTTGCGCGAAAGCACCGCGGCAAAGGCGGTCAGGCCGGCCATGCCCAGCGGAACCAGGCCATATTCGATTTTGCCGCCGGACAAAAACCCGGCCACGAAGCTGCCGAGGCCAATGCCGATGGACAACGTGATTTGCAGCACGCCGCTCTGCCAGTCGTCCAGGTGAAAAATACTTTTGCCGTAAAACACAATGGTCAACTGCAGCAGCGCGCCGAGAAACCAGAGGAACGCGTTGCCAACGACGCCGAGAAACAAAACGCGGTCGCGGTGAATCTCCTTCATTTGCGCAAAAAAATCGCCGAAGAAATCCAGGCGGAATTTCTTTTGCGGGTCGGCGGCGGGAATGCGCTCGACACGCAGAGACAGCGCCAGTCCGAACAACGCCAGGACGATGAGAATGGCGCCGGAGTAAATCTGACTTTTGCCAAAGACGTCCGAAAGCCAGCCGGCAAAAATGGTTCCGGTGATGACAGAGGAGAAAGTCCCGAAGCCGAATATCCCGTTGCCCCACGACAATTTTTTCTCCGGCAGGAGTTCCGGCAGCAGGCCGTATTTGGACGGCCCGAAAAACGCGCTGTGCGTGCTCATCAGAAAAACGCTGGCGAGCATCAGCGGAATGGCATTCAACCACAGGCCAATCAACGCAAAGGACATGAGGCCGATTTCGGCGCATTTGACGGTGACGGTCACGTCGCGCTTGCTGAAGCGGTCGGCGAAAAATCCGCCGGCCATTGAAAACAAAATGAACGGCAGCGAGAACAGCGCGCCGACGAGCAGCACAAGTTCGTTGCGGTGCGCGGCCGACGGCACCACGGCGACGATGCGCCAAATCACCAGCCAGCGGAGAAAATTGTCGCTGAAGGCATTTTGGAATTCGACGACGAACATCAGCCAGAAGCTGCGCAGCCGTGACCCGGAAATGGACTGGTTTGCCTGTTTCATGTCTCGAATTCGGGACAAACCTACCAAGCGCGGGGGCAAATCCGAAAACTAAAAATTTTCCGGACCGCGAAATTCATTGCCAAAAGGCGAATCCAGAAGTTGGGACAGTTTGGATGATTTTTTGGCACAAACAGTGCTGGCTTGGAAACGGAAACCGACTCAAATGTGAAGTTGGAAACAATGAACACCAAGCCGAAGACAATTGTTTTCGTTGAAGACGACGAGGTCGTGCTGCTGGCGTATCGCAATTGCCTGCAGCGCGAGGGATTTTGCGTCGAGTCGGCGAAAGACGGGTTGGAGGCGATGAAAATTCTGCTCATGTCACTGCCCGACCTGATTGTGCTGGATTTGATGCTGCCGAAGTTCAACGGCGAGGAAGTGCTCAAGTTCATCCGCTCCGACCGGCGGCTCAAAGAACTGCCGGTGATTATTCTTTCGACCAATTCCGTGATTGAAGTGGAACACGAGCCGTTGCTGGAAGCAGGCGCCTGCCGCCGCCTGATCAAAGGCAACTGCACCACCGCAACGTTGTTGACGGTCATCCACGAGGCGCTGGGCGATGAACCTGCCGAAAGTCCGGCTGAATCCATTCGCAGGCCGTTTTCAACCGTTTTGCAGCCGACGGTTTGAAAAAATTGGCCCGTCATTTCAGGCGGGTTGGATTAACGACGGCGACCGGCCGTTTGACGGCGGACTTGCACGCAAATTTTTCGGGGCAAATTCCGCCAGCCACGCCGGGCCGGGACCGTAACCGTGAATCGAAGTGTCTTCGCGGCGGCGCAATCCAATCGTCCGCGCCAGCAGCCATTCCAATCCGTCCCAGAAACGGATTCCGTCGAGCAACGGATTCAAAACATTTGTCACCGTGCAATAATGGCTGTTCTTCGGATCAGTATGATGCAGCGCGTGGTGTTTCGCCGATTGCAAAATCCAGATGTCCTGCAAAAAGGAAATGACGCGGCCATTTTCTTTGCGCGTGCGATGCTCCCATTTGTGGAATTCATTCGCGTTGGCGGCGAGAACGGCAAACAGCCACACCTGCCACGTCAGCAAACCAAAGCACCACGCGCCAACAACGAGAATTGCCGCCAGCAAAACCAAATCCCACGAGCTTTGCCACCAATTGTGGCGCGTCATGTAGCGCGGGAAATGATGATGAACGGTGTTGGGCCGTCCGATCAGTTTGCCGATGAGCGGCGTGTCTTCGCGCACGTAGGCGTCCTCAAACCAGTGGACGATTCCGGACACAAATTCGGCGGCAAACACAGTCGCCACAAGTTGAACAAGTTTGATTGCAATGATTTTCATTTGTTTCCTTTCGTGAAATGCAAACGGATTCGGCACGCGGAAGCGCGGCCGGCGCGGGAACAGTCATTTCGTCCAGCGCGTTCGTTGGAATGGTTGCCGCCAATTCGTTTTGCATGGCCGTTTTGTAACTCATCTTGCGTCGTGGGCGTGAATTGATAAAACTTCACCGAGCATCGGCTGGCTCAATGAACGTCCATCACCTCGAACTTTTTTATTTCGTCGCGCGGCACGGCGGCATCATGCCGGCGGTGCGCAACATTCCCTACGGCATCCAGCAGCCGGCGGTCAGCTCGCAGATTGCGCAACTGGAGGAATTCCTCGGCGCGACGTTGTTCAAGCGGCGGCCGTTCGCGCTGACGGCGGAAGGCGAAAAATTGTTTCAATTCATCCAGCCGTTTTTCGCGAACCTCGACAAGATTTCCACCGAACTGCAAGGCGGCCAGACGCGGCACATCCGCGTCGGCGCCTCGACCGTCGTGTTGCGCGAGCACCTGCCGGAAGTTTTCCAGGCCGCGCGCAAAAAATTTCCCGGATTGAAACTGTCGTTGCGCGAAGGTTATCCGGCACAACTGGAAGAACTGCTGCAACACGACGAAATTGATCTAGCCTTCACGGTGATTGAAGGAAAAACGCCGGCGGGAATCCATTCGCTGACGCTGCTGGAACTGCCGCTCGTCCTGCTCGTGGAAAAAAACAGCCGCGTCCGGTCGGCGGAGGAATTGTGGCGGCGCGACAAAATTGACGAGCCGTTGATCTGCCTGCCGGCGGCGGAAACGCTGTCCAAAAAATTTCAGGAGGAATTACAGAAGCGCGGCGTGGACTGGTTTCCGGGCATCGAGGCCAGTTCGGTGGATTTGGTCGAGGCTTACGCGGCGAACGGTCTGGGCATCGGCGTCTCGGTGGCGATTCCGCGGAAAAATCTCCCTGCCAGCATCCGCGCGCTGCCGCTGGAAGGATTTTCGCCTGTCGTCATTGGTGCGATGTGGCGCGGGCGCAAGACGGCGCTGATTGAAACTTTTCTGGCCGAAGCGCAAAAACGCGCGAAACAACTGGGGTGAACGGCAACCGTAGCCAATGCTTCATTTGAACCGGACGACGAACCACGACTGCGGCCCCTCGGAAATTTTCAGCGTGGCGTTGGTCGAGGCGACGAGTTGTGCGCCGGATTTTTGCAGCCAGTCGTCGAGCGTCATTTCGTGCGCCTTCAAATTATATCCGCCGAGGACAACGTATTGGATGTTCCGCGCGCGAATTTCTTCCGGTGGATCGCTTAGCAAAAAATGTTCAACGTGCCGCGAACCCAACGGCAGCCAGAGTGAGATGTCACAATCATCCGCGTCGCCGATGAAGCCAACAACCCTGATGTCTGGCGGCAGCAGGGCGCGAACGCCAGCCAGCGGATCGGAACGATGAGAATAGGTGGAATAAACGGTCAGCGCGCGGGAAAGCATACTCGAATTTGGATGTCGTGCGGCGAGTTTCGACAAAATCGTTTGCGCCGGCCATAACGGACGATCGGGTGACATGGCCAGAACAACAAACGCCAAAAACATGACGCCGTAAGCGAGCGAGCGCCACCAGCGCCGACGGATGATTTGCGACTGGCCCGCACCAACGAGCAACAGCGGCAGCAGCAAGGGATAATATGGCGCAATCAGCCGCGCTGGAGTTGCCATTCCGGCTTTGGCGCAATAGACCAGCAGCGCCAGCCATGGCGCAATCAAAACCCAGCGGCACCATCGGGCGGAAACTGACGAGTTTGGATTCCCATTTCGTCTTGCGAAACGGCTCACCCAAAATGAAGCAATCCAAGAAATCAACGCCAGAATGCTGACGCCGAATCCAACGCCCGCCCAATCTTCGGTGGGCAATTCGCCTGTGGCAAAAAAACCATCCTGAAAATCCATCAACCAAGCGTTGGGAACGAATGATTGAACGTGTTGATCCCACCAATGGGACGGCGGAAAAAACGGCGGCACAAAATTGTCCTGCAACAGTTCAAAGCCATTGCCCAAAATGCCGATCAACGGGTTATGCACATCCAAGCGCGAAGGTTCCAGGGGGGTTCCCAGCCAGTCGCCGCTGTAATGATGGTTCATCACCGCAATGGGGAAAAATGAAATCGCCGCCGCCACCGCCAGCGCGAGCGTCGTGGAAATCCACTTGTGCCGCAGCGCGGGGAGCAGTGGAAAAACCGAAATCAACCACGGCAAAAGCAACGGCGCGCTTATGGGTTTTACTCCTGTCATCAAGGCCGCCGCCAGCAGCGAAAACCACAAATCACTGGTCTGGCGCGACACCCGCGCGCGGCAGCCGAAATCAATTGCGGCCAGCGCGAAGACAGCTGAAAAAGCATCGTTGCCGGCGCTTCCGGCTTGGAGCAAAAAAATGTAGCCAGCCGGCAGCAGCCACATCCATTGCCGCGCAACGCGCGGGTGGACGCCGAGCCGCGTGAAGACGCTGAAAACCAAGCCAGGCAGCAATAAGAACGATATGAAGTTGAGAAGAAACAGCGGGTGGTAGGATTTCGTGAACAACAATAACGGAGTAAAAAGCCATTCGAAATCGCAGCCGGAATAATTCATGCGTTCAACGGGAGTGTGAATCCAATGCCACCGTCCGTCCGCCAGCCAATGCAAAACCCGGGGGATATGATATGTCAACGCGACATAATGTGTCGGCGCATAAATAACGCCGCCGAGAAAAATCAAACTCGCGAGCATGGCGAAGCACAACGGCAGCGGCCGGCGGAAGCGGCGGAGAAATTTTTTGCCGCGCGAAATTTTTTTTGCCGGCGGCTCGCGACGCGGAACCAAATCTTTCCGGCGGAAAAAAATGAAAAGGACAAACGCTGCAATGCTCACCGCGTAGCCGGGGCGGTTCAATTGTCCCAGCGCCGAGAGCGTCCAGCCTGCGAGCGTGGCAAACGCGGAAACCCAAATCCAGAATCTGACCAGTGGAAGAAATGACATTTGTTTTCGGTAGTTCGCCCGAACACGCGCGAGCCGACCGTAGGCAGATTTATTCCGCGCGTCAATGGTTTCTTTCCACGGCGGACTGACAATTTACAGGACACACGCGGTCCGGGGCGGGACAAAGCTGCCCGGAGCTGTTTGTTTTTCGGTCAGAGTTGACTTTGGCGCGATGGTTGCTGACAAGCCTTGGCAGATATGCTAATTGCAGCTTGCAATTGGAATTAATACCGATATAAAAAAACAAATGTCTCTGTCATTCTTAAACGGCGTATTAAGGAAAAAGCGCGACAAGATGATGGTGGTTGATCTGGGCAGCCGGACGACCAAGGCAATTCTTTTGGAACGGCACGGGGAAGTCTTGGCGCTCGCCCGTTACGCGTTGCTGGACGCGCCGATTTACGAGAAAAAAATCTCGGTCGAACTGTTGTCAGACCATTTACGCAACGTGTCGGAAGCGCTGGGAAATGCGACGAAGGCGGTGACTCTCTCCGTCGGCCTGGATGATGCGGTGGTGCGGCAAATAGATTTTCCACAAATTCCCCCGGACGAAATACGAATGGTTCTGAAAAACAATTCGAAGGGTTATCTCCAGCAGGATTTGCCGAACCACGTTTTTGACTGTTACATTTTTCCCCCCCGGATGTCGGCGAAATCTGCGGAAGCCGCCAAATCACAGGGCGTGCCCAAGCTGAAGGTTTTGGCGACGGGAGCAAAGGTGCAATTGATTGATGATTTACAGACCGCCATAAAAAACGCCGGACTGGTGCCCGACCACATCGTGCCCGGATTGATCGGGCCGATGAACGCGTTTGAAATGGCCGTGCCGCAGGCCTTCACCGACGAAGTAGTGGCGCTGGTGGACATTGGTTTCAAGCAAACTTCGATTTGTGTTTTGGACCGCGGCGAAATGGCTTTGACCCGCGTGGTCAACATCGGGGGCGACCGATTGACGACCGGCCTGGCCGAAGCGATGAACATCACTTACGCCGAAGCCGAAGGCATCAAAGTCGGGATGGCGCCGGAAGTGCAGTCCGCGCTCGAAACGCAGGTGTTGCCGCTGGGACGCGAATTGCGCGCTTCGCTTGACTTTTTTGAGCATCAACAGGACCGGCCGGTCTCGCAGATTTATGTCAGCGGCGGCTCGGCGCAGTCGGAAATGATTTTGCAGATGCTGCATTCGGAAATGATTGTGGAATGCAAAACGTGGAATCCAACGGGATTCCTGCAACTGGCGTTGCCGGGACATCAAGCGGTGGAAATTGAACATGTGGCGCCGCAACTGACCGTCGCCGTGGGCGTGGCGGTGGCGGCATTTTAACCAAATGGCGTTATGGCGATAAAGATCAATTTGCTGGCCGAGGCGAGAGCCGCCGAAGATTTGCGCCGGCGCGACCCGGCCAAGCGTTGCGCTTATGGCGGGGTGCTTCTCGTCGTGTTGTTTCTAGTGTGGTTCAGCGCGAAACTGGCCGAGCGCATGCTGGCTGAAGAAACCCTGACGAATGTGCAATCGGAAATCCAGCAAATCACGAATGAATATAGTGATGTGACGGTGAACTTGAATAAGATTTCCGAGACGAAAAAGAAGCTTGCGGCGTTGCAGCAATGGAGCAACTCCCGTTTTCTACAGGGCAATTTATTGAATGCACTCCAAAAAACGGCCATTGTTCCAGGAGTGCAGTTGACACATTTGAACGTGGATCAGGATTATACTTCGATGGAGGGAACTCCGGCGCAGAGTAACGGCGACCATACCACCGCTGGCCGTCCCGCGACAGTAGCGGAGAAGATTGATGTCTCGCTTAACGCGCGGGATTCTGGCAGCAATCCTGGTGATCAGGTCAACAAATTCAAGGAAGCCCTGATGAATCAACCTTATTTCCATGCCGTGTTGGACAAAACAAATGGCATCCAGTTGACCTACCTTTCGGCGCCACAAACAGATCCGGACGGCAAACCTTATGTGCTGTTCACTTTGGATTGCCGTTATTCCGACCGTGTATTTTCCGACCAATCATACCGATGAAAAAACTTTCCAAAGAGAAGCGGAACCAGCTCATCATGGTGATTCTCGGCACCGTGGTGCTGCTGGCGTTGATTTACATTGGCCTGATCGCCCCGCAAGACCAGGAGCTTCGGACAATCGCGAATGAAAAAAGTGCTGCGGACGCGAAACTCAACCAGATGAAGATGACGATCAAGCAGTCGGAAAACTCGGCCGCCAAAGTGCGGGAGGCATCCGACCAACTATTGCAAGCAGAGGGTGACCTCGCCTCGGGCGACATTTACGCGTGGACTTATGATCTTATCAGCCAGTTCAAAAGGGCATACGATGTGGACATACCCGCCATTGGTCAACCTGCCATCGGCGCCGTAGATGTGCTGCCGCATTTTCCCTACAACCAACAAGTGACGGTTTCGGTTAACGGCACCGCATATTATCACGATTTCGGAAAATTCATCGCCGACTTTGAAAATAAATTCCCCCATATCCGCGTCGCCAACCTCATTCTCGAACCTGCGGATCCTGACAACGAAAAACTCAATTTCAGGATGGACATTATCGCTCTGGTCAAACCTAACTCCTGATTTAAGATTAAATGAACCCGCGCATTTGTTCACAGCAACTTTTGATGGCCGCAACGCTGGCGATCGCGGTTTGGTCGGCGTCGCTGGTGGCGGCGGAACCAGTCGATCAATCCACCAACCTGTCCGTTTTCATCATGCCCGCCAATCCAAACGAGGGTCACGATCCGTTTTTTCCGAACTCCATCCGCCCTTACCGAGGGGCAATGTTAAGCACCAACAGTCCAGTGACGGCAGCAGCCCTCACCGTCCAGGGCATCACCCGTATGAATGGCAATTATCTTGCTATCATTGATAACCAGACTTTCGGCGTCGGCGATGATGAAGAAGTCACGACCCCACAAGGCTCGGTTCATGTCCGCTGCCTTGAAATCACGGCCAATTCCGTGGTGGTGGAAGTCAATGGCCGACGCCAAGAATTGTCTTTTTCTGACAACCCATGAAATAAGAACAACAAAAAAACAACTGGCTTGCACAAGCCACTTAACCCAAAATGAAAAACACAGAAACAAGTTGGAACCAAATCGGAAAGGAATGTATGAAAAAAATATTGATAACCGCTCTGTTGGCCGGACTTGCACTACAGCAAGCCCTGTCCCAAACCAACGTCCCTGAAACCAGCCAAGACGCGATGAGCGAGACCAATGCGCCAGCCGCCCCGGCGATGAGCGATGAAATGGCCGGTGCTGTCGCCACCAACCAAGCCGTCACCGCTGCTGACGCCGAATCCGCCGCCGCGACCAATACTACAACGATGGCGGACGCAAAAGTCCCGTTGATTTCATTCCAAGATGTTCCGCTTACCACGGTCATTCAGAGCCTGGCTCGGGCGGCTGACATTAATTATATGCTTGATCCAAGTATTGTCTACGGACAGCCCGATCAAAATGGACAAACCAAAACTGAACCCACTCTGACCATCCGCTGGGAAAACATCACCGCCAAACAGGCTCTGTTGGCGGTGCTGGACAACTACAACCTTCAACTCGTTGTAGACCGCACCATCGGCATTGACCGCATTACCCCCAAAGACCCCACAGCCCCGCCGCCGCTCATCACCCGCGTCATCCAGCTTAAGTATGCCGGCGTCTCGAACATGGTGGACTCAATTCAGGCCACGCTCACCGACAAGCGCAGCAGAGTGCTGGCGGACACGCGCACCAGCCAGTTGGTGGTGGTCGCCACGCAGCCGGAACAGGATGCGGTGGACACGCTGGTCAGTCAACTGGACACACCCACCCGGCAGGTTTTGATTGAAACCCGCCTGATTGAAATTTCCAGCAATCCCAGCACCGCCAAAGGCATAGACTGGTCGGGCACGCTCGCGGCGCAGCATGTTGGATTTGGAAACAACGTTCTAGCTGGACAATCAGGGCAACCTTATTCTGAAACATTGAGCCAAGCCCCGTTGCTTGGTTATGCAGGCGGTACTAATCCGATTGTGGGAATTGCAAATACCATTACTTATAGCCAAAACAACCTTCTTCAGAGTCCAAGCCTTTTGCTTGACACCGCCCATGGCTTTGACCCAACAACCGCCTTTCTCAATGCCGATGGCGTGAGCGCCGTGCTGTCCTTTCTAAATTCATCGGCGGACGCACAGGTTATTTCCACCCCCCGCGTCGTGACGCTGGACAACGAACCTGCAACCATTTCTGTCACCCGCGCGTTCCCCGTGATCAATGTCACTGCTGGCACGGCAAACAGCACAGGCGGTTCTACAATCGATTACTCCAACATTGGCACTGTTTTAACCGTCACCCCGCGCATTTCTGCCAACGATTATATCTGGCTCAAGGTCGTTCCCGACGTGTCGAGCTTTTTCGACACCGAGACCAAAATCATCGACGGCGCAACTTACCAGGCTGACGTGTTCGATATGCGCCACATTGAAACCCAAGTCCTCATTCCCAATGCCAACACGCTGGTCATGGGCGGCATGGTCACGGACGACCCCAATTCCACCTATACCAAGGTGCCAGTTCTGGGCGACATCCCGATTCTCGGATATGCCTTCCGCAGCGAAAGCAAAACGGAGGACAAGGACAATCTGTTGATTTTTATAACGCCAACCATTGTTCAAGATGCGGATTTTCATCCCACCGCCTCTTCCTTCCTGGATTCCCAGCCGATCCAGGAAAAGCCGGCCATGAATCCCAACAGCTTGTTGGATAGTTCCAAGCCTTATGACTGGTCCAACCCCAAACAAACGGACCCGGATCAGGAAATCCTCAACCAACAAACCACCGAGTAATCCGCACCGCTGGCTTTTGACGGCGCGTTCTCTGGAACGCGCCGTTTTATTTCAGGCCGGCGGCGGTTCATCCGCGATTCGTTTCAGATAATCAAACGAAAAAATTCCCGTCGCGTGGCCGTCCGCCCACACCGGCTGAATCGCGTAACCGCCGACGCTGACAATTTTTTGCAGTTGAAATGCCGGAGGTGCCAATTTGGTTTCGGGATTTTTATAAACGTTCCCCAAAATGTCCGTCTCACCCTTGCAGCCGGCGCATGGACAACAGCGGCGCAATTTTTCCAGCGGAATGAAACTTTCGCTGCCGTCATCCCATTTGATCCCCAGTTCGTTTCCGATGGGCTCGATGTCTTTTGGGCGCATTAGCGTCTCTTCAACCGCCGCTCAAACGCCGCCAGCGTTTCCGGACTGACGTGATGCTCGATGCCTTCCGCGTCCAGTTCGGCGGCCATTTCTGAAATGCCCAGCGAACGCAAAAAGGCGACAACTGTTTCATGACGTTTCTTTGATTCCTCGGCGAGCTGGCGGCCCGCATCGGTCAAAAAAATCGCGCGGTAAGGTTTCGCATTCACGTAGCCGGCCTCCCGCAGCCGCGCCAGCGTGCGGTTGACCGTCACGTGCGTCACGCCAAGCCGCCGCGCCAGATCCGTCACGCGCGCCTCGCCGAGGGAAACGGACAAATCGGCAATCGCTTCGACGTAATCCTGCGCGACCTCGCCGGCGCGGTCGCGCCGCGAGCGGCGGAAGCTCTCGGCCTGCGGCGACAGCGCGCGCGCAGCGGATTTGGAATTGGAACGCGGCATGGCTTCAAAATAATCCGGCGGACGCTTTTGCGTCGAGGTTTTAATTTGTAACCCAAGCTACATTTTTCTGTTGACAGCTGGAATCCATGTTGTATCCTCAGCTACATAATTTTGTTTATGATAAAAAGGATGGCCATTGCTTCGGCGGTTTGCACGGCGGCGTTCGGCGCGGGCGCGCAGGAAACCAACACTGTTCCGCCGGACAAGAGCGGCTACAATCTTTTTAATCCCGTGCCGGAAAATTTGATGCGCGATTTGAGTCCCGACCGCCCGGATGCAACCGAGTCGCCTTACACGGTGGACGCCGGCCATTACCAGTTGGAGATGGATTTCGCCAATTTCACTTACGATAAAACGGACGGCACAACCACGAAGGCATGGCAGGTGGGCGATTTCAACTTCAAGGCTGGTTTGCTCAACAATGTTGATCTCCAGCTCGTCTATGACAATTACCTGAATGTGCAAACGGAGGACAGTTCGGGCCATTCCACCACGCAGTCGGGTTTCGGTGATTTTACCACGCGGCTGAAAATCAACTTGTGGGGCGATGACGGCGGGCGAACGGCCTTTGCGCTGCTGCCTTATGTCACATTTCCGACGGCCACCGATGGTCTGGGAGACAACGCGGTCGAAGGCGGCGTGATTTTTCCGCTGGCGGTGAGCCTGCCTTATGATTTCGACCTGAGTTTGGAAACGGCGGCCAGCTACATAAAAAATGAGGATGACGGCGGCTACCATGAAGAATTCATCGCTTCCGCCAGCGTGGATCATCAGATCGTCGGGAAGTTGAGCGGTTTTCTGGAATTCTTCAGCAACTTTACCAGGGAAAGCCACGCCGGCTGGATCGGAACGGTGGACACCGGTCTGGAATATCTGGTGACCAAAAACATCCAGCTTGATTGCGACTGCTACTTTGGCGTGACACCGGCAGCGGCCGATTACAATCCATTTTGCGGAATTACCGTAAGATTTTAGAAAACGAATCAGGTTCTATGAGTAAAGACAAGGACGTGCCCACGAACATCGAAAAACCTGTGGTAGCCGAAGTCACTGCGGTTTCGCGCCCCGGCGCTGTGTCTCTGGAAGGAATGCACAACAGCGTGACGGTGCCTGATCGTAAAGCCGGTTTCTGGAAGCAAATGGCCGCCTACTTCGGCCCGGGAATTTTGGTCAGTGTGGCCTACATGGACCCGGGCAATTGGGGAACCGATTTGCAAGGCGGCGCGCAGTTCAAATACGGACTGCTGTGGGTCGTTGGCCTGGCCAGCCTGATGGCAATTTTCCTGCAAATTATCGCCGCGCGGGTTGGCATCGCGACCGGGCGCGACCTGGCGCAGTGCTGCTATGATTGGTATCCCAAATGGACGCGCGTGCCGAACTGGCTTCTGGCGGAAATCGCGATCATCGCGTGCGACATGGCCGAAGTCCTGGGTGGCGCGGTGGCGCTGAATATGTTGTTCCACATTCCCATTTTTTGGGGAGTCATCATCACGGGCGTGGACGTGCTGCTGCTGCTGGCCTTGCAAGGGCTGGGCATGAGGATGATTGAAGCGGTGGTGCTGTTGCTGGTCGCAACCATCGGTGTCTGCTATTTCGTCGAGATTTTTATACTGCCGCAGACGCAGCCCAGCTTTCTGGAAATGGGCCGGGCGATGTTCACGCCTACTTTGAGTTCGGCCACCATGATTTATGTGGCCATCGGCATCATCGGCGCGACGGTCATGCCGCATGTGCTGTATCTGCACCCGGCCCTGGTGCAGAGCCGCAAATTCCAGAAAGACGACGCATCCATCCGCAACGCAATCCACTTCAATACCATTGATGTCACCGCCAACCTGTCCGTCGCCTTCCTGATCAACGCCGCCATCCTGGTGCTGGCCGCGATTGTCTTTTTCGGCAAAACTAGCGTCACTGTCGCTGGTGGACAGGTGGTTCAGTTCAACGATTCGACGGACTGGATTCAGGCGGCCAATCTGACTTTGGCGCCGCTACTGGGCACTGCTGCCGCAAGCATCCTTTTTGCCGTCGCCCTGCTGGCCAGCGGGCAAAGCGCCACTATTGTCGGCACGATGGCCGGCCAGGTGGTGATGGAAGGTTTCATGCGCTGGCGAATCAAGCCGTGGCTGCGGCGGCTCATCACCCGCTCACTGGCCATTATCCCCACGGCGATTTTTATCGGCATCCGCGGAGCCGACAACATCAACGACTTGCTCGTCTTGAGCCAGGTGGTACTGGCGCTGCAACTACCGTTTGCGATGTTTCCGCTGTTGCATTTCGCCAGTTCCCGCAAAAGAATGGGCGTGTGGAAACTCGGCTGGTTTTTATTGATCGCCGGCTGGGGTTCGGCCCTGTTGATCACAACGTTCGACCTGTATGGCCTGCCTGACACGTTCAAGCAGGCCTGGCAGGTGATCGCGGGGCATTGATTATTTGCGATGTATAATAAAATTCTAGTGACGTTGGACGCGACGCCGACCGACCGTGCCATCATCGAGCACGTCAAACCGCTCGCCAAATGGGCGGACAGCCGCGTCGTGCTGCTGCATGTTGCTGACGGCTGGGCGGCGCGAACCTACGGGCCGGACGCGGTCAGCCCGGAAATCACCGAAGACACGGCGTATCTGGAAAAAGTCCGCGCCGAATTTCAAGCCGACGGAATTACCGCCGAGGCCGAACTGGCTTATGGCGAGCCGGGCGATGAAATCGTCAAATGGGTGGAAACCAAAGGCTGCGATCTCGTGGCCATGAGCACGCACGGGCACGGTTTGCTCGCCGATTTGTTTTTGGGGAGCGCATCAAGGCGTGTCCGGCACGGCGTCAAAGTGCCGGTGCTCCTGCTGCGCGCGAGATAGTTTCGTAACGCAGACGTTCCCGTCCCGCGAACCTGGCGCCGCCATTTTTCATAATTTAAAATCCTTCGGCCGCTCGACCAGATGCAGCAAATTGCCCTCGCAGTCGGCGAAGAATAAAATCCGCCCGCCGCCCGCCGCCGGACGGATTTCGCCGGTGAAATTCACGCCGCGCTTTTCCAATTCAGCTTTCGCCGCGTCCAACGAATCCACGCGCAAGGCGACATGGCGGAAGCCGGCGAGCTTGTTGTTGCCACGATTTTTCGGCGCGCCTTCCGCCGCGTAAATCTCAAACCAGCCGCCGCCCGGCAGCGAAATCAGCAGCGTCGGCGGATTCTGGCCATTGTTGAAAATTTCCCGCGCGCCGAGCACACGTTCATACCAGTTTTTCAGCGCGGTCGGATCGGGTGAAGGAATGGCGATGTGATCAATGGAGATGTTCATGTTTAATCTTAACTGTAATCTTAATCTTGATCGCTGAAAAGATTAAGATTAAAAGAAGAAAACCAGTTCACTTGCACGTTCAATTTTGTATCATGCGGGAACAAACTTTATGAACGACGAATTTTTTCTCCAACAACGGCTCATCTGCGTCGCCGTGATTGACAAGACCGAAGACGCCGTGCCGCTGGCCGAGGCGCTGCTGGCCGGTGGACTGAACTGCATCGAAGTCACCTTCCGCACGGCGGGCGCGGCGGAATCAATCGCCGCGATTCGCAAAAGCGTCCCGCAAATTTCCGTCGGCGCGGGCACGCTGCTCACGACGGAAAACGTGAAGGCCGCCGCGGACGCCGGCGCGCAATTCGGCGTGTCACCCGGCTTGAATGAAGCGGTGGTGGCCACGGCGGGCAAAAACTGGATGCCTTTTTTCCCCGGCGTCATGACACCGACGGAAGTGGGCCGTGCGCTCGATCTCGGCTGCGACTATCTGAAATTTTTCCCCGCCGAAGCCGCCGGCGGCGTGACCATGCTTAAATCACTGGCCGGGCCGTTCGGCCATACGGGAGTAAAATTTATTCCGACAGGCGGCATCAACGCCGCGGCGCTGCCGAATTATCTGGCTGTTCCGCAAGTCGCGGCGGTCGGCGGCTCGTGGATGGCCGAGCGCAAACTCGTCGCCGAAAAAGCGTGGGGTAAAATCACCGCGCTGACGGCGGAGGCGATGAAAATTATTTCCGCTGCAAAATAAATCGTTTCGCGCGAAGACGGCGAAGTTGCGCGAAGATTTTTCCCGTCACAGCCTTCGCGTTCCTCACGCGACATTTAATTTCCGATGGTGATTTGCAGCGGCTGGTCGCGGCGCTCGGCGAAGCGGCGGATGTAATCGTTCCACGACTTTGCATCCGGAAAATCGCCGCTCTCGCTCCAGCCCGCGCCGAGATAATAAACCAACGGCTTGCCGATTTCGACCTGCGTGATGGCAAGCAAATCGCGGATTGCCGGCTGGCCCTCCGTAAATGTGTGCGTCGGGGCGGTGAATTTGCTGGCGGGTAGATTCGGAAGATCATTGGTGAAAGTTTCGATGCTGCCTTTCGGCAAAATGATGGCGACGGCGGTTACGCCTTTGGCAAAATCCTGCGGCTGCCAATAAGTCATCCAGCCTTCGTCCTGATTTTGCACGACCAGACCTTTGGCCGTGCTGTTTTGCCAAGCATCCTCAAGCAGTGCATTATCCATTGTGACGATATTTTCTCCCGGCCTTTCTGCCAGGCCGACGCCAATTTGCAGCGGCGATTTGTCGTCGCTGCTGAAAGTGCTTTCGACGCGGCTCATGTTCGAGCCGGCATCAATGCTAATGCGCTTCGTCTCGGAAACTTTCCGCCCGTCCGCGTCCCAAGCTTGATAAGTTAGTTCAAATTCCGAGCGAATCGGGCCGGTGGTGATGATTTTGTAACTCCACCAGTTGCTGGAGACAAAAAGTTTGCCGTCCTGCCAGACGCCCAGCCCGCCGTCGCCGCGCGTTTTGCCGACCTTGTAATCATCCTGCGACGGGCCGTTGAGGTTGTAATATTCGCCGGAACCATACATCTGATTGACGATGAGATTGCGCGTGCGCTTGACCCAGACATCCACGCCGCTGCTGATGAGCGGTTCCTGCTTCCACGTTTCCAGCGCCTTGCCGAACATCCGGTGCGCGATGCGGTCGCTTTCCCACGCGAAATCGTCCTCACGTTCCGGCACGTAGCGCGCGAATGTTTTCACGATGGGCGGCGGCACGGCGGCCAAGGCGGAAGCGTCTAAAATGTAATACGTCCGCGTCTCGCCCGGCGCGAGGTCAACTTGGAATAATTTATTCACGGGAAGATTTGACTCAATTCCAGTGTAGGTTTGAGAATCTAAAATGCGCGAAGAGACGCCATCCATGACGATCATTTTTGAAATCTGGTCAGGGCTGAAACGAGAACGATTTTGTTTCCAAGAAGCTAATTGCAATTGCACAGTTTCACAATCGCGTCTGAAATTTGAAGGATTTGTAACCTTAACCAAAATTTCTCCAAAAGGAGCAGACTGTGTAAGTTCGCTTGAACTTCTGCTTTGCAAAACCGCCATCCGATAAACCTCGCTGCCCGCGAGCAAAAATGCGCCAACGCCGAAAGGTTCGGTTGAATCGGCGGCGAAATTTCTCGGATCCTGGCCGATAGGCTGGACGTGCGTGAGTTTGCCGTCGGCATTTACGCAGCCGACGAGCGCCGTCCAGCCTTTGCGCACGGCCGGCTCAAATTTCGCGCGGTCGAGCAGCCCTTGGTTCACACCCCACGCGAGCGAATAGGTGAAAAGCGCTGAGCCGCTGGATTCCTTTTCCGGAAAATCATCCGGGTCGAGCAGACTCGGGCGCCAGAGTCCATCGGGCTGTTGCAGCGAGAGGATTTTTGCCGCCATGTCCTTGAACAACTGCTCGAAACGTGGCCGGTCGGGATGATTCACTGGCAGATATTGCAGCATCCGCACAAGCCCGGCCATGACCCAGCCGTTGCCGCGGCTCCAGAAAACCTTCTGCCCGTTTGCCTCCTCTTTGTCAAAGTAGGTGCTGTCGCGGTAAAAGAGATGCTCGTTGGTGTCACAAAGATAATCCGCCGTGCGCCACCAGTTCGTCACGGCGAAATTGAGATAACGCTCGTCGCCGGTCGCAGCGTAAAGGCGGATCCACGTCGGCGGCCCCATGAACAGCGAGTCGCACCACGTCCAGTTCTTCCTCTCTCCGGTCGGCAACCGGACATAGTCGAGGGTCTTCACCTCGGACGGATTGGCGAGAATGGCGTCAAATCGTTCGCGCAGCGGCGCGATCATTTTCGGGTCGCGATAGAGAAAGTAAAGTTCCGCATAAGTCTGGCCGACGCAATGATCGTCAGCGTCATAAAACAGCGGGCCGAGTTTCCAATCATTCGTCTCGCCCATCGCGAGCATCGCGTCACGGTATTTGGCGTCGCCGGAAATCCCAACCAGCGCCATCATCCCCGCGTCACCCACACCCCAAACCCAGTCAGTCGGCGGATGTTGGTTGTCATTCGCATGCGCGAGCTGCCAGTCGGCGACATGTTGCATGGCATTGAGAACGGCCTGCGGCGTGATGTCGGTGGAGAACGCCGGTGAATTGGTCTGCGAAGTTTCATTTGCGGAACCGGCCTGCGAGCGCGGCCCGCAACCTGCGGCGAGAACAAGAATGGCCATAACAAAAAAGATTTGCCTCCTAAAAATGAATTTCATGCGGGAAAAATTGCCGTCAAAACGCAATTGAAGCAATGGAAAACTGAATTCCGATTGACCGCGCGGGCAAAAAAATTAAACTGCCATCATGTTCGAAAACACCATCCGCCGGATGCCGCGCCCGCAGGACGCGCAGCGCATGAACACGCAGGAACTGCGCGACACCTTTCAAATTTCCAGCCTCTTCGCGCCGGGCGAACTCACCGCCCATTTCACCGACCTCGACCGGCTCGTCGTCGGCGGCGTGATGCCGGCGGCCAAGCCCGTCGAATTGCCGAACCACAAGGAAACCGGCCGCGCGTTTTTCCTCGAACGCCGCGAGCTGGGCGCGATCAACGTCGGCGGCGCCGGCAAAGTCGTCGCGGACGGGAAATGCTTTTCGCTCGAAAAGCTGGACTGCGTTTATCTGCCGATGGGAACGAAAGCGGTTTCCTTCGCCAGCGACGACGCAAAGAATCCGGCGAAATTTTATTTTCTGTCGTGCCCCGCGCACGCGGCGCATCCGGTGGCAACGATGAAATCCGCCGACGCCACACCGGTGGCGCTCGGCTCGCAGGAAGCGTCCAACCGGCGCACCATTTACAAGTTCATCCATCAGGGCGGCATCCAAAGCTGTCAACTCGTGATGGGCCTGACCGCGCTGGAACCGGGCAACGTCTGGAATTCCTTCCCGCCGCACACGCACTGGCGGCGCACGGAGATTTATTTTTACTTCGACCTCGGCGCGAACGTGCTGACGCATTTTCTCGGCGAACCGCGGCAGACGCGGCACCTGTTTTTGCACAACGAAGACGTGGCCCTGTCGCCGAACTGGTCCATCCACTGCGGTTGCGGCACGGGCAATTACAAATTCATCTGGGGCATGGCTGGCGAAAACCAGGTGTTCGACGACATGGACCCGGCTAGGCCGCTGGATTTGCGGTGAACAAAAGCCGCAGATGAACACAGATGTTCAGAACGAAATTTATCTGTGTTTCATTTGTGAAAATCTGTGGCTAAACAATTGATTTTATGAACACAAAACGATTCGAAAACAAAGTGGCCATCGTCACCGGCGCGTGCCGGGGCATCGGCCAGGCCATCGCGCTGGCGTTTGCGCGCGAAGGCGCCACGGTCGTCAGCATTTGCGTCGGCGACCCGGCGAACATCAGCGCCAAAATGAAAAGCCTCGGCGCCAAATTCATTCCTTACACCGAAGATTTTGGCAAGCTCAACCAGAAACGCGCATTTGAATTGATCGCGCAGGCCGTGAAGGACGCGGGCCGCGTGGACGTGCTGGTCAACAACGCCGGCATCATCAAACGCGCGCCGATTGTGGACCATCCGGAGGCGGACTGGAACGCGGTGCTGCAAATCAATTTGTCCGCGCCGTTTTTCCTGACGCAGGCCGTCGCCAAATGGTGGGTCGCCGGCGGACGCGACGCTTCGCCCGCCGACGCACGGCTCAAGGTCGTGAACATCGCCTCCATGCTGTCGTTTCAGGGCGGCATTTTCGTGCCCGGCTACACCGCGAGCAAAAGCGGCATCGCCGGCATCACCAAGGCGTTCGCCAACGAACTGGCCAGGGAACGCGCCAACTTCAACGCCGTCGCGCCCGGCTACATCGCCACGGACAACACCAAGGCGCTGCGCGAAGACCCGGTCCGCAGCAAGGCGATTCTCGACCGCATTCCCGAAGCGCGCTGGGGTTCGCCGGAGGACATCGCCGGCGCGATTTTGTTTCTCGCCTCGAAGGACGCCGATTATCTGAACGGCACGATCATGAACGTGGACGGCGGCTGGCTCGCGCGGTGAAATTCTTTTAGTGCCGGTCACGCGCCGTTTTTTGACGCAGGCGGCGGCGCGAGCTTCTTCCCTTTCCATCGCAAGAGGAGTCCAACGCCGACGATGAGGACGCCGCAGCAGATGAAAGCGAGCCGGCCTTCGAACGGATTGGGGATCGCCGCGAGCAGCATCACAAATCCGCCATAGGGGATGCTCAACCAAGCCACCGTGTTCAATTGCGCATAATCTATCTTCCGGGTCTGTTCGGGATCGGAAATCACCACCGGCGTGTGCAGCCGTTCGAAAAATTCCTCCTCTTGTTTTGTGTATTCCGGTGAATTAAACTGGGCAAACAGCGCCGAGCTGAGGAACCAAACGGAAGTCGCTATCACGGTGACGAAGGTGCCGCCGATCAGCGTATAGTCAGCCATTTCATCTTTCTGGAGCGGGGAGCCAAGCCCCACCAGGTGCTGGAAAATCACCGGGCTTTCGCTCCAGGATTTGAAAATCAACGCGGAGAGAAATCCGACGAGCACCGTGCTCCAACCGGCCCATGGCGGCGTGCGCTTGATGACGATGCCCCAAATCAGCGGCATGATGAACGGCAAGGCCACCATCGCGCTGAACGAATTCATCACGTCGAAAATGTCGCTGCCGAGCAACGAAATGATGTAAGCCGCGACAATAATCAGGATGCCAAACACGAACGAGGAAACCCGGCCTGCGACCATGTATTCGGCTTCGCTGGCGTGTTTGCGCAGGAGCGGCCGGTAAAAATTTTGGACGAATATGGCGGCGTTCTTGTTCAGGCCGGTGTCCATGTTGGCCATCGTCGCGGCGAAAATCGCGCTCATCATCAGGCCGATCATGCCCACCGGCATGTAGTTGATGCCGATGGCCACATACGCGCCGTCGGCGGGGTGCGGAAGACCATGCAGTTGCGGAACAGCCGCGAGGTCAGGATAAAGAATCTTGGCCGCCATCGGCGGAATGAACCAGATGATGGGACCAATCGTGAAAAGAATCGCGGCCAGCAGCGACGCCCGGCTGGCGTTTTTGGAATCCTTCGCGCACAAAAACCGGTCCGCATCCTTCATGTCGTTGCTCGTGCAGATTTGTTTCAGGAAAAAAGCCGCGATCCACAACCACACGATGGTCATGCGATGGGTCTCCGACGGATGCAGATAGTTGCTGGGTAGATGATTGAAAAAAGCCGATACGCTGTGGAGGAAACCGCCGCTGCCATAATGATGGCCGACCGCCTGGATGGACAGCACGGCCGTCACCAGCGTGAGGCACATGAGAATCACCATTTGCAGAAAGGCCGATGCCACGACCGCCCACGCGCCGCCGAGAAAGGAAACAATCAGCACGACCATTCCCACGACCACGATGGTCATGGTCATGTTCATGCCGAAAACCGTCGAGACAAACGTGCTGACCGAGTAGAGCCAGATGGCGGCGTAGACGATGCCGATGGGGATCCAGACCCAGGTGAAGAATTGTTCGTTGAATTTGCCGAACCGGTCGCGCACGCCTTCCATCGGCGTCACCACGCGCATTTGCCGGAATTTCTTGGCGGACCAAAGATAGGCGATGAATGCGCCGAGACCGTTGCCAAGATAAATGGCCAGCACGAGAAATCCGTCGGTGTAGGCCTTGTTGGCGGCGCCGATGAAGGTCCACGAACTGAACTGCGACATGAACGCCATGGCGCCGACCATCCACCAAAGCACGTTGCCGCCGCCGCGGAAGAAGTCGCTCGAATTCTTGCTGAACTTCTTAAAGACCAATCCAATACACGCGACGAAAACGAGGTAGATCGCGATAACGGCGTAGTCGTAATAACTCACTTGCTTCCTTCAGTCTGGAATTTCCCGGAGCTTTCCAAAACGAACCATTTCCTGCCATCCTTGGAAACACGAGCCACCATGATGGGACCGGCAAATTTCTTTCCATTGAGCGAAATGTTCACGTCCTGAATCGCGCCGATTTGCACGAAGGCACGTTCACCGTCAGAAAAGACGATATCCGCCGTGTTGTTCTTGAGTTTGAAGCTCTTGACCAAGCTGGAGAGTTTTTTGATGGAATCATTTCCCACCCGGCCGCAAACCATGGACGCGAGGTAAAATTTTTCCTGCGAGGCGTTCTCGAAGCCGAGCACCGGCACCACGCTCTGGCGGTAGCGCACATTCGAGCCGTTCACGTCGTCGGCAAACGGCAGCGCTTTGGTTTGTTTCGTCCAGCCGTGCAAATTTCGGATGAACGTCAGCTTGCCGTCCTTGTAAGCCACCTCGGCGCCGGGCACCGAAACGGTTTTGGCCGCGCCGTCATCAAAGCCGAGCGGATAGCCGCCTTCCTGGAAAACCAAATTTTGTTTCTTGGTCTCGACCTGATGCAGGTTGATCATGAAATCGTCCTTGACCAGGATCGAGGTATGGATGGTGCCGTCCTTGTCCACATCATAGAGCGGATATTTCGACGCGGCGAAATCCTTTTCGCAGAAAAGGTGCGTCATTTCCCAGCGCTGGCGGAAATTGATGCCGTCGGCGGAGAACTGGAGGATGTTGTCGCAGTTGTAATTCTTGTAAACCAGCCGCGCCTCGTAACTGAAAATCGAGGAGTAGGCGAACTTGGTGTATTTGGCGTTGTATTCAGCCTTGTCGTGATAGGATTTCTGGTTGATAAGCTGCACGTGGCCGGTCTCTTTGTCGCCAGTCAGCAACAAACCGGCGCTGCGCATCGGGACGGAATAATCGCCGAGATGAATCGGCAGCTTTTCCTCCTTCGTTTTCCAGAACGGATTGTCCGGCTGAATCATGAGGAGGTTGAATGCCTTGGTCGCCCAGTAAGGTGAGCCGCCGCAGGAGTAATGCTCCAGAATTTCCGCGCATGGCCGCAGGAAACCCATCGAAAGATGATTTTGCTCGGTGAGAATTTCGTTCGCGAAAAAGAATTTCATCACGCCGTTGCACAGCGTTTTGACTTCACCAGCCGGAATGTCGAGGCAGCCGAGGTGTTGTCCTAGCGCGAGCGGCGAGAGAAACCCGAAACGATAAATCATCGAGCGCCCGAAACACGGCACGCTGCCGTCGCCGGCGTAGAAGTAGCGCAGGTCGCGCGCAAATAGCCGCGCGCGTTCCTTGTGTTTTTCCGCCAAGTCCGGCTTGGATTCGCCGTCGAGAATCACCCACATCAGGTAGTAATAGAGGAACGCCCAAGCGTTGTAGTAATCAATCCGGTTGATGTTGCCGTCGCGATACCAGCCATCGCCCATATACATGTGGTCGCAGCCGGCCAGGTTCGCGTCAATCTGCTCCTGCGAATACGGCATGCCGAACTTCTTCAGCACGGAGTTGGTGATGACGTTGAAGAGCAGCCAGTTGTTCTGGTGATACTTCACCTTCGTGCATTGGAACAGATAATCGGCGACCTGTTTCTGTTCCGCGGCGGAAAACTTGTCCCAAATCAAACCTTTCGACAAATAAAGTCCCCACGTCAGCGCGGCCATCTCGACCAGATGCTGCGCATAATCCACGATGTCGCCCCAGTATTCAGGATGCTTCGGGTCCGTGCCGGCGAGAATGCCTTTGCGATAAAATGCGGCGACGTCCACCTTTTCGCCCTGCCACGAATATTTTCCGTCCTTCGAACTGTGCAGCCACGGACCGGCCATGATCATCGAGCGGGTGAATCCTTCCAACTCGTCGGCGAGAAGTCCGTGATGGCTGCGCGGTCCGGGAATTCGCTGGCGCGCGCCGCCGGGCGACGCGCTGTCCACGACGCCTTTCATCAAGGCGTAAAAGCATTCCTCCCAATGCTTCCGGGTCCAGCCGGTGATGGGCGAGAGCTTGCGGTCGAGCGGAGCTTTGAGAATCAATTTTTTCATGGTGCTACTTGCGAAGCTTGAACGGGTCGTAATTGGTCAGCGGCCATTTGCCTTGCGGTTTCAATTTGCCGAGCAACACCGCCTTGGCCGTCCGCAAACCTTCCGGCGTGAGATTCATGTTCAGCACGATGGTCTTGGCCGACGGAATCAATCCGGCGACTTCCTTGATGCAATACGGCGTGTTGGTGATCAGCACCACCGGATAGCCGCGATCAATCAGCGTCTTGACGTAAGTGTTCGGCTTCTCCTGCCGGTCGTAATAATTCGTGCAGAGAATCAAATCGAACTTGTTCGCCTCGACAAATTTCAAAACGCCTTCCTCGTCCTTGGCGTCCTGGCCAAATTTGGTTTCGTAAGTCTGCAACGTCGGCCAGTCCTGCTCCATCAATTGCGAGAACAGCGCCGGATGATCATAAACGTCGTTGGGCGATTTGATGGAATTCTGCTGATTGATGAGCAGCACTTTCTTTTTCTTGTTCAACGGCAGCGCGTGAAGCTCGTCTTTCACGACCAAAATCGCCTTTTGTGAAACTTTCTTCACGGTTGAGAGAATGACCGGATCCGAGAACGGCTTCGCGGCTTTCGCGGCGTCCACCATGCCCATTTTCTTGAACATGCCATATTGCTCCTTGATGCGGAGGATGCGGCGAACTTTGTCGTCGAGTTCCTCGGACTTAATTTTACCGGCCTCGACCCATTTCTTGATGGTGTAAAACATTTCGCCGCGCCACTGGTTTTCAGCCTTCATCAAAATCACGTCGGCGCCGGCGTCGAGCGCGCGCGCGCAGGCCTCGCCGATTCCGTAACGGTCAATCAACGCGCCCATCGTGATGCTGTCGGTCGTGATGAGGCCGTTGAACTGAAGCTGGTCGCGCAGAATCCCGGTGACGACCTTGCGCGACACGGTCGAAATCTGTTCGGGATCAATGTGCGGATAAATGCAATGCGCGACCATGATGGAATCAATGCCCGCCTCGATGAGCCGCTTGTAGGGATACAACTCGACCTTGTTGAACCGGTCGCTGTCCACGTTGAGCATCGGGCAGGCGTGATGCGCGTCGGTCGCGGAATCGCCGCGGCCGGGGAAATGTTTCGCCGCCGCAATGATGCCGTTTTCCTTGAAACCTTTGACCATTGCGATGGCGTATTCGGCCACGACTTCCGGGTCGTCGCTGAACGCGCGGTAGCCGATTTCGGGATTGTTCGGATTGATGTTCACGTCCACGACCGGCGAGTGAATCATGTCGAGACCGGACGCCTTCATCTGTTTGGCCACGCAGCACGCGACCTGATAAGCCGCCTTCGGGCTGTCACCGGCGACGAGACCCATGCTCGATGGAAATTGCACCACGCCGCCGCGCGAAAAGTCCTTGCTCGTGTCGCCTTCCTGATCAATGACCATGTGCAGCGGAATCGCCGGCGACCGTTGCGCGGCGAGCCGGCGCAATTCGTTGAGCATCTCGGCATATTCCTGCGGCGTGAGATATGGCGGCAGGCCGCCGGTGGCGATTTTTTGCATGGACGGCACGAAGTCCGCGCCCAATTCCTGCTTCCGGGCCTTGTCATCGCTGAAATAGCTGAACATCCGGGTGAACGTCGAAAGCCGGATGCCGCTGCAATGGTAGCGCGTGATGGCTTCGCGCAAATCGTTCGTGATGACCGTGCCCGACATGCCGACCACAACGCACTGGCCGATTTTCTGTTCGAGCGACATTTTACCGAGAATGGCTTCCACACAGGACTCTTTTTTCATAGCAGTGACTTCCCTCCAATTCATTTCAATTGACACACAATCCCGGGAGGAGCGGAACTGGAGAATTTTTTGTAAATTGCAGCAGCCATTATGCAATCCGAAAGCCCGGCGTCAAGCCCGCCTCCGCATCCGCGGCCAAAAAATTTCCCCTTTTGGTCTGTTGGCATATTCACGCCGGTTAAAAATAAAAAATTTTATTGATTGTCGGCGCGCTTCCGTGTCTGCTGGCCAGCCAAAATTTTTATGCACGATCCGCAAATCTTGAAAGATCTGAAACCGGCGAAGGAATTTTTCATCGGCATTGACTCCGACGGCTGCGTCTTCGACACGATGGAGCTGAAGCACAAGGAATGTTTCGCGCCAATGTTCATCAAACATTTCCGCCTCCAGACCGCCAGCAAATACGCCCGCGAAGTCTGGGACTTCGTCAATCTTTATTCCAAGACGCGCGGCTGCAACCGGTTTCCCGCCGTCGTCCACGCGATGAATCTCCTGCGCGACCGCAAGGAAGTCACCGCCCGTGGAGTCGCCCTCTACGACACCGTGCCGCTGGAGGAATGGATCGCGCGCGAAACCAAACTCGGCAACGCCGCGCTCAAAAAGGAAGTGGACGCCGGCAACACCGCGCTGGCCACGCCGCTGGCCTGGTCGGCCGGGGTCAACCAGGCCGTCGCCGACATCGTCTCCGGCGTGCCACCGTTCCCGCTGTTCAAGGAAAGCCTCCAAAAAATGGTGACGAAGGCCGACGTGATTGTCGTCTCGCAGACGCCGACCGAGGCGCTGGTGCGCGAATGGCATGAGCACGACATTGACCGGTTTGTCCGCGTCATTTGCGGCCAGGAACTCGGCACCAAGGCCGAGCACATCCAGTTCGCCGCCGGCGGAAAATATTCGACCGAGAAAATGCTGATGATTGGCGACGCGCCCGGCGATTTGAAAGCCGCGCGCAGCAACCAGGCTTTGTTTTACCCGATTGTGCCCGGACACGAGGAGACCTCGTGGGAGCGGTTTTTCAAGGAAGGCCTCGACCGGTTTTTCGCCGGCACTTACGCGGGCGATTACGAAGCCGGATTGATCCGCGAATTCGACGCCTCGCTGCCGGAAAATCCGCCGTGGAAATAACGAGCCGCCGCGTCCGCGCAAACGGAATCAAGCGCTGATTGCAAATTTGGAAATTTCGTCCAGCTCTTGTTTCACCGTTCGTTGTCCGCGGCTTTGCGCACGGCCAAAACCTTTTGCGACGGAACGTAATTGGCAATGAACTCGCGGTAAAATTCCGCGAACGTTCCGGCGGCGAGATGTGTGCGGGCGTCGGCCATGATTTTCAGAAACAAATGCGAGTTGTGGACACTCACCATCCGCAGGCCGAGGATTTCATTCACGTTCAGCAAATGCCGCAGATAGGCGCGCGTGAAATGTTTGCAAGCGAAGCAATCGCAGGTTTCGTCAATCGGCCGAAAATCGGCCTTGTAAGCGCCTCCTTTGAGCCCGAACGCGCCGCGCCGCGTGAACGCCGTGCCGTTGCGCGCGACGCGCGTGGGCAGCACGCAGTCGAACATGTCCGCGCCGCGCGCGATGAGTTCGAGCATTTGCGCGGGCGTGCCGAGTCCCATCGCATAACGCGCCTTGTTTGCCGGCAAAAACGGTTCGGTAATTTCGATGGCCTTCAACATTTCCGGTTCCGGCTCGCCGACGCTCACGCCGCCGATGGCATAGCCGTCAAAATTCATTTCAACGAGAGCTTTCGCGCATTCTTCGCGCAACGCGGCGTTTGAGCCGCCTTGGACAATACCGAAAACTTTTTGTTCACCGGTGCGCGGCTGTTCGCGGCATTCCCGCGCCCAGCGAATGGTGCGCTCGACGGCGAGGCGCTGTTCCTTGGCGGGTGCGTCGTGCGGCGGGCATTCATCAAAAACCATTGCGATGTCCGAGCCTAGCGTGCGCTGGATTTCCATCGCCTCCTTCGGTCCGAGAAACAGAAGCGAGCCGTCAATGTGCGAGCGGAATTCAACGCCGTGCGGTTTGATTTTCCGAATTTTCGCCAGGCTGAAAACCTGGAAGCCGCCGCTGTCGGTGAGAATTGGTTTTTCCCAATTCATGAATTTATGCAGGCCGCCGGCGGCGCGGATAATTTCCAAACCGGGCCGCAAATTCAAATGATAGGTGTTGCCGAGAATGATTTGCGCGCCCATCTCCAGCAATTCGCGCGGGTCGAGCGCCTTGACGCTGGCCTGCGTGCCGACCGGCATGAACACGGGCGTGTCCACACCGCCGTGCGCGGTGGTCAGTTTTCCGAGGCGCGCCTTGGTTTGCGAATCGGTTTTGAGGAGTTCAAACATCGCCGGAAATTTCGGCAAACGAAACGTCCACGAGCAAATCGGTGGCGATTTTTTCCAGGTCTTTTTTCAGCACGGCCAGGTCGCAGCCTTCGGGAAGTTGCAGGCGCGCGGCGGCTTTGAACAAATTTTCCCCGCTCATCGGCGCGCTGACGATTTCGCTGGAAAATTCCTCCACGTTCACGCCTGCGCGGGCAAGCGCGGCGGAAATTTCGCGGACAATTCCCGGACGGTCGTGGCCGACCACTTCCAATTTCACTTGCCGTCCCGCCGCCGGGGAAATTTTCGCTTCATCCGCGCGGACAGTGATGTTGAGTCTGGAAATTTTTTGCAGCGCGTCGAGCAGCGCCGGTTGCTGATCGGCGGGAATTTCAATGCGCAAAATGCCGGCAAATTCCCCGCCCAGCCGGCACAGGCGGCTTTCGAGCCAGTTGCCGCCGTTTTCGGCCACGGCGCGCGCGACCAATTCCACGAGGCCGGTGCGGTCCGGCCCGATGACGGTCATCACGAGCGGAATTTGCATTGTGGAAAATTTATGGCTGGCTGGTGATTTTATGCCAGTCCACACCCTGTCTTCCGGCGTAGGCGGCAAACGCCTTTTCGTTTTGAATCAACGCGGCGCGCACGACGCTCGAATCATCAGCGCGGCCCAAGTCCAGCAGACTGTCGGGAATGATGCCCATTTTTTTGTGCGCGTAGAGCAGCGCGAACACGGCCTGCGCCACCGCCGGATAGGGCAGTTCCTTGTAGGCACCTTCAATCGCGTCCTCCACGGCGTCGGCGAGAAATTCAAGCTGGTCCACAAGGTGCGGAAATTTCGGCGCGTTGATTTGGGTGAATTCCAGTTTCCATTGCGGCAACTGGCGCAAAACTTTTTCCGCGATGGCGGGCGTGACGCTGGCGGCGCCGTTGTTGACGAACCTGGCGATTTCAGACATGGCGGCAATTTAGGCAAACTGCCGCCGCCGTCAAAGTGAAATCGTCGTGACGAATCGCGCTTTCTTTTGCGGCGAAATTTTTGTAACGAATGGGCGTGCAAGATTTGATCGCCAAAACCGACACGCTGCTGGAGGCGCTGCCGTATATCCAGAAATTCAACGGCGCGACCTTTGTCGTCAAATACGGCGGCAGCTTCATGGATTCGCCGGACGAAAAAATCCGCACCGGCGTCGCGCGTGACATCGTGTTTCTGGAAGCGGTCGAAATCAATCCCGTCGTCGTCCACGGCGGCGGCAAGGCCATCACCCGCGCGATGGAAAAGGCCGGCTTGAAGGCAAACTTCATCCAGGGCCAGCGCGTCACCGACGAAGCCACGGCGAAAATCGTGGACGACGTTTTGTCGCGCGAAATCAATCCCGAAATCGTCAAGACCATCAACGAGCTCGGCGGTAACGCCGTGGGTTTTGCCGGGCCCGACATTTTCAAATGCAAAAAACTTTTGCTCGACGATTTGGAAAATCCCGGCAAGAAAATTGACATCGGCTACGTGGGCGAAGTCATCGCCGTCAACGCCGCGCCGCTGAAGGAAAGCATCTGGTGCGGCTTCACGCCGGTCATCAGTCCGACCGCGCGCGGCGAGGACGGGAAAATTTACAATTGCAACGCCGACATCGCCGCCGCGCAACTGGCCATCGCGCTCAACGCCAAACGGCTGGTGTTCATGAGCGACGTGCCCGGCCTGCTGCGTGATCCAAAAAATCCCGAGTCGGTGATTTCGCATTTGAAAACCTCTGAAGTCGCCGAGTTGAAAAAATGCGGCGTGATTGACAAGGGCATGATTCCGAAGACGGACAGCGCCGTGGCCGCCATCCAATCCGGAGTGGAAAAGGTTTCGTTTGTGGACGGCCGCGTGTCGCACGCCGTCATGCTGGAAATTTTCACCGACGAAGGCGTCGGGACGGAAATCGTTTTGTAATTTACGATTTACGATTTACGATTTACACGATTCGCAAATGAAAGAAATTTTTTCGCCGCCTCCGCTCGTGCAAAACCAGTTCGAGTCCATCCGCGATTTGTTCTCGAAAAATGTCGTGCCGAGCTATGGCCGGTTTGACCTCGCGTTGAGCCACGGCGCAGGCAGTTACGTTTTTGATGTCGCCGGCAAGCGCTACCTCGACCTCGGCGGCGGCATCGCTGTCAATTGCCTCGGCCACGCGCATCCGGCCATCGTCGAAGCGCTCACCGAGCAGGCGAAAAAATTGATTCACGTCTCGAATCTTTATTACACCGAGCCGCAAGGCCGGCTTGCGGCGGAAATCGTCAAACGGCTCGGCGCCGGAAAAGTTTTCTTTGCCAACAGCGGCGCGGAAGCGAACGAAGGCTTGTTCAAAGTCGCGCGCAAATTTGGCCACGACGAAGGCCGGTTTGAAATATTGACCGCGACCAATTCCTTTCATGGCCGCACGCTCGCCGGCATTGCCGCCACCGGCCAGGAAAAAGTCAAAAAGGGATTCGAGCCAATGACGCCGGGCTTCCGGCACATTCCTTTCAACGATTTGGCTGCCGCGCGCGCCGCGATTTCTCCGGCGACCGTCGCCATTTTGATTGAAGGCGTGCAGGGCGAGGGCGGCGTGACGCCTGCGACGCCGGATTATTTGCTCGGCCTGCGCGAGCTGTGCGACGAGAAAAAACTGCTGCTGTTCATGGACGGCGTGCAGGACGGACATTTTCGAACCGGAAAATTCCAAAGCTTTCAGCGGGTTCTTGAAAATATTTCCGATGGCGAAAAATTTCTGCCCGACGGACTTTCAATGGCCAAGTCGCTCGGCGGCGGCTTTCCGATGGGCGCGTTCTGGCTGCGCCCGCCGTTCGCGGATTTGCTCGGGCCGGGCACGCACGCGACGACGTTCGGCGGCACACCGCTGGCTTGCGCCGTCGCGTTGAAAATTTTTGAAGTCATCGAGAATGAAAAGCTGGCCGAACAGGCGTGCAAGCTCGGCGGCTGGATGCTCGACGAATTGAACCGGCTCGCCCAAAAACATCCGGCCGTCGTCAAAAACGCGCGCGGCCTCGGTTTCATGCTCGGCTTGGAGCTGGCGGAAAAAAATCCCGCGTTCACAGCCAGCGACAAGCCGGCGGCGATTCAATTTACCAACCGGCTGCAACAAGCCGGCGTGCTGGTCATTCCGGCGGGCGCGCAAGTCATCCGGCTGTTGCCACCGCTGAATTTGACGTGGCAGGAAGCCGGCGAGGGGATTTCCAAAATTGAGGAAGTCATTAAACTGCTCGCTTGATTTCATGACGCCCGAAGCGCACAGGCATTTGTCGAAACGCGATCCGGTAATGCGCCGGCTCATCCGCGAGCACGGGAAATGCGACCTCGCGCCAGAGACACGACGTTCGCCGTTCCAATCGCTCGTGATGGCCGTTGCGCACCAGCAACTCAACGGCACAGCGGCAAATACAATTCTTTCGCGCTTCAAAAAATTGTTTCCCGGACGGAAATTTCCGCGACCGGAGGATTTGGCGAAGGTTTCGGACAAACAAATCCGCGCGTGCGGATTTTCCTTCGCCAAAATCAAATCCATCCGCGACATCGCGGAAAAAACTTTGAACGGCATCGTGCCGACTTCGCGTCAAATCATCCTGTTGTCCGATGACGAAATCATTTCGCGGCTGACGCAGGTGCGCGGCGTCGGCCAATGGACGGTGGAAATGCTTTTGATTTTTCAGCTTGGGCGGCACGACGTTTTACCAGCGGGCGATTTTGGCGTCCGCACCGGCTTTCGCCACGCCTACAAAAAGCGCGATTTGCCCGCGCCGAAGGAAATTCTCGCGCACGGCGAAATCTGGCGTCCGCACCGCACGACCGCGTCGTGGTTCCTCTGGTGCGTGGCCGATGCGGCGAAAAAGAAGTGACGCCGCGCCGCGCTTGGGTTATAAAATTACCTTTGGGCGACAATTCCCAAAATTTTGGTTTATGAAAAATTTGCTGTCATTGGAGAAATTGCCGAATGGCGACATTGAAAAAATTCTGCGCGACGCGGTCATTTTCAAGCGCGAACGGGCGCGGCTCGACCGCAAACCGCTCGCCGGCCAGACTTGGGCGCTGATTTTTTCCAAGTCGTCCACGCGCACGCGGGTTTCGTTCGAGGTCGGCATCCGCGAACTCGGCGGAGAAGTTTTGTTTCTCAACGCGAATGACATCCAGCTCGGCCGCGGCGAGCCGGTCAAGGACACCGCGCGCGTTCTGGGACGCATGATTCACGGCGCGGTCATCCGCACGTTTGCGCAGAGCGACGTGGAGGAGTTCGCAGAATTTTCCAAAATTCCGACACTCAACGCGCTCACGGACGACGAGCATCCGTGCCAGATTCTCGCGGACATTTTCACGTTCAAGGAAAAGCATGGGCCGATTTCCGGCAAAGTCGTCGCGTTCATCGGCGACGGCGCGTGCAATGTGCCGCGCTCGTGGATTTTTGCCGCGGCGAAAATGGGATTTGAACTGCGCATCGCCTCGCCGAAAAAATTTCAGCCGCCCGCCGCGCTTTTGAAACGCGCCGGAGGAAAAATTTCCTGCACCGAGGACGTCCAAAAGGCCGCGAAGGGCGCGGACCTGCTTTACACCGACGTCTGGGTTTCGATGGGCAAGGAAGAGGAAAGTGCCGCGCGGCTCAAGGCGCTGCAGGGCTATCAAATCAACCAGCCGCTCGTGAAACTGGCGAATCCCGGCGCGCTCGTCATGCATTGCCTGCCGGCGCATCGCGGCAAGGAAATTGACGAGGAAACATTTGAGGCCAACGCGGAAACCATTTTCGCGCAGGCCGAAAACCGGCTGCATGTGCAAAAAGCGATTCTGAACTGGGCGGTTGCCTGATTTTGCGGTGAACGCAGCCCGGTTTTTGTTTGAGCAAAAACACGCGTTCGGCTATCTCAAGATTGCGACAACGCGCAAATGAACGAAAACCAACCCAACAAAACCCGGCCCAGCCTCTGGCAGGACACGATTGACTGCTGGCAACTCCTGTCGAACAAAACATTTTTCTTCAGCCTGCTGGCGGCGTGGCTGGCGTTGTTTCAATTCTCGGGCAATCCCATTCTTGGTTACGTCAAAACGCCGTCGCTGTTTTCGTGGATGCTGGACATGTATAACAACCCGACGGCGGACGACGCCCACGGCAAATTCATCCCATTTCTGGTCGTCGGACTTTTTTGGTGGAAACGCAGGGTGTTACTCGCGTTGCCGTTAAAAATCTGGTGGCCGGGATTTTTAATTTTAATTTTTGCGCTGGCGCTGCACGTTTTCGGTTTTTTGATCCAGCAGCCGTATTTTTCCATCGTTGCGTTGTTTGCCGGCGTTTTTGGTTTGATGGGACTGGCATGGGGGCGCGACTGGCTGCGGCACTCGGTGTTTCCGTTCTGGCTTTTTATTTTTTCAATTCCGCTCGGCGAGCGCGGCCAGATCATCACTTTCCCGCTGCAACAAATCGTTTCGTGGCTGACGGAAAAATGCGCGCACGTTCTGGGAATTGACGTGATCCGCAACGGAACGCAATTGCTTGATCCGTCCGGCACTTACGCCTACGAAGTGGCGGCGGCGTGCAGCGGCATTCGCAGCCTGGTCGCCGTTTTTTTGCTGGCGGCGATTTATGGCTTCGTCGTTTTTCAATCTCCGTGGAAGAGAATTTTTCTGCTGGCACTGTCGCCACCGTTTGCCGTCCTGGGAAATTTGCTGCGAATGCTTTTGATCATCGTGGCGGCAACAATGGGCGGGCGCGCGGCGGGTGATTACGTTCACAACAATTGGCTCATCAGCCTGATTCCCTACGTGCCGGCCATCGCCGGGTTTCTGCTGGTCGGCCGCTGGCTGGAAAATCGGGAGGCAAAAAAGTTGCGCGCATGAAAAGTCAAAAATGGATTTTGTTTGCGGTCGCGCTGGCGCTGATGGCCGGCGGCGCGGCGCTGATGGAGCGGCTCAGGTCGCATCCGCAACTGGGCCGGCCGGGCATCAAGGCCGAGCCGATTGCCGGCAGCGTGGCGATGAAAATCAGCCTGCCGGAGCGCGCGCTGGATTTCACCTCGACCAATGTGCCGGAGCCGAAGGTCGTTCTGGGTTATTTGCCGGAAGATTCAAGTTATGCCGAACGCATTTATACCGCACCCGATGGTTTTTGGGTTCAAGGCACGATAGTGTTGATGGGCACCGACCGCACGAGCATTCACAACGCGGATTTTTGCATGCGCGGACAAGGCTTCGATCCATTTGCGAAAAGCGTTGTGGAAATTCCCATCGGCGGCGCGCAGCCCTATTCCTTGCCGGTTTCGGAATGGAAAGTCAGCGGCACGTTCCAACAAGCGGGCGGCGAAACGGCCAAGGTCGGCGGCGTTTATGTTTTTTGGTTTGTGGCCGACGGCGATGAAACGCCAAGCCATTTTGAAATGATGAAAAAGCTCGCGGTGCATCTGCTGAAAACCGGCGTCATGCAGCGCTGGGCTTATGTCAGCTATTTTTCGCCTTGCGCGCCGGGGCAGGAGGACGCGGTGTTCGCGCGAATGAAAGAATTGATCGCGGCATCCGTACCCGAATTTCAGCCGCCCCCGGCCAGGCGCCAAACAGTAAAAGATTGAATTCCAGCACGGATTGTTTAACCTCAAAATTCTTTACAGATAGAAAACCATGCTGCGGCGCGATCGTCAAATTCGGACACAAATCCTCCAGTTGGTGGATGCCCTTCTCTTTGCACTGGGTTTTTATGTGGCGTTTGCCCTGCGCACCAATCCGCAGGTCACCGCCTGGCTGAAACTGGATGTGATCCAGCCGGAAATGTTTGAAAATGCCGTCTGGTTGATCATTCCGTTGATGATCGCCGCGCCACTTGTTTTGGAATCGCAGGGCTTTTACAACCGTCCCGTGCCGGATTCGCGCCGGGCGGTTTTATGGCCGCTTTTTAAAGGCTGCCTGATCACAACCCTCGGCCTGGCAATAGCGACTTACGCCTTTCATTTGATCCTTCCGCGCGGCGTGGCCACGTTTTTCGGCTGCATCAGCTTCAGCCTCGTTTATCTGAAGGAAGAATTGCTGCAATTGGTCGTCCACAGCAAACTCGCGCAGTCACAGCTCAAGCGCCGTTTCATCCTCGTTGGCATGGAAAAGGAAATCACCGTGCTGCGCCGCGAACTGGAGCAGCGGGCGGACGACGACATCGAGATTGCCGCCGAATTCGACCTCAAGCAAATGGCGGCGGGGGAACTGGTGCATCTGCTCCACGAACTTTCGGTTTATGGCGTGATCCTCAACGCCCGCCACGCCTATTTCGAACACGTCGAAAGCATCGTCAAAGCCTGCGAACTTGAAGGCGTTGAAGTCTGGCTCGTCGCCGATTTTTTTGGAACGCGGATTTCGCGCACCAGTTTCGACGAACTGCTTGGCCGCCCGCTGCTGGTTTTCCGCAGCACGCCCGAAACTTCGTGGGAGGGCCTCGTCAAACAACTTGTGGATTTTTTTGGCGCGTTGTTTTTGCTGGCGGTCACACTGCTGCCGATGTTGG